>NHCFJ05603__coassemble_592_pt1 | contig 45355 bp, 44 predicted proteins | sample NHCFJ05603__metabat2_low_PE_001 | metagenome-assembled genome bin NHCFJ05603 | reverse complement strand
CGCTTAGCACTCGACCTGGGAGACGGCGAAGCCGAGCGTCTTCGCTAGACCGCCGATGGAGGTTTCCTTGTACTTGTCCATCATGTCGCGGCCCGTCTCCGCCATCGTCTCCACGACGTCGTCGAGGGAGACGCGGTGTTCGCCGTCGCTCATCTTGGCCAGGCGCGCGGCGTTGATGGCCTTGACGGCGCCGATGGCGTTGCGCTCGATGCACGGAATCTGCACGAGGCCGCCCACCGGGTCGCACGTGAGCCCCAGGTTATGCTCGAGGGCGATCTCGGCAGCGTTTTCGACCTGATGCGGTGTGCAGCCGAGGAGCTCGGCCATGCCAGCCGCGGCCATTGAGGAAGCGGAGCCGACCTCACCCTGGCAGCCGACCTCAGCGCCGGAAATCGACGCGTTCTGCTTGATGATCATGCCCACGGCACCCGCGGTGAGCAGGTAGCGGCGAGCCGACTCGCGCGTGAAGTCCGCCTGGAAGTCGCGCGCGTAGTGGAGCACGGCCGGGATGATGCCGCACGCGCCGTTTGTGGGCGCCGTGACGACGCGGCCACCCGCGGCATTCTGCTCGTTGACGGCGAGTGCGTAGAGGTTGACCCACTCCATGGCGGAGAAGCCGCAGGATTCGTCATCCTGGCGGTCAAGCAGCTGTGTGTAGAGCTTCGGTGCGCGGCGCGTGACGTCGAGGCCGCCAGGGAGGATGCCCTTCGTCGCGATGCCCTGGGTGACGCATTCGCGCATGGTATCCCATACGAGGTCGAGGTGGTCGAGCACGGCCTGGGCGCCGCCCTCGGCCTCGTGGAGCTTCTCTTCGTTGGCGAGGACGACGTGCCACACGGGCAGCCCGGAGCGCTCGCAGTGGGCGAGGAGCTCGGCGCCGGTGGTAAACGGATACGGCACCACGTCATCGACGGAGGCGGCGGCCATGCCCGCGGGGACCTCGTCCGAGGCGCGCAGCTGGGCGTCAAGCTCGGTGCGCGAGAGGATAAATCCGCCGCCCACCGAGAAGTACTCGGAGTTCGACGCCACGAGGTTGCCGTCTGCGTCCCAGGCACTGAAGATGAGGCAGTTGGGGTGTTCAGGCACCGGCGTTGGGTCGAAGCCGATCGAGAAGTCGAGCGAGCCCAGCGGGCCCTTGACGCGGCCGGCGGAGGGAATAATCGAGCCGGGTGCGGGTTTGGCGTCGAGCGGCACGGTGAGCGGCTCCCAGCCGGCAAGTCCCAGGATGACCGCGCGGTCGGTCGCGTGGCCCTTACCCGTGGCGGCGAGCGAGCCGCGCAGCTGTGTGTGGACCTTCGCCGGGAACTCCGCTAGCGACTCGATGAAGACCTTGGCCGCGCGCATAGGGCCGACGGTGTGCGAAGAGGAGGGGCCGATGCCGATCGAAAAGATATCGGTGACGCTAATAGTCATGAAAAGATGAGTCCTTCGGAAAATTGGGGGTTGCCAAAGGGATGACGACCCATCCTAACGCGCGGCCGCAATCACGCCGCGCTGGCCCACGAGAGTGGGGTTAAATGGGGGTATTCGCAAGGTTCGCCCAGCTCATGCATAGTTTACGTCCGCCTGCAATAATGCAGACGGCCGCGGTGGCGACGGGCTAGTCGCCGGTATGACCGCCCAAGAGCTGTTCGAAGGGCACGAAGTCTTCCTCGAGGTCGAGCCCCGTCTTACGGCGCGGGGAGGCGTCATCATTGCTGCCGATGCCGCTGAGTCCCCCGACGCGGTCCGAGGGCGCCACCATGAGGTCGGCCAGCTGGGCCGCGGCGCGTTCGATGCGGCGTGCTGTTTGAGCGCCTTCCTCGGAGCCGAAGGAGTCCGTGGACTGGTAAATGCCCGTGGGTACGACGACGGCGTGCAGGTAATTGAACAGCGGGCGCATGGCGTAGTCGAGCATGAGCGCATGCCGCGTGGAGCCGCCCGTGGCGCCGATGAGCGTGGGCAATCCGTCGAGCGCGTGCGTGTCGAGCGTATCGAAGAACATCTTAAACAGGCCCGAGAAGCTGCCCTGGAACGCCGGGGTCACGGCGATGAGCCCGTCCGCTGAAGAGATCGCGCGCTTGGCCTCGTCGAGGTGTGGGGTCACCGCGCCCCAGTTCGTCATGGACTCGGCGAGCTCACCAGCGAGTTCGCGCAGCTCGAAGACTGTGGTCTCGACGCCTTCGCCGCGGGCGGTGATTTTGGACGCGGTGGCTGCGGAGAGGGCATCGGCAAGCTTGCGGGTGGAGGAGGGAGTGGACAGGCCGGCGGTGATGACGATGAGGTTACGCATTGTCGGGCTCCTTGGCGGGTGCAACCTGGAAGTGCGGGGCGTCGCGGTGGTCCTTGAGCCAGCCGTGGGTGGGCGGATCGGACGGGACGTGCTCTGGGCGGCGGGCCTCCATGCGGCGGCGCAGCTCCGGCACGACCTGAGTACCGAGGATTTCCACTTGCTTGAGCGCGAGCTCCTGTGGGAGCCCTGCGTGGTCGATGAGGAAGAGCTGACGCTGGTAGTCACCCACCCAGTCCGCGAATTGCATGGTGCGATCGATAACCTGCTCGACGGTGCCGACGGTCAGTGGTGTCTGTGCGGTGTAGTCCTCGAGCGAGGGACCGTGGCCGTAGACCGGCGCGTTGTCGAAGTAGGGGCGGAAGGTGTCCTTGGCTTCCTGCTCCGTGTCCGCGATGAAGACCTGGCCGCCCAGGCCGACGATGGCCTGATCCGCGCGGCCGTGGCCGTACTTCTCGTAGCGGCGGCGGTACATCGCGACCATCTTCGCGGTGTGTTCCTTGTTCCAGAAGATGTTGTTGTGGAAGAAGCCGTCGCCGTAATACGCGGCCTGCTCCGCAATCTGCGGGGAGCGGATGGACCCATGCCAGACAAACGGCGGTACGCCGTCGAGCGGGGCCGGCGTGGAGACGTACGACTGCAGAGGCGTGCGGAACTTGCCCTGCCAGTTGACGACGGGCTCGCGCCACAGGCGACGAAGGAGGTGATAATTCTCCACGGCGAGCGGGATGCCCTGGCGGATATCTTTGCCGAACCACGGGTAGACCGGGCCGGTATTGCCCCGGCCCATCATGAGATCCACGCGGCCGCCAGCGAGGTGCTGGAGGAAGGCGTAGTCCTCGGCGATCTTCACGGGATCGTTGGTCGTAATAAGCGTCGTAGACGTCGAGAGCTGAATTTTCTTCGTCTGCGCCGCGATGAAAGCTAGGTGCGTCGTGGGGGAGGACGGCACGAATGGCGGGTTGTGGTGCTCGCCGGTCGCGAAGACGTCAAGTCCGACTTCCTCGGCCTTGAGCGCGAGCTCCGTCATGTTCTTAATGCGCTGCGCCTCGGTGGGCGTGGTGCCGTTGGTGGGGTCTTTCGTGACGTCACCGATGGTGAAGATGCCAAACTGCACGGCCGTGGCCTTTCGCTATAGTTAATTCAGTCGCTATTTCTGTTTAATCCTTGAACTATTCTATATGACGTAACAACAACCGAAACGTCATCTATTCCCACTCGACGGCGTCGATGAGTTCAGACAAATCAGAGGGCGTGATGATGCGAATGGGGGTTTGGTTCTTCTTACCGTGCTCCGTCATGACGGCCGCAAATGCGTGCGTGCCGTCCTTGGCGGGATTGGTGAGCGCGTCGATGGCTTCTTGCGCGGTGGCCTGGCGGTCGAGGAACACGGCGCGGTCAGCAGGCTCGCCGAAAGCGAGGACTTCTCGCACGGTCACGGCGTCGAGCTGGTTATTGTCCTCAAGGTCCGCGGCGACCCAGCGGGTGATGACGTTGGTGGTGAGCAGCTGAAGGAAGGATCCATTTTCGTAGATGGGGATTTGCGAAAAGTCGTGCTGGGCGATGAGGCTGAGCGCCTGCGAGATGGGTGCGTCGGGTGCCAGCACGGCAACGTCCTGTCCACCCAGGATTGTAAAGGCCGTGGGCGGATTGATGAGGAGGTCGCGCAATCCTTCGATGCTCTCGACGACGCGCGGGTGCGGCTCTGCGATGGGGTCGCCGTCGTAGTAGCGGCCATGCGCGATGGCGTTGCGCAAGTTGGAATAATCCTTGAGCGTTTCCGCCTGCTTGCCCGAGAGGATGTGCCGCTCTACGGCGCGATCTGCCATCCACCAGAACGAGTCAGAATTCTTAGCGTTGAGCCGGGAGCGCAAATGCTGTTCGATGTCATTGAAAGCGGCGAAGAAAGCTGCGGAGGTGTGCGTCATGGTGCCCGAGTCTACCTGCGTGTCTGCGCGTGTGGTCGCGAAAAATGTGTCTCGCCGCCGTTTCCGGGGTGAGGGCGGCGGCGAGAGGTGCGGAGCGTTGATTAGAACGTGACGCGGAGGATAGCGACGGTGACCGCGGCGATGCCCGCGGCGGTCGGAAGCGTGATGACCCAGGCGAGGGCGATAGGCTTCATGAGGTTCCAGTTGGCTGCCTTGTTGACGATGCCGACGCCGAGCACGGCGCCGATCAGGATGTGCGTCGAGGAGACCGGCAGGCCGAGCAGGGACGCGGCCATGACGACGGCGGCGGCAGAAAGCTCGGCGGCGAAGCCCGAGGACGGGTGCATCTGGGTAAGACCCGAACCGACGGTCTGGATGACGAAGCGGCCGATGAACCAGAGGCCGGCGATGAGCGCGATACCCATGGCGATCATGACGGGAGCCGGAACTGCGGCTTCGTCCGCGATTTCGCCCTTCTTCAGGACGTCAATGACGGCGACGAACGGGCCAATTGCGTTGGCGATGTCGTTGGAGCCGTGGGAGAAGGCGAACGCCGACGCGGTGAAGACCTGCATCCAGCTAAAAAGTAGGAAGGTGGAGCGGTCCAGCGAGTGCTTCTTTAGTGTACGGGCGAAGATGAAGACGGCCATCCACACAGCGGCGCCGACCATGCCCATCACCAGGAAATTCTGCAGGGCGGAGAAGTCGAGGCCGACGTTCTTGAGACCCTTGAAGAGCATCATCGCGGAGATAATGACGGCGCCGATGGCGGCCAGCAGCGGAACCCAGTTCTCCAGGGCGCGGTGCGCCTGGACGTTGTCCATGTCTTTGTCGATGTGGTGGAGCTCGCGGTAGTAGTCCGACTCGAGGAGGTCCGGGTCAAAGTCTTCCTCGGCGACGAGCGCGGCGTCGCGCGCCATGGCGTTCGTGTAGGAAATCTGCTGCAGCTCATCCATGCGCTGGAAGCGGGACTTGTGCTCCTAGCGCAGTTCGGCGCGGCGCTGCTTGATCTCGCGTAGCTGCGTATCTGCGGCCTCGTTGTAGACGAGGATGGAGCGCTTAATCCAGCCGAAGAGCAGCCACGCAGCCACTCCGCCGAGGACCGGGGAGAGGACCCAGGAGAAGGCGATGGTGCCAATTTCGCCCCACTGCACCATGCTCCAGCCGCCCTTGCCCGTGATGAAGCCTACGGTGAGTGCGGCGCCGACGATGGAGTGGGTGGTTGAGACCGGCCAGCCCATGCGGGTGGCGACGAGCAGCCAGATGGCGGCGCCGAGGAGTGCCGACATCATGATGTAGACAAACTCCATCGGGTCGAGGCCATCGATGGCGTTCAAGTCGACGATGCCCGAGCGGACAGTGTTCGTGACTTCGCCGCCGGCGAGGATCGCGCCGGAGACTTCGAAGATGGCGGCGACCACGAGGGCCTGTTTTATAGACAGCGTGCCAGCACCCACGGAGGTACCGAAGGAGTTGGCAACGTCGTTGCCGCCAATGTTGAAGGCCATGAAGACCGCAAAGATGACGGCGGTGATGAAGACGATCTTGCTGGAGTCAGTGGCGGCATAGCCGTTGGTCCAGAACAAGAACCAGATGAGTGTGACTGCAAGGAGTAGACCGAATGAGAGGTGCCAAATCCAGTCGTTATTCTTCTGCTCGCCGGCGAAGCCCGGTGCGGACGCGGCAGGAGCGGGGGCGGTGGCTTGTGACAACGACTATTCCTTTCGCATATAAGAACTGTACGGAGGAACTTTTAGGACGAAGGTGTCCGGGATATGAACACAAACCAGATTCGGAGTGTCGATATACACAAGAAGCCCGCCCGACCGGTGAGGTTGCCCACCGGCGGACGGGTATGTGGCCCGGGCTGCGTTTATGCAGCAGACCTTAAGATTTATAGGCGCCACGCTCCAAGTAGTCGCACGCGGACATCGTGCCCTCACGGTAGCCCGTGAGGAAGGCGTTGCCACGCTGTTCCGAAGAACCGTGCGTCCACTGGTCGGGGCGAACCTGGCCACCGGAGCGACGCTGAATGTTGTCGTCGCCCACGGCGCGGGCGGTATCGATGGCGGACTGTGCCTGCTCGTCCGTGATTTTGTCGATGTACGGCTCCTCGCCGTTGGCGCCTGGCTCGGAGGCATGGTGCGCCCAGATGCCGGCGTAGCAGTCGGCCTGCAGCTCGATCTTCACTGCGTTGGAGTCTTCGCCCGGCTGGTTGTAGTTCGACAGGCCGAGCGTGCCTTCAATCTGTTGGATGTGGTGGCCGAACTCGTGCGCCACGATGTACTCCTGCGCAAGCGGAGCGTTCTCGGCGCCGAATTGGGTGAGCTGGTCAAAAAAGGACGTGTCGAAGTACGCCGACTGATCGGACGGGCAGTAGAACGGGCCGGTCTGAGCGCTGGCGTAGCCGCAGCCGGTATTGACGGCGTCCTGGAAAATGACCTCACCCGGCTGGGTGTATTCGAGGCCCGCCTGCTCGGGAAGGATGGCCGTCCACACTTGGTCGACGGAACGAGCCGTCGCCTCGACGCGGCAGTCGTCGTACTTGTTGGCGGCTTCTGCAGAGTCGCAGTGCGCGAGCGGATCGGTTCCGTCCGTGGATTCGCCGGACTCGATCTGGCCCTGCGAATCGTTCGCGCCTAGCATCCCGCCGAGGTCACCGGGATCGCCGCCCATGAGCAGGAACAAGCCGATGAGAAGAAGGGTGCCAATGCCGCCGCCGGCCGCAATGGTTCCGCCGCGGCGACCGCCTGAACCCGATCGTGCGCGCCTGCCTTCGTAATTTGCTCCTGGGCGAAATGTCATAAGTTCAATCCAACCACAGTTTCGGACTGCGCGGCCCGCAGGGTGGGGTAAAAGATGGGTAACGAGAGTGTATTCGGCGTCCGCAGGTTACTCACCCGGACGGGTGGGAAGTGACCTCATCACTGTCCGGTGGGGTGGGGACGGGTAAACTTGAGGGCCGCCCTTTATGACACAGTGCGCCGCGCCGCGGAGCACGGCGCCAGGCGGGGTGCCGCCCCGGGTCCAATGAGGACCCATTCGGCGGGAACACGACTTGTGGGTCATACTGCGCGCGCCGTTTACGCGTGGCGGATGGCCCCGAGAAATAAAAATCTGAAAGGAATGAGCACTAGTGCTGCGTACCCATTTGGCAGGCGAGCTTCGCAAGGAGCTGGCCGGTGAGACCGTGACGCTGACGGGCTGGGTTTCCCGCCGTCGCGACCACGGCGGAGTGATCTTCATCGATCTGCGTGACCGCTCCGGTATTGCCCAGGTCGTCTTCCGCGAGTCCGAGGTTGCTGAGCGCGCCCACGATCTGCGCTCCGAGTACTGCATCAAGGTCACCGGCGTCGTCGAGCCGCGCCCGGAGGGCTCGGCCAACCCGAACCTCGCCTCGGGCGAGATCGAGGTCAACGTGTCTGACCTCGAGGTCCTCAACAAGTCTGCTGCGCTGCCGTTCCAGATCGATGACCCCTCCACCTCCGGTGAGGTGGGTGAGGAAGCCCGCCTGCGCTACCGCTACCTCGACCTGCGCCGCAAGTCTCAAGGTGATGCCCTGCGACTGCGCTCTGCCGCCAACCGTGCTGCGCGCAAGGTCCTCGACTCGCACGACTTCACGGAAGTCGAGACCCCGACGCTCACCCGGTCCACGCCGGAAGGCGCCCGCGATTTCCTCGTGCCGGCTCGCCTGAAGCCGGGTTCGTGGTACGCCCTGCCGCAGTCCCCGCAGCTGTTCAAGCAGCTTCTCATGGTCGCTGGCATGGAGCGCTACTACCAGATCGCCCGCTGCTACCGCGATGAGGACTTCCGCGCTGACCGCCAGCCGGAGTTTACCCAGCTCGACGTCGAGATGTCCTTCGTCGACCAGGATGACATCATCGCGTTGGCCGAGGAAATCCTCGTCGAGCTATGGAAGCTCATCGGTTACGAGATCACCACGCCGATCCCGCGCATGACCTACGACCACGCCATGAAGTACTACGGCTCCGATAAGCCGGATCTGCGCTTCGACATCAAGATCGTCGAGTGCACGGACTTCTTCAAGGACACCACCTTCCGCGTGTTCCAGAACGAGTACGTCGGCGCCGTCGTCATGGAAGGCGGCGCCTCGCAGCCGCGCCGTCAGTTCGACGCGTGGCAGGAGTGGGCGAAGCAGCGCGGCGCTAAGGGCCTGGCCTACATCACGGTGGGCGAGGACGGCACGCTTGGCGGCCCGGTCGCTAAGAACATCACCGACGCTGAGCGCGAGGGCATCGCTGCCCATGTCGGCGCGAAGCCGGGCGACGCGATCTTCTTCGCCGCCGGTGACACCAAGTCTTCCCGCGCGCTGCTCGGCGCCGCGCGTGGCGAAATCGCCAAGAAGCTCGACCTCATCAAGGACGGCGACTGGGCCTTTACCTGGGTCGTCGACGCCCCGATGTTCGAGCCGTCCGCAGACGCCACCGCCTCCGGTGACGTCGCGCTCGGCCACTCTAAGTGGACCGCCGTGCACCACGCGTTCACCTCGCCGAAACCGGAGTTCCTCGACTCCTTCGACAAGGACCCGGGCTCCGCGCTGGCCTACGCCTACGATATTGTCTGCAACGGCAACGAGATTGGCGGCGGCTCCATCCGTATCCATCAGGATGATGTCCAGAAGCGCGTCTTCGACGTCATGGGCATTGGCGCAGAGGAAGCCCAGGAGAAGTTCGGCTTCCTGCTCGACGCCTTCCAGTACGGCGCTCCGCCGCACGGTGGCATCGCCTTCGGCTGGGACCGTATCGTCTCCCTGCTCGGTGGCTTTGAGTCCATTCGCGACGTCATTGCCTTCCCGAAGTCCGGCGGCGGTGTCGACCCGCTTACCGATGCCCCGGCCCCGATCCCGGCCGCGCAGCGCAAGGAGACCGGCGTGGACTTCAAGCCGGAGAAGGCGAAGAAGGACGCCGCCCAGGCTTAAGACGAGCCTGTCGAGGCTTCGGCTGCTGCGGACCGGCGTGCTTCACGCTCACCGGTCGCAGGTAGCCTGAGCCCACGCCCACGGCGCGGCCCACGCAGCCGCGCCGCCAAGACTTTCTATTTCGCGTGCGCATCCATGCCGCACGCACTCGTGCAGGAGGCTGTAAAGACCATGGACGCAGCGACAGGTAATGCCGCGCGCGACGGCGCGGTAGGCGCACCGCACGCTCCCCAAGAAGACCTCGACGTCAATCGCGTCGTCGCCATCGCCCGCGACCTCTTGGCGCGGCGCTTTGGCGGTACGCCGGACCTTGGCGACGTCGAGCTGCTGGGCGGCTCGGGCAACGCCACGGTCGTCCGCGCGCGGCTGTCCTCATCGGCGTTCCTTCCGCACCGCTCCGTCGTGGTCAAGCACATGCCCGTCACGGGCCACGCCATCGACGACTCGGCGTTCATGCGTGAGGTCGTTGCCTACCAGTTCACGACGTCGCTTCCCGAGGACGTGCGCCCTGGTCCGGTGCTGCTGGCCTATGACATGGACCAGCGCATCGTCGTGCTCACCGACATCGGCGACGCCGACACCCTCGTCGATCGCCTGCGCACCGCCGATGACGCGGAGCGCATCAAAATCGTGCGCCTGCTCGGCGAGCAGCTCGGCCTCATGCATGCGGGCACCGCGGGCCGCGAACAGGACTATGAGGTGCTGCTCGCGCGGATGCTGCACAAGCACCCCGATTACCGCGAGAAGCAGGCTAAGCGCGACGATGCACTGCAGCGCTCTATCCTCATGGGCCTCGACCTTCTGCGTGACGCGGGTCTCGAGCCACCCGCGGAGTTCACGGAGCTGGCCACGCACGCCACCGAGATCCAGCAGTCCGGCCACTCCCGCGCGTTTACGCCCTTTGATCTCTCGCCGGACAATATCGTGGTCGGCGACAAGATCTACTTCCTCGACTACGAGTGGGCCGGTTTCCGCAACGTCGGATTCGACGTCGCGTGTGTCATCGCCGGATTCCCGCAGTTCCTTTTTTCGCGCCCCATCTCCAACGAGGAGGCCGACGTCTTCGTCGGCGCGTGGGCCCGCGAAATCGCGGAGACCTGGCCACGCTACGCGGACGGGGGTAAGCTCCACCGCCTGCTTGTTTCCTCGCTCATCGGCTGGGCATTGTCTTCGGTGACGATGCTCTACGCCGATAGCTTGGAAGGCATCCTCGCGCTCGCGCGCGGCGAGGACATCCTCCACACGGAAAACCGCGAGTCCATCCTCCGCAGCCCGGACGAGGGCCACTTCAGTGAGGACGAACTGCTCGTGCGCCAGGACCTCTTCGAAACCTTCGAGGCACTCGGCCGCTTCGCCGCGCAGTGCGAGACCGACGAATGCCTGGCCGTCTCCGTCTTCGCGCAGACCGTCGCCGCACGCCTTCTCCCGCCATCCACGTACTGATATGGCGCAGGAATCCCTCTTCGGCGAGCCTGCCGATGCCCCCTCCGGCGCAGCGCCCCGCCCCGGCCGCGATCTCTTCGCTACGCATGCCGGCAGCCCGCTCGCCGCGCGCATGCGCCCGCGCACGCTCGACGAGGTGCTCGGCCAGGACCATCTGCTCGGCGAGGGCAAGCCGCTGCGCCGCCTCGTCGAGGGCTCCGGCGAGGCCTCCGTCATCCTCTACGGCCCGCCTGGCACGGGCAAGACGACCATCGCGTCGCTCATCGCGTCGGCGATGGGTCAGAACTTCGTGGGGTTGTCCGCGCTCGACTCGGGCGTGAAGCAGGTCCGTGAGGTCATTACGCACGCGCGCCAAGAGCTCATCCAGGGCCGACGCACTGTGCTCTTTATCGACGAGGTCCACCGTTTCTCCAAGACGCAGCAAGATGCTCTGCTTGCCGCCGTGGAGAACCGCACCGTGCTGCTCGTCGCCGCGACGACGGAGAACCCGTCGTTCTCGGTCGTGGCGCCGTTGCTCTCGCGCTCGCTGCTGCTCCAGCTCAACTCGTTGGAACCGGAGGATCTGAAAACCTTGGCGCGGCGGGCCTTGGAGGACGAACGGGGCATCGGCAAGCGCGTGGGAGCCACGGAAGAGGCGCTGGACCAGCTGGTCCTGCTGGCGGGCGGCGACGCCCGGCGCACGCTGACCTACCTGGAGGCCGCGGCCGAGGCTGTGCCGGACGGTGGGGAGATCACCCCGCAGACGATCAAGGACAACGTCAACCGCGCCGTCGTTCGCTATGACCGCGACGGTGACCAGCACTACGACGTCGTGAGCGCGTTTATTAAGTCCATCCGTGGCTCGGATGTGGACGCGGCGCTGCATTACCTCGCACGCATGATTGAAGCGGGGGAGGACCCGCGGTTTATTGCGCGGCGGCTTATGGTGCATGCTTCTGAGGACATCGGCATGGCGGATCCCACGGCGCTGCACACGGCCGTCGCGGCGGCGCAGGCGGCGCAGCTTATCGGTCTGCCCGAGGCGCGCATTCCGCTCGCGCAGGCGACCATTCATCTCGCGACGGCGCCGAAGTCGAACGCGGTTATCGCGGCGATTTCCGCGGCGCAGGCGGACGTCGCCGCGGGCAAGATCGGCCACGTCCCGTCCCACCTGCGCGACGGCCACTACGAAGGCGCGAAAAAGCTCGGCCACGCGGTGGGCTATAAATACCCGCACGATGACCCGCGCGGCGTCGTCGCGCAGCAGTATCTGCCGGACGAGCTGGCGGGGGCGGTCTACTACGAGCCCACTAATCACGGCGCCGAGTCGCGCATTCGCGATTACCTGGGACGGCTGCGCAACCTCATTCGCGGTAAAAAATAGCGGCGCGTTTGCGCGCCCCGGTTCCGCCCGATGTGCGGGGAGCGGGTAAAGTTGTGCGAGTTAAACCCAGGGGCGCGCTGCGCCCCGCTGACGCTACCGCACATAAGGATGTTTGCGACGTGAAAACCCATGAGATTCGGGAACGCTTTACCCAGCACTTCGTCAAAGCCGGCCACCAAGCCGTGCCCAGCGCCTCGCTGATCCTCGACGACCCGAACCTGCTGTTCGTCAACGCCGGCATGGTGCCGTTTAAGCCCTACTTCCTGGGGCAGCAGAACCCGCCGTTTCCCAACGGCACGGCGACATCCATCCAGAAATGCGTGCGCACCCTCGACATTGAGGAAGTCGGTATTACGACGCGCCACAACACGTTCTTCCAGATGGCCGGCAACTTCTCGTTCGGCCAGTACTTCAAGGAAGGCGCCATCACGCACGCCTGGGAGCTGCTCACCGGCTCGCTCGAGGACGGCGGCCTCGGCCTCGACCCGGAGCGCTTGTGGGTGACGGTGTACCTTGACGATGACGAGGCGCGCGACATCTGGCGCGACAAGATCGGCCTTCCCGAAGACCGCATCCAGCGCCTGGGCATGGAGGACAACTACTGGTCCATGGGCATTCCCGGCCCGTGCGGCCCCTGCTCTGAAATCTACTACGACCGTGGCCCGGAATACGGTGCTGAGGGCGGCCCCATTGCTGACGATAACCGTTACATGGAGATCTGGAACCTAGTCTTCATGCAGAATGAGCGCGGCGAGGGCATCGGCAAGGGCAACTTCGAGATCGTGGGCCCGCTGCCGAAGAAAAACATCGATACCGGCTTGGGCATCGAGCGCGTGGCCTGCATCCTCCAAGGCGTGGACAACGTCTACGAGACTGACCTCCTGCGTCCCGTCATTGACGAGGCGGAGAGGCTTACCGGCTCCACGTACGGCGACGGCGCGCCGAAGGAAGACAATATCCGTTTCCGCGTCATCGCTGACCACTCCCGTACCGGCATGATGCTCATCCTCGACGGCGTCACCCCGTCCAACGAGGGCCGCGGCTACATCTTGCGCCGCCTGCTGCGCCGCATCGTGCGTTCCGCCCGCCTGCTAGGTGCCAAGGGTGCTACGCTGGAGCAGTTCATGAACACCATCATGGACACCATGACGCCGTCCTACCCGGAGATTGCAGACAACCGCGAGCGCATCCTGCGCGTCGCCGTCACCGAGGAGAAGGCCTTCCTCAAGACCCTCGAGTCCGGGACGAAGCTCTTCGACGAGGCCGTCGAGGAACTCAAGAACACCTCACGCGCCAAGACGCCGAAGGTTCTTTCTGGCGACAAGGCCTTCGAGCTGCACGACACGTACGGCTTCCCGATCGACCTCACGCTCGAGATGGCTAACGAAGCCGGTCTCGAGGTCGACATGGACGGCTTCAACGAGGCAATGGGCGAGCAGCGTCGCCGCGCTAAGGCCGATAACCAGGCCAAGAAGCACGGCCATGCGGACCTGTCCATCTACCGCGAGTGGGTCGATAACAATCCGACCGTATTCACCGGATACGAGGAGCTCACCTCCGACGCAAAGGTCATCGGCCTGCTGCGCGGCGGCGAGAAGGTCACCGAGGTCTCCGAGGGCGACGAGGTTGAGGTCATCCTCGACCAGACGCCGCTCTACGCCGAGGCCGGCGGCCAGATGGCCGACCGCGGTCGCCTCTTCGCGGGCGAGACCCTGCTTGAGGTCGGCGACGTTCAGAAGATCGGCAAGAAGCTGTGGGTCCACAAGGCGACCGTCACGGCTGGCGGCCTAGACCTCGGCCAGTCCGTCACGGCGGAGGTCAACGAGGAGTGGCGCCATGGTGCCGTCCAGGCGCACTCCGCCACGCACCTCATCCACGCCGCCCTGCGCCAGGTGCTCGGCCCCACGGCCGTCCAGGCCGGTTCCATGAACCGCCCGGGCTACCTCCGCTTTGACTTCAACTACACCGAGCAGCTCACCCCGGAGCAGCTGCAGGAAATCGCGACGATTACCAACCAGGCTGTCGACGCGAACTTCCAGGTCAACACCATTGAGACCTCGCTCGAGGAAGCCAAGGCCATGGGCGCCATGGCGCTCTTCGGCGAAAACTACGGCTCGAAGGTCCGCGTCGTTGAGATGGGCGGCCCGTTCTCCCTCGAGCTCTGCGGCGGCACGCACGTCGGCGCCACGGCTCAGATCGGTCCGGTCTCCGTGCTCGGCGAGTCCTCCGTGGGCTCCGGCGCACGCCGTATCGAGGCCTACTCGGGCCTCGACGCCTTCCGTTACTACTCCAAGGAGACCGCGCTTATCGAGGGCGTCTCCCGCGAGCTCAAGGTCCAGACCGAGGACCTGCCGGAGCGCGTCGCCCAGCTGGCAGAGAAGCTCAAGGCCGCGGAGAAGGAAATCGAGCACCTGCGCTCTGCCCAGCTCGCAGCGAAGGCTTCGGAGTTCCTCGCCGGTGCCGGTGACATCAACGGCTTCCGCGTGCTCACCACGCGCCTGCCCAAGGGCACGTCCGGCAAGGACCTGCGCACCGTCGCGACGGAGATTCGCAACCGCGTCCGTGATGAGGCTGCCATCATCTTCCTCGCTGCCGAGGACGGTGCCAAGGTGCCGTTCATCGCCGCTGCTTCCGATGCCGCCATCGCCCGCGGCGTCAAGTCCGGCGACCTCGTCAAGCGCTTTGGCGAGTTCGTCGGCGGCAAGGGCGGCGGCAAGCCGGACATGGCGCAGGGCTCCGGCTCCAACGCCGCCGGCGTCGAAGAGGGCTTCGCCGCCCTCAAGAGCTACGTCGAGTCGCTCTAAGCCAATGGCGAAAGTCGAACCCGATACGCCCGGCGTCGACGACCCGGGCCTGGGCCGCCGCCTTGCGCTCGACGTGGGCACGGTACGCATTGGTGTCGCCGTGTCCGACCGTGACGCGAAGCTCGCCACGCCCGTGGAGACCGTGCCGCGCGAGACGGGGTTCAAGGACCGCGACAAAGGCGACATCGACCGGATCCTCGAACTCATCGAGGACTACGATGTCGTGGAAGTCGTGGTCGGTTTGCCCCGTGATTTGCACGCCAATGGATCAAAAAGTGTGAAACATGCCAAAGAAATCGCGTTTCGCATCCGCCGTAGGCTGGCCGCAGGTGCCACTATGGATAAAGTTCTACCTCCCGTACGCATGGCGGACGAGCGTCTCACCACAGTCGCTGCGACTCATGCACTGCGTGCGTCTGGCGTGAGCGAGCGCAAGGGCCGCGCGGTCATCGACCAAGCGGCGGCGGTAGAGATTTTGCAGTCGTGGCTAGACGGCCGCGCTAACGCCTTGGCGGACTAAGTCCCCGCCCGCGGCCCGGCGCGACGCCTGGCCGCGGCACCCCGGAAACGAGGAGATTGAAGCTTCAGTGAGCCGCAACGAACAGCGCATCGGCAAGCGCATGGAACCGAAGTACGTCAAGCGACGCCAAAACGGCTTGGCCGTGCTCGTCGCGTCCATCGTGCTGATCGTCGGAACGATCGGCTATGTCGCGTGGCATAACCTGCGCGATCTCGGCGTGCCTAAGGACTACGAAGGTGAGGGCAACGGCGTGACGCAGCTCGTGCAAGTCGAAGAGGGCAGCTCCATGTCGCAGCTGGGACCCCAGCTTGTGGAGAAGAACGTCGTCGCCTCGGAAGAGTCCTTCCAGACCGCCGTCGCCAACAACCCGATGGCCTCGCAGATTCAGCCCGGCTTCTTCCGCCTACAGGAGGAGATGAGCGCGAAGTCCGCGGTATCCGCGTTGCTCAACGACGAGAACAAGGTGGACATGCTCGACGTGCCCGGCGGCCTCACGCTCAGCGACGTGGTCGTCGTCGGTGGCGATATCCGCTACGGCATTTACTCGAAGATCTCCAAGGTCTCCTGCTCTGACGGTTCCTGCGTGGACAAGGCAGAGCTGGAGCGCATCGCGGCCAACGTCGACCCAGCCGAGCTTGGTGCCCCGGAGTGGGCACTTGACGCCATCCGTGCGCGCGGCAACGACCCGAAGCGCCTTGAGGGCCTCATCGCCCCTGGCCAGTACGTGCTGGACCCGAACATGTCGGCCCAGGAGATCCTCACCGACCTCATCACGCGTTCGACCAAGCAGTACAACGAGACCAATATCGTGGAGCGCGCGCAGGCGATGAACCTGAGCCCCTACGAGTTGCTTACCGCAGCCTCCCTCGTCGAGCGCGAGGCACCGGCTGGCGAGTTCGACAAGGTCGCCCGCGTCATCCTCAACCGTCTCGCCGAGCCCATGCGCCTCGAGTTCGACTCCACGGTTAACTATGACCTCGCGGACGTCGAACTCGCCACGACGGACGAGGCCCGTGCCCGCGAGACCCCGTGGAACACCTACGCCAAGGACGGTCTGCCGGATACTCCGATCGCATCGCCGTCCGAAGAAGCCATCCAGGCTATGGAGAACCCGGCCGAGGGCGACTGGAAGTTCTTCGTCACCGTCGACGAGCAAGGCACCACGGTGTTCAGCAACAACTACGATGAGCATCTGGCCAACGTCGACCGCGCCATCAACTCCGGCATTCTGGACTCGCAGCGCGAGGGCGAAGGCGCCGGCGCGTCAGGCGACGCCGAGCAGTAATGCCGCCGCATGCCGCCCCGTCCGCACTCCGCGGACGGGGCGCTTGCCGTTTTAGTCCACCGTGCACTCGATGCGCTTGCCGTACGGTGTGACAAACCACAGCACGCCAACATCGTCTCGGAAATAGGAGTTCCCGTCTGCTTTCTTGCCGTTATGGTGGGCGCACAGCGGCACGAGATTCGATGCGTTCGTCATCCCGCCGTTCGCCCACGCGATGAGATGGTCGCGCTGGCACTTCATGGCAGGCGCCTTGCAGCCCGGGTGGATGCACTGCGGCCATAGCGCCCACGCCATGGCGGTTTGCTTCCGATTGAACAGCGGCGTGACCCGGTAGCAATCCACGGGCTCGTTCCACCGCGTGGCCAGCGTGACAAGCCCCGCGCCGAGCAACTTCTCCTCGACGAGCTGTTTGCCCGTGCGCACCGTCCCGTCCGTGGCGCGAAACTTCTTCTCGCTCGCGGTTCCGTCGAGAATCTCTTCAACGTCATTGAGAGTGATGACGATATGCGCCGCGCGCCCGGGCACGGTGTCTTTGGCCTTGCCTTCGGTAAGCGCCTTGAATCCCTCTAAAAGGTTGTCGAAATTCTGCGGCCCGGATTCGTTTACCCCGGGTAGAAGATTGAACAAGTCGATGAGCCACGGCTCGTTCGTGTCGAGGACGAGCTTGTGCCAGCCGTCTTTGCGGTACGTGTGGCGCGCCGTTGGCTTCTTCTCCGGCGCGGGCAGCCATTTCGCGGCCACTTCGTCGATTTTTTCGGCGGGCGTATCGCAGAGTTTCACGCGCAGCCGGTCGGGCGTTTTCTTCTCCTTTTTGACGTGGTTTTCTATCTTCTTCAGCGTTTTGACGGTATGCCTGCGGGTGCGCGCAGCATCACGAGCCTTGCGCTGTAAGCGCGTCGCGTTCGTCGGGCCCCAGTAAATTTGGGCGAGCTTCACGCCGTCGGAGGCATCGGCCTGCGGCACGCCCTGGGCGCGGAGGTCTTTGGATTCGAGGCCGACGAGGTCGCGGAGGGAGTCGACGCCAATGGTGGTTGCTTCAACATAGGAGATAGTCATGCCTGCGACGCTATGGCCAGCGTCAATACCGCGGCAACGGTCCGTCCGTGCTCCTGTGGATAACCCCGGTTTTCTTGCCCAATATAATGGGCAAAGATCCAGACTGTGGATACGGAACCGTAGGTTCTCGCCGGGACCCTCCGCAGCCTGCCGCTCACGTTCGTCCTAGTGAAAGGCTCTTTCTATGCCCCGCGCCGCCGTTCTTGGTTCACCCATCGCGCACTCGCTCTCGCCCGTCCTGCACAACGCGGGCTACGCGGCCTTGGGGCTCGACGACTGGAGCTATGAGCGCTTCGAGACCACCGCTGAGGAGCTGCCGGAGCGCGTGGGGGAGTCCGAGTCCGACTTCCGTGGGTTCTCGGTGACGATGCCCGGCAAGTTCGCCGCCCTCAACTTCGCGACGGACGTCACCGACCGCGCGCGGCTTATGGGCTCGGCGAATACGCTCGTGCGCCTCGAGGGCGGCGGCTGGCGCGCCGACAACACAGACACCGAGGGCATCGCCGGCGCCTTGGCTGAGCTCATGGGGGCCACGCCCGGCACGGGCCGCAGGGCACTGGTCATTGGGGCCGGTGGCACGGCCCGCCCTGCACTGTGGGGCTTGGCGCAACGCGGCTACCGCGACATCGATGTGCTCAACCGCCGGGACCGCACGGCAGAGTTTGCCAAGCTTGCCGATGCCCTCGAGCTCAACCTCACCCCGGTGAGCTACGCCGACAATCTGCGGGCGCGCGTCAAGCAGGCTGACGTCATCGTCTCGACAGTGCCGTCCGCTGTACTCACGGACCACCTCGAGGCGCTCAGCCATGCACCCGTGCTCGACGTCATTTACGACACGCTACCCACACCGCTCATGGCGTACGCTGCGGCGGACGGCTATCCCACCGTGGGTGGGCACATCATGCTCGCGCACCAATCTTTCAGCCAATTCGAGCAGTACACCGGGCTCCCGGCGCCGCGCGAAGCGATGGTGGACGCGCTCCTCGAAGTGCTGAAGAAGCGCGACTAAACGCGCGCCGGCGGCAACGTCGCGTCAGCGGGGAAGAGCGTGGGCCCTGCCCAGCGCATGAAGTAGACGAGCGCGACGAGCACGGGAACCTCGACGAGCGGGCCCACCGTACCGGCGAGTGCTTGGCCGGACTCGGCGCCGAAGGTACCGATGGCCACGGCGATAGCAAGCTCAAAATTATTGCCCGCCGCCGTAAACGCGACGGATGCGGAGCGATCGTAGGGCATGCCCGCGGCCCGGGCCGCGACGAGTGCGACGCCGAACATCACCACGAAGTAGCACAGCAGCGGCAGCGCGACACGCGCGACGGCCCAGGGCTGCGCCATGACGTACTCGCCCTGGAGACAGAAGAGCACGATGATGGTGTAGAGCAGTCCGAGCAGCGCGAGAGGGGAGACGACGGGCAGGAAGCGCTCTTCGTACCACTCGCGGCCAGCGGTGCGCTCGGCGATGAGCCGCGAGGCGACGCCAGCGAGCAGCGGGATGCCCAGGAAGACGAGCACGGAGACCACAATGGCCCAGAAGGAGAAATCCGCGGACGTGGTAGACAAGCCCAGCCAGCTCGGCAGAATCTGGAGGTAAAACCAGCCGAGGACGCCGAACAAGAGAACCTGGAAGAGGGAGTTAATGGCGACGAGGACGGCGGTGGCCTCGCGGTCAGCGCAGGAGAGGTCGGACCACACGAGCACCATCGCGATGCAGCGCGCAAGACCGACGATGATAAGCCCCGTGCGCAGTTCTGGCTGGTCCGGAAGGAAGATCCAACCCAACGCGAACATGAAGGTCGGGCCAGCCACCCAGTTGAGGACGATAGTGAGCGTCATGAGCTTCTTATCGGCGACGAGGCCGCCCGCCTTGTCGTAGCGCACTTTCGCCAGCGGCGGATACATCATGACGAGCAAGCCGAGCGCGATGGGCAGCGAAATCGTGCCTACCTTGGCGTCGTCAAGCCACGTGGCGAGGCCGGGTGCGACGCGACTGAGCACCAGCCCGAGACCCATGGCAAGAAGGATCCACAGGGGAAGGAAGCGGTCAAGGAATGAGAGCCGTGGCATGAATCTCCAAATTAATTAGTATAGATGTGAATAAATATTAATTTTAACTTTCATAATTTATGACGTCAATATAAAATGGGAATATGAATTCGTCCCCGGAGATTCCTCTTCGCGATATCTCTGAACCGTGCTGCAGCCTGGGTGAGGGGCTCCTCGAGGAGTCCGACGCCGCGCGCTTTGCCGCTCTCTTCGGTCTACTCGCTGATCCCACGCGCTTGCGCCTGTTGTCACAAATCGCGGACGCGGGGTGTGCGCCCATGAGCATCGGCGACCTCGTTGCTCTCACCGGCTTGACACAGCCTACGGTGTCCCACCACCTCAAGCGTCTCACGGAGGCTGGCCTGCTCACGCGCACCAAGGAAGGCCGCACTGTGACGCACGCGGTCGTCCCTGAGGCGTTCGCCGAGCTGCGCAGCGTGCTGCAGATCGGATAAGCCTGCGCGTCACGCTCGGGGCCGCTAGTATCGGGCGGCATGTGGGGTGGACTCGTGGGGATGATCGTCGTGGCCTGGGCGGCCGCGCTGTGGCGCTTCGACGTGCGTGAGCGCAGGCTGCCCGCGTGGCTCACGCTGCCTGCCGCGGCTGGCGCGCTGCCGTGGATAAGCCTCGCCGGCTGCGCGTGGGCGGGACTGTATCTGGCGCTGGGGGTGGCCCGGGGTGGCATCGGCGGCGGGGATATCAAGCTTGCGCTACCGCTGGGCATCGCCGTGGCACACGTAGCCGGGTGGCCGGGCGTGCTTGCGGCGGTCTTCCTCGCGAACGTTGTGACGCTCGTCGTGCAGGCAGCGCGGTGGCACTGGGCTGGCGCGGGTGATCCCGCTCCCGCGCATGGCCCCGGCATGCTCGCTGCGGCGGGCAGCGTCGTCGCATGGGGTATGTGGGGACCACACGGCATGTGAATTTAAAGGCTCTGGCGACCTAGTGCCAGCATGGGCCCGCGCGGCGTGCGATAATAATCTGCATGCTTCGTTGGACTACTGCCGGAGAATCCCACGGCCAGGCGCTCATCGCGATGATTGAGCACATGCCCGCTGGCGTTCCCATCACTGAAGAAGAAATTGCCTTGCAACTGTCCCGCCGTCGTCTGGGTTATGGCCGCGGCGCGCGCATGAAGTTTGAACAGGATGAGCTCACGCTGCTCGCCGGCATCCTCCACGGAAAGACGATTGGCAGCCCCATCGCCATCCAGATCGGCAACACCGAGTGGCCCAAGTGGACCACGATTATGTCCCCGGCACCGCTGGGCATGGACGATCCGGAGGTCGCCAAGGCCATGGAGTCGGGCCGCGGCGCCAAGCTCACCCGCCCGCGCCCAGGCCACGCCGATTTCGCCGGCATGGTGAAGTATGACCACGACGGCGCGCGCCCCATCCTCGAGCGTTCCTCTGCACGCGAGACCGCCGCCCGCGTTGCGGCCGCTACCGTCGCGCGCAATTTCCTGCGCGAGACCCTCGGCGTCGAGGTATTTTCCCACGTCATCTCCATCGGGGCGTCTAAGCCTTCCGATTCCACCCCTACCTTCGCTGACCTGGAGGCTATCGACGCTTCGCCGGTGCGGGCGGCATCGGCAAGCGCGGAGGCGTCCATGGTCGCCGAGATTGAGGCGGCGAAGAAGCAGGGCGACACGCTGGGCGGCATCGTCGAGGTCATTGTGGACGGCCTGCCTATCGGCCTGGGTTCGCATATCTCGGGTGAGGATCGCCTGGACGCGCAACTGGCGGCCGCGCTCATGGGCATCCAGTCCGTCAAGGGCGTAGAGATTGGCGACGGCTTTGAGGAAGCCCGCCGCCGCGGTTCCGAGGCCCACGACGAAATGGTGCGCGCGGAGGGCGGCGTCACGCGCCTCACGAACCGCGCGGGCGGCCTGGAAGGTGGCATGACCAATGGCCAGACGCTGCGCGTGCGCGCGGGCCTTAAGCCGATTTCGACGGTGCCGCGCGCGCTGAAGACCGTGGATATGGCCACGGGTAAGGCTGCGAGCGGTATTCACCAACGCTCCGACGTGTGTGCGGTGCCTGCTGGCGGCGTGGTGGCCGAGGCCATGGTGGCGCTCGTGCTCGCGCGTGCGGTCCTGGAGAAGTTCGGCGGGGATTCGCTCGCCGAGACGAAGCGCAATATCGCGGCGTACCAGGAGTATGTCGCTCAGCGCCTGAGCTTTCCGGAGGGGGAGTAGATGACCGACCGACTCAATAGCCCGCAGCCTGTCGCGGATGAGGTCATGGCCGCGGGGCCGGAGACCGTAGAGAAGGCCATCTACTTCGGTCACCGTCCGCGCGTCGTGCTCGTGGGCCCGCCGGGGGCTGGCAAGTCGACCATCGGCCGCCGCCTGTCTCGTGCGCTCAACTGTGAGTTCGTGGATTCGGACGCGCTCATCGAGGCCGCCGAGGGCCGCTCTTGTGGCGAGATTTTCGCCACCGTAGGCGAGCCCGCCTTCCGCAAGCTGGAGGAAAAGCACGTCGCCGAGGCGCTGCTGTCGGACGGCGTGGTTTCGCTGGGTGGTGGCGCCGTGATTTCGCAGACCAACCGCGATCTGCTCGAGGCGATGACCGTCGTACTCATCGACGTGAGCGCGGAGGAAGGCGCGCGCCGCACGGCCGAAGATAACACCCGGCCGGTGCTCGCCGCTGCAGATCCCGTCGCGCATTACCGCCAGCTCCTCGAGGACCGCGCAGAGTACTACCGCGAGGTCGCGGACTACCGCGCGCGCACCGACGGCCGCTCGCCGCAGCAAGTGGTGGGCGATATTTTGAGCATCCTCGAAAGCCTCTAAGGAGAAGACATGATCCAGGACACCGTCGCCGTCAACGGCCCGAGCCCCTATGTGGTGAGCATTGGCCACGATTTGTCTGACGATATCGTCGCGCGGGTGCGCACTATCGGCGCGCGTAACGTGGGCATCGTCCACCAGCCGGCGCTTGCGGCGGCGGCGCGCCAGATCGCTTCGGCGTTGGAATCGCTCAATGTCACGCCGCTGCTCCTGCCCATCCCGGACGCGGAGGCGGGTAAGACGCTCGCCGTGTGCGGCGAGCTGTGGGACCAGCTGGGCGAGGCGAATTTTTCGCGCGCCGACGCGCTCATCGGCCTGGGCGGCGGCGCGGCGACGGACCTCGCTGGTTTCGTGGCCTCGGGCTGGATGCGCGGCATCAAGGTCATCCAGGCGCCGACGACGCTGCTTGCCATGGTCGACGCGGCAGTGGGCGGCAAGACGGGCATCAATACGGAGGCCGGCAAGAACCTGGTGGGCGCGTTCCACGAGCCGGATTCGGTATTCGTGGACCTCAACCTCCTGCGCACGCTGCCCCAGGACGAGCTGGGCGCCGGCTCAGCGGAAATCATTAAGACCGGTTTCATCCACGATCCGGTCATCATCGAGCGTTATCTCGCGGATCCGGCGGCGTGCCTCGACGTAGACGGTTTCCTGCCCGAGCTGGTCACGCGGTCCATCACCGTCAAGGCGCACGTCGTGGGCCAGGACCTCAAAGAGTCGGGCTTGCGCGAGACGCTCAATTACGGCCACACCTTCGGCCATGCGGTCGAGTTACGAGAGCACTACACCTGGCGCCACGGCAACGCCGTCGCGGTGGGCATGATGTTCATCGCGAACCTCTCGGCCGCGCGCGGGCTTATTACGCCTCAACTGCTCTCGACGCACCGCGCCATCCTCACGACGATGGGTCTGCCCACGACGTATGAGGGTGGCCACTTCGAGGAGCTTTACGCCGGCATGACGCACGATAAGAAGAACCGCGGCGGCCATATCCGCTTCGTCGCGCTCTCGGATATCGGCGCGACGACGCGCATCGAAGACGCCACCGAGGATGAGATGCGCGCAGCGTATGAGGCCATTTCTGAGTAAAGGAGAATTCATGAAGATCGTCGTTCTCAACGGACCGAACCTCAACCGCTTGGGCAAGCGCCAGCCGGAGATTTACGGCTCGACGACGCTCGCGGACGTGGAGGCCATGGCCGCCGACCGCGCCGCCCAGCTGGGTCTGGAGGTCGAATTCTTCCAGTCCAACCACGAGGGTGCCTTGATCGACCGAGTCCACGCCGCGGCAGACGCGAAGGCGGGTGTCATCATCAACCCCGGCGGCTTTACCCACACCTCGGTCGCGCTGCGCGACGCCCTGGCCGAGGTCGCCGACGGCGCGGGATTTGTCGAGGTGCACATTTCCAACGTGCATGCGCGCGAGGAGTTCCGCCATCACTCGTACCTCTCGCCGATCGCCCGCGGCGTCATCGCGGGACTGGGCACCTTCGGCTACCTCGCGGCGCTGGAGTATTTCGCCCAGGCGCAGTAGCCGCCCGACACTACCCCCAAAATGCCCGACTCGATCGGATTCGGGCCATTCAGGTGTGGGAACGGACTACCATGGACTCCATTCGTTTCGTTCGCACGAGACCCCGCGCTCTCCGCGCGGGGGTCTCGGCCGTTGTATGACAGAGGAGACCCACATGGCCTTGGCTGATACCCGTTTTAGTAATCGTCGCCGGAAGCTCGCCGCACGGCTGGCCAGCCAGCGCATTGACGCCATGCTGGTCACGCACCTCACGCACGTGCGCTATCTGTCCGGCTTCTCTGGATCCAACGGCGGCCTGCTGCTGCGCAAGGATCTCACGGCGACGATGGCGACGGACGGGCGCTACACCACGCAGATCGCCGAGGAGGTCCCGGATCTCAAGGCCATTCTGGGCCGTGCGGTAGGCGAAGAGCTGCTCAAGACCCTCACCGGCCCCATGCGCGTGGGCTACGAGGCGGACTACGTCTCCGTTTCCCAGCTGGAGAAGCTCACCGCAGCCGCCCCCTCTGACATCACGCTCGTGCCCGTCACCGGTGTTATCGAAGACATCCGTCTGGTCAAGGACCAGCTGGAGCTGCGTCGCCTGACCGAGATCGCGGAGCTGGCCAACACGGCGCTCGAGCAGCTCATCGACGCCGGCGAACTCGCCGCAGGCCGCACCGAACGTCAGGTCGCCGCGGACCTCGAGTACCGCATGCGCACGCTTGGTTCGGAGCGCGTGTCCTTCGACACCATCGTTGCCTCCGGTCCGAACTCCGCGAAGCCGCACCACGGCGCGGACGACCGCGTCATTGAAAACGGCGACCTCGTCACCATCGACTTCGGCGCGCACCTACGAGGCTTCAACTCGGACTGCACGCGCACCTTTGTCGTGGGCGGGGCGAACGACTTCGCCAAGGAAATCTACAACATCGTGCTCGAGTCGCAGCTGGCGGGCGTGCGCGCCGCGGTGCCGGGCGCAAAACTCGTCGACGTCGACGCCGCGAGCCGCACCGTCATCGAGGATGCGGGCTACGGCGAGTACTTCGTCCATTCCACCGGCCACGGCGTGGGCCTCGACGTCCACGAGGGGCCGTACGCCGCGAAGACCGGCTCCGGCGAGCTGGCCGAGGGCATGACGCTGACCATCGAGCCGGGCATCTACGTGCCAGGCAAGGGCGGCGTACGCATCGAGGACACGCTGATCATCACCTCGGGCGCGCCGCAGATCATTACGCAGTACCCGAAGGAGCTGCGCGAGGTTTAATGCCCGCGTCCCCGTGCGCGGGTCCCATGCCAGCTGGGACCGTGCGCGGTGGTAGGCTTAGAGACTGTTTTCACACGCCCATTTATTCCTAAAAGACCCAGGAGAAAAACCTTCCATGGCTGATACCACTGACTTTAAGAACGGCCTTGTCCTGAAGATGGACAACAAGCTGCAGCAGATCACCGAGTTCCAGCACGTCAAGCCGGGCAAGGGCCCTGCGTTCGTGCGCACCAAGCTCAAGGACGTCGTCACCGGTAAGGTCACGGATAAGACCTTCAACGCGGGCGTTAAGGTCGAGACCGCCACGGTCGACCGCCGCACGATGACCTACCTGTACAACGACGGCTCCAACTACGTCATCATGGACGACAAGACCTTCGAGCAGTTCGAGGTTCCGTTCGACAAGTTCGGCGACGCCGGCAAGTTCCTGCTGGAGAACATGCAGGTCCAGGTCTCCTTCCACGAGGGCGAGATCCTCTTCGGCGAGCTGCCTATCTCCGTCGACCTCAAGGTCGAGCACACCGAGCCGGGCCTGCAGGGCGACCGCTCCTCGGGCGGCACTAAGCCGGCCACCCTCGAGACCGGCGCTGAGATCCAGGTTCCGCTGTTCATCGAGATCGGCAACGTCCTCAAGATCGATACCCGCACCGGCGAGTACCTCTCCCGCGTCAACAACTAAGGCACCCCCTCGCTGTGAGTGATAAAGAGAAGTCGCGCGACATCAACTACAAGCGACACACCGCACGTTACCGCGCGCGTCGCCGCGCGGCCGACATCCTCTTCGAGGCCGAGAATCGCGATATCGATCCCGTCGCCATCGTGGAGGACCGCATTCAGCTTGCCCGCGACAAGGAGTCCGGCGTGGCTCCCATCGCGGAGTACACGGCAGAGATCGTCCGCGGCGCGGCCGAAGAACTCGACATAATCGACGAGAATATCGCCCGTTTCCTTTCGGAGGACTGGGAGTTCCATCGCCTGCCGGCCGTCGACCGCGCCATCATGCGCGTCGCGGCGTGGGAGCTGCTGTTCAACCCAGACGTGCCCACGGCGACGGCCATCGTCGAAGGCGTCGAGCTCGCCAGCGAGTACTCGACGGACAAGGCGGCACCCTACGTGCATGCCGTCCTCGACGACATCGCCCAGTCGCGCTCGCTGTCGAACCCAATGAACGAGTCGGGTCTCGGCGAGGACGCCGAGCTTGCCGATGCCCCCGCGTCCCCGGTCTTCCCCGAGGGCGAAGCTTCGGCCGACCACGAGGCTGCGGAGGCGCAGCCGCTCGACGAGTTCGGGGATCCTGAGTTCCCTCCGCTCGACGAGGACGATGCCGAGAAGTAACTGGCTGTGAGCCGAACCCACGCCCCATGGCGTGGGTTTTCGCTTTTTCGTAGTGGTGCGCGCAGTACGATGTACCGCATGACTGTTGATTCCGAAGCTGCACTGGTGGCCATGTGGCCGCCGTTTGGATTGCGCATCGCGGCGCGCGATGACCGGCACGAGATTGCTGTGCGCGTCCTGCGCGACGAAGACGTCGCGCGTATTGCGGGCGTGGGCGTCCACGACGTCTACGGCGATGATGTGCCCGCCCACGCGTTTGCGTGGGTCTTCCATAATTCGCCGCAGTCTTCGGCGCAGCATCGCTGGTCCAACCGTGCGAAATTGAGCTCCGAAGAGTGGTCGCTCGACTTCTTGGTGACCGCGGGCGGCGAGCCTATCGGCGTCGTCGACATGCGTAGCAGCGACTTCGCGCATACGCGCGAGGTCTCGACGGGCTCGTGGGTCTTCCACCAGTTCCAGGGACAAGGCTTCGGAACGCTGGTGCGCCATGCCGTCGCGCAGTTCTGCTTTGACCACCTGGGAGCGGCGAGCATTGCGAGTGGCTGGGTCGTGGGGAACGCGGCATCGGAAAGCGTGTCGCGCAGACTGGGCTACGAGCTGCTACCGGACGACGGGGAGACTGCGCCGTGCGGGCCGGAAGGTGAGCCTAGGCCCGTGCGAAGGGGTAGACTGCGCGCCGCCGACTATAAGCCAGCGGCGCGCGTCGAATGCTCGGGCCTCACGCCGCAGCTGCGGACGATGCTGGGCGCTTAAGCTCGCGGTCGAGGCGGGCGAGCGCTGACTTAATGACGGCGACAAAGCCCGCGACCTCGACGACGGGGATGGCGAGCGTGCTGGCGGCGCTGAGCCCGCGGGCGGTAGCGGGGGCATCGGCAGCCTGGCGGGCGGCGAGGGTGAGCAGCAGGGACATGGCGCCCAGGCTGGTCGCGAGGAGGCTGCCGGTGACATCCAGCTTGTTGTCGCGGCACGTGGTCCATTCGGCGAAGCCAGCGACGGCTGCGGCAGGGACGATGGTGCTCAGCATGGCGCGGGCCGGGCTCGTCCATTTCTTGGGGGCGAAGGTGGCGGACCACTTCCGGGGAAGGGGCCTGCCGTCCTTGATGGCGGGGAGGGCCGCTGTGGTGCTCAGGGCGAGGAGCGTCCACGGTGCGCCGCGCAGGACGGCGATGGTGGTGGACGGGATGTGGGCCTCGAGGTCGGGGAGCGAGTCGTCAGGGCGGATGAGGCCAAGGCGCGCTGCGATGGCACCGATGTTGAAGTCCCAGCCGATGCCTGCGGCACGCGGAACGAGGAGCTTGGGGTTTTCGGGTTCGAAGGCGCCGAGTCGCGCGGCGGGGTTGGTAAAGCCTGAGAAGTCGGCCGGGATACCGAGGAGACGGTGGGTGGTGGGGTCGTAGAGCTTCATGGTTACTGTCCTTTCAGAATGGTGTCGACGATCGCGGTGAGGGTCTGCCATTCGGCGGTGAGAGTGGCGAGCTGGGTGCGGCCCGCGTCGGTGACAACGTAGACCTTGCGTGGTGGCCCGCTGGGGGATTCCTCCCAGCGGCTGGTGAGGTATCCGGCTTTCTTCAGCCGCGCGAGGAGTGGGTAGACAGTGCCGGAGGAGACCTCGAGCCCTTGCGCGTTGAGCCGCTCGAGAAGCGCGCCTCCGTAGCCGGGGCTGACGTGAAGGGAACGCAGCACGATGAGTTCCAGCACGCCTTTGCGAAGCTGTGTATCTGCCATTCCTTCTCCTTTGTTGTACCAACTACTATGTAATACATAATAGCGCGCTGCAAGGCAGAAAGGGAAGAGCTCACGCGTACAGTGGGGGAATGTCGAAATTTAAGATTGCCGACGCCCTAGCGCTGCGCGCTGGAAAGAACGTTGAGCTGTCCTCCGTCGACCCAAGCTCCACGCCGGGCTTTGACGGAGACAAGGACGAACTGGCCGCGCGCTTGAGCCACTACGACGAGGAGCTCTATGAGCTCCAAGAGCGGCTCTACGCCAATGGTCGTGCCTACGGGGAGAAGGCCCCCTCGGTGCTTGTCATTCTGCAGGGCATGGACACCTCCGGCAAGGGCGGTGCCATTCGCCACGTGTTCAATACGTTTGATCCGCAAGGCACGGACTCCGTGGGCTTTGGCAAGCCGACCGAGGAAGAGATGCAGCACGACTTCCTCTGGCGCATCCGCAAGCACGACCCCAAGCCGGGCCACGTGGTCGCGTTTGACCGATCGCACTACGAGGATGTGCTGATCCAGCGTGTCCACACATGGGTTGATGAAGACGAGATCGACCGCCGCTTCGAGGCCATCAAGGATTACGAACGTGAGCTCGCCGAGTCCGGCGTCCACATCATTAAGGTTTTCCTGCACCTGTCCAAGGACGCGCAGAAAGACAACCTCCTTGAGCGCACCGAGCGCGAGGACAAGTTCTGGAAGTACGACCCATCCGACGTAGAAGAACGCGCTTATTGGGATGAGTACATGGCCGCCTACGAGGACGCCATTCGACGCACCGATGCCTACCACGCGCCGTGGTACGTCATCCCCACGGACAATAAGAAGTACGCGCGCATGGCACTCAAGTTCCTCATCGTCGATGTGCTGCGTCACCTCGACCTGCCGTGGCCGGCGGCGGATTTTGATCCGGAAACCGAGCGCAAACGTATCGAGGAGTCTTAGGCGGCACAAATCCCTTCAGGACATATAGCGGGCCCGCTCGTTGCGGCGGGCGGGGCTTGTATGTGCTGAAGGGATTTCTTGGCTGCGCGTGTGACCGGGCGTGCGGATTACTCGGCGTCGCGCTCCTGGACGGTGCGGGCGAATTCGTTGAAGTTGTCGAGCGTGCCCAGCAGTGCTTCCTGCGCCGCGACGACGGCGTAGTTAAGTGCGTGGAAGAGCTGATCATCGTTCATGCCTGGGCCAGCCGTGAACGTGGCGTCGCCGCGCAGCTCCGCGTGTCCGTCCACGTCGCCCACGAGCGCGCGGCCGTCGAAGGCGGCGGCATTGAGATCGTTGGTGATGACGTGGAAGACCGAGGCGATCTCGGCGAAGTCGAGTTCGGTGGGCAGGATGCATTCGACGCGTACGAGCTCGTCGGTGACGCCAACCACCCAGTCAAGGTCGTTGCGCTGGGCGACGGCCATATTCGGAGTCTCGGGGTGGGCGACGGCGCCAAAGTCGTCCTCGTTGAGCGAGGCAACGACGCGCTCGAGGGTGACGGTGGGAAGGTCAGTGTGGGAGAAGAACTCGTAGGGGTTCTCGAACTCCGGTGCTGGCTGAGTTGTATCAGACATGGACTAGTCCTCCTCGTTCCACGTGACGGCCCGGGGGAAGGCCTGGGCGACGGCCTCGAATGCGGCGGAGAAGCTGCCAAAGACGCTCAGGATGAACGTGCCCAGCTGGTTGCGGCTCAGGCCTTCGCCGATGGCCATCGCACGGTTGCCGTTGATGACGATCTGCTCGGTGGGGTGCTTGCCCTGACCGTCGCTGAAGGTGTAGCTCAGCGTCGGCGCAACCATCTGCCAGTTGAAGTCCGCAATGATGGGCGCGACGGTTTCCTCCGCGGATGCGTCGAGGCGGCCCTCCCACGTCGCAAAGGCGCTCAGGGTGTCATCCTGGATGTCGAAGTGGATGATGAGATGCGGCAGGCCGGTCTGGAGGACGATGCGCTCGTCCTCCGGCGCGGCGGCCGCAGCATCGGCATCTGTGTCGGTCTCGGGGTCGTTGGGCGCCGAGACGAGCACGTAGTCCGCGCCGAGGAGCTCGAAGATCTCCACGAGGCGGTGGATATTGACGGGCTGTACCTCGGTGTCGGCCGCGTGAGATGGAGCGTTGAAGGCCATTGCTATTCGCTGTTCTGAGCCTGTTTGGCGGCTTCGGAGCCGAGCTTCGCCATCTCCTCTGCGGCGGCGACCATGGCATTCTGGGAGCCGATGACGCCGTCGACGGCGGCCTTGAGGGCTGCGGCGAGCTGTGTGTCGTTCATGCCGGCGGCGACCGGAATGTCGCGCTCGGTGCGCACGACGAGCGAGTCGTCGAAATCAGTGATGGCGGCGCGGGCCCCCATCTGCACCGAGTTGATCTGGTTGGCGGCGAGGAAGAGACCGGCGTCCGCCTGCGAGAAGTGTGCGTCCGTCTGCACGTCGCAGCGGACGATGAGGACGGAGTCGAGCACTGCGAACAGGCAGGGAAGACCGTTGAGGTTCGCCGTGGCGGAGTCGTCGCGGCCCTCGATCTTGTCGAGGGTGACGTCGAAGGTCGCCATGGCGTCGATAACGCGCTCGAGCGTCACGATGGGCAACGAATTCGGATCCTCCGGGTTGAGGGTCTGCTGATTAGTCATGCTGGTGCTCCTCCCAGGTCACGAGCTGCGGGTACTGCGATTCGATGAAGGTCCACGCGTCCAGGATGGAGTTGAGCGAGGACATGACGAAGGCGCCGAGCTGATTGCGGGAGACGCCCTCGGAGACGGTGAGCTCGCGCACGGCGGAGACGACGAGGGCCTTCTCGTCCGCGCCGCCCTCGTAGAAGCGCAGCGTAGGCGCGAAGTGCTCGGCGTTCCACTGGTTGATGTGGGTGAGGATGGTCGGGCCCTCGGAAACCGGTACTTGGCCGCGCCAGATGGAGTCGATGATGAGGGTGTCCTCGCGCACCTGCATGGCAATCGCGGTATTCGCGAAGCCGGAGCGGAAGACCTCGACGGTCGAACCATCCTCGTGCTGGTGCTCCTCGGTGCGGTACTGCAGTCCTTGCTGGTCAAAAATCTCCGCGATACGGGCAACCGTCGCGGGGGATACCTCGGTATCCGGCAGGATCTTCTGCTCGGGTGAAGTCACGTGAGTCCTTACATAAGTAGTTCAAAGTGCGCCCACCAGCTTAAGGCATGCGGGCGCGTGGCGGGGCGAGCGGCCCTAGACGGCAGGCAGCGCGACGAGTTCCTCGCCGCCGAGTTCGTGGGCGAGCGCTGCGGCCATCGTCTCGAAGCGGTACGTGTGGTTCGCAGGCGACAGCTTCTCGCTTGCGACGCGCTGGTTCGCCAGCGCCAGTTCCTGAGCACCCTCGCGGCCGAGCAAAAGGGCCGGACCGAGGGTGGGGATGGGGATGATAGCGGGGCGGCCGAGCTCCTTCGCCAGCAGATGCGCCATGTCGCGGTTGAGAACGGGTTCAGGCCCTACGGCGTTGACGGGGCCGGTGAGCGCGTCGTCGATCGCGGCACGGAAGTAAATATCGGTGAGGTCGTCGTGCGCGATCCAACTCAGCCAGAAGTCGCCGTTGCCGAAGGTGCCGCCCAGGCCCGTCTGGAAGAGCGCGCGGAGCAGCGGAAGCAACCCGGCGTTGCCGGTGAGCGCGACGCCGGTGCGGACCTGGACGACGCGGGCGGCATCGGCAGCAGGCGCCGTGGCGGCCTCCCAGTCGCGGCAGACCTCGGCTAAGAAGCCGTCGCCGGAGTCCGAGGACTCGGTGAGGAGTTCATCGCCGCGGTCCGGGCCGTAATAGCCTATGGCGGAGGCGGAGACGAAGGTCTTCACAGACGGCGTGCAGGCGACCAGCTCCGCGAGCTTGCGCGTGGGGCCTACGCGGGAGTCGCGGATGGCCGCCTTGTGGGAGTCGTTAAAGCGGCCGAAGATGGGCTCACCGGCCAAGTGAATAACGACGTCGGTGCCCGAGAGAAGATCGGGCGCAGGATTCGCGGGATTCCAGAGGCGCTGGCCCTCCTTGGCCTTGGAACGCACGAGCTGGATGACGGTGTGACCGGCGGTGGTGAGCTGTGCCGTGAGGGCGCGACCCACGGCGCCGCGGGAGCCGGTCATGGCAACGGTAAGCGGGCGGGCCGCACCGTTGATACTCTGCACCCGCGCGAGGAAGTCGAAGTCCGCGATGAGCTGGCGCTGACGGTAGGCAAACGTCGGCGCCAGCGCCGATGCCGGAATACGCGTGTCGACGGTGTCGGTGATGAGTGTGCGCTCGCCGCACAGGGCGGCGCTGGCCGTCTCAAAGTCCGCGAAGGTGTGGGTGTGACGCCAGTGGGCGAGCTTGCGCATGGGCGCGTTGATGCACACGTCGGCGAAGCTGCGGCCGCGCTGGTAGCGGGAGAGATCGTGGCGCGCGACCCATGTGAGACCAGCTGGAAAGCCCAGGACAGTGGTGCCATCGGAGAGCCGTTCGGCCTGGCGGCGCGGGGTCATGGGCAAAAAAGGCGGGACAAGACGCGCTAAGGCGCCGGGGCGGGTGTGCCATTGCCACACGAGCTCGCGGGGTGCGTCGATGACGTGGGAAGCCTCAAAACTCAACGGGGTGGACTCTTCCTTGGATAGGCAGGACGCGCGGCGGCGCCGTAGGAACTCCGTCCACTCTAGTCGAGGTACCCCCATTACGGCGGGTGGGTGCTAGAGTTGGAGTCGTTCGATTTAAGGACACACATATATAGGCATCCTTTAAAGACCGCACTGCGAGGCGGGGAAGGAGGTCACGATGAGTGTTGATAACGCTACCGCGGATGCAACTGAGCTGCTCAGCTCGGATGACGTCGCGCGCACCGTTGCACGCATCGCGCACCAGATCATTGAAAAGACGGCGCTCGATTCGGCCGACGCACCACGCGTCGTGCTCCTTGGCATTCCCTCTGGTGGCGTGCCGTTGGCGGAGCGCTTGGCTGAAAAAATCAAGGAATTTTCGGGGGTGGACATTCCGGCCGGGGCACTCGATATCACCTTGTATCGCGACGATCTCCGCGGCAAGCCGCACCGCGCGTTGCGCCCCACGCTGATCCCCGACGGCGGCATTAATAACGCCACGGTCATCCTTGTCGATGACGTGTTGTATTCGGGACGCACCATCCGCGCAGCACTGGATGCCCTGCGCGACATCGGACGTCCGGACATCATCCAGCTCGCCTGCCTCGTTGACCGCGGCCACCGCGAGGTGCCCATCCGCGCCGATTACGTGGGCAAGAATATTCCCACGGCCCGCGACGAGGATGTCACCGTCCTCATCGAGGCCATTGACGGCCGCGATGCGGTTGTTTTGACGCGCAACGCAGAAGAGGACAAGTAAATGAAACACCTCATCGACATCGCGGACCTTACTGCAGACGAGATCCTGGGCCTCATGGACGAGGCCGACCGCTTCCGCGAGGCCATCAACGGCCGCGAGGTGAAGAAGCTGCCCACCCTGCGCGGGCGCACGGTCTACACGCTGTTCTATGAGAACTCCACGCGTACCCGTTCTTCCTTCGAGACGGCCGGCAAGTGGATGTCAGCGGACGTCATCAATATCTCCGCGGCGAGCTCGTCGGTGAAGAAAGGCGAGTCCCTCAAGGACACCGGCTTGACTATTGCGGCGATTGGCACGGACGCCATCATCATTCGCCACCCGTCCTCGGGCGCGGCGAAGCAGCTCGCTGGCTGGGTCGCTCCCAACGGCGATGGCCCGTCCGTCATCAACGCCGGCGACGGCGCCCACCAGCACCCCACGCAGGCTCTGCTCGACGCCACCACCATGCGCCAGCGCCTGGGGCTTTCCGATGCCGCCTCCTTCAAAGGCTTGCGCGTCAAAATCGTGGGCGATTGCCTCCACTCCCGCGTCGTGCGCTCCAACGTCGACCTGCTCACCACGCTCGGCGCCGAGGTCACCCTCGTCGCCCCGCCTACGCTTATGCCTTTTGGCGTGGAGAAGTGGCCGGTGCGCATCTCCTATGACTTCGACGCGGAGCTTGCCGATGCCGACGTGATCATGATGCTGCGCGTCCAGGCCGAGCGCATGAACGGCGGCTTCTTCCCGTCCCACCGCGAATACGCGGCGCTCTACGGCCTGTCCAAGGACCGTGCGAAGAAGATGCAGGACCACGCCATCGTCATGCACCCAGGTCCCATGCTGCGCGGCATGGAGATCAACTACGCGGTCGCTGATCAACCGCGCTCGGCAGTCCTGCAGCAGGTCAACAACGGCGTGCACGTGCGCATGGCCGTCCTATTTACCCTCCTGGCCAACGGCGAGAATGCTGGCTTCTAACCGGTTCGAGTACAGAAAGACGTTCAGTAAATTATGACTTCACCTGAGAATTTCCCGGCGACCGGTCGCCTGTCCGCACCTGCAGCCGGCACGCTGCTCATCACCAACGTCCGCCCGTACGGCGAGGGCGAGCCCGTCAACGTGCTCGTGCGTGACGGCGTCATCGAGTCCGTGAACGCCGTCGCGGACGCGAGTGCAGACCGCGTCGTGGACGGCGAGGGCCACGTGCTTTTACCGGGCCTCGTGGACATGCACGTGCACCTGCGCGAGCCGGGCCGCGAGGATACCGAGACCATCGAGACCGGCTCTCGCGCCGCGGCCAAGGGCGGCTTCACTGCCGTGTTCACCATGGCGAACACCATGCCGGTGATGGACCAGCCCATCATCGCCGAGTCCGTGTGGGCCAAGGGCCAGGCGCTCGGCGTGTGCGACGTCCACCCGGTGGGCTCCATCACGAAGGGCCTTGAAGGCAAGACCATCACCGAGTTCGGCATGATGAAGAACTCGGACGCCAAGGTCCGTATGTTCTCCGATGACGGCAAGTGCGTCCAGGACCCGCAGATCATGCGCCGCGCCCTCGAGTACGCCAAGGGCCAGGACGTCCTGCTCGCGCAGCACGCCGAGGATTCCCGCATGACCGAGGGCGCTGTCGCCCACGAGGGTGAGGTCGCCGCACGCCTGGGCCTGCGTGGCTGGCCGCGCGTCGCGGAGGAATCCATCGTGGCGCGCGACGCGCTGCTTGCGCGCGACTACGGCAATCGCATGCACATCTGCCACGCCTCGACGACGGGCACAGTGGAGCTGCTCAAGTGGGCGAAGGGCCAGGGCATTCCGCTCACCGCCGAGGTCACCCCGCACCATCTCATGCTCACCGACGAAAAGATCGTCGACTACAACGGACTTTTCCGCGTCAACCCGCCGTTGCGCGAGGAGCACGACACCCTCGCACTGCGCGACGCGCTGCTCGACGGCACCATCGACTGCGTCGCCACGGACCACGCGCCGCACGGCTCGGAAGACAAGTGCGTGGAGTTCGAGCACGCCAAACCCGGCATGCTGGGCCTCGAGTCCTCGCTCGCCGTCATCGCGAAGGTCTTCGTCGAGTCCGGCCTGGCCGACTGGCGCTTCGTCGCTCGCGTCATGTCCGAGCGCCCGGCCGAAATCACTCGCCTACCGGGCCACGGTCGCCCGATCGCGGTGGGCGAGCCGGCAAACCTCACCATCGTCGACCCGCAGCGCCCCTGGACCTCGGACGTCGAGCACCTCGCGTCCAAGGCCGAGAACAACCCGTACGCCGGCGAGGACTTCAACGCCCGCGTCACGCACACCTTCCTGCGCGGCACGCTCACGTACGACGTGGCTGTTGACGAATCTGCTGCCGAGTAAGCGCAACCAGACCATAATGAATAGCACCACCCCATCTACACCACAGAACGCAACATCAAAGGATGAAACCTTGACTTCTGCTCCTATCCCCGCCGTACTCGTTCTTGCCGATGGCAAGGTCTTCCGCGGCTTCGGCTTTGGTAAGACCGGCACCACGCTTGGCGAGGCAGTGTTCACCACCGGCATGACCGGTTACCAGGAGACCATGACCGACCCGTCCTACCACCGCCAGATCGTGGTCGCGACGTCGCCGCAGATTGGCAACACCGGTTGGAACGACGAGGACGACGAGTCGCACGGCTCGCAGATTTGGGTCGCCGGCCTCGTTATCCGCGACCTTGCACACCGTGTCTCTAACTGGCGTGCGGCGCGCACGCTGCCTGAGGAGATGGTAAAGCAGGGCATCGTCGGCATCCGCGGCATCGACACCCGCGCTCTTGTGCGCCATCTGCGCAACTTCGGCTCCATCGCCGCTGGCGTCTTCTCCGGCGAGGCCGCCGAACGCCCCGTCGAGGAGCTGCTCGCCGAGGTCAAGGCACAGCCGTCCATGGCGGGTCTCGACCTGGCCGAGGACGTCTCCACCAAAGAGCCTTACACCGTCCCGGCGGAAGGGGAGAAGAAGTTCACCGTCGTCGCCTATGACATGGGCATTAAGACCTCGACGCCGAAGAACTTCGCCAAGCGCGGCATCGAAACCGTCGTCGTTCCGGCGAATACGCCCTATGAGGACATCAAGCAGTACAACCCAGACGGCGTGTTCATCTCCAACGGCCCGGGTGACCCGGCCACCGCGGACGGGATGGTCGCCGTCACCCGCGACATCCTCACGTCTGGCACCCCGTTCTTCGGCATCTGCTTCGGTAACCAGATTCTGGGCCGCGCACTCGGCCTGAACACGTACAAGCTCAAGTTCGGCCACCGCGGCATCAACGTGCCGGTGAAGAACCACCTCACGGGCAAGATCGATATCACCGCACAGAACCACGGCTTCGCGCTCGAAAACCCGGCTGGCGAGGGCAAGCCCGCCGGCGGCGCCGAGTTCGACACCGACTTCGGCCCGGCTCTCGTGACGCACACCTGCCTCAACGACGACGTCGTCGAGGGCGTGGCGCTCAAGTCCGGCATGGCCTACTCCGTGCAGTACCACCCGGAATCCGCTGCCGGCCCGCACGACGCCAACCCGCTGTTTGACCAGTTCATTCAGCTCATGGACGACCACAAGTAAGCAACCAGGAAAAAGGGAAGAGAAAGAAATTCATGCCTAAGCGCAACGACATCAACCACGTCCTGGTCATCGGTTCCGGACCGATCGTTATCGGTCAGGCCTGCGAGTTCGATTACTCCGGCACCCAGGCCTGCCGCGTCCTCAAGGAAGAGGGCCTGCGCGTCACGCTTATCAACTCCAACCCGGCCACCATCATGACCGACCCGGAGTTCGCGGACCACACCTACATCGAGCCCATCGATCCGGCCTACATCGAGAAGGTCTTCCAGAAGGAAATCGAAGAGGGCCACAAGATCGACGCCGTGCTCGCCACCTTGGGCGGCCAGACGGCGCTCAACGCGGCCATCCAGCTCGACCGTGCTGGCATCCTTGACAAGTACGGCATCGAGCTCATTGGCGCGGACATTCCGGCCATCGAGCGCGGCGAGGACCGCCAGATGTTCAAGGACATCGTGGCCTCCATCGGCGGCGAGTCTGCGCGCTCCCGCGTGTGCCACAACATGGACGAGGTCCACGAGACCGTCAAGGAACTGGGCTTGCCCGTCGTCGTCCGCCCGTCGTTTACCATGGGCGGCTTGGGCTCCGGTCTGGCCTTTAACAACGAAGACCTCGACCGCATCGCCGGCGGCGGCTTGGCCGCCTCGCCGGAAGCCAACGTGCTCATCGAGGAGTCCATTCTCGGCTGGAAGGAATTCGAGCTCGAGCTCATGCGCGACGGCGACGACAACGTGGTCGTCATCGCGTCCATCGAAAACGTCGACGCCCTTGGCGTTCACACCGGCGACTCCGTCACGGTCGCCCCGGCGCTTACCCTCACGGACCGCGAGTACCAGAAGATGCGTGACCTCGGCATCGCCATCATTCGCGCCGTCGGCGTCGATACCGGCGGCTGCAACATTCAGTTCGCCGTGAACCCGGACGACGGCCGCATCATCGTCATCGAGATGAACCCGCGCGTGTCCCGTTCCTCCGCGCTGGCGTCCAAGGCCACTGGTTTCCCGATTGCGAAGCTCGCCGCCAAGCTCGCCATCGGCTACACCCTCGACGAGGTCACCAACGACATCACCGGCGTGACCCCGGCCGCCTTCGAGCCGACCCTCGACTACGTCATCGTCAAATCTCCGCGCTTCGCCTTCGAGAAGTTCCCGGGTGCGGACGACACGCTCACCACCACCATGAAGTCCGTGGGCGAGGCCATGGGCATCGGCCGCAACTATATTGCGGGCCTCAACAAGGTCATGCGTTCCATGGAAACCAAGATGGCTGGCTTCTGGACCCGCCCGGACGAGTACTTCGCCGGCGACCGCGCCACCGACGTCGAGGCCGTCCTCAAGGACCTCGAGACCCCAACCGAGGGCCGCATGTACGACGTCGAGCTCGCCCTGCGCCTGGGCGCGACCGTCGAGCAGGTCTTCGAGCACTCCATGATTGACCCGTGGTTCCTTGCCGAGCTCAAGGCCCTCGTCGACTTCCGCGAGCGGCTTTCCGATGCCCCCGTGCTCGACGAAGACCTCCTGCGCGAGGCCAAGTACATGGGCCTGTCCGACGCTCAGATTGCCGCCGTGCGCCCCGAGTTCGCGGGCGAGGACGGCGTGCGTAGCCTGCGCTGGTCGCTGGGCATTCGCCCGGTCTACAAGACGGTCGATACCTGTGCCGGCGAGTTCGAGGCGCAGACGCCGTACCACTACTCGGCCTACGAGCTCGACCCGAACGCCGAGTCCGAAGTTGCCGAGCAGCGCGACCGCGAAAAGGTCATCATCTTGGGCTCCGGCCCGAACCGCATTGGTCAGGGCATCGAGTTCGACTACTCCTGTGTCCACGCAGCCCTCGAGCTCTCCCGTGCGGGCTACGAGACCGTCATGGTTAACTGCAACCCGGAGACCGTCTCCACCGACTACGACACGGCCGACCGCCTCTACTTCGAGCCGCTGACCTTCGAAGACGTCATGGAGGTCTACAACGCGGAGGCGAGCTCCGGCACCGTCGCGGGCGTCATCGTCCAGCTCGGCGGCCAGACCCCGCTGGGCCTGGCGGAGAAGCTCACCGAGGCTGGCGTCCCGGTCGTCGGCACCACGGCTGACGCTATCAACCTCGCCGAGGATCGTGGCGAGTTCGGCCAGGTGCTGAACCGAGCGGAGCTTCCGGCACCGGAGTTCGGCACCGCCACCTCCTTCGACGAGGCCAAGGCCGTCGCCGCCGAAATCGGCTACCCGGTGCTCGTGCGTCCGTCCTACGTCCTGGGCGGCCGCGGCATGGAGATCGTCTACGACGAGGCCTCCCTGCACGATTACATCGAACGCGCCACCGAGATCACCTCGGACCACCCGGTGCTCGTCGACCGCTTCCTCGATAACGCCATTGAGATTGACGTCGACGCGCTGTGCGACGGCGACGAGGTCTACCTGGGCGGCGTCATGGAGCATATCGAGGAGGCCGGCATTCACTCCGGCGACTCTTCCTGTGCGTTGCCGCCGATGACGCTCGGCCCAGAGGACATTGAGACCGTCCGCGAGTCCACGCGTCGCCTGGCCCACGGTATTGGCGTCAAGGGCCTGATGAACGTTCAGTACGCGCTCAAGGATGACGTCCTCTACGTCATCGAGGCCAACCCGCGTGCCTCGCGCACCGTGCCGTTCGTCTCCAAGGCGACGGGCGTGCAGATGGCGAAGGCCGCCGCGCGCATCATGATGGGCGCCTCCATCAAGGAGCTGCGCGCTGAGGGGATGCTGCCGGAGAATTACGACGGCGGTTCGCTCCCGCTCGAGCACCCCATCGCGGTCAAGGAAGCCGTCCTGCCGTTTAACCGCTTCCGCCGCCCGGATGGCCAGCCGCTCGATACGCTGCTCAGCCCGGAGATGAAGTCCACCGGCGAGGTTATGGGCTTGGCCGACAACTTCGGCGCGGCCTACGCCAAGGGCGAGCTCGCCGCGTTCGGCGCGCTGCCCACCGAGGGCACCATCTTCGTCTCCGTCGCCAACCACGACAAGCGCATGCTCATCTTCCCGATTCAGCGCCTGGCGCACATGGGCTTCACGATCGTCGCCACCCGCGGCACCGCCCAGATGCTGCGCCGCAACGGCGTCGAGTGCGAGGTCGCGGTCAAGGTCTCTGAGAACCCCGAGGGCAAGGCCACCATTCGCGACCAGATCCTCTCCGGCGACATCGACCTGGTGCTCAACACCCCGGCCGGTTCCGCAGGCGCCCGCCACGACGGCTACGAGATTCGTACGGCTGCCGTCACGGCTGGTATCCCGTGCGTGACCACCGTCCAGGGCGTCACGGCCGCGGTCCAGGGCATTGAGGCCCTGCGCCAGGGCAACCTCACCGTGCGTGCCCTCCAGGAGCTCGAGCATGCCCCAGTCAAATAACTCCGTCACCGAGCGCAGCGAAGTGGCGCGGGCCGATGCGACGTTCGGTGAGCGTCTCGTCGCCGCTGGCCGCGATCGTGGGCGTTTATGCGTGGGCATTGACCCGCACGCTCACCTGCTCGAGGCATGGGGCCTCGACAATACCGTCGATGGCCTCCGCACGTTCACGCAGACGTGTGTTGAGGCGTTTGCCGAGACGGCCGCGGTGGTCAAGCCGCAGGTCGCGTTCTTCGAGCGCTTCGGCTCGCAGGGCTTCGCGGTTCTCGAGCGCGCGCTCGCGGACCTGCGCGACGCGAGCTGTCTCACGATTGCGGACGCCAAACGTGGCGACATCGGCAGCACCATGGCCGGCTACGCGGATGCGTGGCTCGGGGAGACCTCGCCGCTGCGCGCAGACTCGGTGACGGTCTCGCCGTATCTCGGCATTGGCGCGCTGGCGCCGGTCTTCGAGACAGCCGAGCGCGTGGGCGGCGGCGTCTTCGTCCTCGCCGCGACGTCGAACCCGGAGGCTGTCGAGCTGCAGTCGATCACGGACCCAGACGGCCGCACCATCGCCCAGCGCATGGTCGACGAGGCGGCTACGTATAACGCGCCGCACGCGGCTGCTGGGCGCCCCGGCAACGTCGGTGTCGTCGTCGGCGCGACCCTCGCGCACCCGCCGGTCCTCGACGCCCTGGGCGGCCCGGTGCTCTTGCCGGGCGTCGGCGCGCAGGGGGCATCGGCAAGCGATGTGCTCGCTATCACCCAGGCCGCGCCGGAGCTGGGCTTCGCCAACGTCTCGCGCTCCGTCCTGCGCCAAGGGCCGAGCGTCGACGCGCTGCGCGACGCGGTGCGCAACCAGGCCGCGGAGTTTAGCGCGCAGACCTAGAATTTTACCGTCCTGAGCAGCCCGGATGCAGGCCATCCGGGCTCTTCGCGCGTTTTCGGACCGGAGTGTTTACGCAGGCAGGGGAGTTTTCTTGAGAAAATCCCAGCTCGATTTAATCCTTAGGCCGTTGTGCTGGTATTTTATGACACGCAGCGCGATGACGTGCTGAAACGTCGCACTCGTGGCGGCGCGTTCGGCCCTGTTATCGCCGCAGGAACAAAACCGGTGCTAGGATTGCCAGAAGTCGGTACGCTTCCATGGGTGTAACTCGCACGAGTTGCCCCGTTGAGAGGCAGTTTTTACCGAGAACTTCGGCGCCTGTAGCGCCAAACAGACCCATTAATCACCTAGATATATCGGAGGATACCGAAGTGGCACTCCCTAAGTTGACTGACGAGCAGCGCAAGGAAGCACTCGCAAAGGCCGCTGAGGCCCGTAAGGCTCGTGCTGAGTTGAAGGCAGCACTCAAGCGCGGCGAGACCAACCTCAAGGAGGTCCTGGAGAAGGCCGAGACCGACGAGATCATCGGCAAGACCAAGGTGTCCGCACTCCTCGAGGCTCTCCCGAAGGTCGGCAAGGTCAAGGCCAAGGAGATCATGGACAACCTCGAGATCGCTCAGACCCGCCGTCTGCGCGGCCTGGGCGACCGTCAGCGTCGTGCCCTGCTCGAGCACTTCGGCTACGAGTCCTAAACCCCGGACCTAGAAGAAGGCAGAAGTGTCTGGAGCACAAACACACGGTGAGCTCGTCGTTCTGGCGGGCCCTGCCGGCGTGGGTAAGTCCTCTGTGGTCCAGCGCCTGCGCAACGACGTAGACCAGCTCTACTTCAGCGTGTCCATGACGACGCGCCAGCCCCGTCCAGGCGAACGCGATGGGGTCGACTACTTCTTCGTTACTCCGGAGGAGTTTCAATCTCAGATCGATTCCGGCTCCATGCTGGAATGGGCAGAGATTCACGGAGGCCTGCAGCGTTCTGGAACGCCAGCAGGCCCTGTGGCGGAGGCCCGCGCGGCCGGCCGTCCCGTGCTGGTGGAAGTAGACCTGGCGGGTGCACGCAACGTCAAGCTTGCGTTGCCCGATGCTCATACCATCTTCCTGGCTCCGCCGTCCTGGGAGGTGCTCGTCGAGCGCCTCACCGGCCGCGGTACGGAAACGCCGGAGGTCATTGAGCGCAGGCTGCAGACAGCCCGCAAGGAGCTGGCGGCACAAGATGAGTTCGACACCGTCATCGTCAACGAAAACCTCGATGACGCTGTCGCAGCTATCAGTGCTATCCTGCAAGGACAGTCCGCTTAAGCTGCGGAGACTGCCCAAAGAATTCTTTCACAACCACAACTGACGAAAAGGTGCATGTGACTAACGTGACCGCCGTGAACAACGAGGCCAAGGTCGAGCCGGTCTTCGATCCGCCCACGGGCATTACCGCCCCGCCGATCGATGAGCTGCTGGAGAAGGTCTCTTCCAAGTACGCGCTGGTTATCTTCGCCGCGAAGCGCGCGCGACAGATCAACAGCTACTACCAGGAGCAGGACGACGGCGTCTTCGAGTTCGTCGGCCCGCTGGTAACCCCGGAGCCGGGCGAGAAGCCGCTGTCTATCGCCCTGCGCGAGATTCAGGCTGGCCTCCTCGACCACGAGGAAGGCAAGTAAGCCGCTCGCTCCGTCGCGACCACCCCGCGTCTTACCGTTTTCACGGGCAGGACGCGGGGTTTCGCGTAGTATTGGCCCGTGACTTCTTCCGCTTCTGCATCACCTCGAAATATTGTTGTCGGCGTCGCCGGAGGCATTGCCGCCTATAAAGCCTGCCATCTCGTGCGCGATTTGAAAGAGCAGGGCGACGACGTGCGCGTCGTGCCCACGCCCAACGCATTGCAGTTCGTGGGTGCCGCGACTTTCGAGGCCTTGTCAGGCCATCACGTCTCCACGACGGTCTTCGATGCCGTCGACGAGGTCCAGCACGTCAACGTGGGCCAGCATGCCGATGCCGTCGTTATCGCGCCCGCTACCGCCGACGTCCTTGCACGCCTCGTCGCCGGACGCGCCGATGATCTGCTCACCGCGACGGTGCTCGTGGCCACCTGTCCCGTCATTGTCGTGCCTGCCATGCACACGGAGATGTGGAACAACCCGGCCACGCGGGAGAACGTCGCCACGCTCCGCCGCCGCGGTGTGACCGTCATGGAGCCTGCACACGGCCGACTCACGGGCAAGGACTCTGGCCCAGGACGCCTGCCGGAGCCGTCCCAGATTGCGGAGTTTGTCCGCACGGAGCTCGCCGGTTATCGCACGACCTTCGACTGGGAGGGGCGCCACGTGCTTATCTCGGCTGGCGGCACCCAGGAGAACGTGGACCCAGTGCGCTATATCGGCAACCGTTCGTCGGGGCGTCAGGGTTATGCGTTGGCGGAAATTGCCGCGCAGCGTGGCGCGCGCGTGACCATCGTCGCTGGCGCGACGGACGCGTTGGAGACTCCCTCGGGTGCGGAGATTGTACGCGTGGGCTCGACTCGCGAGATGGACGCCGCCATGAACGAGCGCGCGCCGGAGGCCGACGTCATCATCATGGCCGCGGCCGTGGCAGACTACCGTCCCGAGGATGTCGCCGACTCGAAGATGAAGAAGGGGAGCGCGGACGAGGAGCTTGCGACGCTGCACCTCGTGGAGAATCCGGACATCCTCAAAGGGCTCGTCGCGCGCCGCGACGCCGGTGAGCTCAAAGACGGCGTCGTCATCGCCGGCTTCGCTGCGGAGACGGGCGATGCGACGCATTCGGCGCTCGATTTCGCGCGCGCGAAGTTTGAACGCAAGGGCTGCGACGTACTCATGGCGAACGAGGTCGGCGTGGGCAAAGTCTTCGGCCAGACGACGAACTCGGGCTGGATTCTGCGTCGCGGTGCCGAGCCGACCGTTGTGGAGCTGGGCAGTAAACAGGTGGTCGCGGCCCAGATCTTGGACGCCGTGAATGCAATTGCCTCGGAGTAGGCCGCGTTAATTGCAAAGATAGACCGCTTGGTCTAATATTTCCCTTTGTCAACGCTTGGGGCCAGAACCATGCGCCGTCTATTCACCCCTGTTATCCAAAGGACACACATAACGTGACGAATAACGCCGTGACCGCGACCCGACTCTTTACATCTGAGTCGGTCACTGAAGGCCACCCCGATAAAATTTGCGACGCGATCTCCGACACCATCCTCGACGCCTTGCTCGAGAAAGACCCCCACGCCCGCGTTGCCGTGGAGACCCTCGTAACGACTGGCCAGGTCCACGTCGTGGGAGAGGTTTCCACGACGGGCTATGTCGAAATCCCGCAACTCGTGCGCAAGACCCTCGTCGACATCGGATTCATCTCCTCCGACGTCGGATTCGACGGCACCACCTGTGGCGTCAACGTCGCCATTGGCGAACAGTCTCCGGAGATTGGCGCAGGCGTCGATGTCGCGGACGAGATTCGCTCCGGCGAGGCCGGTGACGACCTCGAGCAGACCGGCGCCGGAGACCAAGGCCTCATGTTTGGCTACGCCACGAACGAGACCCCGGAGTTCATGCCGCTGCCCATCTCCACGGCTCACCACCTTGCACGCCGCCTCACCGCCGTGCGCAAGGAGGGCATCGTCCCGCACCTGCGCCCGGACGGCAAAACACAGGTCACCTTCGCCTACGACGAAGACGATAACCCGGTGCGCATCGACACCATCGTCATCTCCACCCAGCATGATCCGGAGGTCGACCGCGAGTGGCTCGTCGAGCCGCTGCGTACCGAGGTCGTCGAGTACGTCATCAAGGCCAACGGCCTCGATCGCTACTACAACGAACAGACGAAGCTGCTCATCAACCCGTCGGGCTCCTTCATTCTCGGCGGCCCTATGGGCGACGCGGGCCTCACCGGTCGCAAGATCATCGTCGACACCTATGGCGGCATGGCCCGCCACGGCGGCGGCGCCTTCTCCGGTAAGGAC
>NHCFJ05603__coassemble_578_pt1 | contig 51979 bp, 40 predicted proteins | sample NHCFJ05603__metabat2_low_PE_001 | metagenome-assembled genome bin NHCFJ05603 | reverse complement strand
TAGAACAGGAAGCCGGCGACCAGGCCGATGAGGGCGAGGGCCTCGGTGAAGGCGATACCCAGGAACATGGTGGTACGCAGCTGGCCGGCCATTTCGGGCTGGCGAGCCATAGCCTCGACAGTCTTGCCGGCGACGATGCCGATGCCGATGCCCGGGCCGATAGCAGCGAGACCGTAGCCGATGGTGCCAAGGCCGGAGATGGAGGACTCAGCAGCCTGTGCCAGGATGATTTCGTTCATGGTGAAAGTCGTTCCCTTTCGTGTTCCCCGGCCTGTGTATCAGTCCGGGATGAGGATGTTGATGGAGTTGAAAGAATTCTTAGGTCGTGTAGTCGACCTTCGCCCTAGTGCGAATCCGCGTGGAGGGACAGCTCGATGTACACCGCCGTCAGCAGAGCGAAGATGTACGCCTGCAGGAAGATGACGATGATTTCGAACAAGCTGAAAGCAATACCCAGGATGATGGTGACACCCGAGAGAGCCGTCCAACCATTCAGCTGCCAGAAGAAGAAGTTCGAAGCAGAGAACAGCAGGACCAGAATGATGTGTCCAGCCAGGAAGTTCGCCATGAGACGAATGGCAAGAGTGACCGGTCGAAGAATGAAGGTCGAGAAGAACTCGATCGGCACAACCAGCAGGTGCAGGGCCGGAGGTAGGTTAGGAATAACCACCGACGACTTGATGAACTTGCCAAAGCCGTAGCGCTTTGCGCCTGCGTAAATCATGGCGATGTACGCAACAGCGGCGAGCACGATAGGCATGCCGATACGACCATTAGGAGAGATGTTCAATCCCGGAATAATGGTCGGTACGTTCATAAAAAGGACCGCGAAGAAGATGGTCGCGATAATCGGAAGGAATCGCTTCGCCTCCTTCTTACCCAGAATGTCTTCAGCGATATAGATGCGGACGAAATCGACCGCGTGCTCGCCGACATTCTGCAGACCCTTAGGAACCAGCTTCGGGTTCTTGAAAGCCAGCGCGAAAAGGACCACCAGAACGAGCGTCATCAAGATGCGAACGAACATAAGGCGGTCGAACGCAAACGCGCCGCCAGCAAAGTCCCGAAGGAACAGCTCAGAAGGATTAATTTGCCCCGGGAAGAATTCCTCACCCAAGTTGGGCTCGTGGAAGTGGCCACTTAGGGCCAAAGTTGTAACGCTCAGCGTTCTCTCCCGTGTTTGGGCCGTACGTAGTTCGTAAAAACTCACGCACGGTGCGATGGACGTCTCAAGCTCTCTGCCACAACCTTGGACTCCGTCGCACATCACACGTTGTGGCAGGGACTTACCAACCAAGATCCGTCATCCTCGCAGGTTATGCGGTGAAAATGTCGAATCTGCGGTAACCCGCGGTAAATAATATCAGGTTGGTAATGGGTTTTCGCCCGCGGGGGCGCGCTTTTGTTTCGCCCGACAACGCATACCGACTTTTATCTCAAACCCGTGTCACTGAGCACGCGATTTACCCTGCTCACCTGGCATAAGTAAGATGCGTCACAAAGGACAAGATCCTGCAGTAAATGGGGGTAGCTGCAATTATTGAACCCGCCCCTAACCGGGGGATTAAACTCTCAAAGCACGTATCAACACCGACTGCCCGCCCCCACTTCTGCGGGGACGGGCGTGGACTAGTGCTGAGCTAAGTTTTAGAAGACGTTCGACATCTGCGAAGTCATGACTCCCCACACCTCGGAGGCCAGGACGACCACGAGGACGGCGACCACGGTGATAAACAAGGCCACGTGATGGTAGAACTCGAGGTCTCGAATGAGCGCCATGACGATAATCAAGAGCACAAGCTTGAGCAGCCAGCCACCGAATACGACAGCAAGGGTCGTATTCGGCGTTGTGTTGGAGGTAAAAAGCACCGAAGCCGCCGTCATCAAGACGAACGCGCCGCCGATGGCCGCTCCGATGAGCACTCCCCAGATACCCAGCACCCCAGCTACGCCGCCCCAGATAGCGAGCGACACAATCGTGATAGCTACAAGGCCTTTCCATCCAAAGTTCACGGCACGCTGAAGCGGGCGACGCGGGTCATCAATGCCTTCAACGCTGTTGAGCGGAGGCAGCTGGGCGGAATTGTCCGCGGAGTTGTCGTTGTGGGAAGCGGTGGATTCAGACACGGGAGACGATAATACCGCACCCTTCGCGCTCCCCCAATGCTTAAGTCACTTAGGCCGGATGGACGTGCTCCACAACCGTTGTCGGTCGACGCTTTCGGCCGATCTTGCCTTGTCGCAGCGGAATGAGGGTCGCAACGAAAGCGAGGACTAGCGCGACGATTGTAAACGTCACCGCAGCGGCCGGCGGCACGATAGAGAAACTCACTGCGCCAAAAGCCACAGCAGAGACCCACATGTAGAGCACGAGCACCGTTCGGCGATGCGTGTGTCCCAGGGAGAGCAGACGGTGGTGGATATGGAGCTTGTCCGCTGCGAACGGGGATTTGCCGTGCGAGACGCGGCGTACGACGGCCCACACGAGGTCGAGCACGGGCACAAACACTGCGGCTGCCACCACGATTAAGGGGCTCATGAGAGCCACCATGTCCACGCCGCCATAGAGCGACATGTTGATCTTGCCCGAGGCCGAGGTCGACGCAGCGGCGAGCAGCAGGCCGATGAGCATGGCGCCGGTATCGCCCATGAAGATGCGGGAAGGCTCAAAGTTGTGTGGGAGGATTCCGGCACAAATGCCCACGAGCGCCGCCGCGATGATGGCCGGCGGGTACGCCGAGACCGCGCCTCCTTGGTCATGCAGGACGGTCAAGGAGAAGATGAGGATTGCGGCCCCTGCGATCATGCCCAGGCCCGCAGCCAGCCCATCCAGTCCATCGACGAAGTTGATCGCGTTGATGAGCAACACCGTAATGAACACAGTAAAGAGTGTGGACTGGACTTGGTCGAGGACGATGGTCGTTCCATCGCCTGCCGGGATGAAGAAGAGAGTCCAGCTCAGTCCCAGCAAACTCATAACACCGGCGGCGACCACCTGCCCCACGAGCTTGACCATGGCAGACAGTTCGTAGAGGTCATCGATGATGCCGACCAGGACGATGGCGGCGGCCGACCAGAGGACCGCGGTCATCTCCGGGGTGACGGGCATGAACCCGCGCGTCAAGGCTGGAAGCTGTTGGGCAAGAAAGATGGCCGCGATGAAACCGGTAAACATCGCCACACCGCCCAGCTGCGGGGTGGGTTGCGAGTGGGCGTCGCGCTGGCGGATCTCCGCCACGCGTCCGGTGCGGACAAGCAACGAGCGCACCGCGCCGGTGCACAAGTACGTGATGGCGGCGGCGACGAGCAGCACAAGACCAAGCTCACGCAGCGGTACGCCGGTTCCAGCCATCTATCCTTCTTCCTTCGTCATGTCGCGCTCTACTCCACGGGGAAATCGGCGCCGGGCAATATCAGTTTTGAACGGTTAGTCGCGGACGGCCAGTTACGGACGCGTGCGCAGAGTCTCCGCAGGAACACCGATGACCTCAGAAATCTGCTCGGCAGAAATCGCGCCTTCGCGCAGGAGGTACGGATGCGCCTGGGACAGGTCGACGATGGTCGACGGCTTGCCGATGGCGGCCTCTCCCCCGTCAAGGTACACGGACACGGCCTTACCCAGCTGCTGCTTGGCGGCGATGGCCGTGGTCGGCGGAGTGTGTCCCGAGATATTGGCAGAGGAAACGGCCATAGGACCGACCTCGCGGAGCAGCTCGATAGCGACGGGCTGCAAGGGCATGCGCAGCATCACGGTGCCGCGGGTATCGCCCAGGTTCCACGGCAGGCTGGGAGCCTGCGGAACGACGATGGACAGTCCGCCCGGCCAGAATGCCTCGACGAGTAGCTGCATGGTGTCCGTAATCGACGCGACGAGCCCCTTGTATGTATCCCAGGAACCGACGAGCACCGGCACCGGCATATCCGGGCCGCGGTGTTTCGCAGCGAGCAGGCTCGCTACGGCGTCATTGTCGAAGGCATCGCAGCCGATGCCGTAGAGGGTATCCGTCGGCATGACGACCAGGCGCCCGGACTTCGCGGCCTTGGCGGCTTCAGCGATGCCCTCGGCACGGGTGGTCTCATCGGCGCAGTTATAAATCTTTCCTTGCATGTCTAAGGATTCTCCAGCCTTGACGGTGTGTGGGGACGGTTAATGGGGTGCTTCCCTTTTAACCCGGACTAGCTTACTCGTCTCGTAGGGCGGTCACGAAGCGTGGTGTGCCCGTGAGATCCATGAGGGGTTTAATTGCTGTAAATCCCCCGGCGTCATGCAGCGCGGCCTGGACCAAGGAACTGGTCGTATCGTCGTGTTCAATGCCCACGCGGCCGCGCGGTTTCAGCAAGCGGGACACCGTCGGCACCATCTGTCGAATAAGCGTCATGCCGTCTGTACCAGAGAAGACCGCCTCGTGCGGGTCGGCGTAGACCTCCGGCTCCAGGTCATCGGTCTCCGGGACATAGGGCGGGTTCGTCACGAGGAGGTCGACGCTACCATTAAGCTCCGCCAGGATTTCAAGATCCGTGACATCGCCTTGGATGAGCATCACGCCGGAGTCGGCGAGGTTGCGCTGGGCGTAGGAGAAGGCGGCATCGGAAAGCTCGACGGCATAAACCCGGGCGTTCGGGGCCTCGTGCGCAATATACGCCGCCAAAGCCCCGGAACCGGTGCACAAGTCCACCACCAGCGGTGAATCGATGCCGCGCAGCTGGCGCACGCCCCACTCCGCGAGGACCTCGGTCTCTGGACGCGGGATGAACACACCCGGGCCGACCTCGAGTTCCAGGGATCCGAACCAGGCAACGCCAAGGACGTGCTGGAGCGGCTCGCGGTGTTCACGGCGGGCGACGAGTGCCTCATAGGCGACGTCGAAGCCGGGCATGGGCTCCTCATGGAGAGGAATATCCATGTGTCCTGTGTGAGTGAGATACGCGGCCATAAATCTCGCGTCCCACTCGGGGCTGGGCACGCCAGACGCGCGAAGGCGCTCCGCAGCACTGCGAAGCGCCTGTCCGTAGGTGTGGGGCACCGTTTAGCCCTCGGCCTCGAGGCGCTCGGCGCGCTCCTGGGTCTGCAGGGCCGTGATGAGATCCTGCATATCGCCGTTCAACACGTGGTCCAGATTATTGGCCTTGTAGCCAATGCGGTGGTCCGTGATGCGGTTCTCCGGCCAGTTGTAGGTGCGAATGCGCTCGGAACGGTCCATGGTGCGCACCTGGGAGGCGCGCTGCTCGCCGGCCTCGGCCTCGCGGGCCTCGCGCTCCATCTGCTCCAGTCGGGCCTGCAGAACCTGCAGGGCACGCGCCTTGTTCTGGATCTGGGAGCGTTCCTTCTGACAGGTCACAACCAAGCCGGTGGGCAGGTGGGTGATACGCACGGCCGAGTCGGTCGTGTTCACACCCTGGCCGCCCTTACCGGAAGAACGGTAGACGTCGACGCGAATGTCTTTATCGTCGATGTTGACGGACTCGATCTCGTCCGGTTCCGGGTAGACGAGCACGCCGGCCGCGGAGGTCTGGATGCGGCCCTGGGACTCGGTGACCGGCACGCGCTGGACGCGATGCACGCCGCCCTCGAACTTGAAGACGGACCAGGCGCCGTCGCGCGACGGGGTCTTGGACTTGAAGGAGATGGACATGTCCTTCACGCCGCCCAGGTCGGATTCGTTGAGGCCGAGGACCTCCCACGCGAAGCCGGCCTTATCAGCGAAGCGCTCGTACATGCGGGCCAGGTCGCCAGCGAAGAGGGCAGCCTCTTCGCCACCGGCGCCAGCCTTGATCTCCATAATGATGTCGTCGCCATCGTGCTCATCGCGGGGCGCGAGCAAGTCCGCGAGTTTTTCTTCGAGCTCGACCACGAGCGGCTCGAGGCGGTCGACCTCCGCCTGGAAGTCGTGGTCCTCGTAAGCCATCTCCTTGGCGTCCGCGAGATCTTCGCGAGCCTGGACGAGCTCATCGTTGATGCTCACGATGGGACGAAGCTCCGCATAGCGCTTGGACAGCTTGCGGAACATCTTCTGATCACCGGCCACCTCAGGGTCGGCCATCTGCATTTCGATGCCTTGGTACTCGGAGACGATGTCGTCAACGAGGGAAACTTGGCTAGCCATTAGACGTAATCCTCCACATCCTTGTCCGCGACCATGGGCGCGGAGCTGGCGATCTGCATGAGGAACTCGCCATTCGATTTGGTCTTCTTGAGCTGCTTGATAAGCAGGTCAATGGCCGCGAACGAGTCGAGGCCAGAGAGGATGCGACGCAGCTTCGTCATGATGCGCGCCTCCTCCGGGACGAGCAGGAGCTCGTCCTTACGGGTGCCGGACGGGTTAACGTCGACGGCCGGGAAAATGCGGCGCTCGGAAATCGCGCGGTCCAGCTTGAGCTCCGCGTTACCGGTGCCCTTGAACTCCTCAAAGATGACCGTGTCACCCGTGGAGCCGGTCTCCACCATCGCGGTGGCGATGATGGTGAGCGAGCCGCCGTTTTCGATGTTGCGCGCAGCACCCAGGAAGCGCTTCGGCGGGTAGAGCGCGTTGGAGTCCACACCACCGGAAAGGATGCGGCCCGAGGCCGGGGACGAGTTGTTGTACGCGCGGCCCAGGCGGGTAATGGAGTCGAGGAGAACGACGACGTCCTTGCCCTGCTCCACGAGGCGCTTGGCGCGCTCGATGGCCAGCTCCGCGACGGCGGTGTGCTCTGACGGCGGACGGTCGAAGGTCGAGGCAATGACCTCGCCCTTGACGCTGCGCTGCATGTCCGTGACTTCCTCAGGACGCTCGTCGACGAGGACGACCATGAGGTAGCACTCCGGGTTATTCGTGGAAATCGCGTTCGCGATGTTCTGCAGAATGGTCGTCTTACCGGCCTTCGGCGGGGAGACGATGAGCGCGCGCTGTCCCTTACCAATCGGCATGATGAGGTCGATGACGCGCGTGGTGAGGATCTTGGGATCCGTCTCCAAGCGCAGGCGCTGGTTCGGGTAGAGCGGCGTGAGCTTGCCGAACTCTGGGCGTTCCTTCGCCGTCTGCGGGTCGAGGCCGTTGACGGAATCGACCTGCACGAGCTGGTTGTACTTACGGCGATTGCGGCCGTTACCCAGCGTCTTGGTACCGGCGCCGACCTTGACCTGGCCGGTCACAGCGTCGCCGGAGCGCAGGCCCAGGCGGCGCACCAAGTTGTTGTTGACGAAGACGTCGCTGCCCGCGGCGTGGTAGCCGGTCGTACGCAGGAAGGCCACGTTGTTGTCGACGACCTCAAGAATGCCGCCCACGGCCTGCAGCTCGTCGCCCTCGCGGATCTGCAGATCGCCGTTGCCGCCGTGATTGTTGCCGCCCTGGCCGTCGTTGCCACCGCGATTGCGGCGATTGCGACGTCCGCGGCGACCGCGGCGGCCATTGCCCTCATCGTCGTTGTTGCCGCCGTTGTTGTGGCGGTTGCGGCCGTTCTTGTCGTTCTGGCCGTCGTTGTCGTTCTTCTCGCCACGATCGCTATGTCGATCGTTACCGCGATCAGTGTTGCGGTCACCGTGACGGCCGCGGCGGTTGCCGCGCTCGCCGCGGCCACGCTGCTCGTCGTGGTTGTGCTGGTCTTCGGAAGAACGCTCAGCGTTGTCGCCCGCGTTGGAGTCGGCAGAGGAGTCCTGTGCAGCCTCGTCGTCGCCGACGCGGCTGCGCTCGCGCAGGAACTTCTTCGAGTCATCATCCTGCGCACCGTTCTCCCCCTGCTCGTTGCGGGCCTCGCGGCGCGCACGATTGCGGCGGGCCCGGCGGGCTTGAGAGCGGGACTCGTAGGTGCGGTTATCGCCGCCGTCCTGCTTCTCGCCCTGGTTGGCCTGCTCCTGCGGCTCCTGCTCGGCGGCCTTTTCTGCAGTCTTTTCTGCGGCTGCAGAGGCAGCAGCGTTGTCGGCAGCAGTGTTATCGGTGGCAGCCTTGCTCGGGACGCGGCGCGGGCTGTCGCCGCCCAGGACGTTGCGCTTGGGCGCGGAGGTCGCGGGGGCATCGGCAGCCTTGGCTGCCTTAGTGCGCTTCGGCGCGGTGCCCGTGGTCAACGCCTCAATAAGTTCCCCCTTGCGCAGGCCCGAAATACCCTTGAGGCCGCGCTCGGCGGCGAGCTTGCGCAGTTCCGGCAGCTTCATCGACGCAAGGTCAGCGGCTGCGGTGGTGTCCGTAGTTCTCACGGATATCCTTTCGTTTCTCCCCGGGCCATGGGTGGGATCGCCGCGCACGCACGTGCGATAAGTCCCAGGGAGCCATCTTCAAACAATGTCTATGAATGCCCATGGACGCAATCACGGTGCGAAACGCGTTACCCGTGAGTGAAGACACACGCGGCCATGAGTAGAAATCGGGTGACTGGTGGAATGAAATTCGCGGGGACAGCGGCACCACGAGTCTTCGAACCGAGCACGTCGAGTGCAGCACGTCAAAGGGGGCGACCGTCACAATCCGCACAGTCGCCACCCAGTATAGATCACCTTTCGCCCCATGTCGCAATAGGCACCCGCGCGTGGCAGGTGTGCGGCTACGATATTAGGCATGCTTTCGACGATGCAGGACGTGCCGCTGAATATCTCACGCATCTTGGACTACGGGTCCACGGTCCACGGGGCCACCCAGGTGACCACGTGGCGTGGGGACGCGACCGCGGGCGAGGAGCCACAAGAGGTTGCAACGTTTGCCGATATCGGAGCGCGCGCGGCGGCGTGGGCGCATGCGTTGCACGAAGACCTAGGGGTTACGGGCGACGAGCGCGTGGCCACGCTCATGTGGAATTGCGCGGAGCACCTGGAGATTCTCTTCGGCACAGCGTGTAAGGGCGCGGTCTTCGTGCCGCTTAATAAACAGCTCATGAATGACCAGATTCGCCACATCATAAACCACTCGCAGGCGAAGGTCGTCGTTGCGGACCCGCGCTTGGCCGTGCAGCTGGGGCGCATCTTAAGCGGCGCGCCGGAGGTCGAGTCCGTGGTCTTTACTGGCTCGGTCGGGCTTGCCGATGCCGCCGTCCACATGCCCCGCAGCGTCGCGACATACTCCTACGAGCAGCTCCTCGACGGCAAGTCCTCGCGCTACCGCTGGCCGGAGCTTGACGAGCGCACTGCGGCGGCGCTGTGCTACTCCACGGGTACGACCGGCGCGCCCAAGGGCGTGGTCTATTCCCACCGCTCCATTTACTTGGAGGCCATGCAGCTGCGTTCCTCGGATTCGCTGTGCGTCACGCACGGCGAGACCTTCTTGTGCTGCATCCCCATCTATCACGTGCTCAGCTGGGGCGTACCCTTTGCAGCGTTTATGACGGGCACCCCGTTGGTTCTTCCGGACTCGGACGTCTCGGCGCCCACGCTGTCCAAACTCATCGCTGCGACCCACCCGCGCGTGGCGCACGGCGCGCCCACTATTTGGCTCCAGCTCATCGTCCACTACATGCAAAACCCGCCGGAGCGCATGTCGCTTACTGAGATCTACGCGGGCGGCTCGCCGGTGCCGCCGCAGCTCATCAAGGTCTGGGAGGAACGCTACGGCGTGGACGTCATCCACGTGTGGGGAATGGTGGAAACCTCCACCGTGGGCTCCGTAGCCCGCCCACCGCAGGGCGTCAACGGCCCGGCGCGCTGGGCCTACCGCATCTCCCAGGGGCGCATTCCCGCCTCGTTGCAGTACCGCGTGGTCAACGACGGCCAAGTCGTGCCCAAGACGGACCGCAACTCCGGCGAGATTCAGGTGCGGGGCAACCTCGTCACCGCGTCCTACTACGACTCGCCCACGGCTTCTTCGGGTGGTTCGGCCAGCGAGTTCCGCGGCAAGGCTGTGGAGAACGCCGCTTCCAAGTTCACCGCAGATGGCTGGCTGCGCACCGGCGACGTCGGCTCCGTCACACACGACGGCTTCCTCACCATTGAGGACCGCGCTCGCGACGTCATTCGCTCCGGCGGCGAGTGGATCTACTCGGTCCAGCTGGAAAACCTCATCATGTCTGACCCGCGCGTTATCGAGGCCGCCGTCATCGGCTACCCGGATAAGCAGTGGGGCGAACGTCCGCTCGCCGTCACCGTGCTCGACCCGCAGACTTCCCCCACCATTGAGACGGCCGAGTCCCTGCGCGACGCGATGCGCAAGGAGCTGCCCAGCTGGATGCTGCCGGAATACTGGACCTTCGTGAAGTCCATCGATAAGACCTCCGTGGATAAATTCGATAAGAAGGACCTGCGCATGCACCTAGCCGAAGGTGAGTACAACATCATTCGCCTCTCCGGTCCGGGCGAGACCCACCGTCCCGAGTTCGATGAGTTCGAAGCGGAGGAATTCTAGGCCGGCCGACCCCACGCCGTAGAGTGCTTGGATAAGGACATCGTCATTCTCCTCGTCATCGATCTCTTCGCTGGCGTCTCCGGCATGAACGGGGCGACGCTGAGCATCATCACCGGCTCCGTGCTCGCCACACTCGCTGTGACGGCCTGGATGCTGCGCCGCTGTTTCCGCCAAATCCCATCAGTGCGGGAGAGCATTCTCGGTGGGTCAGCACTACTCTCGGCAGCTCGACACACCCGGGGAATAAACACGAACAAAACCGCGTTTTATTGTTTATACTCGTGCCCCGTCCAAGCTATGGTGGAAAACCTATGACTTCCCCGTCTCATCTCACCCGCGTCGCGCTTCCGCTGCCGCGCATCGGCGGCGCTCCCCCGCCACCCGCGGATATGCCCGCAGCTCATGCAGACGGTTCGCGCACGCTCATCGACCGCTACGGCCGCGTCGCCCGCGACCTGCGCGTCTCCCTGACTGACCGCTGCAATCTGCGCTGCACGTACTGCATGCCCGCCGAGGGCCTCGAATGGATGCCCACGGAACACACCCTCTCCGACGCGGAGACCATCCGCCTCATCCGCTTGGGCGTCGAGCGCCTCGGTATACGCCAGCTGCGTTTTACCGGCGGCGAGCCGCTACTGCGCAAGTCCCTGGAAAAAATCATCGCGGCAACCAAGCAGCTGCGCACTGACGAAGGTGTCGCGCCCACCATTGCGCTCACCACCAACGGCCTAGGCCTACACCGCCGCGTTGACGCGCTCAAAGAGGCGGGCCTCGATCGCGTGAACATCTCGCTCGACACCATCGACCGCGAGCTCTACGCGCAGCTCACTCGCCGCGACCGTATCAAGGATGTCTTCAAGGCCATCGCTGCCGCGAGCGAAGCGGGCCTTCACCCCGTCAAGGTCAACGCCGTGGTCATGCCGGGCGTTAATGAAGACGGCATCGTCCCGCTCGCCCGCTTCTGCCTCGAGCACGGCGCGCAGCTGCGCTTTATCGAACAGATGCCGCTGGGTCCGCGTGAGAAGTGGCGCCGCGACCAGCTCGTCACGGCGGACCAAATCCTCGATTACCTGCGCGAAGACGTGGAACTCACTCCGGCCCGCGAGCCGCGCGGCTCCGCCCCGGCCGAGCTGTGGGAGGTGACCTCCCACGATGGCATCCTCCACGGCAAGATCGGCGTCATCGCCTCGGTGACGCATCCTTTCTGCGGCGACTGTGACCGCACGCGGCTTACCACGGATGGCGCGGTGCGCAACTGCCTCTTCGGCAACTCGGAGACGTCCCTGCGCGACCTCATGCGTGCGGGTGCCACCGACGAGGAGCTCATGACCGCCTGGGCCGGCGAGATGTGGGCCAAGCTGCCAGGCCACGGCGTCAACGACGAAGGCTTCTTGCAACCGGATCGTCCTATGTCCGCCATTGGCGGCTAACCTAAACGTCTATGTCCGTTACCATCGCCGCGCACCGCACCTGCGTCCTCGCGCTGGCACATCCGGCCACGCCCGTCGACACGCCGCTCGCGGAGCTGCCTGGCCGCGTTCTCGCTGCTGACGCTCCTGCACGTTTCCCCGTCCCGCCTTTCGATAACTCGGCGATGGATGGCTTCCTCGTCCGCCGTGCTGATCTCACGGGTGAAGGCCCGTGGACGCTGCCCGTCGCAGGCGATGTCCCCGCGGGCTCCGCGCCGCTGCCCGTGCCCGCTGGCCACGCCGTGCGGATTATGACGGGCGCACCCACCGGAGATCCTTCCGGACTTGCTGTAATCCCGGTCGAGGACACCAACATTCCGTCCGGCCCGCACCCGCTACCAGAGTCGGTCACTGTTTTTACGCTGGGCGAGCGCTCGCATATCCGGCGCGCGGGCGATAGCCTCCAGCCCGGCCAACCCGCGGCGACTGCTGGCACGTTGGTGGATGCGCCCACCCTCGCCGCGCTCGTGTCGGCAGGCGTCGCCTCGGTTTCTGCCTACCCGGCGCCGTCCGTCGCCGTCGTGACGTCCGGCTCCGAGCTGCTCACCGCGACCGACACCGCGGCGCTCTTTTCGCTCCCGGCCGGGGCGCTTCCCAATTCCAATGGCCCCATGCTCGCTGAGCTCGCCCGCGTTGCTGGCGCCAGTGAGGTCACACGCCGTCACGTCATGGACTCGCCCGAGGCGCTCGCGGCGGAGCTCGATTCGCTTGTCGCTGCCGGGGTCGATCTCATCCTCACCTCCGGTGGCGTGTCCGCCGGTGCCTTCGACGTTGTTCACGAGGTCCTCGGAGCCTCGCCTGACGCCTGGTTCGGCGAGGTCTGCCAGAAACCCGGCGCGCCGCAGGGCGCCTCGACGTGGCGTGGCGTGCCCGTGCTTTCCTTCCCGGGCAATCCCGTGGCGGCTTTCGTGTCCCTCCATCTCTACGGTGCGCCGGTCCTGCGGCGCCTGCGCGGGCTGCCCGACGCCCCCGCCCCGCGCGTTGTCGCCCAGCCCGACGCTGAATTCCCGCGCGTACGCGACCGAGTCCTCGTCGTGCCCGTGCGCCTGGACTTCACCGTCTCGCCGCCGCGCGCCACGCCCTTTAGCGGCCGCCACGTGGGCAGTCACCTCGTCGGCTCGCTCGCGGGCACGCACGGCTACGCCGTCCTTGAGTCCACCCTCCCAGACGGCGCATCCGTCGACGTCTACCTTTACTAACCCCCGGATTCCCACTGATTGGAGCCTTTATGAAGTTCACGCACCTAAACGACGCCGGCGCCGCCTACATGGTCGACGTCACGGAGAAGAAGCCCACCGTGCGCACGGCCACCGCCCGCGGCGAGGTCTACTGCTCGCCGGAGGTCCTCGCCGCGCTGCGCGATGGCACGGTGCCCAAGGGCGACGTCCTCGCCGTCGCCCGCGTGGCCGGCATCGCCGCGGCGAAGAAGGTCCCAGAGCTGCTCCCACTCGCCCACACCATTGGCGTCCACGGCGCCGCGGTCAACCTTGAGCTGCGCGAGGACTGCGTCTTCATTGAAGCCACCGTGCGCACCGCAGACCGCACGGGCGTAGAGATGGAAGCACTCACCGCCGTTTCCGTCGCGGCGCTCGCCGTCATCGACATGGTCAAGGGCGTCGACCGCGCCGCCTACATTCGCCGTACGGGCATCGTCGCCAAGTCCGGTGGCCGCTCCGGCAATTGGTCTCGCGAGCTGCCGGAGCTCGCCGAAATCCCGGCCGCTGAGTAATGCGCCCCACAACCGGAGTCATCGTCCTCGCCGGCGGACGCGGCACACGCATGGGCGGCGTGGATAAAGGCTCCGTCACCGCGCGCGGCGCACGCCTTATTGACCACGTGCTCGCCGCGCTACCCTACGGCACGCCCACCGCCGTGGTCTCACCGTACCCGCTGGGTCTGCCGCAAGTCTGCGAGTGTCCGCTCTTTGGCGGTCCCGTCGCCGGCATCGCCACCGGCTTCCACGCGCTCGACACCCCGCGGGTCGCGGTGCTTTCCGTCGATGCGCCCGATTCCCCGCGCGTGCTTCCCCGCCTGGTAGCGGCCCTCGACGCCGCACCGGGGGCATCGGCAGCCGTCGCCACGACCGGCTCACGCATCCAGCCGCTCATCGCGCTGTGGAACGCGGACGCGCTTGCGACCGCGCTGGCGGGGCTAGGTTCGCCGCACAATAGATCCGCGCGCCGTCTCCTGCGCGCCGCCCCCGGCGCCCTTGTCCGCGTGCCCGGCACCGGTGCCGAAGTCGACTACGACACCCCCTCCGAATTGTGCGCCTGGGCTGCCCGCGCCTCAACTTAGTCGAAGGCTGAAGGCCTAACGGGCGTCTCGGAAGATATCCCCCACGAGTGGCAGCACCACACCAAGCGTGTCAGCGACCGCGCCGCGCGAGGACGCCGAGTTGATGATGAGCGATCCGCCGCCGCGATCCGTCATGCCGATGATTCCACGCGAGAGACCCGCCTTGTGCGAGGACTCGAGGCCCTTGAGCAAGACTTGGGTCTCCAGGCCGGTAAGCCGCGCGGTGACGAACTCCGCGGTGACTTCTGGCGTGTAATTCGTGGTGCCTACGCCTGTGCCGCCGATGACGACGATGACGTGCGTGCCAGCGCGCACCTCGGCACGCAGCGCCTCCGCGACACGGGCGTAGCCTTCCGCGATCACAACGGGGGAGCCGACTTCGAAGCCCGCATCTGCCAATAGCGACGCCGCGAGTTCACCTGCCGTATTGGGCTTTTCGCCGCTGAGGATCCTGTCGGCGGTAACGATGATGGCGGCCGTGGTGGGCGTCATATCTGGCTCCTTCAAATCCGAACACAATGTGTGACAAATTCAACACATTTAAGCGTAAACAAAACTTAGGGTGACCTTCTTCGAGTTAACCTGCGCCGGGCGCGAGTGAATTACTTTCACAACATTTTCATGTCGTAATTAAACACGGAAGACTCCGTGGAAAAGGTCATGTTCCAGCATAAACCACGATAAATTAGGCACAAACCCTTTTTCTACGAGATATGGCAAGGAAAATAATGACCGCGCTCGATACCTCCGGTTCTACCATTCAGGGGTGGAACCCGGAAGATCCAGACCACTGGGATTCCAAGATCGCGTGGAAGACCCTTTGGATCTCCACTTTTATCCTCATCATCGGCTTCGCCACGTGGTACTTGGTATCCGCCATCGCGCCAATGCTCAACCAGATCGGCTTCGATCTGTCGAAGAGCCAGCTGTACTGGCTCACCTCCATTTCGGGCCTCGCCTGCGGCCTGTTTCGACTGCTGTTCATGTTCCTGCCGCCGATCATCGGCACGCGCAAGCTCGTGACGCTGTCCTCCCTGCTGTTTATCATCCCGATGCTCGGCTGGTTCTTCGCCGTGCAGAACACCTCGACTTCGTTCTGGTGGTTCATGGTGCTGGCCTTCCTCTCCGGCGTCGGCGGCGGCGTCTTCTCCGGTTTTATGCCGTCCACCGGCTACTTCTTCCCCAAGCGCATGTCGGGCACGGCGCTGGGCATCCAGGCCGGTATCGGTAACTTCGGTATCTCCTTCATTCAGCTCGTCGCGCCGTGGCTTATGGGCTTTACGCTTCTGGGCATCGGCTTCGTGGCGCCGCAGCGCACGGATGAGGGCGATATCTTCGTGCATAACCCGGCCATCTTCCTCGTGCCGTGGGCCCTCATCGGAGCCATTCTCGCGTGGACCATGCTCAAGGACGTGCCGATCAAGGCCAACTTCCGCCAGCAGATCGACATCTTCGGCAATAAGAACACGTGGATCCTCACCGTCGTCTACCTCATGTCCTTCGGTGCGTTCTCCGGCTTCGCGGCCCAGATGGCACTGCTCATCAACAACATCTACGGCGCTAACTCCTCCTTCGCAGGCACCTTCGAGGACCTGCCCAAGGGCGCGACCTACGCCTTCCTCGGCCCACTCATCGGCGCACTCGTCCGCGCACTGTGGGGCCCGCTGTGCGATAAGTTCGGCGGTGCCATCTGGACTTTCATCGGCTGCCTCGGCATGACGGTCTTCACTGCGGCCTCCGCGCTCTTCCTCAACCCGAGCGACCCAAGCGAGTTCAAGTGGTTCCTCACCTGCATGCTCATCATGTTCTTCTTCACGGGTCTCGCTAACGCCGGCACCTTCAAGCAGATGCCTATGATCCTCCCGGCCCGCCAGGCGGGCGGCGTCATCGGCTGGACCGGCGCCATTGGTGCCTTCGGCCCGTTCGTCGTGGGCGTGCTGCTGTCCGCCATGCCTGCGGCTGCGTTCTTCTGGGGCTGCGTGGTCTACTTCATCATCACCACGGCGCTCGTGTGGATCTACTACGCCCGCCCCAACGCTCCGTTCCCCGGCTAAAACAACTTTCTAGGAGTATTTAACCCCCATGACTACTCACGTTGAACCCCAGAATGGCAAACTCAACCCGCTGTTCAAGCTGGGCGCCTACCTGCGTCACGGCGAGGCCAGCGACTCCGGCCAGCAGCTGTTCCTCCAGGGCGGCCGCCAGGCTGATGTCTTCTACCGCAACCGCTGGGCCTTCGACAAGATGGTCCGTTCTACCCACGGCGTGAACTGCACCGGTTCCTGCTCGTGGAAGGTCTATGTCAAAGACGGCGTCATCACCTGGGAGTCCCAGGCCGTGGACTACCCCACCACCGGCAATGACATGCCGGAATACGAACCGCGCGGCTGCCCGCGTGGTGCCTCCTTCTCCTGGTACACCTACTCGCCCACCCGCGTGCGCTACCCGTACGCCCGTGGCGTGCTCGTCGACATGTACCGCGAGGAAAAGAAGAAAACCGGAGACCCGGTCCTCGCCTGGCGCGCCATTCAGGAGAACCCGGACAAGCGCGCGGCCTATATCTCGCAGCGCGGCAAGGGCGGGCTCATCCGCATCACCTACGAGGAGGCCATCGAGATGGCCGCCGCGGCACACGTCTACACCATTCGTGAGCACGGCCCAGACCGCATCTTCGGCTTCACCGTTATTCCGGCCATGTCGCAGGTCTCCTACGGCGCCGGCACGCGCTTCCTCCAGCACATCGGCGGCGTAGCGCTCTCCTTCTATGACTGGTACGCCGACCTTCCGCCGGCCTCCCCGCAGACTTTCGGCGACCAGACGGACGTCCCGGAGTCGGGCGACTGGTACAACTCGTCCTACCTCATGATGTGGGGCTCCAACATTCCGGTGACCCGTACGCCGGACTCCCACTTCATGGTCGAGTCCCGCTACCGCGGCACCAAGGTCGTTGTCGTCTCCCCGGACTTCGCAGATAACACGAAGTTCGCCGACGAGTGGGCGCAAATCAACCCGGGCACCGACGCGGCGCTCGCGTTCGCCATGGGCCACGTCATCCTCAAGAAGTTCCACGTTGACCGCCAGGAACCGTACTTCATGAACTACATGCGTAAGTTCACGGACTCACCGTTCCTGCTCACCCTCGAGGACCGCGGGGATGGCACGTACACCCCAGGCAAGTTCCTCACCGCTGCCCAGCTTTCCGATGCCTCCCTCAACGGCTCCCCCAATGCTGCCTACCGCACGCTCGTCATGGAAGAAGACGGCAAGGTCGTCGACCCCGGCGGCACGATGGCAGACCGCTGGGACATGGAATCCTCCAAGTGGAACCTGTCGCTGGACAACGCCGATCCGGTCATGTCCATCGCGGAGACCGACTCCTACTCCACCGCCGAGGTGCTCTTCCCGCGCTTCGACCTCGATGCTGACCCGAGCGATGTGGGCACCGATAAGCCGATCGGCGCCGGCGTTGTCCACCGTGGTGTCCCAGTCCGCGAGGTCGACGGCCAGCTCGTGACCACCGTCTTCGACGTGTTGCTCGCTCACTATGGCGTCAACCGCGAGGAGCTCAATCTCCCGGGTTCCTGGCCCAAGGACTTCTACGATGCCGCTGAGGTCGGCACCCCGGCCTGGCAGGAAGAGCTCACCGGCGTCGCCGCGGAGACCTGCATCCGCATCGGCCGCGAATTCGCGCAGAACGCCGCGGACTCGCAGGGCCGCTCCCAGATCATCATGGGCGCCGGCGTCAACCACTACTTCCACGCGGACACCATCTACCGCACGTTCTTGGCGCTCACCTCCATGTGTGGCACGCAGGGGGTTAATGGCGGCGGCTGGGCTCACTACGTGGGCCAGGAGAAGCTGCGCGCCATCAACGGCTGGACGCAGTGGGCCATGGGCACGGACTGGCAGCGTCCGCCGCGCCACATGATTTCCACCGGCTTCTACTACTTCGCCACGGAGCAGTACCGCTACGACAACTCCCACGCCTCGCACCTGGGCTCGCCGCTGGCTAGCCACGGCTCCATCGAAGACAAGATGGTCGCCGACACCATGGTCGAGGCCATGAACCGCGGCTGGATGCCCTCCTACCCGCAGTTCAACAAGAACTCGCTGCTCCTTGCAGACGAGGCCAAGGCCGCTGGCCAGGACATCAAGGACTACGTTGTCAACCAGCTGGAATCCGGCGACCTCGAGTTCTCCTACAACAACCCGTCGGCCAAGGAAAACTGGCCGCGCATCCTGCTCAACTGGCGCACGAACCTGCTGGGCTCTTCCGCCAAGGGCACGGAGTTCTTCCTGCGCCACCTGCTGGGCGTGGACTCGGATGCCACCGCGGCCGAGCTTTCCCCGGAGGAGCGCCCGAAGTCCATCACCTGGGTCGACGACGCGCCTGAGGGCAAGCTCGACCTCATGATGACCACGGACTTCCGCAACACGTCCACGACGCTCGTCTCCGACATCGTGCTCCCGGCCGCCACCTGGTACGAGAAGCACGACATGTCCTCGACGGATATGCACCCGTACCTGCACTCCTTCAACGCGGCGATAAACCCGCCGTGGGAGGCACGCACAGACTTCGAGGTCTTCCGTGACCTCGCTGCCTCGCTGTCCGCGATGGCCGTGACGTGGCTGGGCACGCAGACCGACGTGGTCACGCAGCCGAGCCACCACGACACCCCGGATGAGATGGGCATGGCCCGCGGAATCGTCCCCGATATCAAGGAAGTTGGCCTCGTCCCGGGGCTGACCATGCCGAAGATCGCCACCATCGAGCGCGACTACACGAAGATCTACGAGAAGTGGACCCACCTGGGACCGCTGTCGGCCAAGGCCGGCACCGGCGTCCACGGCACGAAGTTCAACGTGGAGAAGCAGGTCGAAGAGCTTAAGCTCATCTGCGGCACCGAGAAGACCTCCATGGGCGAGCTCGTGGATCTCACGAAGGACACCAAGGTCATCGACGCCATCCTGCATCTTTCCGGCGTCTCCAACGGCGATCTCGCCAAGCAGGGCTTCGAGTTCCTCTCCTCGCGTACCGGCAAGGATCTCACCCCGCTCGGCACCGCTGACGAGGATGTGCGCATCACGTGGGACTCCATCAAGGAGCGCCCGACCGAGGTCATCACCTCCCCGGAGTGGACCGCGGATAAGCGCAATGGCCGTCGCTACACGGCGTTTAGCATCAACGTCGAGTTCGACAAGCCGTGGCACACGATTACTGGCCGCATGCACTACTACATCGACCACGACTGGTTCATGGACTACGGCGAGTCACTGCCGGTCTTCCGTCCACCGCTCGACCACCTGCGCATGCACGGCGAGTTCGAGCCCGGCCAGCAGCTGACCAACGACCGCGGCGAGGCCGAGGTGACCCTGCGTTACCTCACCACACACAACAAGTGGTCCATCCACTCGCAATACTTCGATAACCTGCACGTGCTGTCCATCTCCCGCGGTGGCCAGGTCGTGTGGATGTCTGATAAGGACGCGGCCAAGATCGGCGTCGCCGACAACGAGTGGGTTGAGGTCTACAACCGCAACGGCGTCGTCTCCGCCCGCGCCATCGTCTCCCACCGCATCCCGGAGGGCACGATGATTATGAACCACGCCCAGGAGCGCACAGTGGGTACGCCGCTCAACGAGCACACCGGTCGCCGCGGCGGCACGCACAACTCGCTGACCCGCATTTCCATCAAGCCGGTCCACATCGCCGGCGGCTACGGCCAGCTCACCTATCACTTCAACTACATCGGCCCAACCGGCAACAACCGTGACGAGGTCACGCGCGTGCGCCGTCGTTCCCAGGAGGTTACGTACTAATGAAGGTCATGGCCCAAATCTCCATGATTATGAACCTGGACAAGTGCATCGGTTGCCACACGTGTTCAGTGACCTGTAAGCAGGCATGGACCAACCGCGAAGGCACCGAGTACATCTGGTTCAACAACGTCGAAACCCGTCCGGGTCTGGGCTACCCGCGCACCTGGGAGGACCAGGAGAAGTGGAAGGGCGGCTGGGAGCTCACCTCTTCCGGCAAGCTCAAGCCCAAGGCTGGCGGCCGCCTAAAGAAGCTCGCCACCATCTTCCACAACCCGAACCTGCCCACCATCGAGGATTACTACGAGCCGTGGAGCTACCAGTACGAGGACCTCATGGGTGCCAAGGCCGGGCAGAAGACCCAGCCCACCGCCAGGCCGGTCTCCCAGATCGACGGCCGCGAGATCAACAAGATTGAGTGGTCCTCCAACTGGGACGATAACCTCGGCGGCTCCACCACCACGATGGACGCGGACCCCACGCTGCACAAGATGAATCTCTCCGTGAAGAAGGAGATCGAGGATTCGTTCATGTTCTATCTGCCGCGCATCTGCGAGCACTGCATGAACCCCACCTGCGTGTCCTCCTGCCCGTCCGGCGCCATGTACAAGCGTGCCGAGGACGGCATTGTCCTCGTTGACCAGGACCAGTGCCGCGGCTGGCGTATGTGCGTCTCCGGCTGCCCCTACAAGAAGGTTTACTTCAACCACAAGACCGGCAAGGCTGAGAAATGTACTCTCTGCTACCCGCGCCTTGAGGTCGGCCAGCCGACCGTGTGCTCCGAGACCTGCGTGGGCCGCCTGCGCTACCTCGGCGTCATCCTCTACGACGCCGACCGCGTCGCCGAGGCCGCATCCGTCCCGGACGAGAAGGACCTCTTCGAGGCACAGAAGTCCATCATGCTCGACCCGCACGACCCGGAAGTCGTCAAGGCCGCCCAGGCTGCGGGCATCCCGCACTCCTGGATCGATGCCGCGCAGAACTCGCCCATCTACGACCTCATCTTCAAGTACGGCCTGGCACTGCCGCTCCACCCGGAGTACCGCACGCTGCCCATGGTCTGGTACATCCCGCCGCTGTCCCCCATCGTCGACCAGGTGACCAAGTCCGGCAACGACGGCGAGGACCACAAGATCCTCTTCTCCGCCTTGTCGAATATGCGCATCCCGCTCGAGTACCTCGCAGGCCTTTTCACCGCCGGTGACACGGTGCCCGTCGAGAAGTCCCTGCGCCGCCTCGTCGCCATGCGGTCCTACATGCGTGACATCAACCTCGGCAACGAGCCGCAGGAAGAGATCGCACAGGCCGTCGGCATGACCGGCGAGGACATGGTCTCCATGTACCGCTTGCTGTCGATTGCGAAGTACGATGACCGCTACGTCATCCCCACCGCCTCGCCGGAGACCCCGCGCGGCATCGCCTCGCTCGATCCCTTCGGCAACGTCGACCCGTCCCGCGCCAGCGACGATGTCTTCCATGACCTCGGCATGGGCGCTCCGGAAGCCTGCCACACCGAAGGTGCGGCGGCATCGGAAGGCAAGGTCTCCTTGCTCAGCTGGACGGGCGACCGCCCGGACTCCATGTTCCCGGAGCGCTAAATGGGTATCTTCGAAAAACTCGCCGCGCGCATGCCGGTGCCTCAGTCTGACGATGCCCCCGCGGGCTTCGGCACGCCCGCAGGCATCGGCAGCATGGGCGGCGCCGCCGACGTCAAACGCACCGTGCGCACGCATACCGGTAAGGTGCCAGCAACGCTCGTCACGCCCGTCGCGGTCACCGACGACCAGCGGCGCATCGTCGCCATGGCTGCCTCCGTGCTGCTGCGTTACCCGGGCGAGGAGTACCTCGAGCGCCTCGACATCGTCCAGGAGCAGCTTGGTGAGCTGCCCATGGCGATTGCGACGGATTTCATGGCCTTTGCGGACTGGGCTCGCTCGACCGGCCTGCGTGGGCTCGAGGAGCACTACGTCGAGACCTTCGACCAGCGCCGCCGTTGCTCGCTCTTCCTCACCTACTACGCGGTGGGCGATACGCGTCAGCGTGGCATGGCTATCTTGTCCATCGGTGAGCAGCTCACGTCTTTGGGCTTTGAGCTCGACTCCGATGAGATGCCAGACCACCTCTGCGTCATGCTCGAGGCACTTGCCTACACCGAGGGCGAGCCGCATGCCCGCGCGGTGGAGATGCTCGCCAGCTATCGTGAAGGCATCGAGGTGCTCCGCGCCGCGCTGGAGCAGCTTGGCTCGCCTTATTCGCACCTCATCGTCGCGCTGTGCAAGGCCTTGCCCGACGTCGACGAGGAGACCGCGCAGAAATACGTTGACCTTATCCGAACCGGCCCGCCCGCTGAGATGGTGGGTATCGCCGATCTTCCCTTCCCCACCGCTCAACCCGACATTCATTAAGGATCCACCATGGAACATTTCAATAACTTCCTCTGGGGTGCGTTCCCGTGGCTCGCTATCGCCGCCTTCTTCGTGGGCATCTTCTGGCGCTGGCGCACCGACCAGTTCGGCTGGACCACGCACTCGTCCCAGATTTACGAATCCAAGCTGCTGCGTCTGTCCTCCCCGCTCTTCCACTGGGGCATGGTCTTCGTCGTCATCGGCCACCTCATGGGCCTGGCAATGCCCAAGTCCTGGACCCGTGCCGTGGGCATTTCTGACCACGCCTACCATCTCATCGCGACGATCCCCGGCTCCATCGCCGCCGTAGCCGTGGTCCTCGGCTTCTGTGGCCTGCTCTACCGCCGCATCGTCAACCGCTCCGTCTTCCTGTCCACCTCGAAGTCGGACAAGGTGATGTACGTCTTCCTGGGCCTCGCGCTGCTCTCGGGCACCGTCGCGACGTTCTCCACCCAGGTCTTCGGCGGCCCGCACGGCTACGACTACCGTGAGACCATCTCGCCGTGGCTGCGCGACCTCATCGTGTTCAATATCCACCCGGAGACGATGGTTGACGTCCCCTGGCAGTTTAAGCTCCACGTCCTCGCTGGCTTCACCATCATCGCCGTGTGGCCGTACACCCGCCTGGTCCACGCGTTCTCCGCGCCGGTCGGCTACGTCACGCGCCCGTACGTGGTCTACCGCTCCCGCGATTCCCGCGCGACGGACATGCGCCACCACGTAGCCTGGGAGCCGGTGCGCAACCACCGCTCCCAGCTCGACAAGTCCGAAACACCTTCGCACGGCGCCTAACCCGCGCCCTGCCCACCAACGCCCGCTCTCCTCGCACAGGAGCACGGGCGTTTCTCGATCCCTGTGTCTTCTTCGTCGACTAAGCCTCCACATGTGCCGCTCTTGGGCACCTTCGGCGGCCAAAAATTCCGTCCCGTGATAGGGAGATAAAAAGACACCGCGCCTCAAACCGGGGCGCGGTGTCTCGGGTGCCAGGTGGCTGCGGTCTACTCCGTGACGACGATCGTGCCGTGCTCACCCTTCTCGGCGTTCGTCATGATGTGGTTAACGAAGCTGTACGTGCCGGGCTCGTTGAAGGTCATCTCCACGAAGCCGCCTTGGGCAGGCAGGAGATCGAGGGCCTGCGAGCCGGACTGCTTCTCCTCGCGGATGAGGTACGTGCCCTCCTTGTAGACGGTGTCGAATTGCTCGCCCACGACGTGGAAGGACAGCGGCTGGTCCGGGCCGACGTTGAGGAGCCACAGGCGGACGGTCTCGCCGACCTTAGCGTGCAGCGGCTCGAGGTCGTACTGGTTGGGGTAGCCGTTGAATGCCATGAGGTCGAAGTCGCCGTTCGCGACGCGGTCAGGGTCGGCACCGATGGCTTGTTCGCCGAGGAAGACATCGGAGGCCACGAACGCGTACTCGCCGTCAACGTCGCTCAGGGCGTCGTCGCCGGCCGGGTCGATGATGACCGCGCCCATCATGCCGTTGGCGATGTGGAGACTCATCGGAGCCGTGGAGCAGTGATACATCCAGATTCCCGAGCGGTGGGCGGTGAACTCATAGGTGAGCTCCTCGCCGGGCTCGATGGTCGCCATGGTGGTGTCGGGGTTGACCTCGCCAGCGTGGAAGTCGACGGAGTGGCCCATGGTGCCATGGTTGACAAGCGTGATCTTGAACGTGTCGCCCACCTTGCCGTGGAGCGTCGGGCCCGGAGCCTGGCCGTTGAAGAGCCACTGCATCTGCTTAACACCCGGCGCGACCTCGCGGACTTCCTCGGTGATTTCCCACGTCTCCTCGTGGACCGTGCCCGTCGACGGCACCAAAGCGGCGTCGCGCGCCTGGAAATCGTCGCGCTTCTTCGTGCGGTCCGCAGCAGACGGCACGGTGACAAACGGGTTGGAGGCACCGGCGACGGCATGGTTATGCTCACCAGTTGAGGCTTCGGAGTTCGCACCCGTCGCATGCACCTTAAACGTCATGCCCTGCATCTCGTGGCCAGCAATCGTACAGATGCCCAAGATGTCCTCAGTAATGACGCCAGCGTCGAGCTGCGCGGACTTACCTGGCTCGATGCGGCCGGTCTCGTTATCACCGATCTTCAAGTCGTGGACCTTGTCGCCGGTGTTCGTGAAGTTCACGATGAGCCGCGAGCCCGCGGGCACGTCCACGGAATTCGGCACGAAGGCCATGCCGTCCACGGTGACATCGACAACGACATCGTCGCCAGATGCCGCGACAGGGGCCGCCGGCGATGAGGCCTTATTCGTTGCCGTCGTGTTCACCACGGCGAGCACGACCACGGCCGCGATGGCGAGGCCAATGAGCAGCCAGGCGGCCCAGCCGTTGGAGTTCGACTTCGCCGGTTGAGACGGCTGGGACGGTTGGGAGGGTTGCGGGGACATAAGATTCGTCATGCGGACTTCCTAACTTTCAGCGACCACACAATGGCCGCCACGTGACCGATGAGGCCTAACCCCATCATGATAATCCCGGCCAGCGCTGGGCCGGTAAGAGTAATAAGCGCGCCGAGGTTAACAAGCACCACACGCGCGGGTGCCGCGAACGTGCCGCGACGACGCCCTTCGTAAACGGCCTCACGCCCACCACCGCGCAGCGTGGGCAGCACGTGCGTGAGCACGCCCGTAACGAGCTGGAGCAGCCCGCCGCCCACGAAAGCCGGCATGAGCACGAGGGTGACGGCGCGGGGAAAGGCTCCGGCCAGGACTGAGGCGGCATCGGCAGCATTGAGCGCCACCATCCAGAACAATCCGGCCAGCACGCTTGCCGATGCCGCCGTCACCTGCGGCACCCCGCCCAACACGCCCGCCACGACCGGGGCGATAACGAGCGCACTGGCGAGCACAGTGAGCAGCTGCGCAAGGCCCGCGGCCAGCGGCAGACCGAGCGCGTAGAACACGACGGCGGCCGAAAGCCCAATGCAATGCACCGTGAGCGAACGCAGGCAGCGGGCGCGGGCGGTGGGCGAAATCTTCGTGCTGGAGAGGGTGGGCAGCAGCGTCACCACGGTGCCGACGATGGTGAGCAAGGCAAAGCCCCAGACCGCCGCGCGTTGGTGGGCCGCGATGAGCGAGGAATAGTTGCCCACTCCCCGCCCGGCGAGCACGGCGCAGACGACGGCGACGATCATGAAGGCGGCGGCCGCGATGTAGAAGGGCACGGTGACGGCAAAGGAACCGGCGAGCGAACCGCGCAGGGCGCGCGCAATGGCCCAGATGTGCCACGCGAGGGAGGCAATGATGAGGAGCGAGGCGGCATCGGCAAGCGGGCCCCAGTCATAGCCCGCGCGGTCGATGAGCAGGAGGATGAGTCCCACCTGGACGAGCGCCACGCGCGCGGCGACGGCGCGATAGTCCTGCGTCGCGGTGCGGGTGAGCGCCTCGGCGAAGTGCGTGGAATAGACGATGATCGCCGTGGTGAGCGCGCCGATAGTAAACGGGTGGATGAGCTCCCACCAGATGACAGGTGCGCCGAATTGGCGGGCGATGACGTAGCCCATGCCAATGAGAATCCACAGCGCGATGACTGCGAAGGCAATCGTGTGCCAGCGGCGGCGGCCTGCGAGCGAGACGTCGCTCAACGGGGCGGCCTGCGCTTTAAGCTGTGGTTGCGGTGCGCTGGGGCCGAGTCCGATCTCCATGACGCGCCTCCTTCCACGTAAGAATGATGCCGGTAATAAGGAATACGAGCACCGCGAGAATGGTCGCGAGCCCGCCCGATTGATAGGCCCCAGCGTACTGGCGCAGATCCGCGTAGATGCGCAGGGCCAGCCCCAGGTGCAACAGGATGAGCGGCACGTAGAGCGCCGGGTGATACGGGAGCTTGCGCCGGATGACCGAGGTCAAAATGGTCGGCGCGTGGGCGAAGATCATGGAGATGACGAAGCCCAGGAAGACCGCGTGGATGGATGCATCGTAGGCAAAGGCCGTCACGTCCGGACCGAAGGCCAGCCAGAAGACGCCGCCGAGCGCGAGCCAGCCGTAGCCGGCGAGCATCGCGAAGGCCGTAAAGCGTGGCAGCCCGGTGGACCGCACGAGGTTCTTTGCGACGTCGAGCTGGGCCGCGCGGGCCGCACACGCGACGAGGGTGAGCCCCATGACGCGGTAGCCAATGACCGGGTTGGCGAGGAAGATAACGGCCGCGGCGGCGAGTGCCAACACGAGTGCGGCGAGCGAACCGCTCGCGCGGGCGCCGGACATGGTAAGCCGCGCGAGCTCCATGCGTTCGCCCAGGATGGTCGCCACGGCGTAGAGCACCGCGAGTGGCATCGCGGCGGCGAATCCGCCGGTGGTGGACCACTGGACGGCCGCGGCGACTCCGCCGAGGACGCCGACGGCCTGCACGAGCACGGCGAGCATGGGCTGACGGTGGCGGTAAATCTCGGTGTACATCGCGCCGAGGACGAGGAACGAAGCGGCGAAGGCGGCTGCGGGCACGGCACGCGGCAGGCCCGCGAGCAACGTCACGACGCCCAAGACGTGGAACGCCGGTCCCGCCCACGCCCAGGACTTGCGCACGGCGACGGTGCGCTCCAAGCCGATGGCGCCGCCCACGAATCCAAAGACCATGAGCGGCCCATGGTCGCGCGCGATGGAGGCCGCCGCGCCCGCGGGACCCCACGTAAAGCCGAGCAACGAGGCGCCGGCGGCGAGACCGACGAGGAGCGAAGCGCCCGCGACGGCAAGGAATGCCATCCGGTGCGCGACGCTCTGCGTGGCTCGACTATTTTTCACGACTTTTATCGTACTAATATTGAGCCTAAGATAAAAGCGAACACCAACCGAAAGGACCATAGCCATGCAGCTGCCTATCTCTGATGCACACAAGGGCAACGACATCCCGACCCTCGACGCCACCACGATTCCGCACGCCGTGCGCCACGGTGCTATTCACGGTGCCCTCGGCACCCTAAACGTCGGCGAGTCCATGGTGCTCGTCGCCCCGCACGACCCGATCCCGCTGCTGCGCGAAATCGAGGCCCGCGAGGAGAACTTCGAGCTCGAGTACCTCAAGAAGGAGCCGCAGGAGGTGCACATCAAGTTCACGCGCACCGCGTAAACTCCCATGTCTTCGCACCATCGCCCCGCCCCACAGCGCGGGGCGATGGTGCGTTTTCATCAGATATTTGTATGCGTACCCACTAGGCTTGAACCCATTACTCGCCTCAGCAGAAAGTTCACTCGTGCGTCTCCTCCGCCCACTTCTCGCCGTCCTTGCAGCCTCTGCCACCACCGTCACCTTGAGCGCCTGCTCCCCGACTCAGCAGAAGGATTCGAGCACCGGCCCGGCCGACACAGCCGCGTCTGCGTTGTCCGATACTTCCGGATCCTCTGACGCCCAGGCTTCCGATGCCGCCGAATCCGTGCAACTGGGTCTCTTCGCCGCGTCCTCGACGCGCGTCCTCAACGAAGCTATGGAAAAGGTTGCGGCAGACATCCCGGCCACGCTCACCTTCAACAACGGTGGTTCGGCTGCGCTCGTCCAGCAGATCAAGGATGGCGCGCCGGCGGACCTGTTGCTCACGGCATCGAAGAAGACGATGGACCAAGCCGTCGCGGACGGCACCGTAGACGAGCCGAAGACGCTGGCCGAAAACGTCATGGTCATGGTCGTGCCCAAGGGTAACCCGGCGGGAATCACGTCCCTTGATGACCTGAACGAGGACACAACCTTCGTGCTCTGCGACCCCACCGTGCCGTGCGGCGACGTCTCGACGAAGATCATGGACGACAAGGGCCTCGACCTCAAGGCAGATTCGCTCGAGAGCCAGGTCGCGGACGTGCTGGGCAAGGTCACCTCCGGCGAGGCCGACGCAGGCTGGGTCTACTCCACGGACGCCGCAGCCGCCGGTGATGCCGTCGAGGTCATCGAGATTCCGGGGGCCGAGAAGTACACCAACTCCATCCTGGGCGCCACCGTCAAGGATTCCGAGCACAAGGACGCGGCGACTAAGCTGTTGGATACGCTCGCCGATGACTTGGATTCCACGTGGACGGAGTTCGGTTTCACCCCGGCTGATTAGTTCCCAGATACCCCCGCCTGCTGCTGACATGAACGCCACTGACCTCGAATCCCCGCTTCGCCTGCGCCGCGCTCCTGTGGCGACGCCGGTCGTCTTCACCGTGCTGGGCATCGCGGCAGTGGCGTATATCGTAGGGCCCATCGTCGCCTTGGGCCTGCGCGTGCCGTGGGGACGCTTCTTCGAGATTGCCGCGCGTGACGAGACCCGCGAGATGCTCATCATCACGCTCGCGGCTGCCGCCCAAGCAACAGTCATCGCGGTAGCACTCGGTGTGGGGCTGGCCGTGTGGCTGCACAACCTGCGCCGCGGCGCATCCATCGTGCGCCTGCTTGTCTACGTGCCACTGGCCATGCCTCCGGTCGTCGCAGGCCTCGCGTTGACCGCAGCCTTCGGGCGCCGCGGACTGCTCGCCCCGATACTCGACGCCCTCGGCATCCAATTCGCCTTCGACTTCTCCGGCGTCGTGTTGGCACATATCTTTGTCGCGCTGCCTTTCGTTGTGGTCGCCGTCGACACGGCGCTGCGCCAAATCGACGGAGAAATCCTCGCCTCGGCACGCGGCATTGGGCTCACGCCGTGGCAGATTCTGGGCAAAATCACCGCGCCCATGACGGCCCCGGCCATCCTCACGGGCTCCGGGCTCGCCTTCGCACGGTCTCTGGGTGAGTTCGGTACGACCATTACCTTCGCCGGTTCCATGCCTGGAATTACGCGCACGATGCCGCTGGGCATCTACCTCGAGCGCGAAGTAAGCACCGAAAACGCCTACGTGCTCTCAGCCATCCTCATCGCGCTCGCCATCGTCTCGCTCGCGGTGGCTGGCGTGCCGGCGCTGGTCCGCACGGCTCCGCGCCAGCGCGCCCGCGAGCTGGGACGTCTCGATTCCGCGCGCCTACACGAGCTCACCGCGCCGGACTCGGAAGCAGCGGTCATAGTGTCCCGCGGCGACCGCACGACGGTCTTCCCTGCCGGCGCGATTTCCGCCATCATCGGCGAAAACGGCGCCGGTAAAACGACGCTCATGAATATCATCGCCGGTCGCGTGCGCGCGGACGCCACAGTGGACGCCAAGGTGGACGCCGGCGGCGGACGCGTGGTCATGCTCACGCAGCGGCCAGGCCTGCCACCCACGACGACGGCGCTGGGAGCCGTCGCTATGGTCGTCGGCCGCGAGCAGGCGGCGCAGATGCTCGAGGCCGCCGGACTCGCCGATGTCGCCGACGCCCGCGTGCCCACGCTCTCCGGCGGCCAGGCCGCGCAGGTCGCCTTGGTCCGCGCGCTCGCTGCGCGTCCGGCGGTGCTCATCCTTGACGAGCCACTCGCTGCCGTGGACGTCGCCTCGGCCGCGCGGTGGCGCCGCTTTCTCCATGCCACTGCACCCGACCGTACGACGCTCATGGTCACTCACAACGCGCTAGATGTCTTGGGACTCTCCTCCTTCGCGGCCGTACTCGAGGGCGGCCAGATTGTCGCCGCGGGTCCCACGGACACGCTGCTGCGCACGCCGCCCACGCCGTTCGTCGCAGGACTGGCGGGACTCGGGATGCTCCGCGTGACGGTCACCAGCACCGACGAGGTCGTGTGCGCTGGCACGCGACTGCGCGTCGACACCGATGGCCTTCCGGAAGGCGCCGCCGCGTTGGCCACGTTCCGGCCGACGGCGGCCCACATCGTGGACTCAGACGACGGCCTAGCGGGCGAGGTCATCGCGGTCACGGCGACGACGCTGGCGGATGCGACGGCGAGCGTCGACCTCGGCGCGGGCGTCGTGGACGTGCCCATCGATGCCGCCACCGCGGATGCCCTCACTCCGGGCATGAGCGTGCGCTGCCATATTCCGGCCTCAGAGCTCAAGGTCTACGCCGCAGCGTCGTAGCCTTTACTTTCGGGGTGGTGTATTATTTACGGGGTTCGTGATGTTTATTACAACATCGCAGAAGAATAGGTACGCCGCTCTACGCGGAGTAGTCTAAAAGCTGTTATTAAAAGCTGTTATCTCTTCGAGTGAAAGTTTTCGCACTCTGTTCAAGCGCTTGTCATCAAGGATGTGAGTATGCCTTCTACGCCGCGCTCATCCACTGAGCTCTTTCCCGAGGCCCTGCGCCTGTCTCCTAAGCAACGCGAAGTGCTCACCACGCTGCAAGATTTCCCGCAAGGCGAACGCGCCGCGGAGATCGCAGACAAGCTCGACATGCATGTCAACACCGCCCGCGGCCACCTCGACGAACTCGTCTCCGCTGGTGCCGTGCGCGTGATTACCGCGCCCGCCAAAGGCCGCGGACGACCGTCGCTCATCTTCCAGGTACGCATTCCGGACAACCGCTCCATCGCCGAAGAATACGTCGCGCTCATCAGCCTCATGGCGGAGATGCTCGCGGACAAAGACAGCCTTGACGATTTCCAGTCCGAGCAGGCCCGCGAGATTGGCCGCCGGTGGGCACAGACCATGGCGGACTGCGGGCGCGACGGTGACGATCCGCTCTCCCCGCTCTACCGCAAGATGCGCGACATGGGCTTCGATCCCACCGTCGACGCCCAGGAACTCAATTCCACCGGCGCCTCCGCGATGGAGCTACATGCCTGCCCGTTCGTCGCGGCGGGCGTCCAGCCCTCCCCCTTCGTATGTGCAGTCCACGACGGCTACCTCGACGAGCTCTCGCGCCGCGACCTCAAGGGACGCCTGCACCTCAAGCTCATTCCGAAGTCCGGAAACCGCATGTGCCAGGTTCACATCGAGCGCGTTGAGGCGGCTGAGCCCGCCGCTGCTGAACCCGCGATGGCGACCGAAGGCAGCGCAGCGTAGGACTCAAGCCCGAGCGGCGTGTTACGGCTCGCGCCTACGACGACAGCCCCCCTTTGCCGTTGGCGAGGGGAGCTTTTGTCGTGCGTCTCTGTCCGGCGTCTAGGCCCGGGAGACGGTGACCTCGACGGGGCCTGCGACCTCGAGCTCGAGGACGCGCAGGCCGGCGGCGCGGGCGTCGTCGAGAATGGCGGCATCGATAGGCCCAGTGTGCAGGACCGCACAGGTCGGGCCCGCGCCGGAGAGGTACGCGGCATAACCGCGGTTGCGCAGGCGGTTGACCCACTCTGCGGTCACCGGCAGGACGTCCGAACGGTACGGCTGGTGCAGGCGGTCGCGCGTGCCTTCCCAGAGCAGCTCCGGGTAGTGTTGGAGCGCTGCGACCTGAACGGCGGTACGCGACACGTTGAAGGCGGCATCGGAATGCGTGACGTGCGACGGCAACACGCGGCGCACAGCCTGCGTCGACGCGTGGAAGTCCGGAACGAGCGCGGTGACCTTGATGTCCGGGTGAACGTCCAGGGTTGCGGCCTTATACTCCGGCGCGGTGCGGCCGTCGACGGGGACGGTGGTCCACGAGACGACGGCCTGGCCAAGGACAGACGCAGACGAGTTATCCGGATGCCCCTCGAAAGCTGCAGACAGCTGCACCAGCTGCTCAGTGGTGAGCGGTGAGCCCGCCAGGCCGTTGCCGGCGGCGACGCCCGCGACGGCGGCGGAGGCCGAGGAGCCAAGACCCCTCGACTGCGGGATGTTGTTGTGGCAGACCACGCGCAGGCCCGGGGCGTGCGCGTCCGCGGCGGTGAGGGCCGCACGGATAGCCTTGACCACGAGGTGGGAGCCATCGTGCGGGAGCTCGTCCGCGCCCTCGCCGAAGATCTCCACCTCGAGGCCGGAGGCGGTGACCTCGACCTCGACGGTGTCGTAGAGGCTCAGCGCAATGCCGAGGGTGTCGTAACCGGGGCCCAGGTTCGCCGAGGAGGCCGGAACCTTCACCGTGGCGGTCGTGCCGACTTCAATGTCAATGCTCATGAAGAATTACCTTAGTCGAGCGGACTTAGTTGTCGAGGCGGATCACGGAGTTGACCGCGTGGACGTCGTCAAGGCCAGAGAGGTGCTCAACAATGTCCTCGAGAACAGATTCGCGCGCAGCGTGCGTGACGACGATGAGGCGGGCGGTCTCGCCGCGGTCTTCCTGGCGCACGGTACGCAGCGAGACGCCGAACTCGGCGAAGACGTTGGAGATAGCCGCGAGCACGCCGGTGCGGTCCGCGACCTCCATGTCGATGTGGTAGCGAGTCTCAACCTCGCCGAAGGCGGCGATGGGCAGGTGCGCGTAGGTGTTGTCCTCCGGAGCGCGGCCGCCGTGGACCTTGTTGCGCGAGGCACCGACGAGGTCACCGAGGACGGCCGAGGCGGTCGGGTTACCGCCCGCACCGTTGCCATAGAACATAAGGGAGCCTGCGGCCTCGGCCTCGACGAAGATCGCGTTGTAGGACTTGTTGACCGACGCCAGCGGGTGGTCCTTCGGCACGAGGGTCGGGTGGACGCGGGCGTTGACGGACTCGGTGCCGTCCGCAGCGGTGAGACGCTCGCAGATGGCAAGGAGCTTGATGGAGTAGCCAGCCCGGTCGGCGGCTTCGATGTCCTCGGCGGTGATCTTGGAGATGCCTTCGCAGTAGACGTCGTCGAACGTCACGCGCGTGTAGAAGCCGAGCGAGGCGAGGATAGCTGCCTTGGAGGCGGCGTCATGCCCCTCGACGTCAGCGGTGGGGTCGGCCTCGGCGTAGCCCAGGCGGGTGGCTTCGGCGAGCGCGTCCTCGTAGGAGGCGCCGGTGGTCTCCATCGCGTCGAGGATGAAGTTCGTGGTGCCGTTGACGATGCCGGAAATGCGCTGGATCTTGTCGCCCGCCAGCGAGCGGCGCAGCATGCCCACGACCGGGATGGCGGCGGCGACGGCGGCCTCGAAGAAGAGGTCGACGCCCGCGGCGTTAGCGGCGGCGGCGAGTTCATCCGCGTGCGCGGCGACGAGCGCCTTGTTGGCGGTCACGACGGACTTGCCGGCCTTGAGCGCAGCGAGGACGAGCTCGCGCGGGTAGTCGATGCCACCGATGACCTCGACGACGACGTCGACGTCGTCGCGGTTGATGAGCGCGTGGGCATCCGTGGTGAGCAGCTCCGCAGGAACGCCCGGGCGCTCCTTGGAGGTGACCGAAACGGCGATGCCGCGAACGGCGACGGGGCCGCCGATGCGCTGCTCAAAGTCGTTGGCATTTTCGTTGATGAGTCGGAACACCTCGGCACCAACGGTACCCATACCCAACAGCGCGATGCCGACGGTCGCGCCGATACCCTTGCCGTGGCCATAGGTGATTGCTGCCTGGTTATTCGCCATGAGGTGTCCCCTTGAAAATAGTGGGTGTAATAATTACTTCCGCTCATAATACAGACCCCTCGGTCTACTCGCGCACTAGTCCCCCGCCGATGGGTGGCAAATCAGTAGGAGAAAACGCACGACGTTTCGCTGGCCTGGGAGTTCCAGGCCGCGGGGCGTGAATAAAAAGTGCGTGCGGTGGGCTTTAGTCGGCCTCGAGAGCGAGCAGATCCGCGAGGGTTTCGCGGCGCAGCATGAGGCTGGCGTCGCCGTTGCGCACGGACACGACGGCTGGGCGCAGCGCACCGTTGTAACGCGAGGACATCATGTACTGGTACGCGCCCGTCGTAGCAAAAGCGACGAGGTCGCCCGTCGTGATGTCGCCGGGGAGCTTGCGCTCGTCGATGAGAATATCGCCGGACTCGCAGTGGAAGCCCACGACGCGGGAGTCGACGGGCGTGGCCTCGGTCTCGCGGCCGACGAGGCGCACGTCGTACTCCGAGCCGTAGAGAGCCGGGCGGATATTGTCCGACATGCCGCCGTCAACGGACAGGTAGCGGCGGATAGGCAGCTCGGCCTTGCCGGTTTCCACGTCCTTGACGGTACCGACGCGGTAGAGCGTCACCGCGGAGGCACCCACGAGGGAGCGGCCGGGCTCGACGAGCACAAAAGGCGCGGCGATGCCCAGCTCCTGGGCCGTGCGATCTACGGCGGCCAGCAGATCCGCGGCGAGCGACGCGACGTCGAGGGCTTGCTCGTATTCCATATACGGAATACCGAAACCGCCGCCCAGGTCGAGCTCGGGCAAGGCGACGCCGAGCTCAGTGTGGATGCGCTTGTAGAGCGAGAGCACGCGCTCGGCGGCAAGTTTGAAGCCCTCCGCGTTGAAGACGGATGATCCGACGTGGCAGTGCAATCCCACGAGGTTGAGGTTGGAAGCCTCGAGGCACGCGCGGGCTGCGTCGAAGGCGGCGCCGGTGGCGAGCGAGATTCCGAACTTCTGGTCCTCGTGCGAGGTGGCGATGAACTCGTGCGTGTGGGCGTCGACACCGGGCTTCACGCGGATCATGACGTTCTGGACGCGACCTGCCGCGGCGGCAATCTCGTTGAGCTGTGCCAGCTCTCCCTCGTTGTCCAGCACGACGTGAGCCACGCCGTTGTCGACGCAGAGCTCGAGGTACTCCGTTTCCTTGTTATTGCCGTGCGCGGTCATGCGCGACGGCGGGAAGTTCGCGGCGAGCGCGATCTTGCACTCGTTGAGCGACGCGACGTCAAGGCACAGGCCTTCCTCGTTGACCCAATTGACCACGCGCTTGGTGATAAACGCCTTGGACGCGTAGTGGATGTGGTCTGGGCCGCCGAAGGCGTCCGCCATCTCACGGCAGCGCGCACGGAAGTCGTCTTCGTCGAAGACGTAGAGCGGCGTGCCGAACTGCTCGGCGAGCTCCGGCAGCGGGACGCCGGCAATGGTGACGACGCCGTCTTCCTCGCGGCGGGCGTTGCGCGGCCACACGTGCGCCGGCAGCGTGTTGAAGTCCGAAGTGCTCACTTACATCTTCTCCGGAGTGGACACGCCCACCATCGTGAGGGCGTTGGCGAGGACCTGACGGGCGGCATCGGCCAGCGCGAGGCGCGCGGAGTGGATCGGCTCGGCTTCCTCGTCAGCCTTGGGCAGGACCTGGCACTGGTCGTAGAAGCGGTGGAAGACGCCAGCCAGCTCCTCGGCGTAACGCGCGATGCGGTGCGGCTCGCGGAAATTCGCGGCGGCCTTGACGATCTCCGGGAACTCGCCGAGGGTACGGATGAGGTCACCCTCCTTGTCGTGCGTGAGCAGCGCGAGGTCTGCTCCCTCTGCAGAAACGCCGATCTCGGACGCCTTGCGCAGGATGGAGCAGATACGAGCGTGGCCGTACTGCACGTAGTAGACCGGGTTGTCCGAGGACTGCGAGGTCCACAGCCCCAGGTCGATATCGAGCGAGGAGTCGACGGAGGAACGCACCAGCGAGTAGCGAGCGCCGTCGACGCCGATGGCCTCGACGAGGTCATCGAGGGTGATGACGGTGCCAGCGCGCTTGGACATCTTCACGGCGACACCATCGCGCAGCAGGTTGACCATCTGGCCAATGAGGACCTCGACCTGGTTCGGGTCGTAGCCCATGGCCGCGGCGGCCGCGCGCAGGCGCGCGATGTAGCCGTGGTGGTCCGCGCCGAGCATGTAGATGGCGAGGTCGTGGCCGCGGTCAAACTTATCCGCGACGTAGGCGATATCGCCCGCGATGTAGGCGGCGTCGCCGTCGGATTTGATGACCACGCGGTCCTTGTCGTCGCCGTAGTCGGTGGATTTCAGCCACCAGGCGCCGTCCTCGAAGTAGAGCTTGCCGTTGTCCTTGAGGTGAGCGACGGCCTTCTCCACCGCGCCGGACTCGAAGAGGGAGTTCTCATGGAAGTAGACGTCAAAGTCGACGCCGAACTCGTGGAGGGAGTCCTTGATGTGCGCGAACATCATCTCCACACCGGAAGCGCGGAACTTCTCACGGATCTCGTCCTCGGTGCCCTCCAGAGCGTCCGGGACCTGCTCCATGACCTTAGCGGCAATCTCCCCGATGTAGTCTCCGCCGTAGCCATCCTCCGGGGTCGGCTTGCCCTGAGCGGCGGCAACGAGGGAGTTGGAGAAGCGGTCGATCTGGCGGCCATGATCGTTGAAGTAGTACTCGCGGGTCACGGTGGCGCCGGAGGCCTCGAGCACGCGGCCGAGGGAGTCGCCCACGGCGGCCCAGCGGGTGCCGCCCAGGTGGATGGGGCCGGTAGGGTTCGCGGAGACGAACTCGAGGTTGATCTTCTTGCCCGCGTATTCCTCGTTGGAGCCGAACGCAGCGCCAGCCTCGCGGACCTGGGCGACGATGGCACCCTGCGCGGCGGCGGCCAAGCGGATATTGAGGAAGCCGGGACCGGCGACCTCGGCGGAGTCGATGGCGGCGTCGGCCGAGAGGGCATCGGCAAGCCAGGTAGCAAGCTCGCGCGGGTTGGCGCCGGCCTTCTTAGCGACCTGAAGGGCGAGGTTGGTGGCGTAGTCGCCATGTTCCGGGTTGCGGGGGCGCTCGACGGTCACGGACTCGGGCAGGACGGAGGCGTCCAGATCGTGCGCGGCCATGACGGTTGCGGCGGTGTCGCGAATGAGCACGGAAAGATCTGCAGGATTCATAGGGACAAATTCTATAGGTCATGCACGGCCGGGGCACCATTAGTCCCTGCTGGACCGCAGCAGGTTGCACGCCGATGCCCCCGTCTGGCGTGAGGTAGATGTCATAAAACCGACAAATGTGGAATAAATCGCTAGCCCCGGTTTAGTCTAAGGGAGACCAACTCATCCTCTTTATCTATCGAGCAGGGCCACCGTGTCCTACTCTGCCTAGGGAAAGCGAGTTCGTATGAACACCTTTCAGATCACGACAGACGCCATAGCTGGCTCGCCGGCGCTCACCGCGCTGGTGTCCATCTTGCCGCTCGTCGCCTTCTTCATCATGCTGCTGGGTATTAAGGCCCGTGCACACACCTCTGGCGCCGTCGCGTTGCTCGTGGCGCTTCTCATCGCCATCTTCGGCTTCGACATGTCCTTCGGCATGGCCGTCTCCTCCGCGGTGCGCGGCGGGCTCTTTGGCCTGCTGCCCATCGTCTGGGTCATCGTCACCGCCATCTGGTTCTACGAGATCACCGTCGCCTCGGGACGCTTTGAGGATCTGCGCAAGACCTTCGACCTTCTCGGCGACGGCGATATCCGCATCCAAGCCATCCTCATCGCTTTCTGCTTTGGCGGCCTGCTCGAGGCCCTCGCCGGTTTCGGTGCTCCGGTCGCTATTACCGCGACGATGATTCTGGCGCTCGGCGTCAAGCCGCTCAAAGCCGCCACCGTCGTGCTCATCGCGAACACCGCTCCGGTGGCGTTCGGCGCCGTGGGCATTCCCGTCACCACCGCCGGTGAGGTGGGCGGCCGCACCGTCGAACAGACCGCAGACATCGCAGGACTCATCTCCTCCATCGTCTTCCTCGTCGCGGCCGCCGTGCCGTTCTTCATTCTCTTCATCCTTGACGGCTGGCGCGGCGTGAAGGAAGCTGCTCCGGCCGCCGGCGTCGTGGGTGTTTCCTTTGCCATCGCGCAGTGGCTCGCCGCGAATTTCTTTGCCTACCAGCTCACCAACGTCATCGCCTGCATCGTCTCGCTGGGCTGTGCGTTTGCATTCCTGCGCGTGTGGAAGCCCAAGAACGTCGACGCCCTGCGGGAGCGCATGGGTCTGCCGGCGCAGGAGACCTCCACGGATCTCACCGGCTCCCGCATCTGGATGGCTTTGCTTCCCTATGCCGTCGTCACCGCCGTCTTCGGCCTGGCCACCGCCGTGCCGGCTCTCTTCGGCTTCCTCAAGGTGAAGTTCGCTTGGCCGCTGCTCGATGGCACCGTGCTCGCCACGGACGGCAAGCCCATGGACACCGCGTTTAGCTTTAACGTCTTTGGCAACCCGGGCTCGCTGCTGCTTATTGCTGGCATCATCGTGGCGGTCATTTACATGTTCTTCAACGAGAACGGCCGCTACACGCTCAAGGCTTCGGACCCCGTCACGAAGTTTGGCGACGTGGCCAACCGCATGAAATGGTCGGCCCTCACCATCATCCTGGTCCTAGCGCTCGCCTACACCATGAACTACTCGGGCCAGACCATCGCGATTGGTGAGTTCGTGGCCTCGGCCGGCGGCATCTTCGCCCTCTTCTCCCCTGTCCTCGGCTGGGTCGGTACCGCCGTGACGGGTTCGGATACCTCCGCCAACGCCCTCTTCGCCAACCTCCAGGTCACCGCCGCCAACAATATTGGCGTGAACCCGGACCTCATGCTCGCCTCGAATACCGCTGGCGGCGTCGTGGGCAAGATGATCTCCCCGCAGTCGCTCGCCATCGCCGCGACCGCCGTCCAGATGGAAGGCCAGGAGTCCAAGATCCTCAAGGCCGTCGTGGGCTACTCCGCGCTCTTCCTTGCGGTCGTCTGCGTCGTCGTCTTCCTCATGACGAACGTGCTCGGCTTCCTGGTTCCCTAAAAGCACTTTCCTCACACCCCGCCCACACTGGCTTTCCTTAAACCAGTGTGGGCGGGCTTTGTGCGTTCTTGGAGGTTACAAGACGCCCATACTGTGAATTGCCCTCCTGGATTACCCCCGTTTTCTTGTGATTAAATCCTCACGCTCGTTCGGGAATCTGGCTTCCCGGCCCGCCATTTGACAGAGGCCGCGCAGGTAGCAAATTCCGCAACACTAATGTTGCGAAATAAGAGCAGCTAGAAGCCTATTTTTGCGTCGAATTTACACACAATGCGCGGTACTATTTCATACATAACCCCATAACACGTACACCCAGCAGTCAGTGTCCGTATCCGTGGAAAATGCTGGCTTTAGCCCTCACCGAGACAACAGGCAGTGCTGCTGGAACCCAAAGGAGCGCATACATGCGTATTGCACTGTTTTCCACGTGCATCGGCGACGCCCTGTTCCCGGATGCTCACAAGGCCACGGCTCTCATCCTCTCGCGCCTCGGCCACGAGGTTGTCTTCCCGGAAGAGCAGACCTGCTGCGGCCAGATGCACTTCAACACCGGTTACCAGAAGGAGTCGCTGGGCATGATCCGCACTTACGCGGATGCCTTCGCAGACCCGTCCATCGACTACGTTGTCGCCGCCTCCGGCTCCTGCGTGGGCGCTGTGCGTGAGAAGCACGTGCAGCTCGCAGACCGCCACGGCACCGCCGCGGACGTGGACGGCGCCAAGAAGGCTGCGGGCAAGACATACGACCTCCCGGAGTTCCTCGTGGACATCGCAGGTGTCACCAACGTCGGCGCCTTCTTCCCGCACCGCGTGACGTACCACTCCTCCTGCCACGGCCTGCGCTTCCTCAAACTGGGCGACCGCCCGTATCAGCTGCTCGAGCAGGTCGAAGGCATCGACCTCGTCCCGCTGCAGAACGCGGAGGAGTGCTGTGGCTTCGGCGGTACCTTCTCGCTGAAGAACCCTGAGGTCTCTCAGTCCATGTCCTTCGACAAGGCTCGCCACATCAAGGAGACGGAGGCTGAATACGTCACCGGCGGCGACTCTTCCTGTCTCATGAACATCGCCGGTACCCTGTCCCGTCAGCGCTCCGGCATCCGTGCCGTCCACATGGCAGAAATTCTGGCGTCCACCAAGGAGCACCCGTGGACCCCGAAGTCGGCCGCTTACTCCAAGGAGAAGATGCTCTAATGACCACGTTCCTCGACACCACTCCGCCGCGCTCCCCTGAGGGCGTGGGCAACCTCCGCGGTGACCGCGGCTTTGTCCCTGCCGCGCACGATGGCCTCAACAACGCCACACAGCGCCGCAACCTCCAGCACGCCACCACCACCATTCGTAACAAGCGCCAGCGCGCGGTCGATGAGACCCCGGACTGGCAGCAGCTGCGCGACGCTGGCTCCGCCCTCAAGGAAGACGTCGCAGCTCGCATGCCAGAACTCCTCCTCCAGTTCGAGGAGCAGGTCACCAAGCGCGGCGGCCACGTCCACTGGGCACGCGATAACAAGGAAGCCAACGAGATCATCACCTCCCTCATCCGCGCCGAGGGCGTCCAGGATGTCGTGAAGATCAAGTCCATGGCGACCCAGGAAATCGGTCTTAACGAGCACCTCGAGGCCGAGGGCATCCACGCCCAGGAGACCGACCTCGCCGAGCTCATCGTCCAGCTGGGTGACGACAAGCCGTCGCACATTCTGGTTCCGGCCATCCACCGCAACCGCGCCGAGATTCGCGATATCTTCGTCAACAAGATGCCGAACACCACGGACGAGCTCAAGGCCGAGCCGTCCGAGCTGGCCGAGGCCTCCCGGCTCTTCCTGCGCGAGCAGTTCATGAAGGCGAAGGTCGCCATCTCCGGCGCTAACTTCGGCGTGGCGGAGACCGGCACCATCAACATCGTGGAGTCCGAGGGCAACGGCCGCATGTGTCTCACCCTCCCGGAGACCCTCATCACCGTCATGGGTATTGAGAAGCTCGTGCCGAAGTTCCAGGATCTCGAGGTCTTCCTCCAGCTGCTGCCGCGTTCGTCTACGGCAGAGCGCATGAACCCATACACCTCCATGTGGGCGGGTGTGACGGAAGGCGACGGCCCGAAAAACTTCCACATCGTGCTCCTCGACAACGGCCGTACTGCCGCCCTGTCGAGCCCCATCGGCCACCAGGCCCTCAAGTGCATCCGCTGCTCCGCGTGCCTCAACGTCTGCCCGGTCTACGAGCGCGCCGGCGGCCACGCCTACGGCTCCGTCTACCCGGGCCCCATCGGCATCTCGCTTACTCCGCAGCTCACCGGCATCAAGGACCACCACGATCCGTCGGCCTCCCTGCCGTACGCCTGCTCGCTGTGTGGTCGTTGTGACGAGGTCTGTCCGGTGAAGATTCCGCTCACCGAGGTCATCCTCGAAAACCGCCACCAGAAGGTTGAGCACGCCGCCCCGCCCATCGAACCCAAGCTCTTCAGCGCCGTAGGCCTGCTCTGGAACCACCCGCAGCTGTGGGACAAGGTTGCCCGCGTCGTCGCCCTGGGCCGCGTGCTCGGCGGCTTCAACGGTGTCATGGAATCCCTGCCGCTGTTCCTGTCCGGCTGGTCCGCGGGCCGCGACACCGCGGTGCCGCCGAAGAAGTCCTTCCGTCAGTGGTTTGATACCGAGGACGCCAAGGACCTACTCGCCCAGGCGCGTGCCGAGGGCCTGCCCACCAATGCCCTCTCGAACGCTCACCAGAAAGGCGAGGACAAGTAATGGACGCCAAGACTGAGATCCTGCAGCGCATCCGCACCGCCCAGAAGCAGGCGGGTCTCCCCGACCACGTAGAGATCCCCCGCGAGTACCAGACCAAGGGCACTCTCAACGCGCAGGAGCTGCATGAGATGCTCATCGACCGCCTCGTAGACTACAAGGCGGACGTGCACGAGGCCGCCGAGTCTGAGCTGCCGCAGAAGATCGCAGAGATCCTCCAGCAGCGCGACTGCTCCGACGTGCGCTATGCCGAGGGCATGGACGCTTCCCTGCTCAAGGCCTTCAATGCCGCGGGCGGCCACGCTACCCCGGACTCCCGCGATTCCGACCCGCGTGAACTCAACGACGTCGATGCCGTCGTCACCGAGTCCCACGTCTCCTCCGCTCAGACCGGCACCATCGTGCTCGAGGCAGGCCCGCTCTGCGGCCGCCGTGCTCTCTCGCTCGTACCGGACCGCCACCTCGTCATCGTGCGCCCGGACCAGGTTGTCTACGGCGTACCGGAGATGGTCTCCCGCATCAACCCGGACCACCCTGCCACGTGGATTTCCGGCCCGTCGGCCACCTCGGACATCGAGCTCTCCCGCGTGGAAGGCGTCCACGGCCCGCGTGACCTCATTGTGCTGCTCGTGAAGTAAAACGCCCCAGCAGCCTCCCACGGGTCGCCACGCCCCGCTCGCGCATCTTTCCGATGCCGCCGGCGGGGCGTTGTGCTGTCGCGCGGACCCCGCACGGCACGGTTCGGCCGCGCCGCGTCGCCAGCTTTGTTACGGTAAAAAGTAGTTCCAATAATCTCTACCGTCCCATCTCCCGGGCCAACACAACGCCCGCGGCGGGAACGGTCCGTCTTGCAAGGAGTTGTGGTGTCTACTCGTCCCCGTCCTCTCCGCGGCTTGCTCGCCACCCTGGCGGCAGCCGCCACGCTTCTTTCCCCGAGCCTGGTCGCCCAACCTGCCGCGCAGGCTCAAACACAGGCTGAAAATCGGCCAGCCATCACGTGGGAAGACTGCCCCGCCGAGGTCAATATCGACCGCGCGCGGTGTGGCCGTGTCACGGTCCCCACGTATTACGGTCACCCAGACCGCGGCACGATTTCCGTCGGCTTTGTCAAGGTGCCGGCGGCCAATCCTTCCGCACGCCGTGGTGCGCTTTTTACCAACCCGGGCGGCCCGGGCGGCGACGCCTACGGGTGGGCTGGCAATGACGCGATTGCGTGGCCCCAGGCCGTGCGCGACGAGTGGGACGTCATCGGCGTCCAGCCCCGCGGCCTGCCCGGCTCCACGCCCGTGCGCTGTGAGGAAGCAGGCAGCAGCGACGTCGACGCTTTCCTTGCCTACGGCAAGCTAGTGCGCGACGCCTGTGAGAAGGGTACGCCGGGCTACACGAACTCGCTCACCACGGAAAATACCGCGCGTGACTGGGAGGAAGTGCGCAAGGCCCTGGGCGAGGAGCGCATCTCCATCGCAGGTCTCAGCTACGGCACGTTCCTGGGCTCGACGTATGCCACGCTCTTCCCGCAGCACACGGACCGCGTCGTGCTCGACTCCGCCATGGGAACGAGCCTCACGTGGAACGGTATCCTGCCCGCACAGCGTGCCGGCTTTGAGGGCGCCTACCACGATCTCTTCGCTTACATCGCGGCCAACGACGCACGCTTCCACCTCGGCACGACACCTCTGGCGGTCTACGAGCGCTGGGCTGCTCGCATCCAGCGCGAATCCGGCGTGCGCCCCACCACGCTCCCGCCGAACGCGAAGATTGGCGACGTACCGCCCGGCCTTGAGGTCGTGGGCCAGCCCGGTGCCGATCTCATGACGGCCACGGGCGCGCTGCGCGCCAACGCCAATTTCCTTGCGGACAAGGTGACGCATCCCAACTCCGTGCCCGTGACGTCTCCGACCTTCACGATCACCCGCGAGGTCGGGCCGCGCCCCGAGACGTGGGAGAAGTTCGCCGAACACCTCGCAGGACAGCGCGACATGGCCGCGGAGGGTATCGGCGGCCTCAGCGAGCAGGACCAACAGCAATTCGTGGACGCGACCATGCAGGCGCAAAATATGCAGGCGCTCATCATGTGCAACGAGAACACCGTTCCTGGCGACCTCACGCAGCTGCCGCTGCTCGTCTGGTCCAACTTCGTGACGGGCGACTTCAATGACCTCATTCCGGCGCTGTGGGGCTCTGGCACCGCCTGCAGCGGCCGTGGCCCGGTAGCCACCCCGGTCAAGCTCAGCGGCGCACACCTGGCGACCCGCCCGCTCATGATCTCCGGCACCCGCGACCCGCAGACGCCGTACCGCTACCAAGGCGAAATCCGTGACGCCATGGGCGCCCACCAGGTCACCGTCAATGGTCCGGGCCACGGCCACTTTGCACTCGGTAACAAGGCCGTGGATGACATCGTGGTGGGCTACCTGCGCACCGGTCATACCGCCACTACCTCGGCACCGGGCCTGCACTAGGACTTCCACTCAGTCCAGCCACCACGCTACCCCCGGGGCAATTCCTGTTCCGGGAAGGGTGTGAGTTAGACTATTCTTCGTTGCGTGCGCAGTGCCCGGCGGTGCTGCGCACAGCACATGCCTCCGTAGCTCAGCGGATTAGAGCATCGGTTTCCGGTACCGAAGGTCGCAGGTTCGATCCCTGTCGGGGGCACACGAAAAATCCCGTTGAACAGCAGAAATGTTGGCCAACGGGATTTTGTTTGTATGTCTCTACGTTCGGCTCCTCGTCACTATCACGCAGCCAGCGAGCAGCCACTCAACGCTGCTCGCTATGCAGCTGTGTCATGTAGCGGTTCAGGGACAAATGCACAGTGCGCCAAGACAACGAACGGCCCCGGCAAGTGCCGGAGCCGACGCGCTAAAGCTCAATGCTCATTAGAAGAGGGAGCCCATCTCAATGTAGTGCATGCCCATGAGAGCGGCCAGCCACACGATGGCCGAGAGGATGAACATCGGGATGGTAAAAAGGAATTCCTTCGCGATGCCGTTGTCAGCTTCGCGGGCGGCAGCTTCTTGCTTTTCGGTTTCCAGACGAGTGCTCATGTCGTCATTCCTTTCGTTCATTTTTTGAGACTAGGAAGGCCGCAGCGGCACTTCGATAACGTTCTGGTCTCTTTATAACCCTTATTAGAATAGCAGGTGGCGCCCCATATCTCCCTATCGATCAGGAGATACTTCGTTACCAGACAGTTATCTAACGCTGACAACCCCCTTACGGGGTACGCAAAAAGTTCGAGCGCCTACACACCCGGATCTTCGCCCGCTTCCAGCGCGTCAAGAAACGCCTCACGGTCCGCGAACATGCGCTCGATATCTTCCTCGGGACCAACAATCCACAGCCCAGATTCTTCGTCGAAGGTCACGGCGTCCCCCGCGTGGCGCGCGAAGACCTCCTCCATGAGGTCGAGCTGCTCCTCGGTAGCCGTATCGTCCTCAAAGGACGCCGGATCCCCGAGCCACGGCGACTCCTCGCGCAACTCTGTAACGCCGTACTCCGCGTACTGGCGCAGGGGGTGCTCAAATAATTCTTGACCCATCATGTCCGCCATTCTATGGCACACAGACAAAAGAAGACTCCGCGCCACCAATTCTTTTAAAACGGTGCCGCGGGGTACCAGGGCGCTACAGAACGCCCCTACTTGCCGATATGGCGCGGTAACTTAAGCTTCGCTCTGGGCCGGCACGTGAACGCCGGAAGAGAAGTCCACCGGATGGTCCACCACTGCGGCGAAGTACTTCTTCAGCACCTCGACGTCCGCCATGTCCATTGGGTCAAAGACCAACTGGCGCACAGACTCAACATGGTCCGGGGCGGCCGACTCAAGGCGCTCTAGGCCAGCGTCGGTGATGCGCACAACGACACCGCGAGCGTCCCCCACGGACTTCATCTTCTGCACGAGACCGCGGCGCTCCATGCGCGTGACCTGGTGCGAGGTGCGGGAGCGGTCCCAGTCCAGATCCGCGCACAGTTCGCGCAGACGCAGCTGCTGCTCGGGAGCCTCAGACAGCGCAACGAGAACAGAGAACTCCGACACGGAGAGATCGCCACGCACCATGAGCGCCTCATCCATGCCGCGGTTGATTTTACGAATGGCGCCGAGAATATCGCGCCAGAGATCCTGCTCTTCCGCGTTAAGCCATCGAGGTTCTGTAGCCATGACAACAAGGGTAGCACTTCAACGCACGTAAACAAACAAATAGATGGGTTTCTTTTGCGCTCTACCTGCGACTTTGTCGGATTCACATAACGAGTTTTTACCTTAAGTTCACAAAACGTATCATAACAACTTAATTCATAAAGTCGCCGTGGAGCACAATAGTGACACCGTAAACAGTTGTTCACTAAGGACTATCTAAGGTTTCGTTGTGCTATTCAACCATTCGCCCACCTTGACAGCCGTGCACGCCAGGGTGGGCGTCAGAGAATTACCGACCCGCAATAGGATCACGTTTCAGATCTTCGATGTCGAACTCGACGCGACCGGGGATCCACTCATAACGCTCAGGCATACACGTGAGCACAATGACCTGGCTGTGACGCCCGGCATCCGCGAAGATGGTGGACATGAGCTCTAGGCGCTGCGAGTCCGTGGAACCCAATGCATCGTCAATGATGACGGGCACACCAGCATTCGGCTCTCCCCCGCTCTCCGCGTCATCGCCCACCATGTCGGCGATAGCCAGACGCGTGAGAATGCCCAGCTGCTCTTTCGCACCACCGGACAACGCATCGAGGTCGACCGTGACGCCGCCGCGTGTGCGGCTGGCAATGCGCAGTTCCTCATCCAGGTCGAATGTGATGTCGCCGCCGAACAGGGAACGCGCGAGCTGCCCCAGGCGGTCAGCAAACGGTGCCGCGTACCGCTGGCGTGCGGCCGTCTGGTGCTCCTGAAGCACCTCGTAGAGTCGGCGCGCGGCAGCAGCGCGACGCTGCACGGCCGCGAGCTTTTCCTGCGCCAGCTCTTCAGCAGCAAGAGCAAGCTCAAGTTCTTCTGCCGCGCCGGCGGCTGCCGAAATATAGGACTCCATACTGAGCATCTCCTTCTCGGCGGTGCTGATGGTGTTCTCCAGAGTCTCGACGCGCGTCTGTGCGCCCACCACCAGCTTCTGTGCTAGCGTCGGGTCGTTGTCTGCAAGCTCGCGCTCAGCCGTCTCCAGCTGTTCCTCCAGTTCACTCAGCGCCGTCTTCGCGGCATCCGCCGCCGCCCGCAGGTCCTCGACGCTGCTGGCCTCTGCGGCTGCAGCCACGGCTTTCTGCGCACGCTCAACGTTCTCGCGGGCTGCCTTTTCGTTCTGTCGCACCGCGATGAGCTCCGCCTGCGCCTGGCGGCGCTGCAGCGGTTCAAGGCGGGCCGCGGCCTTGTCGACCTCGGCGTCAGCGGTCTCAAATGCATCGTGCGTTTCCTTGCGGGCTTCTTCTGCCTCGGCAACGCTGAGTTCTTCCGCAGCGTCTTTGGCACCAGCAGCCGCAACCTCGAGCTGTGCCTCCAGGGCGCCCAGCTGTGCACGCAAGTCGCCGAGCTCCTCGCCACGCAGCGCAGAGCGCAAGTCGGCCTCGGCACGGGAGAGGTGCTCCCCCACTTCGCGGTGTGCGTCACGGGTCGCGCGGACCTCATCCACGTCTACGCACTCGAGCTCCTGCAGAATATCGGCGAGCGCGGCACGTGCCTTGTCTTCACGGGAACGCGTATCTCCACTCGCTGCGGCGCCTGCATCGAAGCGAGCAGAAATGCCGGCGATATCCAATACGGTGCCGTTATCGAGCGCGACAGTCACATCCTCATCAGCGGGCAGCGCACGCTCCTCACCGTCAACGGTGACGCTCGCGTCCTTGGCCGAACGCAGAATCAGCTTGGCCGCCGCCTGCTCACGCAAGGAGGCAGCAAGCTCGACCTCGTTGGAGGCCTTTTCAGCACGCGTGACGTCAGCATCCGTTATGACGCGACCACGCGCAGCGGCGGCCTCGCGGGCGTCCTTCACCGCCGCGTCGAGGCCATCGAGTTCGCTCACGCGCTCGCGCAGCTGGGTCAGGCGTGCACGGTCCTGGGCGTGTTCAGCAGCGACACGGGCAGCATCGCGGGCCGTGCGTGCTTCATCACGCACAACCTTCGCCTTGGTAAGCGCCGCGGTGAGCTCCTCGACGGTCTCTTCTTCTTCCCTGGCGGCGGTCTCTGCGGCAGCGACGGCCTCAACGGCCGTCTTCAGTTGAGTTTCGTACTCCTCCAGGTTGCTGCGCAGCTCTTCCCGGCGCGCGAGGTCCTGGTCTGCGCGCTCAGAGTCGAGACGTGCGCGTTCCACGCCCTGCCGCTGCTGCTCCACGGCGGCAGCCATCTGCGTCGCCTTCGCAGCTGACGCCTCACGCTCCTCCAGAACGGAACGCGCCTCAGGGAGATCCTCACGGGCACGCTCGAGTTTGTCGTTCGCGCGAGCGTGGCTGTCCACGTAGCCTGCAAGTTCATCGACCTTCTTCTGCTTCTGCGCGGTCTCGTCGACGCAGGACTCATGGTTTTTCTCCGCCTTGCTCAGATCACCGGAGGCACGGCCCTTCTCCGTGAAGTAGCGACGGAATTCTTCCGAGATGCGGCGCATGAGGTCAGTGTCGTCACCAAATGAGGTCTCGGCGTCCGTGCCGGTCTCGCGCTCCAGCGCCGCAGTCAGCGACGGCACGCCAGCCGCGGCGATGCCCTCATCAAGCTGGTCCTGGCGCAGGAAGAGCGTCGCTAGCAGAGCCTTGTCGAGATGTTCAGCGATAATCTCGTCGAGTCGTGCCTGAGCATCCGGACCGGTGAGACTCTCGTGCTTCGGCGAGGTGATCTCCAGCTCCGTCTTCGAGCCTTTGATAAAGCGCTTATACAGCTTGAAGTCATAGGGGCCAATGCTCATGGACACGGTGACCTCGGGTGCCTCGTCCACGTCCACGGGTTTGAGCCACATGACGCCGCGATCGGACAGCGTCTTATCGCGCGCAGTTTTCGCCGTGGACCCGGCACGCTCCAAAAGCGCGATGCCGAGCGCGTCGAGGATGGTCGACTTACCCGCCTCGTTGCCGCCATGAATGACGATGACGCCGGTATCCGGAAGGTTGTCGGCTCGCAGGTGGCGCACGCCGCGGACGTTGTTCAATTCGATGGAATGAATACGCATGGTGGTTTAGGCTCCCTTGGCAGTAAGACGAAACAGCAGATTGGTAGCATCGCGAGCTTCGAGGTCGCCGGCGCTCATATCCTCGACGAGTTCTTCCAGCGCCGACGCGGCGAAGCCGGTAAGTCCGAGGTTGTCGAGCTCATCCGGGTCGGGCTCGGTCACCAAGTCCATAAGGCGCTCGCGCGGATAAAGCGCGGCAAAGATATCAGTGAGTTCATCAAGCCCTGATTCCAGCGCGCGCTGTGCGGTCAGACTCAGCGTGCCGGTGAGACCGTACTTGATGACGGTGCGGTCCTTATTTTCATAGGCACGCAGCTGCGACAGGAAAGACTCCACGTCTTCGAGAGAGTCGAGCCCCGCGGACACAGCGTCAAAGCGCCACTGCCCCACGTGGTGCTTTTCTACCGTCACCGTAGCCGGTCCCGTGCCGTCCTTTTCGATGGTGACGACGAGAGCATTGCCGGAATCACGCTCGCCGTTATCCGTTTCGAGGCCATGGAAATCCGTCACTTCGGGCGAACCAGAAAACCACACCGCACCAGTCGCCGAGAGGTTCTGGGTTGAGTGCGTATCGCCCAAAGCAAGGTAATCGATAGTGCCGGAGCGAACGGCCTGCTCGACCTGCGCTAAGTCAATCTCTGCTGGCGAAGGCGTGGAGGTACGCGAGGAGACCTGGCCGTGGCCCACTGCGATCCGGATATTCTCCGTGGGCTCGAGTCCCTGCAGGGCCTCAGCGACGAGGTCACGGTTGACATGCTTGGTAAGCAACGGAGCACCCACGAGCTCGACGCCGTCGGCCGCCTCCTGTGGCACGCTATCGCCCAAGACATGGACGTTCTCCGCCGTCGCGGTACGGAAAATCGAGTCAGCCACGAGAGGGTCATGGTTGCCCGGTAACAGGTAAACAGGCACCGGCAGACCAGCGAGCACCTCATTGGCGCGGCCGGTGGTCTGGCGCGTGAGAGAGTTATGTTCAAAGACGTCTCCGGCGGCGACAATAAACTGCGCGCCGGTGCGCGTGGCGAGCTCGCCCAGGCGCTCGACGGCGGCAAGACGGGCGGCGCTAAAGCGGGCCTGTGCCTCGCCTTCGAGGAACCAGCGCTGCATTCCCCATTGGAAGTCCGAGGTATGGATAAAAGTTACGCGTTGAGTCATGGCTCCACCATAAAACAGGGGGTCGACATGACGCCGAGTTATATCGAACGCGCCTGCCAGGAGCCTTGCTCCATGTCTTTAGCGCTGCACCAGAAAATCGTAGAGTTCTTCGATATCGCTCACGGCGCGCAACAACTCGAGATTGGTGTGCGTGACAGAGCGCAAGGCCTTGCGGAGCAGATCCATATCGGAGTCCTCAAGGGCCGGCGCGATCTTGGGCTCGGGAATATCGGGCAGGCCGCGGCCGTTCCAGAACAGCTGGTTGCGCTCCGCGGAGTCCAGACCGGAGTTCGGCGAATACGCGTCGCGGGAAGCTTCCTGAGCTTGGGCCACCATGGACTGTTCCAGCGTGGCGAAGCTCAGCCCGCGCATGGCGAAGACGACGGAAGGGTCGGCGTCCATGCGCGCGGCGAGGCGGTCAACCACCGCCACGATGTGCTTGCAGAACGGAGCGTGATCCGGGCACGAGCAGCTAAAGCGCACGTCGTCGGGGTCCTCACCCAACAGGATATCGAGGACGCGGACGGGCAGGAGGCCGTCACGCGCGTCACGGATGGCATTGGGAGTGCGCGCCATGATCTCGCTGACCTGGCCCACATCGTCGTTGCTGCGGTACGGCAGCTGGATGAGCACGGCGAAGGGCTCGTTTTGGCTTCCGGCCACACGTCCGTGAATGGCGCCATTGCGCACGTCAAGGCCGACGACGTTGCCCGCATGCGCGTAGTCACGCCCGCGCGCCAAGCGTCCGGCGTCGACTTCCTTGCTCATGAAGGACACGAGGCGCGTCGCGGCCGGAGACATGGAGGATCCGGAGTGGTTGACGCGGTCGACCTTGAGGACCTCGTCCTGCGTAGTCACGCGCTTGCGCGTGCCGAAGTTGACGTAGGTGACGTTGTCGGGCGTCGAGCCGTCGTTCGTTGGGTCGCCCGTGGTTGAATCCGCCATGGCTTACTCCCTTCCCCTATAGCTCATAAGATCAGCAAGCTGCTCGGGGCTGAGCTCGGTGAGCCAGCCCTCGCCTTCGCCCACGATGGCGCCGGCGAGCTGCATCTTGCCGTCGAGGATGTCCTGGATGGATTCCTCGAGCGTGCCCGCCGTAATCATCTTGTAGACCTGCACGTTGCGCTCCTGGCCGATGCGGAAGGCGCGGTCCGTGGCCTGATTTTCCACGGCGGGGTTCCACCAGCGGTCCATGTGGACCACGATATTCGCCGCTGTAAGGTTAAGGCCCGTGCCACCCGCCTTGAGCGAAAGAATCATCACCGGCGGCCCATCGGGCGCCTGGAAACTGTCCACCATCTGGTCACGCTTATTCTTCGTCACGCCGCCGTGCAGGAATGGAATCTCGCGGCCGAGTTGCTCCGTGAGGTACGGCTGCAGGATATCGCCAAAGGCCTTGTACTGTGTGAAGACGAGAATGCGCTCACCGGTCTGCGTGGCCTCATCGACAATGCGCATGAGTTCGCGAACCTTGCCGGAGCGGTGTTTGCCGCGAATGGTCACGGCGCTACCATCGCCCAGGTAGTGCGCCGGGTGGTTACAAATCTGCTTGATGTGTGTGAGCGAGGCGAGCACGAGGCCGCGGCGCGCCATACCCTTCGTTTCCTCCAAGCGGCGCTGGATGGAGTCGACGAGCGCTTTATACAGCGCCGCCTGCTCCGAGGTCATCTCCACGGTAACGATCTGCTCGGACTTCTCCGGCAGGTCATCGATGATGGTGGGGTCAGTCTTCAGGCGCCGCAGGATAAAGGGCGCGATGAGCTGGCGCAGCCGCTCGGCCAGGCCGGGGTCATCCCCGCGTTCGATGGGCTTGGCAAAGTGGTTGCGGAAGAAGCTCGCCGAGCCCAGGACGCCCGGGTTGCAGAAGTCGAGGATGGAACGCATCTCGCTCAGACGGTTTTCCACCGGGGTGCCCGTGAGAGCTATCCGATGCCGCGACGGCAGCGAGCGCACAGCCCGCGAGGCGCGCGTGCCGGAGTTCTTAATGGCTTGTGCCTCGTCGAGCACGACGCGGTCCCAGTCCACTTCGCCAAGCATGAGGAAGTCCCGCGAGGCCGTGCCGTACGAGGTGATGACGAGGTCGTAGTCGCGTGCCTTGTCCACGAAGTCGTGATCGCGCAGGCGCTGCGAGCCATGCTGGACAAGCACCTTGAAGCTCGGCACGAACTTCGCGGCCTCGCGCGCCCAGTTACCTACGACGGAGGTGGGCGCGATGACAAGCGTAGGTCCGGGCTTCGTTTCCTCCGCAGCCGCGGCGACGTGCTCGACCGCGAGCAGCGTGAGCAGCTGCAGCGTCTTGCCCAGGCCCATGTCGTCCGCGAGCACCGCACCGATGTCGTTCTGGGACATCCAGTAGAGCCAAT
>NHCFJ05603__coassemble_576_pt1 | contig 52992 bp, 50 predicted proteins | sample NHCFJ05603__metabat2_low_PE_001 | metagenome-assembled genome bin NHCFJ05603 | reverse complement strand
CTCGGTGCCGGTGTAGGACTCCGGGGAGTACTCCCAGCGCCAGTTGGTGTCCGGGTAGTCCGCGGCGATGGTCTTAATCAGCGTTGCGGCGTCTGTGGCCAGCTTCTTAATGGCCGCCTTGTCCTTGCGGAAGACGACGCGACGCTGCAGCTTGGACGTCGAGTTGTAGAAGTGTACGATGACGTTCTTCGCGCCCGCGCAGGCCTCGAAGGTGCGGCGGATGAGGTGCTCGCGGGCCTGAACGAGGACCTGAATGGTGACGTCGTCCGGAATCTTGTTCTGCTCGATGATCTCGCGCACGAAGTTGAAGTCCGTCTGGGACGCGGACGGGAAGCCGACCTCGATCTCCTTGTAACCCATCTTGAGCAGCAGGTCGAACATGCGGTGCTTGCGCTGCGGGCTCATCGGGTCGATGAGTGCCTGGTTGCCGTCACGCAGGTCGACCGCGCACCACTGCGGGGCGTGGGTGATCTTCTTCGACGGCCAGGTGCGGTCCGGCAGGTCGATGACCTCTACTTCCTGCTCGAAGGGCAGGTAGCGGTGAAACGGCATGGAGGAGCCGCGCTGCTTATTCCAGGCGGGCTGGCCGTCGCGCGCTGGGCCAGAAGGGGTGGTGATTTCGCGGGGTGCAGAGATGTATGCGTCATTCGGGGACATGGCGTAAATCCTATCGGTTGAAAGGTGTGGGGGAGGCCGGCGTGGCAAAAAATCCGCGACGGGCGCCGGCCCCACAAGGATTAAGGGCCTAAATCCCGCCGCGGCCGATAAGGAGAAGGCGCGCGATCGTCATGTGACGCAGACTACCCGACGTTTCACGTAGTGGCAAGAAATCTCACGTAGTGGGATACTCGAGAACCGGGTAAGGTGCCTGGGGTGACGATCGAGGCGACAGGAACCCACGGGGGCATCGGCAAGCGCGGCTGGAGGGATGCGGCGGCGCTGGCCGGCGTGCTGACGGTGCTGCGCGTGGCCGTGCTTGCGGTGCTCGCGGCGGCGAATGGCACGCCGCTGGGGGAGCAGCTCGTGGCGTGGGACGCGCAGCACTACCTGCGGATTGCCGCCGAAGGCTACGCGCAGGAGGATTCCTTCGCCTTCTTCCCGGCGTTCCCGCTGCTGCTGCGGGTTTTGGGTGGCTCGGCGGCGGCGGGTATCGCGCTCAACGTCGTGTTGACGGTGGTGATGACCGCGGGCGCTATGGCGCTCGCGCAACGCATGGGTGCCGGGCGCGCCGGGCAGCTGGCCGCCGCAGCGGTCGTGACGAGCGCGCCCCTGTCCATCGTGTTCACCATGCCGTATACGGAGGCACTCTTTGGGGCTTTAGCGTTCTGGGCGCTCGTGGCGCTCGTCGACCGGCGGTGGCTGACCGCCGGCGCGATGATCTGTGCGCTGGGCCTCGTGCGACTCACGGCGGTACCACTCGTGGCGGCGTTCTTCGTCTACGTCGTGTGGGCCGCGCGCCGGGAGTGGCGCGCCTGGGTGGGCGTCGCGGTCTCCCCGTTGGGCCCGCTGGGGTTCCTCATGTGGGCCAACGCGCACCTGCCGCGCGGCTACTTTGCGCTGCAGTGGGAGCATTGGCATTCCGGGTTCGACATGGGGATCGCCACGGCGCGCTGGGTCTGGAACACGCTCACCTCGGGCGATAACGTGGGCTATCTGCTTGCCACGTGCGTCATTATCGCAGCACCCGTGTGCCTGGCGCTCGCGTGGCGGCGCCTGGATCCGCCCGTGTGGCTCTTCGCGGCGGCGCTCGAGGCCAATATTTTGCTTTCCGATGGCCTCATGCACTCGCGCCCGCGCCTGCTGCTGCCCGCCGCCCTCGTGCTCATGCCGTGGGCTGTGCGCGCGGTGCGTTCTCTGCGCCCGGCGGTGGCCTGGACTCTGGTGGGCGCGTGGGCGCTCCTCGGGGCGTGGGTGAGCGCCTACATGCTGGTGGTTTTCGAGTGGGCTATTTAACCGGGCTCTGAGCTGGCCTAAGCCCGACCGGCACGCGCGCGAGCACGATGGTCGCGAGAATCATCACCGCGAGCGCGGTGGCCATGACGGCCCATCCCGCGGCGGAGGACACGGAGAATTTCTCGCCGAGCACCCAGTAGCTCATGCCGAAGGCGAGGATGGGCTCCGCGATGGTCATCGCGGGCAGCGAGTGCGTGAGTGGCCCGGCGTGGAAGGAATACTGCTGAACCACCGTGCCGGTGCCCGCGAGCGCGATGAGCGCGTAGAGATGCCACGAGGTGAGCAGGCTGCCGATGCCCCCGTGGGTGAGCTCCGTTGTCGCCCCCTTCGCCAGCAATGCGACGTAGCCATAGATGACGCCGCAGGCGGTGCCGAAGGCCAGCGCCCGGTATTTGTGCCACTGCACGCCCGCGATGGCCAAGCCGATGAGCAGGACCGCGCCAACGAGGAGGGCTGGCCACCAGTCCGACCACGTGGGATTATCCTCGCTGGCCTGGGGGCGACCGTAGAGGACGAGGATGCCCACGGCGAGGGTGAGTGCCACGCACCAGAAAATCTCGTGGCCCGGCATGCGGCGCTTGGAGTACCACGCGGAGAGGGGCAGCGTGAACATGAGGGAGAGCACGAGCACGGGCTGCACGACGAGGAGGGTACCGAAAGCGAGCGCGACGAGTTGGAGGGCATAGGCAAGCACGGCAGCGCCGGTGCCTATCCACCACAACGGATTGCCCATGGCGGTGCGCATGACCGCGCCGGAGGCCTCGAGCGCGATACGGTGGCGGATGACGGTGCCCCACGCGACAACGATCGCCGACGCTAAGGCGAAGAAGACGGCGATGACGTTGTGTAACACCCGCCCCAGGCTACCCGATCCACAGGCCGCGTCCGGTGTGACGCATTTATATACACGTCATGTTTCTAATCACGCGGGAAAACGTTAGTCTGGAGAAGTTGACTACTAGGCAACAGGTATTTGTGGTGCTTACGCGCCGCGGACGCGAGGAATTCGAGTTAGGAAGGCGGCAGGAGTTTCAGTGGCCCTGATCGTACAGAAATACGGTGGTTCGTCCCTCGAGAGCGCCGAGCGCATTCGCGCCGTCGCGGAGCGCATTGTGGCGACGAAGAAGCAGGGCAACGACGTCGTCGTGGTCTGCTCCGCCATGGGTGATACCACCGACGACCTGCTGGACCTCGCGGCGCAGGTCAACCCCGTCCCGCCGCAGCGCGAGATGGACATGCTGCTCACCGCCGGCGAGCGCATCTCCAATGCGCTCGTCGCCATGGCCGTCGAGTCCCTCGGCGCGCACGCGCAGTCGTTCACCGGCTCGCAGGCGGGCGTGCTCACCACCGAGCGCCACGGCAACGCGCGCATTGTCGACGTGACGCCGGGCCGTATTACGGAAGCCCTCGAAGCGGGCCAGATCTGCATCGTCGCCGGCTTCCAGGGCGTCAACAAGGACACGCGCGACGTCACGACGCTGGGCCGTGGCGGTTCCGATACCACCGCGGTCGCGCTGGCCGCCGCCCTGAACGCCGACGTCTGCGAGATCTACTCCGACGTCGATGGCGTGTACACGGCCGACCCGCGCATCGTGCCCAACGCCCGCAAGCTGGAGAAGCTCTCCTTCGAGGAGATGCTCGAGATGGCGGCCGTCGGTTCCAAGATTCTCGTCCTGCGCAGCGTCGAGTACGCCCGCGCATTCAACGTTCCCTTGCGAGTTCGCTCGTCTTATTCAAATGACCCCGGCACGCTCATTGCCGGTTCGATGGAGGATATTCCCGTGGAAGAAGCAGTACTGACTGGTGTCGCTACCGATAACTCTGAGGCTAAGGTGACGGTGCTGGGCATCCCGGACCGCCCGGGCGAGGCCGCCAAGGTCTTCCGCGCCCTCGCGGATGCCGAGATCAACATCGACATGGTGCTCCAGAACGTCTCCTCCCTGGAAAACGGCACCACGGACATCACCTTTACCTGCCCACGCGCTGACGGCCCGCGCGCGATGGAGCTGCTCACCAAGCTCAAGGCCGAGGGCGGCTGGACTAACATCCTGTACGACGACCAGGTGGGCAAGGTCTCCCTCGTCGGCGCCGGCATGAAGTCCCACCCGGGTGTCACCGCAGACTTCACCGAGGCCCTGCGCGACGTGGACGTCAACATGGAGCTCATCTCCACCTCGGAGATCCGCATTTCTGTGCTCACCCGCGAATCGGACCTGGACAAGGCCGCCCAGGCCCTGCACGAGAAGTTCCAGCTCGGCGGCGACGACGTTGCCACTGTCTACGCTGGTACCGGCCGCTAATCTACCCCTCGCTCGCGCCCGCCACACGCGCGGGCAACCTTCAAGGAGAATTTTTCAATGACCACCATCGCAGTTGTAGGCGCCACCGGCCAGGTCGGCCGCGTCATGCGTTCCATCCTCGAAGAGCGTAACTTCCCGGCAGACAAGGTCCGCTTCTTCGCCTCCGCGCGCTCGGCGGGCCAGGAGCTCTCGTTCCGCGGCGAGAATATCGTTGTGGAAGACCTCGCCGAGGTCACCGAGGAGTCCGTCGCCGACGTCGACATCGCGCTGTTCTCCGCGGGCGGCGGCACCTCCAAGCAGTGGTCCCCGGTCTTCGCGGCCGCCGGCGCCACCGTCGTCGATAACTCCTCTGCGTTCCGCAAGGATCCCGAGGTCCCGCTCATCGTCTCCGAGGTCAACCCGCAGGAGGCGAAGAACCCGCCGAAGGGGATTATCGCGAACCCGAACTGCACGACCATGGCCGCCATGCCGGTGCTCAAGGTGCTTGACGATGCCGCCGGGCTGCAGCGCCTGCACATCTCCTCCTACCAGGCAGTCTCCGGTTCCGGACTGGCCGGCGTGGAGACGCTGGCCAAGCAGGTCGCTGAGGTCGGCGACCGCAACGTCGAGCTCGCCCACGACGGCTCCGTGCTCGCCCCGGAGGAGCTCGGTCCCTACGTCGCGCCCATCGCGTACAACGCCCTACCGTTCGCGGGCAACCTCGTCGACGACGGCTCCGAGGAGACCGACGAGGAGCAGAAGCTGCGCAACGAGTCCCGCAAGATCCTGGGTATTCCGGAACTGCGCGTCTCCGGTACCTGCGTGCGCATCCCGGTCTTTACCGGCCACACACTGACCATCCACGCTGAGTTCGACAAGGCCATCACCCCGGACCAGGCCCGTGAGTTGCTTGCCGATGCCCCCGGCGTCAAGGTCATCGACGTTCCCACCCCGCTGGCCGCTACCGGCATCGACGAGTCCCTGGTCGGCCGCATTCGCCAGGACCAGTCCGTGGACGACAACAAGGGTCTGATCCTCGTCGTCTCCGGCGATAATCTGCGCAAGGGCGCAGCCCTGAACACGATTCAGATCGCGGAGCTGCTCGTCTAAGCTCGCATATCGAATGGCGAAGGCCGCGGTCCCACAGGGACCGCGGCCTTTGCTATAGGGGGTGATTAGTGAGTGGCAGGTTTGTTGCCGTGCGCAGCGCCGAAGTCGAGGTCATCGGGCGTGACTGAATTGGAGCTGGCGGTGGAGGGGGCATCGGAAGGCGCGGTGTCGACGGCAACCGGCTTGGTGTGCTGCACATAGGTGACAGCGGGCTCCGGCTCTTCGCGGTCGTAATCCAGATCTGCGTCGGCCTCAAGCTCCTCGTGGATTTCGTCAGCGACGATGGCGACGAATTCGCCGGTGTCCACGTTAGAGGCAGCGGCCAGCTTGGACAGCTCGCGCTCATTCTTCTTGGTGAAGCGCTTGCGCGGGTCGAGACGGCGCTGGACCAAGACGCGGGCGCGCAGGCGACGCTTGGTTTCCTTGCGCATCGGGCCCAAGTTCTTCAGCCAGTAGGCCGAGAGCACAACAATCATCAGGATGCCCAAGTAGCCGAGAACCGGGTAGACGAGGGCGACCAAGTCCTTGAAGCCGACGAAGGACAGGCCGAAACCGATGATGCAGGATGCGGCATAGACCGGGTAGAAGCGCTTGGGGTTGTTGCGCGTCAGGCGCTTGCCCAGGGCGTAGAACATGCCGATGGCGGTGTTGAAGACCATGCCGTAGATGACGAAGGTCATGAAATAGCCCAGCGCGGGGTTGATGCCGTTGATGAGTTCAAGCACCGGCATGTCCGCGTGCATGACCTGCGGAGCGGTGATGTAGAGCGCGACGACGAGCAGCGTCATCATGACGTAGAACACGACGCCGCCCAGCGCGCCGCCGAGGCCAACGGCGCGGTTATCCAGGAAGTTGCCGCCGATGACGATGGACATAGAGACCGCCGTCATGACCGTCAGGCCGGTGTAGTTCAGGGAGGAAATCCACCAGGAAGGCAGCGGGGACTCAACGTTGGCGGACGCGTAGTCGTTCATCGCGGAGAGATCAATGTCGTGCGTGACGATAGTGTAAATCGTGGTGCCGAGAACGAAGAGAATGATGAACGGGGTGATAAGGCCGATAACGGTCGTGACGCGGTCCACGTCGAGCAGGCCGACGAGCAAGACAAGGACGAGCATGACCACGGCGCCGACCCAGATGGGGACGGCGGGGAACTGCTGCGCAATATTCGAGCCGCCACCGGCGAACATGACAAAGCCGATGGAAAAGAGCGTCACAATGGTCGCCCAGTCGAGGATCTTGGAGATGATCGGGTTCGAGACTTCATCGAAGACGGCGGTGTGCTCGTTTGCTTGGAAGTAAGAACCAAGCTGGAGGGTTGCGACACCGGTGATGAGCACGAGCAGCGCCGTGAGGGCGACACCAGCAAGGCCCCAGTTGCCGAAGGCAACGAAGTATTGCAGTGCCTCTTGGCCGGAAGCAAAACCCGCACCGACGATGACACCGATGAACGCCATGGAAATTGCCATTGCGCGTTTAAACATGAGGGAGTTTCTCGCTATCTCATACGTGCCGGGGCCAGCGTTCTAGTGGTTGCGGATCCGGGTCGACTATCGATTTGCCACGTATGTCTCTCTCCCACGGTACGTGCGTCCGGCAACTCAATACCAGCAGCGTATGAGCTTTTCAGCTATTTTTGCGAAGAAACCAGGGGTGGAAAAAGGGGCTGGCTAGTACAAACGCGAGATGTGTAACTAGTGGGTAACAATTGCTGAGAGGAGGCTTATATGGGGCTTGAGGCGCGGGTGAAGGGGGTGGATTGGCTAGTCCCGGGCGCCCGCGCCGTCGATGAGATCCTTGCGTGCGCGGGCGACGCGAGAGCGGATGGTGCCTACGCGCACGCCGGAAATTTTGGCGGCTTCCTCGTAGGTATAGCCCAGGACCTGGGTGAGGATGAGGGCTTCGCGGCGGTCCTCCGGGAGGGCATCGATAAGCGCACGGGCGTCGATCCATTCGGACCATGTGGCGGAGGATTCGCCGGTGGACGCGCCAGCGGTGGCGTCTTCGTATTGGGTGGCGGACTTGCGGGGACGCGCCATGTCGTGCCGGATGTTGTCTACCCACACGCGTCGGGCGAGGGAGAGCAGCCAGGTGCGCGCGGAAGAACGGGCAGCGAAGCGGGGGAGTGCGCTCATGACTCGCAGATACGTTTCTTGTGTAAGGTCGTCAGCGATCTCAGGTCCGCCGAGGTGGGCGATGAGCCGCCACACGTCATCTTGGGTGGCGCGGATGAACTCCGTGAGAGCTGCACGGTCGCCACGGCCGGCCTTGAGGGCCAGGTCAGTGACGCGTGCGTCATCAGCTTCGGAGTGGTGTTTCACCTGCTTTAATCTACCAGCTGCGAGCAACCTATTAATTGCCTGTCATTGGTTGCACTCTCCTATTGACAGCGCTATTCTATGGGTATCCCATGATTAATAATTTCGTCCGAAAGATTTCGGGCGAGTAACCCCAAGGAAGAAGGCAGACACCATGTCCGACCTCGATAAGATCCTCACCCAGGGCGAGCGCCCGGCAGCACAACCCGGCGAGTCCACCACTCGCGTGTCCGGCCAGCCCGTGGCGAGCGAGAACACCTCCATTACTGCTGGCCCGCAGGGCCCGGTGGTGCTCAACGACTCCCACCTCATTGATAAGCTCGCGCACTTCAACCGCGAGCGCGTCCCGGAGCGTACCCCGCACGCCAAGGGCCACGGCGCCTTTGGCGAGCTGCACATCACCGAGGATGTCTCGCAGTACACCAAGGCCAAGCTTTTCCAGAAGGGCACCGTGACCCCGATGGTCGGCCGTTTCTCCACCGTCGCCGGCGAGCAGGGCTCCCCGGATACCTGGCGCGACGTCCACGGTTTCGCGCTGCGTTTCTACACCGAGGATGGCAACTACGACATCGTGGGTAACAACACCCCGGTGTTCTTCCTCCGCGACGGCATGAAGTTCCCGGACTTCATCCACTCCCAGAAGCGCCTCGGTTCCTCCGGTCTGCGCGACGCGGACATGCAGTGGGACTTCTGGACCCGTAACCCGGAGACTGCCCACCAGGTCACCTACCTGATGACTGACCGCGGCACCCCGAAGACCACCCGCAACCAGGACGGCTTCGGCTCCCACACGTTCCAGTGGATCAACGAAGAGGGCCAGGCTGTGTGGGTGAAGTACCACTTCAAGACCCGCCAGGGCTGGGAGAACTTTACTGACGACGAGGCCACCATGGAGGCGGGCAAAAACCCGGATTCCCACCGCCAGGACCTCTACGACGCCATCGCGCGCGGCGACTACCCCATCTGGGACGTCAAGGTGCAGATCATGCCCATGGACGAGGCGGAGGACTACCGCTGGAATCCGTTCGATCTGACCAAGGTCTGGTCCCAGAAGGATTACCCGCTCATTCCGGTGGGCTACTTCGTGCTCAACCGCAACCCGCGCAACTTCTTCGCGCAGATTGAGCAGCTCGCACTCGACCCGTCCAACCTGGTTCCGGGTGTCGGCCTGTCCCCGGACAAGATGCTGCAGGCGCGCGTCTTTGCCTACTCGGACCAGCAGCGCTACCGCATTGGCACCAACTACCGTCAGCTGCCGGTCAACCAGCCGCTCAACAAGGTCAACACTTATGAGCACGAGGGCTCCATGTCCTTCCTGTTCAACGCGCCGGAGGAGCCCGTGTACTCCCCGAACCGCTTTGACAAGGGCAACGGCTACCTCGATGACGATAAGGTCAACATCCGCGAGGGTGCGCACGAGGCACAGGACGCACCGGACATGTACATCAACCCGGATCCGCACGGTACCGACCTCACGCGTGCGGGCTACGTAAAGCACCGTGACGATGACGACTTCATGCAGCCGGGCATCCTCTACCGCGAGGTCCTCGACGATGAAGGCCGTGAGCATCTCGTCACCAACATCACGAACGCAATGGTAGGCGTCCACCCGGAGACCGAGGAGCGCGTCTACGAGTACTTTACGAACGTCGACCCAGAGCTCGGCCGCCGCGTGCGCGAGGTCTTCGCGACCAAGAAGTAACGGCGCGCCTGACCGGCCACGTCCCCGCTGGTCGATAGGTTAAAGGGCATGAAACTCCGTGCCCTCCTGTTATCCCTCCTGCTCGTCCTGCCCCTTGCCGTAGGGGCAGGACTGCAGGCGTTTTTCGGCTGGCGTGCCGATGCCCCCGCGGCAGCGCCGCAGAGCGCCCCGGGAACGGCTGAGGCAGCGCGGGCGGCATCGGAAGCACGGGCGCAGGCCGGGTTCCTGGAGACCGGGACAGGACAGCTTACGGATGGCACGGGCGAGCTCGTGGAGGGGGCCAAGCCGCTGGGGGCGGGCGTTGATTCTGCGAAGAAGGGCGCAGACGATTTGGCCGCGGGACTCACTCAGTTGCAGTCCGGGACGGGACAGCTGGGCGATGGCGCGACGAGGATTGCGGACGGCGTGGGCACGGCCGTGGACAATATTGTGGGCGTCAACGCGGTGCGCGGGCAGATTATCGCCGCGATTGACTCGACGCTCGCGGAACTCAAGGGCAATGATTCGGCAGATGCGCGCGCGATCAAGGGGCAGCTCACGGATTTGAAGGCGCAGGCGCAGAACTTTGAACTCGATGCGAACCTGGCAGCACAGCTCACTGAGCTGAAGAAGGGCTCGCGCGACCTCGCCAACCAGTTGGCCGTCTCTGGCTACGATTATCACGACGGCGTGTACACGGCGACGCAGGGCGCGCAGGATCTCGCGGCTGGCCTAGGTGAGCTGCAAAAGGGCACGGACGAGGCGCTCTCGGGCGTGGATGAACTCGACTCGGGCGCCCAGCGCCTGCAGACGATGGCGGAACAGAACTCCGCCAAGATCGACGCTGTGCAGAAGGCCATGCCTGCTCCGGCCGCGCAATCCGCGCCCGCCGTGGCACTCGACCCGCTGCTCGCGGTGCTGCTCTCCGCGCTCACGCTGCTGGGCGGCGCGGGCGTGGGCGTGTACTGGGCCGCTGCCGCGCGTGCCGGCGCGCGCGTGTGGCACGTCCTCCTGCTGGGCACCCTGGGCCTCACGATCGCGGCCGCGGCGGGTCTGGCACTCTGTGCGCTCCCCGCGCTCGACGGCGCCTCTCTGGCTGCCGCGGCGCCGGCCGTGGGGCTTGCCGCTGGTGTCTTCGCCCTGGCCACCCTGGCTGGCGCCGTCGCCACGCGCCTGCTCATCGCCGGTACCGGCATTGGCTGGGGTCTTACCCTCGCTGGCTTGGGCGGACTGGCGCAGCTGCTGCTCACCGGCTGGATCTGGAAGGCCGGTATCACAGGCGCGGCCCTTGTAGTGGCCAATCTCTTCCCGTTGGCGTGGGCGACATCGGGTGTTGTGGTCGCCGTCAACGGCGGCGATGCGGCCTTGCAATGGACCGCTGTGGGTGTGCTTGCGGTGATAGTGTGCTGCGGATTTGCTGTGAGCCGCGCCGTGCGACCTGAGCAAAGGGCAGTGGCGACGAACGATGAGTAGCTCTTTCTGGACACAAGGAAGTGTCACCTAAAAACGAGTAGGTTTCCCTCCCTAGGAGTGCTACTATTAATAATGCTCACGTAAGCTCGCTTAGGGGGCGGGCGCGCAGTGCTTTCGCACTGCAAGTGAGTGATAGGGAATAGGGACGACGCGGTAGCTGTAGGGGCGCCGCGTCGTTTCCCCGTTTTCGGCTGTATGGTGGGGCTATGGCTTCCACCCCGGCTTCTACCCCCTCCACCGGCCGTGGTTCGTGGTCCGTCGGGCACACGGGCGTCAACGCACCCGATATTACAATCACGCAGGGCACCGCCTCCGAGGTCGCGGCGTTCTTCGCGACGCTCACGCCGCGCCGCCGGGCGCACGGCGAGCTCCTCGCCCAGATCTTTGAAAGCACTACCGGGGTCACCGGCGTGCTGTGGGGCCCGTCCATGGTGGGCTACGGGGAAGCGCATTACCGCTACGCCACCGGCCGCGAGGGCGATACGTTCCGCGTGGGTTTTGCCCCGCGCAAGGCCAAGCTCAGCCTCTACGGACTCCAGGACGCCCCGCGCTGGGAAGAGCTGTCTGCGCGCCTCGGGAAGTTCACCACTGGTGCATCGTGCGTCTACGTCACTAAGCCGGAAGACGTTGATCTGGAGGCACTTGCTGAGCTCATCGCGGATGCGTGGGCCGCGGGCGTGGCGGGTGAAAAATAAAAATCCGGCTAGTCGAAACTAGCCGGAGTGAGATGGTCGGGATAACAGGATTTGAACCTGCGACCTCTTCGTCCCGAACGAAGCGCGCTACCAAACTGCGCCATATCCCGGTCGCCCGCTCTAAGCGGTACTGGGATACTTTATCTCACACCCTCGACAAACAACAAAACGGCAGGTTAATCCACTTCGGTGATGCGAATGAGTGTGGCGGACGGGCGGCAGAAGACGCGGAAGGGCACGAACTTGGACTGGCCCAGGCCGTTGGAGACGTGCATTTTCATCGGCCCGAAATCGTGGAGGCCTTGGACGCGGGCGCGGTCGATGCCGCAATTCGTCACGATGGCGTGCGAGCCCGGCAAGCACAGCTGACCGCCGTGGGTGTGACCGGACAGGGAGAGCTGGTAGCCATCGGCGGCGAAACGCTCGAGAACGCGGGGCTCCGGGGCGTGGAGGAGCGCAAGGGCGAGGTCCGCGTCCTCATTGGGGGTGCCGGCGATTTCTGCGTAGTCGTCAAGGTTATGGTGTGGGTCGTCCACGCCGGCGGCGGCGAGGCGTACGTCGCCCACCTTGAACTCGTGGCGTGCCTGGTTGGCGTCGCGCCAGCCGTGCTCGATAAACGCCGCGCGCATGCCCTGCCAGGGCAGATCGACGTAGGAGGGCGTGTTCTTTTTGCCGATGAGGTAATTAAATGGGTTAGGCAAGCGCGGTGCCCAGTAATCGTTCGTGCCGAAGCAGAACAGGCCAGGGCGGGCGAGTAGCGGCCCAAGTGCGCGCAGTACGTCAGGCACGGCGCGTTCGTCCGAGAGATTATCGCCGGTGTTGATGACGAGGTCTGGGTCGAGGGCATCGAGAGCCGAGACCCACGCGACCTTGCGCTCCTGACCCGGAATCATGTGCAGGTCGCTGATGTGCAACAACTTGAACTCGCGGGCGTCGCGCAGCGTGCCCTTGGGCAGCAACGGCACCGTGATGTCCTTGAGCTCGAAGCGGCAGGTTTCACGGTAGGCGAGCGCCAGCGTGCCGAGTCCGGCAGCGACGGTGGCTGCTGCGGCGGCGGTGAGGGTGCCTGCAATTGCTGAATTCTTCACGGTCTTAACCCTACCTGGCGGCTCCAGACGCGTAGATTGGATTACATGAATCAGTTGAAAGAAACCATCCGCGCCGACCTGAAGACCGCCATGAAGGCCCGTGAAAAGGAGCGCACGAGCGCCATCCGCTCGTTGCTCGCCGCCATCCAGGCCGAGGAAACGAATGGTGCCCGCCACGATCTCGCCGACGACGACGTCCTTAAGGTCATCGCCCGCGAGATTAAGAAGCGCCGCGAGTCCGCAGAGGTCTACGCCGAAAACGGCCGCCCAGAACTCGCTGAGGCCGAGCTTGTCGATGTCCCCTTCTTCGAGGCTTACCAGCCCGCACAGCTCTCGGACGACGAGGTCACGGCCCTCGTTGACGAGGCCGTCGCCGAGGTCGAGGCCGAGAAGGGCGAGCCTGCCTCCATGAAGCTCATGGGTGGCGTCATGAAGGCTGCCAACGCCAAGGCCGCCGGCCGCGTGGACGGCAAGCGGCTTTCCGATGCCGTCAAGGCACGCCTGCAGGGCTAGTTCTGCAGCGCCAGCTCGCCGCTGACATGACTTAAAGACCGCGGGAGAATCAGAGATTCTCCCGCGGTCTTTGTACGTTGAGCGGAGGCCGACGACGGAGATGACGACGTTGAACACGATAAACGCCGCGACAGCGAGCGCGCTGGCGATGGGAACGGGACGCAGCCGTGGGGGAGCGGCGTCAACGCGTTCCCAGCAGCGACGGAACATGAAACCCATGGGAGCGACGCAGAGGGTGGCAAAACTCGAGATGGTGACGACGGTAGCCTCGCCGGAGCTCACCTCCATGGGGCACACCGCGAAGGGCGAGCCAAAGAGGAAGCGCGCCGAGGATCGCCAACGCCCGCCCCGCGGTAGGCGGGACGGGCGTGAAACGAACGGAGCGTGAGAGCCAGCGTTAGAGGCCGAAGGCATTGCGGACGCTGTCCGCGAGGTCGTTGAACTGCTGCTCGAGGTCGGGGACAGTCGGCGCCGCGGGCGCGCCCGGCGCGGCCGGCGCGGCGGGCACGTTGGCCGTGTTTGCAGCCGCCGCGCCGGTTCCCTCGGCGCGCCGCGAGCCGCTCGTGGGCGCGGCGGCGCCGGTTCCGTCAGAGACCTGCAGCGTGACTTCGGCGCCTTTCTTCAGGCCGCCGGCGGGCTTGAGCGCGCGCACGACCTGGCCGTAGCCCACGCCCATCCCAGGCACTCGATTGACCTTGACGCTGTAGCCCTTGGACTCCAGCGTGCGGCGAGCCTCGGCCTCGGACTTATTCTTCAGTCCATCGAGCGTTGCGTCGCCGGACGTGCCCTTGTCGTAGGCATTGTTGTAACCGGGGAGGGCACCCACACCAAGCTGGCTTGCGAGCTCGAAGTAGGTTGCGGCCGGTTCCTTGCCGCCAAAGAGATCGCCCCAGCCACACTGGCGGACGGGGCCGGTGCACAGCGGGGAGGTCGTCGTGCCGTCGTTATAGATGTAGGGCGCCGCGGACCACTTCGAGGTAAAGCCTAGGAAGGCGGAGGACTGGTTGGACTCAGTCGTACCGGTCTTCGCCGCGGTGGTGCCGCTGAAGCCGTAGGCGCGCGCCGAGTCGGCCGCAGTGCCCTTGACGGCGTCTTGGCTGAGCGCATTCGACAGGGCATAGGCCACGTCCTTGTCGATGGCGCGCTCGCACGGGGTGGGGTCGAGGTAGACCTCGTTGCCCTCGCGGTCAGTGATCTTCTCGATGGGGTTTGGCTCGCACCACATGCCGCCAGACGCGATGGTTGCCCCCACGTTGGACAGTTCGAGCGGATTCACGGCCGTGGGGCCTAGCGTGTAGGAGCCCATGGAGGAATCCTTCGCGGTCTGGGCGATGGAGGAGTCCTCGCTAAATGAGCCGTCCTTGATGTAGCTGCGCAGGCCCAGCTTGACCGAGGTGTCGACGATGGAGGACACGCCGAGCTGCTCTAACATCTGCACGAATGTCGTATTCGGCGAGTAAGCGAGTGCGTCCTGCAACGTCATGGACGACTGGTAGGAGCCAGCGTTTTCGACGCAGTACTTGTCAGCTGGGCAATTCTGCGCGCCGCCGTGACCCAGACCCGAGGCCTCGTAGCGCGCTGGGACGGAGAGTTGATCCTTGATGCCGTACCCGGCCTCGAGACCGGCCGCCGCCGTGAAGATCTTGAAGACGGAGCCCGCGCCGTTGCCCACGAGGGAATACGGCTGCGGCAGGATCGTCTCGTAGTTGTCCTGGTCCAAGCCGTAGGTGCGCGAGGACACCATGGCGAGCACGTCACGGTCATCGGCGGCGGGCTCGACGACGTTCATGACCTCGGCGACGCCAGGAGCGGTGGGTGAGGTCTGATCGCTGACTGCTTTCTTCGCGGCATCCTGCGCCTTCGGGTCGAGCGTCGTGGTGATGGTGTAGCCACCACGCGCGAGCGAGTCTACATCCAGGCCCTTGGCATCCAAGTACTCGAGTACATAGTCGCAGAAGAAGCCGCGGTCGCCGGCGCCGATGCAGCCGTTGGCGAGCAGCGACGGCTCGGAATTGACGCCGAGCGGCTGTGCGGCGGCATCGTCAGCCTCAGCCTGCGAGATGTAGCCATTGGCGGCCATGGACTGCAGGACCGTATTGCGGCGCTCTGTGACGGCCTCCTCATTGGTGTACGGGTTGAGGTACTCCGAAGACTGGACCATGCCGGCGAGCATGGCCGACTGTGGCAGCGTGAGGTCGCTGGCGTTTTCGCCGAAGTAGGTGCGCGCGGCAGCCTCGATGCCGTAGGCGTGGTTGCCGAAGGAGACGAGGTTCAAGTAGTTGGCGAGAATCTGCTCCTTGCTCAGTGTCTTGTCGATCTGCGTAGCCATGCGCATCTCGCGCAGCTTGCGGGCGACGGACTGCTCGGTGGCGGCCTGCTGATCCTCTTCGTCCTCGGCGGTGACGAGCAGCAGGTAATTCTTCACGTACTGCTGATCGAGCGTCGACGCGCCCTGGGATACGCCGCCGGCGAGGACGTTGGTGGCTACCGCACGGAAGTTGCCTTGGATGTCCACGCCTTCGTGGTCATAGAAGCGGCGGTCCTCGATGGAGACGATGGCGTCCTTCATCGTCTGCGAGATCTTGTCAGGAGCGACGGGGTAGCGACGCTGCGTAAACAGGTACGCCATGTCGTCACCGGTCGCGTCCTTTATAGTGGTCACGCCGGGCATGTTGGCGGCCTCGAGGTCGTTGATGTCAGACTCCATCGCCTCTTGCGTGCGCGCGATGGCGACGCCGCCCACACCGGCGACGGGTGCCATGGCGAGCGCGCAGAGAAGTCCTACGAGGGCGGTCGCGCAGACCATCTTCAACAGGGCCTTAATATAAGTCACCTTCCATACACTACGTTGCTTTCCTGTGAAGCGAAACGCGTAAGCCCCCCCCTAAAGTGTGACCTGTTAGACAACGTAAATACCCTGTGAATACACTTACCTGTGTTAGGTTCCCTGAATTTGTGTGGGTGGTGCCCCGCACGGTCTGCGTCTGGGTGTGCCCGCTCCCGGCGTAGACACAACGTTGGAAGGAGCGCATCCCCTATGGCTGTCAGCGTGACAACTTCCCAGAATGTATCCGACTACGTCGAGCGCGGAGAGTGGGTTACCCAAGCTAAGTGTCGTAACGGAGATCCGGACGCCCTCTTCGTGCGTGGCGCGGAGCAGCGCAAGGCTGCCGTTATCTGCCGCCACTGCCCGGTTCTCACCGAATGCCGCGCCGATGCGCTCGATAATCGCGTCGAGTTCGGCGTGTGGGGTGGCCTCACCGAGCGCCAGCGCCGCGCGCTCCTGCGTAAGAACCCGCACATCACCTCGTGGGCACAGTACCTGGCCGAGGGTGGCGAGCTCGTTGGCATATAGCCTGCACCACGCGTGCGGGAAAAGGTAGGATTGGCCCCATGACACAATGGGAATACGCCACCGCACCGGTGCTTACGCACGCCACCAAGCAGATCCTCGACACGTGGGGCGAGGACGGCTGGGAGCTCGTCACGATCACTCCCGGCATGAATCCGGAAAACGTCGTCGCTTACTTCAAGCGTCCGGTTGCGGAGGCTTAGATGAGCCACCTTGCGCGCCTTAAAGAACTCGGCTACTCCCTCCCGCCGGTGGCCAAGCCGCTTGCGTCCTACGTGCCTGCCACCCGCGTGGGCACCCAGGTTTGGACCTCCGGCCAGCTGCCTCTCGTCGACGGCGCCCTGCCCGTCACGGGCAAGGTCGGCGGTGCGGTGACGCCCGAGCAGGCGGCCGATGCCGCCCGCACGGCCGTCCTCAATGCCCTCGCGGCCGTGGACGCCGAGGTAGGACTCGATAACGTCACCCGCGTCCTCAAGGTCGTGGGCTTTGTGGCCTCGGACCCGAACTTCGTGGAGCAGCCGGCCGTCATCAACGGCGCCTCGGACTTCATTGGTGAGCTTTTCGGCGAGGCGGGCAACCATGCTCGCTCGGCCGTCGGCGTTGCCGTCCTGCCTAAGGACGCACCGGTGGAAATCGAGCTTATTGTGGAAGTCAGTGCATAAGACACACTCGTTTGCGATAGGCTGAAAGACATGGAACATCCTGCATATAGTCAGCTGCGCCCCGTTACCCAATCCGTGGGCGTAGTTTTGTGCGATAACCCTTCATACACCGCTCTAGAGGGCACGAATACCTGGATTGTGCGTGCCCCTGAAGATGACCGCGCCATCGTGGTGGATCCGGGCCCAGAGGACGAGGGCCACCTTAACGTCGTCACCGCCAAGGCCGGCGAGGTCGCGCTCATCCTCATCACCCACCGCCATGATGATCACGCTTCCGGCGCTCAGCGCCTGCGCCAGCTCACCGGCGCCCCGATCCGTTCCTTTGATCCGAGCTACTGCAACGGTGGCGAGGCCCTCGAAGACGGCGAGATCATCGCTTTGGACGATGTCACGCCGCGTCTCGAGGTCGTTCACACTCCGGGCCACACCGCGGATTCGACGAGCTTCTTCGTCTGGTCCGGTGAGCCCAAGGAGTCCCGCCTTGAGGGCATCATCACTGGCGACACGATCGTAGGCCGCCACACCGTGCTGCTGTCCGAGACGGACGGCGACTTGGCTGATTACTTGGAGACGCTCGACGTGCTCGAGGAGCGCGGCAAGGACGTGCCGCTGCTGCCGGGCCACGGTCCGGACTTGGATGACGTCTCGCAGGTCGCCCGCAAGTACATTGATCGCCGCCATTTCCGCTTGGATCAGATCAAGGAGATCCGCAGCCGTCTGGGCAACGACGTTGACCTGAAGACGCTGATCGACGAGATGTACGACGATGTGGACCCGGTTCTGCGCCACGCCGCAGAGCAGTCCACGCGCACGGCGCTCAAGTACTTGGACGCTTAAAACTTGCGCTCACTGTGGCCCCTTCGGGGGCCATTTTTTATGCCTGCTGCCGCGAAGTATGAATGTGTGATCGAAAAATCCGGGATTTTCGAGGGACTCATTTACGTTGTAGGTGTCGGTCGGCTGAAAAATACGAAACCCCGGCACGAGGCCGGGGAAGAAATGCGCGGGTTTAGCGAGCGCGCTTGGCGAGGTGCTCGGTGTCGACGATGAGCACCGATTTGCCCTCGAGGCGAATCCAGCCGCGGTGGGCGAAGGTGGCGAGCGCCTTGTTGACGGTCTCGCGGGACGCGCCGACGAGCTGCGCGATCTCTTCCTGTGTGAGGTCGTGGTTGACGCGCAGCGCACCGCCTTCCTGAACGCCGAAGCGGTTGGCGAGCTGGAGGAGCGTCTTGGCGACGCGGCCCGGGACGTCAGTGAAGATGAGGTCCGCGAGGTTGGCGTTCGTGCGGCGCAGGCGGCGGGCGAGCACGCGGAGCAGCTGCTGGGCGATAGCCGGGTGATCGGCGACCCAGTGCTTGAGCATCTCCGAGTTCATGGTCGCGGCCTGGACCTCGGTGACACAGACGGCCGAGGAGGTACGCGGGCCCGGATCGAAGATGGAAAGCTCGCCGAACATATCAGACGGGCCCATGACCGTGAGCAGGTTCTCGCGGCCGTCCGGCGCGTGGCGGGCGAGCTTAATCTTGCCCGAGGTGATGATGTACAGGCGATCGCCTGGCTCGCCCTCCTCGAAGATGGTGGTGCCGCGCGGGAAGCGGACCGTTTCCATTTGTTCAATCAGGTTCTGCACTGCAACCGGATCCACACCTTGGAAGATGCCGGCGCGCGAAAGAATATCCTGTACGCCTTCCACTTATCGCTCCTTGGCTTATCGTGGACCGAGCCGTCGTTTACCCGCGAGACGGCTAGGGCCGTGCGGAGCCGAAAGTTCGATCCGAAAGTCACGTCACGCCGCAGGGTGCGACGCGTCACTATGTAACGCGTCTCAGTCTACCGTGGAATTGGTCACGAATGTAAATATCGCGACCGTTAATCACTAGATCTTTCGTGAAGAGTGTGTACAACTCGCTGTCGCGAGTGTTTTACAGCGCTTTTTCCTCGAGTTTTTCCATTCCCATGGCGAAGAGGGCGAGGGCGACAGGCACGATCACAACGAGAGAAATCATGCTTTCAAGCCTACCCGGTCTCCACCGAGTTGCGCCGTGAGGTCGCTAGGATGGGTGATTATGGCTAGAAACACGGCGACCGACGCGCAGGAGGTTCATGCGCGGCTTGCGGAGGAATACCCAGACGCGCGCTGCGAGCTCGACTTTGAAAACCCTTTGCAGCTTACAGTCGCCACGTTGCTTTCGGCGCAGACGACGGACGAGCGCGTCAACCAGGTCACCCCGGAGCTCTTCCGGCGCTATCCCACCGCGGCGGACTACGCACAGGCGCGCCGCGGCGATGTGGAGGAGATCATCCGGCCGCTCGGCTTCCAGCGTTCCAAGGCGGGGCACCTCATCGGGATGGGGGAGACCCTTGTCGCGCGGTTCGGCGGCGAGGTCCCACGCGCGGTCGAGGACCTCACCCAGCTGCCTGGCGTGGGCCGGAAGACGGCGCTCGTCGTGCGCGGCAACGCCTTCGACCTGCCCGGCATCACCGTCGATACGCACGTCACACGCCTGTCACATCGGCTGGGGCTCAGCGACGCGTCGACGCCGCTGGCCATTGAACGCGACCTCAACGCCCAGATCCCCGAGGCCGAGCGCACCCTGTTTTCCCACCGTGTGATCCTCCACGGTCGCCGCGTGTGCATCGCTCGCTCCCCACGCTGTGGCGAGTGCGTCCTTGCCGATATCTGCCCCTCCAGTACGAACCCGAGGAAGGATGCTGATGAATAAGACTGTCATTGGCTCGATTGCGGCGATGCTTGTGCTCGGCGTGGGCGTCGTCTTCGCTGCGCGTGGCGCGCTGTCCTCGGGGCCTGCGGACCAGGCCGCAGGCCAGGCGACCGTGAGTACTGCGGCGCCGGAGGACGAGAGGGCATCGGCAAGCGTGACGGGACGCCCGGACTGCCTGAGCGGCACTGTGGCGGGCGTGGACCTGCCGTGCTTGGGTGGCGAGGCGACGGGACCCGCAGCGGACGAGGGAATCACCATCGTCAACGTGTGGGCCTGGTGGTGCGAGCCCTGCCGGACCGAGATGCCGCACCTCATGGAGGTCGCCGCGGCGCACCCGGAGTGGAAGATCGTGGGCGTGCATGCGGATACCAACGCGGGCAATGGCGCGGCGTTCCTCGAGGATATCGGGGTGGAGATGCCCAGTTTCCAGGACTCGGACAATAAGTTTGCGGGCACGCTCGGGCTGCCCGGCGTGATTCCCATTACAGTGGTGCTCAAAGATGGCGAGGTGCAGGGTCGAATCATTAAGGCCATGACGAGCGCCGAGGAAATTGAAAAGAGCATCGAGGAGTACCTATGAGCAACGACGCTGCGTGGCTGCGCCCTGCCATGGGGCTGAGCACGCCGCAGATTGACGAGGTTCTGGGCAACCGCCTGTTTGTAAAGGACGCGCCGAAGGTGCTCAAGCCTGCGGCGGTGCTCATGCTGTTTTCGGGCACGAGCCTCGACGACGGCGAAGTGGTGCTTACGCACCGCTCGCCGAGCATGCGATCGCATTCGGGGCAGATTGCGTTTCCCGGCGGGCGCCTGGAGGAGGGCGAGACGCCTGTCGATGCCGCGCTGCGCGAGGCGTGGGAGGAGACCGGTCTGGAGGCCGATACGACGACGGTCGTCGAAGAGCTGGACCCCGTGACCATTCGGGTTTCCGGCCACCCGGTGAGCCCGGTGCTTGCGCACTGGCATGCGCCCATGCACTTGTGGCCGGCAAGCCCGGCGGAGACGGATGACGTTTTCACGGCTTCACTGCGCGAGCTGCTGGATCCAGAGAACCGACTCACGATTGGCTGGGGCGATTGGACGGGCCCAGCGTTCTGGGCGAATGGCTACCTCATCTGGGGTTTTACCGGCGGGCTGCTGTCGAGTTTGTTTGCGCATGCCGGGTGGGAGGAAGATTGGGACCGTGAGAATCGCCACGACCTCCGGTCGGTACTTCGATCCTCGCGTAATCGTGAGAAGATGTAATTCTTCCACGAAACCACCTGACTCGAAGGATTGTCTGTGACCGCCGCCCTCATCGTTGATGCCGTCATCGTTCTTGGCGCGCTGGCGGCGTGGTGGAGCGGCTGGCGGCAGGGCGCGTGGACCTCGATTTTGAGTTTTATCGGCATCGTGGCTGGTCTCGTGCTGGGCATGGTGGCTGCACCCGCCGTCATGGAACTTACGGAGCAGACGGCGCTGCGCTTCCTGCTGGGGCTTGGCGTGGTCATTCTGCTCATGGGCGTGGGCCAAATCATCGGCGGCATGCTGGGCACGACGCTGCGCGACCGCATGCGGGCGCGCTCCCAGCAGCGCGTCGACTCCATCGTGGGCGCGATCTTCCAGGTCGTGGCCATGCTGCTCATCACGTGGCTCGTGTCCATTCCGTTGGCCTCTGGGCTGGGCGGCAAGGTTTCCAAGGGAATCTCGGAGTCCGAGATCCTCGGCGCTATTTCACGCGTCGCGCCCTCGCAGCTGTCCAACCTGCCGTCTGGCATCGCGGCCTTGCTCAACGACTCGGGCCTGCCGCCGCTCGTTTCACCGTGGGCGAATCAGTCCACCGTTGAGGTCGAAGCACCGCGCATTGAGGCCGAGGACAAGGAGCTTGTAGAGCGCCTGCGCCCCTCCGTCATCCATGTGCTCGGCGACGCGGAGACGTGTAGCCGCCGCCTCATGGGCTCGGGCTTCGTGGTGGCCGAGGATTTTGTGGTGACCAACGCCCACGTCGTGGCGGGCACCAATGTGGTGGCGCTCGATACCACGCTGGGTATGAAGAACGCCGAGGTCGTCTACTACAACCCGGACGTGGATATCGCGGTACTGCACTCGACCGGCCTGGGCATTGCGCCGTTGAGCTGGGCGCCGGAGCAGGCGCAGACGGGCGATGATGCCGTGGTTATGGGCTTCCCTCTCTCCGGCCCCTTCACCGCCTCGCCTGCCCGCGTGCGGGAGGAGCTCACCATCGTGGGGCCTGACATCTATGCAGAGGGCCGTGTGGAGCGCCACGCGTACACCGTGCGCGGCACCATTCGCCAGGGCAATTCCGGCGGCCCGATGATCAACTCGACGGGTGAGGTCTTAGGCGTCGTCTTCGGCGCCTCCGTTGACGACTCGGACACCGGCTACGCGCTCACCGCTGAGGAAGTCCAGTCCCATATCGGGGACGTCACGCAGCTTGTCGATGCCGTCGATACCGGGACGTGCGTGTCCAAGTAAACCGCGGCGGCTTCATCGCTGTTTCTTCGTGGCTTCCTTTTAGTTGTTGCTTCGGCGATAGCGCCCTAGCCACAACGTGACGGTTCGGGCGAACTTCTCGGGATTCTCGATGTGTGGCAAGTTCTTCGTCTTAGGGATATACGCCGTCACGAGTGATTCCGCGCGGCGTCGTGCGCGCCGAATGACAGGCCACCACAGTCTCTGGCTTGCGTGGACGAAGAGCACCGGTGCCTGCGCCTTGGCGTCGAGCCCCGCGCGCGGAATGGGCGCGGTGAGGAGCCTGTGGTTCCATACCGTGCCGCGCAGTGAATGATCGATGGCCATGGCTTGCTCGCGCAGATGCTGGTTTGCTTCTTCTGCAGGCCCCTGGGTGAGCGTATTGAGCTTCGTATCAAGCCCAAGGCGCGGGTTCTTCACGAGGACGCGCACGATGGGCAGCGGCAGGCGGAAGACAACCGTGCGCAGGAGGAACCAACCAAAATCCCAGGGTCGTGCGGCGATGGCGCGGCGCAGGTCCACCGGGTGCGCGCCGGATACCGACACCACGGCATCCACACGCTCAGGGCGCTCGCACGCGACGCACCACGCCAAGGCTGCGCCGGTGTCGTTGCCGATGAGCGTTGCCGAGTCGTGGCCCAGGGCCTGGATGAGTCCCGTGATATCCCCGATGAGCGTGCGCATGTCCTGGCCCGCATCAACCGGCGGCTTATCCGACATGCCATAGCCGCGCAGATCCAAAGCGGCGACGTGATAGCCAGCGGACGCGAGGGGCTCCAACACATCCTTGTAATCGAACCAACCGCCAATCGAGCCGTGAATGCAGACAATGAGCGGATCGTGCGCGCGTCCCATGGTGGCCGCATGCAGACGAATGCCGCGGGTATGGAGCATCTCGTGGCGCCACGGGCCGTCCAGCTCGACGACGGAGGGTGAGTTCATGTGAGTCCTTTAAAGTGCGAAACCCCGCCCATCGCCAAGACAGTGTAGGGCGATAGACGGGGGAGGGAGTGCAGATTATTTAGGTGTACAGACCCTTAGAGTTCAGCTCCTTGGAGCCACGGGAACCCGGGATGACCTCCGGCAGCTGCTTGGCCGAGGCGATGGTCTTCTCCGGGGCCTTGACCTTCTTCACGTTCTTCAGGCCAATCAGCGCGGCAACACCGGCGATGACCAGCATGATAAGGAAGACGATGAGGAACGCTGCCCAGCGGTCCAGCCACGTGGCGAGGAGCTCCGCGAGGAAGAAGAAAAAGAAGAAAGAGCTAAAGCCTGCGACGATGCCTGCAACGCCGAAGAAGCCAGCGCCGATGCCGCCCTTCTTCGCGGATGCAGCGAGCTCAGTCTTGGCAAGCTCCATCTCCGAGCGCACGAGCGAGGAAATCTGCTCCGTCGCGTTGGAGACTAGCTGGCCAATGGAGGCCTCACCAGACTTCGCGGTGTCGACATCGCTGAGCGGAATAGCGTTCGCGCGCGGGGCGAACTTATCGGAACCGTCAGTGAAGAGTCCGTCGTTACTCACGGTGAAAAACCTGCCTTGTGATCTTATGAGCCTATTTCTAAAAGTTACGCGACCACCATCCTAGCGAATTCGCTGTAAAAATGATCGCGCGACCCTGCATGCCGCCGTTCATCGCGTGCGCGAGCACGCGGACTTAAGCCGTGTTCTTGGGCGCCGAAAAAAGCCAGAATCCCGCCACCACGACTGCGGCCACGCCGGCAACGACGCCGGCGCCGATGCCCACCTCGCGGGCGTTGGGCAACGTAAACAGCGGAACTGGGTCCTTAAACGCCCGGATATCCCAGGAATTCTCCAGCGCGTGCTTCTTCAGTGGGCGGTCGGGGTTGACGGCCACGGGGTGACCCACGAGCTCGAGCATGGGGATATCCGTTGCGGAGTCCGAGTAGGCGAAGCTGTCCTCGAGCGCGATGCCCAGTTCTTCTGCAATGTCGAGGACGGCCTCGGCCTTGGCTGGGCCCTTGCGGTAACGCAGGATTTCGCCCGTGAACTCGCCGTCGATGACCTCGAGCTCCGTGGCTGCGATGACGTCAACGCCGAGCTCCTCGGCGATGGGACGCACGAGGGTTTCCGCGGAGGCAGAGATGATGACGACGGTGTGGCCTGCTGCCTTGTGGAAGTCGATGAGCTCGCGCGCCTCGGCATAGATGGCCGGGGTGACGACGGTGTGGAGCGTCTCGTGCACGATGTGCTCGACTTCATCGACCTTCCAGCCGCGCACCATGGCGGTGAGCTGGTCGCGCGAGGAATCCATTTGCTCGCTCGTTTGGCCCACCATCATGTACGTCGCCTTGGCGAGGGAAATCTGCAGCGCGTCAGCTGGCGTGATGAGTCCGTTGTGCATGAACTCTTTGCCGAATGCGTACGCCGACGAGGTCGCGATTATGGTCTTGTCCAGATCGAAAAACGCCGCGACGGGACGCCGTGCTGGCGTGCGCATTGCCGGGGTTTCCGGATGGTTCTGGGCAGTCATGGATTCCGATTGTAGCCCCTAAAGGCCAAGGTTGTCTGTTGTAAATGTGAAAATTGTGACGCGTGTTGTACCAGTGGGTATGCGTGCGTACACCCTTCCTATCGGTATGCCCCGGCGATAAGTTACGGTTCCGTATCCACAGTGCTGACAATTGCACAATTTATTTGGCAAGAAAACAGGGGGTTATCCACAGGCTGACCTGCACGCCCTTGTCGAAACTCGGCGCCCTGCGTTGAGTGGAAGGCATGAACGATTTCATCCTCATTGCTGTAACTGACCCCGTCGTCGGACCGGAGGCTACCCACGCGGCGGCAGCGACGGGTCTCGACGTCATCACGTGTGACGACCCGCGCGATATCGCCCGCCACGTACCGCGAGCGCGCGCCGTCATTACTGACCGCACAACGGCCAGCCACGTTGCCGCGTGCGGTCGCGCCCGCGACATCTTCTTCGTCGCGGCTGACCCAGGCCCGATCGACTTCGAAGCCGCCTTGCGGGCGCATGCTGCGCAGGCCTTTCTCCTCCCCGCCGAGTCGCGCGACCTTCTCGCAGCACTGAGCACTGCGGGGGAATCTCTTGCACCGGCGTCGGTGAGCGGGAGATGCGTCGCCGTCGTTGGCGCGACGGGCGGCGCAGGAACGTCGACGTTTGCAGCTGGCTTGGCACGCACCCTCGAAGCGACCGTGCTTATCGATGGCGACCCTCGCGCAGGAGGCCTCGACTTGGTCCTCGGCGCTGAAGAAACGCCGGGCGTGCGGTGGCCGGAACTGCACCTAGGCCCAGGGCAACTCGACGCCGCGGATCTGCTTGCGGCTCTGCCCGTCACCGCCGACGGGATTCGCCTTGTCTCGGGAACGCGCAGTGGCGTGAACGATCCCTTTGAGCTGAGCGACGAAACCCTCACAGCAGTCCTGGAGTCGCTGCAGAGTCATCGCGTTGTCCTCGACGGCGGGGCGGGACCCGCTGCCTTCTTTGGCGCAGGGTGGCACGACCATGTCGACCACATCGTCATTGTTGTGCCGGCTGAGGTCCGAGCTGCAGCCGCGGCGGCGCAGATTACGGCGCGATGCGCAGCCCACGGCATCCCCGTGAGTGTTGTCCTCCGGCACCGCGGTTGGTCTTCGCTGGCTACCTCGGACGTAGAGAAGATCATCCATGCCGACATCGTGGCGGAGCTGCCGCACCTGCGTCGCCTCGCCCGCGACATAGAGCTTGGCGGCTTGCCTTTAGAGCTGCCACGGCCGCTGCGGCAGGCATGTGAACGCGTCATTGAGGACCTCGGCTGGGTCGAAGATCCCTGGGATGAGCGGGGCGTGGCATGAGTACGTGGACCCAGCGCGCGGGGTCGGTCGGAGCGGAGACCGCGAGCGGCCACGGCCAGATCGTGACCCATTCCGAGTTGTCGGAGCGCCTCCAGCACATCCTCGCGGCTGAACCAGACCTTGCGCACGATGCCGCCGCGCTCGCCCGCCGCGTGCGCGCCGAGGCAGGAGTTATCTCGGACGTCGATCTGCTCGACATTCTCCGAACGCTCCGGCACGACACTGCAGGGCTCGGTGTCCTCGAGCCGCTGCTCGCGCAGCCAGCGGTCACTGACGTTGTAGTCAATGGGCCTGAGCGCGTCTTTATCGACCGCGGTGACGGGTTAGAGCTCAGCTCCGTGCGCTTTTCTGACGAGGAAGAGCTCCGGCGCCTCGCTACGCGGTTGGCCATCGCGGCGGGCGCGCGCCTCGATGATGCACAGCCGTGCGCCGATGGCCGGCTTCCTCGCCCCGACGGCACGATGGTGCGCATCCACGCGTTGCTTTCGCCACCAGCGGTGGGCGGCCCGCATCTGAGCCTGCGCGTTCTACGCCAGGCTCAGGTGAGCCTCGACTCGCTCGTCGAGCGTGGCGCTGTGCCCAGCGACATTGCGGTGCACCTCCGCGAGCTCGTCGCCGCCCGTGTGTCTTTTCTCGTCATCGGCGGCACAGGCTCGGGTAAGACCACGCTGCTTTCCGCGCTGCTCGCACAAGCTCCGGCGACCGAACGCGTGCTCATCATTGAGGACACGACGGAGCTCGCGCCGCAGCATCCGCATGTGGTGAGCCTTGTAGCCCGGCGCGCCAACACGGAAGGGCGCGGTGAAATTTCCATGTCGCTGCTGCTCAGGCAGGCGCTGCGCATGCGACCCGACCGCATCGTGGTCGGTGAGATTCGCGGCGCCGAGGTTGTTGACCTGCTCGCGGCCCTCAACACGGGGCACGATGGCGGCGCCGGCACCTTGCATGCCAACTCGCTCCACGAGGTCCCGGCGCGCATGGAAGCGCTCGCTGCGCTGGGTGGTCTCGACCGCGTGGGCTTGCACTCTCAGCTCGCCGCCGCCGTCCACGTGGTGCTGGCTATGCATCGTCGCGCAGACGGGGTACGGGAGCTCGCGCAGATTGGGCTGCTCACCGGCAATCCTGTCACCGCCCAGGTGGTGTGGAGTTCTTCCAGGGGACCGCAGCCGGGCTTCGAGGATTTCCTTCGCCTCGTGGACGTCGCGCACAAGGAGGCACCATGACTATCGCGTTGTTGTGTGCTGCCGCAGCCGTCGCAGTGGGCGCGCCGGGAACGACCGAGCGTCCCGGCGCGCACCCTACACGCAGCTTGCGGCGTGTCCTCATTCCGGTGGCAGCAGGCGTGGTGGGACTGGCTGTGGCACTCGGCCGACTGAGCATCGTCGCCGCTGTACTCATGGCCGGAGCGACTGCCACCTGGGTCGTCCGCGATAGCGTGCGGACCCGCACGCAGCGGCGGACGGAAGAGACCATGGCGGGCTACCTGGGCACTGTCACGGCAGAGCTGCGCGCAGGGAGCAGCTTTCCTTTCGCGCTCGTCCACGCAGCAGATCGGTTGCCTGAGACCGCCGGTGCTCTCCGCCGCGTGTTGCGCACCGCAGGCTATGTCGCTGTGCGGGGCGGCACCGTCTCCCAGTCGCTGCGCGCCGGGGAAGACAAGGACGGTCCAGTGACCGAGTTTGCGGATCTCGTCGAGCTGGGGGAGCGCCACGGCATCCCGCTCGCGGAGCTAGCAGAGCGCGCCCAACAACGCCTCGATGCTCGGCGCCGCCATGCTGCTGCGACGACGGCGCAACTCCAGGGACCGCAGTCCACCGCGGTGGTGCTCACATGTCTGCCGCTCGCGGGCATCGGCATGGGCGTTGTCATGGGTGCCAATCCCTTGGGACTCCTTCTCGGCGGTGGGCTCGGCGGCATCCTCCTCGTTGTCGGCGTGGCCCTCGTATGTGGCGGCTTTATCTGGTCGCGCACGCTCCTGCGGAAGGCGGCGTCATGACGCTCAGCTTTATCCTCCTCGCTGCCGCGGCTTTGGTGCTCACCGTCGAGGATTCCGCGCGGTCTAACCCCAAACGACCACGAGACGGCCCGGCGTGTATACGGCGCTTCGCTTCGCAACCGACACCTGACCACATCGGGGCGGCCTTCGACATCGAACTCTTCGCGGCGTGCCTGCGCGCCGGGTTGGGCCCAGCCGGGGCCGCGGCTGCGGTCGCCACCGTGGCACACCCTGCCGCGCGGTCCGCATGGACAGCGACGGCAGCCCGCCTGGGCCTAGGCGTTCCGGCGGCGCGCGCATGGGAACCGCTGCGCGCCGTCCCGGGGCTCGAGGAGCTGGCGGGGCTCGTGGTCATGTCGCAGAACTCAGGTGCATCCATTGTGCCAGGATGCACGCGGCTTGCGGCGGCCTTGCGTGCCGATGCCGCCGATGCCGCCACCGCCCGCGCCGAGCGCGCCGGAGTGCTCATCTCCCTCCCGCTCGCGCTGTGTTTCCTACCCGCCTTTATCGTGCTGGGGCTCGTGCCCATCGTGGTGAGTCTCAGCACGCAGATGCTCTAAACAACCAACCCATCACACACCAACTCATCGAATAAGGAATCCTTCATGTTGAACCACCACGTCCGAATCCGTCAGGCAGCACACCGCCGCGTGCGCGCTCTGCTTGGCAACGACCAGGGAATGTCGACCATCGAATACGCCATGGGGTCAGTCGCCGCGGCAGCACTCGCCGGGGTGCTCTACCTCGTCATTAATAATGGCGGGGTGAGCGAGGCGTTCGAATCCATCCTCACTGACGCCCTGAGCAACACCCCGGGCTAATGGCACGCCGTGACCGTTGGAAGATCCGCCTCGCAGCGCTGCTCGCGAGTGACCGTGGCTCGGTGAGCGTCGAGGCCGCTCTCGGCATGTCGAGCTTGGTCATCGTGCTCGTCGCCCTCGTCGGTGCCATCGCCACGCTGGGCTCGTATCTCGCCGCCGTGGACACCGCGGGCGCAGCCGCGCGTTCGTTGGCCATCGGGCTGGAATTCGAGCCAACGCGGGGCACCATCGCGACCTCGGAAGCGGGTGGACTCATGACAGTCACGGCCACCATCCCGGCGCCGCTGGGCGAGGTGAGCGCCACCGCGCTCTTCCCACAGGAGGCGCCGTGAAGTGGCGCGACATCCTGGCGGACGATCGCGGCTCGGCGAGCGTCGTCACGGCGGGCATCATCGCGGCGCTCACGGGACTGCTGCTCACCGTGGCGGGCCTCGCCTCCGTCGTCGTTGCGCGCCATGAGGCCCAGGTCGCCGCCGATGTCGCTGCGGTGGCCGGGGCCTTCGCCGTCTATCGCGGCGAGGATGGCTGCGCGGTCGCCGCGGATATAGCCAAGCGCAACGGCGCGGGGATTGCCGCGTGCGCAGTGGAGGGCGCGGACGTCGTGCTCACCGCGACCGTGCGCGGCTCCGAGGCGCGTGCTCGCGCCGGGCCGCTCTAAAGCCTAAAGCCCGGCCTCGCGGCTAGTCTTCAGGCGGCGCCTCATCGACCGGCTCGGGCTCACGAGGTCCGTTGGCGGTCATGGCGACCAAGGCACCGAGCAGCTCGATGGCGCCCGCCTTATCGAGCGGGTTGTTGCCGTTGCCGCACTTGGGCGACTGGACGCACGAGGGGCAGCCGGACTCGCACGGGCAGGAGCGCACGGCCTCGTAGGTGGCCTCGATCCACTCGGGGAAGCGGCGGAAGCCCTCATCCGCGAAGCCCGCGCCGCCGGGGTGGCCGTCGTAGACGAAGACCGTGGGCAGCTGCGTGTCCATGTGCAGTGCCGTGGATACGCCGCCGATGTCCCAGCGGTCGCACGTCGCGATGAGCGGCAGCAGACCAATGGCGGCGTGCTCCGCCGCGTGCAGCGTGCCGGGGGTGGCGGCGGCGTCGATACCCAGCTCCGCGAGCACCAGCGGATCGATGGTGTAGGCCACCGCGCGCGTGCGCAGGGTCTGCTCAGGCATGTCGAGGGGGATGTCGTCGCCCACCGTGCCATCGGGGAAACGCACCTGATAGCCGGTCACGGCATCGGTGACCTCGACCTCGAGGTTGGCGACCCACAGACCAGGCGAGTAATTCACGAGACCATCGGCCTGCGAGAGAATCCGGATATCCGTCGTCGAACGCGGCTGCGTCGTGTAATTCGGGATCTCCGGATGCACGAGCGCCACGTAATTGCCGAAGTCGAGTTCGTCGACCACGTAGGACTCTCCCAGGTGCAAGTAGACCGCGCCGGGATGGACCTGGCCGGCGGCGCGGGCGGCGTCGATGGTGCCGAGCAACCGGCCCGTGGTGTGGTCGACGATCATGACTTCCTCGCCTGAGCCGCCGCGCAGCGAGACCTGCGCGTGGGCGTTCTCCGGCGTCACCGGCGAGGAACCGGCCGGCAAGGGGACGGCGAACCAACCGCGCTCGCGGCGGCGAATGAGCCCGTCGGACTCGAGCGCGCGGACAACGCCCTCTGCGCCCCACGCCTCGATATCCGCGGGTTGGAGAGGCTTTTCGATGGCCGCGCAGTAGACGTGGCCGTAGAGGATATACGGATTCTCGGGATTGAAGACGCTCGCCTCCACGGGGCGTCCGAGCAGTGCCTCTGGGTGGTGGACGAGGTAGGTATCCATCGGCTCATCGCGCGCGACGAGGACCACGAGGGAACCCTGGCCGCGGCGTCCGGCGCGGCCGGCCTGCTGCCAAAAGCTCGCCACCGTGCCGGGGAAGCCCGCGGTGACGACGGCATCGAGGCCGCCCACGTCGATGCCCAACTCGAGCGCCGACGTCGTCGCCACGCCCAGCAGCGAGCCATCGTCGAGGGACTTTTCCAACGCGCGGCGGTCTTCGGCCAGGTAGCCCGCGCGGTAGGCGGCGATGCGCTGTGCGAAGTCCGGCCGGCCCAGGCGTCCGGAGAGTTCCTCCTGCGTGCGCAACGAAACCATCTCCGCGTTGCGTCGCGAGCGCACGAAGGTGAGCGTGCGCGCGCCCTCCGCGATGAGTGTAGCCATGATTCCGGCCGCCTCCGTCGTCGCGGAGCGGCGCACGGGCGCGCCGTGCTGGCCCTCGGCGCCCTCAACGAACCCCGGCTCCCAGAGCGCGACGGTGCGTGCGCCCGTGGGCGCACCGTCCTCGGTGACCTCCACGAAGTCCGCGGCGAGACGCCCCGTGAGTCGCGCGGCGTGGCGCGCCGGGTCCTTCATCGTCGCCGAAGCGAGCAACACGACGGGGTGCGCACCGTAGTGCTCGCACAGTCGCAGCAGGCGGCGGAGCACGAGCGCGACGTTGGCGCCGAAGACCCCGCGGTAGGAGTGGCATTCGTCGATGACGATGAACTCGAGGTGGCGCAGTACGCGTGCCCAGCGTTGGTGCGCGGCGAGCAGTGACATGTGGAGCATGTCCGGGTTCGTAAAGATAAACCGCGAGTGGTCGCGAATGCCAGCGCGGGCCTCCTGTGGAGTATCCCCGTCATAGGGTGCGGGTGCCACGCCGCGCAGCTCCGGGATGCCCTGGACGAGGTTCGTCACGGCATGGAGCTGGTCTGAGCCCAGCGCCTTGGTGGGTGTGAGATAGAGCGCGCAGGTCGTGGAATCTTCCGCTAAGCGCGTCAAGATGGGGAGCTGGTAGCCCAGGGACTTGCCCGAGGATGTGCCAGTGGCGATGACGGTATCGTGGCCGGCCCAGGCGGCATCGGCAAGCTGAGCCTGGTGAGCATACGGTGCGGAAATGGAGGCATCGACAAGCTTTGCTTGGAGCGCCGGAAGGACCCAGCTGGGCCAGGCCGCATGCTGTGATTTCCGCGGCGGCAGAGTTTCGACGTGGGTAGCCTCGGATTCGGGAAAACGTGCTGTGAGCAGGGCCATGAGCTCGGCGCCGAGCGGGTTAGAAGCCGTCATGCTACCCCCTTTTGTCCATTAATCTTCCCTTAGCCTATCGCTGTAGCCCATAACCTGGCACACTAGAGCATAAGGCTGACGCCCCTTTAAGTGCAGTGTTGTAATAAGTGCTCGCAGGTAAAAGGCTTCACAAAGGCGAGCACCCGGAATTCGGGAGTTCGGCGTCGACCGGTTTCACCCATTCCGAAAGAAGGAAAATATTATGGCACAGGGAACTGTAAAGTGGTTCAACGCAGAGAAGGGCTTCGGCTTCATCGCGCCGGACGACGGCTCCGCTGACGTCTTCGTCCACTACTCCGAGATCCAGGGCAAGGGCTTCCGCTCCCTCGAAGAGGACCAGAAGGTTGAGTTCGAGGTTGGCGAGGGCCAGAAGGGCCCGCAGGCTCAGAACGTCACCGCGCTCTAAGACTTTTTGATAAGAACCGCCTTCCCTTCGGGGAGGGCGGTTGTTGTCGTTTTAGGGCGTTTCCGCGAAGCCACGGCGCGTGTCCCACCAGTTGGCGATGGAATTCTGGGCCTTCTGCAGCGCCCAGCCCAGGGCGAAGGCGGCGATGATGGAGATGATCATGGCGATGGCGGGATTGCCACCGAAGAGGACGCCGCCGAGGTAGCCCACGGCCAGCGCCTGGGCGGCCCAGAGCATGACGCCGATGGTGTCGAAGAAGAAGAACATCGGCCACGAGTAGCGCATGGCTCCGAGGAAGATCGTCATAAACAGGCGGGCCGAGGGGATAAAACGCGCGATGATGATGGCGGCACCGGCACCGCGACGCATATTGCGCTTAGCCCACTGGAGCGCCTCATAAGGCTTGGAGCCCTTCTGTGCGCGGTTGATGAGTGGCATGAGCCGCCCGCCCAAGGCGTAACAGAGGTTATCGCCCAGCATGGCGCAGCCCACCGCGACGAAGAACATGGTCGGGATGTGCGGCACGCCCTGCGAGCCGGCCCACGCGCCCACCATGTTGAGCGGAACCTCGGAGGGCATGACGGGAATGAAACAGTCGAGGAAGATCATGGAGCCGACGATGGGATAGATCCACTCGGTGAGCATGAGGGTTTCAATCCACCCCATGACTGCGTCGACCATGTCGCTCCTTTACGTCTGCTTCTACGCCGGCCGGGTGCCGCGTGACCTATCCCAGCAGAATACACGCGCCACACGCGCGGGCGGTCTCGCGCAGGTAAGCGCTGCGTCGGCAGCCGTCCCGGCGGACACCGTGCGCATCGCACGCACGGTCCTGCATCCCTCAGCAGATCTGGCCCTAGCGCAGCTCGCTGCGCCCGTGCAGGCAGCGCCGAAGCCACCGGTGCCTGCGGGGCCGAGCGGCGAGTCCTCGTTGTTCGGGCTCTCCTCCTAGGAGGGGGATCGGGAGCGTCCAGTTGGACGGTGTGGCGCACCCAATAGATACAGTATTGTTTGCACGGCTATGAAAATGTGTACGCTAAGGAACCATTGACCTTTCTCGGTGGAAACTGTTAAAGATTTTTCATACGAAGAAGGCTGCGCGTCCGAGCGAAAGGGATGAACAACAAGTGGCAACAGGAGCTGGCCAGGGAAAGACCTTGGTGATTGTGGAGTCGGCGACGAAGGCGAAGAAGATTCAGCCTTATCTCGGCGACGACTACATCGTCGAGGCCTCCGTCGGGCACATCCGCGATCTTCCCCGCGGTGCCGCCGACGTTCCGGCTGCCTATAAGAAAGAGTCCTGGGCCCGCCTTGGCGTCAACCCCGAGGACAACTTCACGCCGCTCTACGTCATCTCTCCGGACAAGAAGAAGAAGGTCGCGGACCTCAAGTCCAAACTCAAGCAGTGCGACCAGCTCTACCTCGCAACAGACCCGGATCGCGAGGGCGAGGCCATCGCGTGGCACCTGCTCGAGGTGCTCAAGCCCAAGGTGCCGGTGCGCCGCATGGTCTTCAACGAGATCACCAAGTCCGCCATCCTCGAGGCCGCGGAAAACACCCGTGACCTGGACGTCAACCTCATCGACGCGCAGGAAACCCGCCGCATTCTCGACCGTCTCTACGGCTACGAGGTCTCCCCGGTGCTGTGGAAGAAGGTCATGCCGCGCCTGTCCGCCGGCCGCGTCCAGTCCGTTGCAACCCGCGTCATCGTCGAGCGTGAGCGCGAGCGCATGGCGTTCATCTCCGCCGACTATTGGGACCTCGGCGCCAAGCTTGCCGCGCTATCCGGCGACACCACGGAGTTCGAGGCACGCCTCACCTCCGTCGAAGGCCGCCGCGTCGCGCTCGGCCGCGACTTCGACGACCGCGGCCAGCTCAAAACGGACGACGTCACCGTCGTGGACAAGGCCCTGGCGGAGAAGCTCGCCGCAGGCCTTGAAGGCGGCACCATGAACGTCGCAAACGTCGAGCACAAGCCGTACACCCGCAAGCCGTACGCGCCGTTTATGACCTCGACGCTCCAGCAGGAGGCCGGCCGCCGCCTGCACTTCACCTCGGAGCGCACCATGCGCATCGCACAGCGCCTCTACGAGAACGGTCACATTACCTATATGCGTACCGACTCCACGGCGCTGTCCCAGCAGGGTCTTAACGCCGCGCGTTCGGCGGCCTCGAGCATTTACGGCGCCGAGTACGTCGCGGATTCCCCGCGCGTCTACGACCGCAAGGTGAAGAATTCCCAGGAGGCCCACGAGGCCATCCGTCCCGCCGGCGAGACCTTCGCGACCCCGGGCCAGCTCGCGGGCAAGCTCGACGCCGAGGAGTTCAAGCTGTACGACCTCATCTGGAAGCGCACCGTCGCCTGCCAGATGGCCGATGCCAAGGGTACGTCCATGAAGGTCACCATCAGTGGTCTATCGACCACTGGCGAAGAGGTCGAGTTCTCCGCCACCGGCCGCACCATCACCTTCCCGGGCTTCCTCAAGGCGTACGAAGCGCTTGCCGATGCCCCCTCCAAGCCCAAGGATGGAAAGGGCAAGGGCGGCAAAGAGCCTGAGGTTCGCCTCCCGCACTTGAACGAGGGCGATCAGCTCCGTGCCAAGGAAGTCACCGCGGACGGCCACTCCACCAACCCGCCAGCGCGCTACACCGAGGCCAGCCTGGTGAAGAAGATGGAAGACCTGGGCATCGGCCGCCCGTCGACGTATGCGTCGATCATCAAGACCATCCAGGACCGCGGCTACGTGCTCTCGCGCGGCAACGCGCTCGTGCCTTCCTGGGTCGCCTTCGCTGTCATCGGCCTGATGGAAAACAACTTTGGCGAGCTCGTCGACTACGACTTCACGTCCTCCATGGAGGACGAGCTCGACGCCATCGCCGCAGGTAACCAGGACCGCACGGAGTGGCTCAACGGTTTCTACTTCGGCAACGCCGAGGCGAGCAAGGAAAAGGCCGCGTCCATCGCGCGCCACGGCGGCCTCAAGTCGCTCATCGACGTCAACCTGGAGGCCATTGACGCCCGCCAGGTGAACTCGCTCAAGCTCTACACGGACTCTGAGGGTCGCGACGTCTTCGTTCGCGTCGGCCGCTACGGGCCCTATATCGAGCGCGCCGTGGGCACGAACCCGGACGGCACCATCGAGTACCAGCGCGCGAACCTCTCGGAGACCGTCACCCCGGACGAGCTCACCGAGGAATTCGCCGAGAAGCTCTTTGCGACGCCGCAGGGCGGCCGCGAGCTGGGCACCAACCCTGCCAACGGTCGCATGATCGTGGCGAAGGAAGGTCGCTTCGGCCCGTACGTCACCGAGGTCGTCCGCGAGGACGAGCGTGCCATCGCGGAGAAGGAAGCCGAGGAGGTCGTCGCCAAGGAGCGCGCTGAGGAGGATGCTCAGCGTGCCGCCGAGGGCAAGCGCGCCAAAAACTGGGAGACGAAGACCGCCGCCAAGCAGAAAGAAAAGCGCGTCGCCGAGTATATCGACGACAAGCTCAAACCGGCCACGGCCTCGCTCTTTAGCTCCATGGAGCCCGCCAGCGTCACCCTCGAGGAAGCCCTTAAGCTGCTCAGCCTGCCGCGCGAGGTGGGCACGGACGACGACGGCGAGGTCATCACCGCGCAGAACGGCCGCTACGGTCCGTACCTGAAGAAGGGCAACGACTCCCGCTCGCTCGCGAACGAGGAGCAGCTGTTTACCATCACCCTCGACGAGGCCCGCCGCATCTACGCCGAGCCCAAGCGTCGTGGCCGCCAGGCCGCGCAGCCGCCGCTCAAGCAGCTGGGCAACAACGATGTGTCCGGCAAGCCGATGACCGTCAAGGACGGCCGCTTTGGCCCGTACGTCACCGACGGCACAACGAACGCCTCGCTGCGCCGCGGCGACGATCCGGAAAAGCTCACGGACGCCCGCGCCAACGAGCTGCTTTCCGAGCGTCGTGCCAAGGAAGCTGCCGGCGGCACGAAGAAGGCGGCGAAGAAGGGCACCAAGAAGACCTCCAAGGCTGCTAAGAAGTCGACCAAAAAGACCTCGAAGGCAACCAAGAAGTCGACGAAGAAAGCGACCAAGGCAGCCAAGTAAGCCGTCAACGTAGCGGGGCGGTCTGGGACTTCATGGAATTACAGGACTTCCTCGACCGGAGCCGCAGCGACCCACTCTCTCATGTTGGGGCTGCGCGGTAGGCTGGCGGTCATGACCTTGAAGAACACCAAGTCCTCCGTCCTGGCCGACTTGTGGGCCCGCAACAACGAGGGCGTCGCAGCGCTCATCGCGGCGCTCGAGGAGGCGCTCACCAGCCCCGCCAAGATCGCGGCACTGGCCACCATCGAGTTGCCCGCGTGGGGCCGCCTCTTCGACTGGCGCTGGACGCGTGCCGTCGAGGTCGCCATGCCGGCCGCCGTGGGCGCCGCCTACGGGGACCCGCAGCGCCACCCGGAGATCGTCGCCGCGGGATTGGCCGCGAGCCTCGGCGTCGAAGAAAAGAACCGTTCCCTCGCGCGTCCCACGACGTGGGGCGCGGCCGGCGTGGTGAGCAGTCAGCTCGCGTATGCGAACTTCCTGCGCCAGCGCGGCGCTCGCGGGGACGCCGCGAGCTACGTCATGGGCGGCCTCGTTGCCGCAATTGGCTTGTCCAAGGCAGCAATGAGTGATGGCACGCTGCGCACCGCCACGGGCGTGGGGGCGCTGTCCACGGCGGTGCTCGTCGCGCTCGCGAATGACGGAATGCTGCGCGCACAGAGCCCCGCCGCTGCGGGGCTGAGCCACGGTGCCAATCTGCTCGCAGCCTCGGAGGCTCTCACTTTCCTGCGTGCGTGGCGCGAGCGGAATGACAAGAAGACCTGGCGCGTGGCGGGCGCGGCAGAGGTCGCCACGCGGGGCATCGGAAAGCTGCTGCTTATGCGCGGTGTGGCGCGCTAAGCTCCGCGCGGCCCGTCGGACCGTACGACAGGCGGCGGTGCAGGTGCTCGAAGGGGCCCTGCTTGCCCAGCGCCTCGAGTACGGCGGCACCCACGAGTGTGGCGACCCAGATGAAGAAGGCGATGATCGACATGCCGAAGGCATCAAGGTCGAGCCCGAAGAGGACGGGGCTGGCAACGATGAAGAAGAGGATGGACTGTACCAGGTAACCACTCATGGAGCGCTTGCCCAGCGCTGCGGGGATGGACAACCAGGCGGGTGCGGCGGCGCCGTCCCACACGCGGCGCTGGACGCCGTCGATGAGAAGCGCGAGGGCAGCCAGGATGCCGGGGCCAGTGAAAACGCCCAGTGCATTGTTGAGGAACATAAAAAACGGCTCCATGTCTGCCGGGACGATGCCGAGGGTGCTCAGGGCCCACGGCAGGCCGATGCCGACGGCGATGACCGCGCCCACGACAGCCCAGATGAGAAGCTCACGGCGGTGTGCGGCGACGTCGCTGAGCGTGCCGCGGCGCGCCCACACGAAGCCGATGATCATCACCGGGAAGAGCTGGATGAGGAACAGCGGCGTGGAGACTACTTGCAAGGCGAAGTACGACAGGTTGTCGAGGAGCATCGCGGGATAGGTATCCGCAGGGAAATAGCCTCCGCCGCCGAACGCCATTGCTTCTGGTTCAAAGAACGCACCGATGGACATGCTCACTCCAATGAGCGTCCAGAAGCACAGCATGCCGAACGCGAGCCACATGAGCACCTTATCGGTCCACGTGAAGATCAAACCGAGCACAATGCCAGCCACACCGTAGAAGAACATGATGTCGCCATGGAAGAGGAAGATGCCGTGGAGGGCACCGAAGAGCGCGAGGAAGGCGTAGCGGCGCACGACCACCGCGCGCGTGCGCCCCACGGGAAAGCCGCGGCGCCACAGGCTCATGACGATAAGACCCACGCCAAAGCCCAACAGCGTGGAAAACATGGGCAGGCCTCGAACGTGAGATGTCACCGCTGTGAAGAGGACTGTGGCATCATCCGCGCTAGAGACGGCGCCGCCAAAGTAGTCGGCGCGCTCCGTCGTATCGTCATCGAGGAACCATGCCGTGGGCGCGTTGGCGAGTGCAATGCCCAGCAAAGCGAGTCCGCGCGCGACGTCGGGGACGAGCATGCGGGGCGGGCGAGCAGGAGCTGGCGGCATACTGGACGTCATGGCCGTTCAGCATACCTAATGAGTTGGGGACTGTCGTGGCATGCAGCGCTTGCCAAAAACGGTAGAAAATCGTCGAGTGCGGCGGAGATTTTTGGCAGCCAGTGCGGGCTAGGAACGATCCGCGAGCGTCGCGCGGATGGGGCGCGCGAGCTGCGTCATGCGGTGGCGGCCACGCAGCTCGATGGACTTCATGAGCGTCCAGCGGGCTTGTTCAGCCTCGTTCGCGGTCTTGAGCGTGGCAGCGTTGGTGAGCACGCGGCCCGGGGTGTCCTTGGCGAGCTCCGTGAGGCGCGCGGCTTCGTTCACCGCGTCGCCGATGACGGTGTACTCAAAGCGGTCCGCGCCGCCGATGTGACCTGCGACCACGTGGCCAGCCACGACGCCGATGCCTGCCTGCAGCTCCAGATCGCGCAGCTCCAGGCGTAGCTCACGCGCGGCCTGGAGTGCCAGCGACGTGGAGTCGTAGACCGTCAACGGTGCACCGAAGATGGCCAGGGCCGCGTCGCCCTGAAACTTATTGATGATGCCCTTGTTGCGGTGCACGACGGCCACGACGCGCTCAAAGAACTCGTTGAGCGCCTCCACGACCTCCTCCGGGGTGTGGTTGACCGCGAAGGTGGTCGAGCCGATGACGTCAACGAAAATGACGGCGACCTTGCGGTCTTCGCCGCCGAGCTGCGGCTTTTCCTCGAGCGCGCGCTGGGCAACCTCGGTGCCGACGTAGCGGCCGAAGATATCGCGCACGCGCTGGCGCTCGGCTAGGCCCTTCATCATCTCGTTGAAGCCGGCCTGCAGCACGCCCAGCTCCGAGCCGTCGTAGATGTCGACCTGGACGCCCTTGTCGCCCAGGCGCACGCGCCGGATGGCGTCCTGGAGCTCGAGGATGGGGTCGACGACGGAGTGCATGGAAAAATACGTGCCAGCAAAACCCGTGATGAGTGCGGCGGCGGCGAGGCCCGCGGTAAGAATGGAGAGGTCTCCATCAAACCACCCGGCGTAGCGCGCCCTCATGAGCAGGATGATGCCCACCAGCGGCACGCCTGAGGTCATGATCCATGCCGTGATGAGGCGATACTTCACGGGCGGCTCGAGCGTGGAGTCCTCAAAGCGGCGGGCGAGCGCCTCCGTCGCGATGGGACGCACGAGGTTCTCTGCCTGCAGGTACGTGAGTAGGCAGACGATCATCGCCGCGAGCGCGCCCGAAATCCCGATGATGACCGCAAGCCGCCCGGAATCGGCCGCCGCAATGATGACGGTGAGCATGATGCCTAGGCCCCATACGAGTCCGGCCACGCCCGCTTGATAGATAGGAATGCGCAGCACCACGCCGCGCACCATGTTGGGATCGTGCGTATCCGGGCTGCGTTGCCAATCGAGGACCGGCCGGAAAATAAAGCTCGTCACGACTATGCCCACGAGCACGGCAAAGACAACGTAAGCGACGCCGATAGCCCACAGGCTGTCAAAGCGTTCCGCGAATGCGCGTACTTCCGGCATGGGCAGCGCCACCACAAACAGCATGACGGCGATAGCTCCCGCGATATTGCCGCCCAGCACCAGCGCCGCGTATTTCGGCCACGAGGTGTGCAGGAGCCAGCCGGCTGCGCGCAGGAGTCTGTTCATAACTTCATACTCTACTAGGCTGGAGCGGGTGAGTTCCCCCGAAAATCTCTCTGTCGCCGCCCGGCTTGCCGATGCCCCCTCGGTCCGCGACACCATCCTCGCCGCGGCCGCCGCGGCGCATGGCTTGCCTGGTACCGACCCTCGTGCAATGACGCATTCCTGGTTGTTTACCGGCCCGCCCGGCGCCGGTCGTGCGCTGGCGGCTCAGGCGTTCGCGGCCGCGCTCATGTGTCCCGTGGAGCCCGGTCGCGGTTGCGGCACGTGCGAGACCTGTCGCGGCATTCTCGGGCCGGATCCGCGGCACACGGACTTGGTGTTCATCCGCCCTGAGGGGCTTACCATCGGCGTCGACGGCGTGCGCGACATGATCCGTGACGCCGCGACGCGTCCCACCGTCGCACCGTGGCGCGTGGTCATCTATGACAAGGCGGATCGTCTCACGGACTCCGCGGCCAACTCCTTGCTCAAAACCGTCGAGGAGCCCTCGTCGACGACGGTACTCATTCTGTGCGCGCCCTCGACGGCGCCGGAGGATTTCTCGCAGACCCTGCGCTCGCGCTGCCGCCACCTCTATATCCCTGCGCCGACCGTGGATCAGATCGTCGAGGATCTCGTTGCAGAAGGCGCCTCGCCCGCCGATGCCCGTCTCGCCGCCGTCACCAGCCTGCGCAACGTCGGCAGGGCACGCCAGCTTGTGCAGAATACGGACGCCCAGCGCCGCCGCACCATGGCCATCAACCTGGCCGAGGACATCTTCCATGGCTCGGGCGCTTTTGTCGCGGCCTCGCGGCTGATCACCAACGTGACCCACGAGGCGAAGGCCATCAACGAGGCCAAAAGCGCGAAGGAGGACGAGGAGATCGCCATGGCCTTCGGCGCCGGCGCGAAGGGCAAGGGTGCGGCGAAGGTCCAAAGCGAGATTAAGAAAGAGATCAAGAAACGGGAGCCAGCGCGCCGCTCACGCCAGAAGCGTACGCAATACGACTTGCTCGATACCGCCTTGGTTGACCTCATGGGTATCTACCGTGACGCGCTCATGCTTAAAGTTGGCGCTGCGGTGGAGGCCACGCACCCCGATTTCTCCGGGCTCGCAGGCGATCTCGCCGCGCGCGTGAGCGAGGAAGGCCTCGTCGCGGCGCAGAATGCCGTTGTCCTGTGCCGCGAGCGTTTGCTCGTCAATCTCGATCCCACGATGGCGCTCAACGGGCTGGTAGGACGCCTCCGCATAGCCTGCCGCGCCCGTTGACCGGCCCGATTTTTTAACTGGGACGGTTGTCCGCTAAGCTTATGCACGCTGTGACATGCAGCGCGCCGCCTTAGCTCAGTCGGTAGAGCATCTCACTCGTAATGAGAAGGTCGTGAGTTCGATTCTCACAGGCGGCTCCACTAAACCCTTAGTTAGAAAGCCTAGATCGCTTCTCTAGCTGGGGGTTTCGCGGTGTCACGCCGCGAACGAAAAATGAGGACACCCCAGTCGCCGAAGCGACTGGGGTTATTCCATACGCGGTCCTGGGCGGTTAGCCCAGCAGGCGCGGCACGACCTTGCCGGTGGGGTTGCGCGGCAGGCGGTCCAAGAAGTGGACGTCACGCGGGACGGAATGTGACGCCAGGTTTTCCTCGACGAATTCGCGGATGGCGTCTTCGGTAAGTGCCTCGCCCAGTTTGTCCTTCGTGCGGACAACCCAGACTGCCACGCGCTTAAACAGGTCCTCGTCATCGACGCCACCGGAGTAGACCTCGTGGACGCCTGGCATGGATTCCAGCACCTCGGTGACGGACTCCGGGTGGACGTTCTCGCCGCCCACGATGATCATGTTGTCGGCGCGACCCACGACGTGGAGGTAGTCCTCCTCGTCGATGTAGCCCAAGTCGCCGATGGACACGAGCCCCTGCACGCGATTGACCTCCATGCCGGGTTTCGTGTAGCCCGTGAGCGTCATGGAGTTATGTAGGTAGATCTCGCCTTCCTCGCCGCGCGGCAGCTCGTTGCCGTCCTTGTCGAGGATCTTCAGGCGTGTGCCCGTGGCGACGGAACCCGCGAGCGTCGGATCCGAGGCGACCTGCTCGGCATTCGCGGCTGCGGCGAGCGTGAGCTCCGTCGAGCCATAGATGTTGGCGAGGATGGGGCCGAAGCGGTCGATGGTTTCCTCGACGAGGGTCGGCGTGAGCGCGTGGCCGGAAGAGCAGATAAAGCGCAGGGAGGACGTGTCATACGTGCCCTCAGGATCGGCCTCGACCATGCGGCGGTAGAACACCGGCGACGAAATGAGGCCGTCCAACTGGTAGCGCTGGATGTCATCGAGGCACTGGACGGGGTCGAAGACGCGGTGTGTCACGATGGTGTTGCGTGCGCCCAGCGCAATGTTGAGGCATGCCCAGCCCCACGTGTGGAAGATCGACGCGGTGAGCTGAATCTTTTGGTCGGCGCGCCACGGCACGTTGCCCATGACGGTGCTGAGCACGAACGGGAACTTCGGTTCGGGGCGGATGATGCCCTTGGGGATGCCCGTCGTGCCGGACGACATGAGCACGATATCGCCGTGCTGAGGGAACGCCGGCAGCTTCTCGTCGGCAACGAGCTCCGGGCGTCGGACGATGGAGTCCAGCGTTGTCAGGCCATGGTCGGCTGCGCCGTCGCCCTCGTGGGCGACGATGAGCTCGAGGTCGTGGCTGTAGTTCTCCGGCACGCGCGGCAAGAACTCGTCGTCGACGACGAGCACGTTGATGCGGTTTTCTTCCATGGAGCCCAGCAGCTGCTCTGCGGAGGAGCCGATGTTGAGCAGGTAGATGGTGGCACCTGCGTAGCCCTTTGCGCCAAGCGGCGTGATGATGCCGCGGCCGTTGCGGGCCATGATGCCGAGGCGGATATCATCGCCGTGGTGGCGACGCAGGTGACGCGCAAACGTGCGTGCATCGTTGCGGAGCTGTCGATAGGTCAAAGCGCCGTCATCATCAATGAGAGCAATACGCTCGGGGCACGTGAGGTAGCCCTGCTCGAGCTCGCGGGCGGTGGTGAACCGGTAACGGGCAAGAACTCCCGGCAGCGATGCCATGGCGCGCGGTCCGCCCTCGGGGCTGACGATCCCGCTGCTGACGAGGGTTTTCGCTAAAGCGCCGAAAGCCTTCGCATAGAACGGCACACTAGAGAGCGAGAGGGTCATGAGGGATCATCCTTTAATGAAAGTTACGGGTGTCAATCAAGGTATATCTAACTATCGCCGTAGGCATAAGTACCGTTGCATTCACCAGTTGGAGTATTGCGCACGTTGCTCGTGTGACAATATAGTGTAGTTTTGTTTCGGAACATAGCCGTCCCAGTACTTAACAGGGAAGTAACTCATGCTCTTTACCAAGAAATCGCTGAAGAAGTCTCTCACGGCGACGCTCGCCGGAGTCCTCGCGACTGTCTCACTCGGTGTTGCTGCCCCGCAGGCCGTCGCCCAGGAGCGCAACCTCGTTGCGTTCGGTGACTCCGTCCTTGCGGATCCGCGCGCCGATGTCTACCTGGGTGCCAAGATGAGCTCCACTAGCCCCCTTGGCACGAATTGTCCGCAGTCCTTTAACTTTGCCAAGCGCGCGGGCGCGAAGCTTGGCCTCCCCGTCCGTGACTTCTCCTGCTCTGGCGCTGTGTCGATAGCCCCGGGCCCGCAGATGTCCACGCAGGTCGACGAAGCCATCCGCACTGGTGCCCTCACTGGCGCCACCTCGCGCGTGATCTACGCGACCGGCTTCAATGACACGTACAACAATCGCTCGTTGCGCATGCAGGATATTCGTAACCGCTGGGTGGCCTACAACGCGCCCATCGTCAACCGCATCCGTGCTGCCGCCCCGAACGCACGCATTCAGATTGTCGGCTACCCGACGATCGGCTCTGGCGACCGTTACTGCTTGTTCCACGTCAACGGTGGCGTCCTCGACTCTACTGCTCTGCCCGAGGTGCGTTCCTGGGAGGACAAGGCTCAGTGGATGCAGGTTGATCTTGCCGCAGCTACGCGCACGGAGTTCGTCGACCTGAAGCCTTCTACTCGTAACAACGGCATGTGCGCCGGCGATAACGACCGCATGTGGGCGGGTCTCATTGATTTCAGTGGTGGCCCGGGCAACCTGCCCATCCACATCAATGCTCGCGGACACGAGCATGTAGCTAACGTCGTCGCGGCGTCCTAAGACAGGCCCTAAAGAAAGCCACAGCAACACCACTCAAGGCGGACACCAAGTGTGTCCGCCTTGAGTGCGTGGGCGGAGTGTTTGACCATTGGCATAAGAATGACAAACCCGCACGGCTCGAGGTGGGTTGCGTGTGTGGATCCCCGTCCGAAGTGTGCGCTTTGCCCAGAGCGTGGCGGTGTGTACTGTGGCGACACGAAGAAAAATCCCACGTGGCGAGATGGTGGTGTGTCTACCCTATGGCTGTGATAGGGAACCCTATCGGTCGAAGGAAAATGACCAGCGGTGGGCTGGGCGCGTCGCTTGGTTAGTCGTCCCGTGCGGAGGCGAGGAGATAGTCCCCGTAGCCGGACTTCTGGAGGGGTGCAGCTAGGGCAGCGAGGGCTTCACGAGAGATAAAGCCTTCCCGGAATGCGGCGACCTCGGGTGAACCGATGATGGTGCCGGTGCGCTTTTGGAGGACCTCGACGTAGGACGCGGCCTCACTCATGGAGTCGATGGTGCCGGTGTCGAGCCACACGTCGCCGCGCTGCATGGTTTGGACGTGCAGGCGGCCGTGGCGGAGGTATTCCTCATTAATAGCGGTGATTTCGAGCTCCCCGCGGGCACTGGGCGTGATGGAACGGGCGATATCGACAACGGAGTTGTCGTAGAAATAGAGTCCCACCACCGCGTAATTGGACTTGGGTGCTGCGGGCTTCTCCTCGATGGACAGAGCGTTGCCCTCGGCATCGAACTCCACGACGCCGTAGCGCTGGGGATCAGAGACCTCGTAGGCGAAGATGGTGCCGCCGGCGGGGTGTTGGCAGTGCGTGAGCGCGGAGGAGAAGCCGTGTCCGTCAAAGATATTGTCGCCGAGGACGAGGGCGACGTCGTCGTCACCGATGAAGTCCTCGCCGATGAGGAAAGCCTGGGCGAGACCTTCGGGGCGGGGCTGGACGGCATAGTCAAGCATGAGGCCCCACTGTGAGCCGTCGCCGAGGAGACGTTGGAACGCGGCCTGGTCTTCGGGTGTGGTGATGATGAGGATCTCGCGGATGCCCGCTTGGATGAGCGTGGTGAGCGGGTAGTAGACCATCGGCTTGTCGTAGATGGGCATGAGCTGCTTCGAGATGCCCTTGGTGATGGGGTAGAGCCGCGTGCCAGACCCGCCGGCGAGGATGATTCCCTTCATGGGGGTTTAGCTTATCCCACGCGTCGCGTCGTACGGCGCGGCACGAGTTCAAGACGAAAACGATTTTCAGCATGTGACCTGGGCCATCAGTAGAGTGGGCCACATGAGTGAAACTGTACAAGGAGTCATCGCCCGTTCGAAGGGCGCCGAAGTTGAAACCGTCTCTGTCGTTATCCCGGACCCAGGCGCCAACGACGTTATTGTTAAGATCCAGACCTGCGGCGTCTGTCATACGGACTTGGCGTACCGCGACGGCGATATCGAGGACGCGTTCCCGTTCCTGCTCGGCCATGAAGCCGCGGGCATCGTGGAGCGCGTGGGCGACGCGGTAACCCACGTCGAGGTCGGCGATTTCGTTGTCCTCAACTGGCGCGCGGTGTGCGGCGAGTGCCGTGCATGCAAGAAGGGCGAGCCGAAGTACTGCTTTAATACTCACAATGCGTCGAAGAAGATGATGCTGGAGGACGGCACGGAGCTTACCCCGGCGCTCGGCATTGGCTCTTTCGCGGAGAAGACCCTCGTCCACGAGGGGCAGTGCACGAAGGTTGATCCGAGCGCTGACCCGGCCGCGGTAGGCCTGCTTGGCTGCGGCATCATGGCGGGCCTCGGCGCTGCCGTGAACACCGGCGATGTGCAGCTCGGCGAGTCCGTCGCGGTCTTCGGCTGCGGCGGGGTGGGCACGGCCGCGGTGGCCGGTGCGCACCTCGCGGGTGCGGCGAAGATCATCGCGGTGGACCTTGATGACGAGAAGCTTGCCACCGCGAAGGAATTCGGCGCGACCCACACCATCAATACCAAGGGCAAGTCGGAGCAAGAAGTTATCGATGCCGTCCGTGAACTCACCGATGGCTTCGGCACCGACGTCGCCATTGACGCGGTGGGCATTCAGCCCACCTGGCGCCAGGCTTTTTATTCGCGCGACTTCGCAGGACGCCTCGTTATGGTGGGCGTGCCGAACCTCACCGACCACATCGATATCCCGGCCATCGACGTCTACGGCCGCGGCGGCTCCATCCGCCCGGCGTGGTACGGCGACTGCCTGCCTGAGCGCGATTTCCCGGCCTACACGGCGCTGTTCCAGGCGGGTAAGTTCCCGCTGGATAAGTTCGTCTCTGAGCGCATTGGTCTCGACGACGTCGAGGAAGGTTTCGCGACGATGAAGGCGGGCAAGGTCCTGCGCTCGGTTGTGGAACTTTAGGTATCCTGTGGGTAAACGACCCAAACTCAGGGAGAAAGGTAGACCATGAAGATCGATTCCTTCGTTACCTCTGGCAAGTTCCGCCTCGACGGCAACGAGTGGGACGTAGACAATAACGTCTACATCCTGGGCGGCAAGGGTGGCTGCTACATCGTGGACCCGGCTCACAACGCCGAGCGCATCTACGACGAAGTCGGCGATCGCCCCGTGCGTGGCATCCTCCTTACCCACGCCCACAACGACCACTGCGAGCTCGCCCCAGAGATTGCAGAGCATTACGGTGCCGAGGTGTACCTCCACCCGGATGATCAGCCCTTGTGGGAAGAATCCAACGGCGACGCGCACTACACGCCGCTCGCGGACAACCAGACCTTCACCATCGACGGTGAGGATGTCGTCGTGTTCCACACTCCGGGTCACTCGCCGGGCTGCGTGGTGCTCTACATCAAGAACGAGAACGCGCTGCTCTCTGGCGACACGCTCTTTAATGGCGGCCCGGGCGCCACGGGGCGCAAGTACTCCGATTTCGACCAGATCGTCGAGTCCCTGCGTAACGTCATCTTCCACCTGCCACCGGCCACGAAGGTGCTGCCGGGTCACGGTGATCAGACGACCGTCGGTGCGGAGGCCGAGCGCATCGACGAATACGTTGAGCGCGGCTACTAACGCCTCTGATCGAGCGACCGGCGCCGGGCCCGCGACTGCGGTGCTCGGCGCCGGTTATTTGTTGAGAGGGCCTGTTAGGGACGGAGCGTGGCGAGGGGGAACGTCACCGTTCCGTCGTCGAGGGTGAGACACGGGCCCGTGCCCGTGATGACGGCACGGAAGGCGGGGCGGGGCCGTCAACGACGCGCGGCCAATATTCGGCAGAACCGTTCACAATTCTGCAATTTACCGGTTACGATCCCTGCAATGTAAGGATCGTAACCGGTATTTTGCAGAAGTGGGCCGGAAATCCGCCGGTCGTTAATCTTCAGGAAGGAGCGCGAGGTAGAGCGCGAGCGCCGCGCGCCAGTTCATGGGTGTGAAGCCAGTCGCCTCGATCTTGGTAAGGTCGAAGGTCGAGTGGGCCGGGCGCGGGGCCTCGGGGCCGGCAAGCTCGGCGTACTGCGCGGTGGTCACCGGCGTGACTTCGGAAGGATCGTGTCCGAGCCCGATGAAGGTGGCCATGGCCATCTCGTCGCGGCCCACGGCGTCGCCCTCGGAGGACAGGTTGTACATCCCGTAAGGTGCCTGCGTTGTGAGCAGATGGACGATTCCCTTCGCTAGGTCCTCCGCGAAGGTCGGACGGCCCTTCTGATCGTGGATGACGGTGGGCTCCACGCCGCGCCGCGCGAGGTTCGCCATGGTCTTGATGAAGTTGTTGCCGTCGCCAAAGACCCACGACGTGCGCACAATATAGTGCTTCGGGCTTGCCGATGCCGCCGCCTCGCCCGCCGCCTTTGACGCGCCGTAGGCAGACAGCGGGGAGGGAATCTCGTCTTCCGTGTGTACCTCGTGGGAGCCGTCGAAGACGTAGTCCGTGGAGACGTGGACGAGCGTGAGATTGTGGTCGGCGGCCACGCGGGCGAGCTTGCCCGGGGCCAGGGCGTTGACGGCCCAGGCGCCCGCTCGGTCGGTCTCCGCGCCGTTGACGTCGTTATACGCCGCGCAGTTGATGATGGCGGAGTACTGCTCCCAATCGCGCGTCGCGTACGCGGAGTCATCCGTGATATCGAACTCGGCATGGGTGACGAACTCTGCGTTGGGAAGGATCGGGCGCAGCGCGCGGCCGAGCTGGCCGTTGGCGCCGGTGACGAGGATGCGGCGTGGGGCCATGGAGGGGGCATCGGCAAGCTGGGGATGGGCGAGGTCTTTCTCGGAGATCTCGGTGGGCTCGAGGGGCCAATCAACCATGTCGAGGTTGACCGCGGCGTAGCGCGCGTCCGGCGACCAGTGCGCGGTGACGAGGTAGGTGTACGCTGTGTCGTCCTCGAGGGCCTGGAAGCCGTTGGCGACGCCGCGCGGGACGAAGACGGCTGTGTCGGGGCCGATCTCGGCGGTGACGAGCTGGCCGTAGGTCTCCGAGCCTTCGCGCAGATCGCACCATGCGCAGAACGCACGACCGGTAGTTACGGAGATGAACTTGTCCCAGGGCTCGGCGTGGAGGCCTCGCGTGGCGCCTTTCTTCGCACTTAGCGAGACGTTGTTTTGCACCGGCTTGAAGTCCGGCAGGCCTGCGGCGACCATCTTCTCGCGCTGCCAGTTCTCTTTGAACCACCCCCGGTTATCGCCGTGGACGTCAAGGCGGACGAGGAGCAGGCCGTCGATGGTGGTGTTCTCGATGTGCATTTACTGTCCTCGCTGTGCATAGGTAGTTTCCGTGGCGTCCTTGGCTGGGCGCCACCAGTCTTCATTTTCGCGGTACCACGCGATGGTCTGCTCGAGGCCTGCGCGCAGGTCCGTGTAGCTCGGCCGCCAGCCGAGTTCGCGCCTGAGCTTCGTCGCGTCCATGGCGTAGCGCTGGTCGTGGCCCGGGCGGTCATTCACGTGCTCGTAGCCCTTAGCAGGATCGAGGCCCATGAGCTCGCAGATGAGCTCGATGACCTGCTTGTTGTTGATATCCGGCTGGTCCGCGCCAATGTTGTAGGTCTCGCCGATTATGCCCTTGTCCAGGATGTCGAGCACCGCCCGATTGTGGTCCTCGACGTGAATCCAGTCGCGGACCTGCTCGCCGGTGCCGTAGAGCTTCGGCGTGCGCCCGTCCAAGATATTGGTGATCTGGCGGGGGATGAACTTCTCGATGTGCTGGTACGGCCCGTAGTTATTCGAGCAGTTGGAAATTGTGGCGCGCAGACCAAAGCTGCGGACCCAGGCGCGCACGAGGTGGTCCGAGCCCGCCTTCGACGCGGAGTAGGGGCTGGACGGCGCATACGGCGTGGCCTCGGTGAACGTGGTGTCCGCGCCGATCTCCAGATCGCCGAAGACCTCGTCCGTGGAGACGTGGTGGAAGCGCACGTCGTGCTTGCGAGCGGCCTCGAGGAGCGTAAACGTGCCTACGAGGTTGGTCTGGATGAACGGCGACGGATCATCGAGCGAGTTGTCGTTGTGGGACTCGGCGGCGAAATGGACGATGACGTCATTCTTCTGCGCCAGCTCATCGACGAGGGCGGCATCCGCGATGTCGCCGTGGACGAACTCGACGTTCTCGAGCCCCGCGAGGTTCGCGCGGTTGCCCGCGTAGGTGAGCTTGTCGAGGACGGTGACCTTGATCTCGTCACGCGTAGCGTTGACGAGACGGACGAAGTTGGCGCCGATGAAGCCGGCGCCGCCGGTAACGAGCATGCTGTGCATGGTTGTCCATCCTAGTCGCCACGCGGGGACGCTTCTCTGACCGCAGTTGCACAGGGGGATGCGTGGATGGGCGCGCGTTACCTGTGAGAATGCTGCCGAGAAAGTACTCACATTGACTGATGGGAAAATCTAAGGAAAATGGGGGTTTACACAAAGTTAGTCAATGAAAAGGATTCTTCCCGTGGCACGCATTGCCGTTATGACATCACCGGCGAAGGGGGCACCTGTACCCGGTGGTCGATACTCTCTTGGAGCTGCAGTCGCGCGGCCACGAGATTTTCCTCCGCACGATTCCCAACGAGGTCGAGCGCATGAACGCGTTGGGCTTCCACGCGAGCCCGCACGAAGACCGCTCGGATAATAAGGAACTCCATGACTGGGACGCGCCCTCCGGCTTTGCGGCGCTGCAGCTCGTCTTCGACCAACTAGCCGAGCGCATTCCCTACGACTGCGACGAGTTCGAGCTCTTCATCGCGGAGACGAAGCCAGACTTCCTGCTCTGCGACGTGACTGTCTTTGGCGCGCAGCTGGCCGCGGAAACGTCTGGCCTGCCGTGGGCCGTGTGGTCGCCGACCTTCCTGCCCTATCCTTCCAACGTCGCGCCGCCGTACGGCGTGGGCATGGGCATTCCGCGCACGCGTGCTGAGAAGGCAAAGGCGGCGGTGCTGCGCAGGGCCATCCCGCTGTTGTGGGACACGCAGCTGAAGAAGCGTGTCAACGCCGTGCGCGAGGAACATGGTGTGGAACCCCTCGAGCACGTGCTCGATATCCTCGACATTCCGCCCCTTATTATTAGCTACACGGCAGAGCCTTTCGAGTACTCGCACCCGGATTGGCCGAACCACATCGTGGAAGTCGGACCTGGCCTGTGGTCTCCGCAGCCAGGCGAGGGCATCGTCGATCCCACAGAGGGCATTACAGATCCCATCGTGCTCGTCACGTTGTCCACGGAGTTTCAAAACGACACGGCGCTCGCGCAGTCCTCGCTCGACGCGCTCGACGGCACGGGGATGCACGTCGTGGTCACGACGGGCGCCATCGAGCCCAAACTCTTGCGCCCGAATAGCAGTTGCACCATCGTGCGCCTGGGCGACCACGCGAAGATTCTGGATCACGCGGCGCTGCTCATCGGCCACGGCGGCATGGGCGTCACGCAGAAGGCTCTCATGCGCTCCGTCCCCATGGTCATCGTGCCCTTCGGTCGCGACCAGCACGAGGTGGCGCAGCGCGTCCTCGCCTCGGGCGCAGGCCAGACCATCTCCGGCCGCGATGTCACGCCGGAGAAACTCTACGAGAAGATTGTCTCCGCGCTCACCGTCAGCCACGGCCTGGACGCCATCCTCGAGGGCTGCGAGGCCGCCGGCGGTGCGGCGCGCGCCGCAACGCTCATCGAGGAGCGCTTCTAGCCGCTCTGTTCGCCCCCTTGTATGTCGCCGTTGAATGTCATGCGAGGGGATTTATTTTTCTCTGACCTCGCCTTTTCTGCGGTGTCAGGGAACCCTTAGTCATTGTGTGCCAACTCCCAGATTGTCTCGTACGAGCAACGCGCGCAATGGGAATCTGCGCTGGCCACACCATGCTTGGGAATGCTCCCACGCAACTCCAAAGTTCGGTATTTTCGCAGTTCGCGGCTTGTGTCGCGGAATTTTGCTGGAACGGGAACGGCGCTAGATTGTGAGTCATCGGCAGCAAGCCGCCGGGCCACACCGGGCCACGCTGTCGAGTACATATCCATCACGCTTCAGAAGGAGACATCATGGTTCCCCAGAATTGTGCACAGTTCCAGCTTTCGGTTCCCACCCTGGCCCCGCAGCCGGTACCGGTACCCTTCCAGTGGCCGCAACTGCCCACGTAGCCGGACTTCCATCTTCCGTTCTAGGAACGGTATGCGACCTTAAACGAAGGTCACGGTGTACAGAGCCTTTGCCGGTCCCTTCGCGCGGATGTCGTACCTGCGCTGTAGGTGAATAGCGGCAATAAAAGCGGCCTGCTTCTCCCCACGTGTACTAGGGAGAAACAGGCCGCTTTTACTGTATCCCAGTCTCCCCGCCGGTAGGCGTTCCGCCAGGAAGCTCGACAAAAGAGGGATTTCCCTTGCCATAATGACAAATATATTTTACACTTGGTCATGAAAGGTTGATATGGAGGTGACAATGCCAGAGCACGTAAACATGGTGCGCAAGTGGCGCCGGTGGCACGAACTGAGTCAGGCGGAGCTTGCAGACAAGGTCGGTGTCTCACGCCAGACCATCGCCAATATCGAAAAAGGAAACTATTCACCATCGGTCTACTTGGCCCTCGCACTTTGTCAGGAACTGGGCAAGACCGTCGAGGAGATATTTGGAGGAGACGAAGAACAATGATTAACACGATTGCACGCTATTCATTCAACGAGGTTGACCGCGCGGCCCGCGACGAGTTCGAGCGTGATTCCCTGTACAAGTCCTTCGCCGTGGCTTTCCTGGTTGTCCAGGTAATGACCATCGTGACCGGCGCCGTGCTCGCCTGGGTCCTGCCTGGCGTGCATGCCCTGTGGGCATTGGCCGTCTTTGTGCCTTTCGTGGCAGGAGAGATTATCTCCTCCACGTGGCTGAAGACCCAGATGCCGCGTCCGTCGGTGACACGCCCGTGGTCGTTTATGATTCCGCTGCTCATCGTCGAGCTCATCATGTTCGTGGGGCTCTACGTACGCCTCATGCAGGCCAATAGCGACTACGCTGACGGTACCGTGGGCGGTGGGTTTGTGGGCGTGGCCATCGCCGTCCTCGTTGTCCCCGTCTTCCGGCGCTGGCAGCATGGTCGCGACCAACGCCGTTTGGACGCACAGCTGGAGGACTAAAAGCCCTCATAACGTGAATGAGTCGCCTGGTGAAAACCAGGCGACTCATTCATATTTCGTAGTCTGCTGTAAGACTAGGCCGGAGTGACCGTGACCTTC
>NHCFJ05603__coassemble_565_pt1 | contig 57823 bp, 58 predicted proteins | sample NHCFJ05603__metabat2_low_PE_001 | metagenome-assembled genome bin NHCFJ05603 | reverse complement strand
GTGGGATCGGCCTATAACGACGCATCCAAGATTGCGATTCTCACCGGCTCGGTGATTGCTGCGGTGATCGGCGCTACCATCCGGGGCTGCGTAATCGCGCTTATGCGAGGAGGGAATCTACCGCGGAGACGGATGATTTCCCTGCAATCGTTGTGACCTAGCCTCGTGAGCTGAAGCTGCGGGCTATAGCATGGCCGGCCTCGCGCAGTTGCTCCTGGAGCTCGCCTTCTTGGCTGAGCTCGGCAGATAGCACGCCTTCGGGGACGTTGGAGGCAAGTTCGCCCGCGACAACGGCGGCGGGGGTGGCGGAGTCTTCCGCGAGGTCGAGGAGCGTGCCCACGACCTTGCCGGTTGTGGACTGCTCGTCAAAGCGGCCTTCGCCGGTCACGAGGAGGGCGGCCTCGCGGAGACGTTGCGGAATCCCTAGGGCCTCGGCGACGAAGCGTCCGCCGGGCTCGAGCGTGGTGTGGTCCTCGGATCCCCACAGAAGGGCAGAGACCCACGTGAGTCCGACCGGAATGCAGCCGGCCGCGCCGAAGCTCTCACGTTCGGCGTCGATGCCGGTGACCTCGCACAGGCGCAGCATCGCGCCAGTAAGCAGCGCGACGTCCTCGCGGGTCGCGCCCTTTTGTGGGCCAAAAACGGCGGGGGCGTGGGCCGGCACCGTGCGCGTGTCCGCGAGCAACGTGTAGTCAAGCATCGCTGCCTTCATATTGAGCTGCGCGGTATCGATGGTGTCGAGTTGCACGAGTGCAGCGCCGCCCTTGGATAGCGCATAGCCGCGTGCGTCATGCGCGGCGGCACCGAGCGCGGTGAGAATTCCTGTGCCGCCGTCGATCGTGGCGGAGCCGCCAAGGCCCAGAACGATGTGCTTTGCGCCGCGCGACTCGGCATCCGCGATCAGCACGCCGGTGCCATATGAATCTGCGGTGCGCGGCTCTAGCGCGTCCTTCACGGCGGGCAGACCCGTGGCCGCGGCGATGTCAATGTAGGCCGTCTGCGTGGACTGGTTGAGGAAGTAGGTTGCCTCGGTGAGCCGGCCCACGGCGTCGGTCGCTGGAAGCTGAACGGTGACCATTTGTTCGCCGCGGGCGGCGGCTGCCTCGGCGAGAACCTGGGCGGTGCCCTCGCCGCCGTCGGCCATGGGGAGGGTGACCACGGTGGCATCGGCAAGCTCGGCGCGGATGCCAGAGGCGATGCCTGCGGCGGCCTCGGCGGCGGTAGCCGAGCCTTTGAAAGAATCGGGGGCGACGATGATGAGGGGCGAATTCATAGAGATGAGTATAAAGGGTGGCGAAATCTCTCAAATTCTATAGGAATATAGAGACAGCTATAGAAACTTTTGACCCCATTATTGCTGGTAGTGGCGTTGCTGTGAGGAGGCTAACGGGTGTGCGAGTTGCACTTTTGGGTGCGGCGGTGGAAACTATCAACCGTTAGGAATTAAGTCCCGTCACATGGGACGCTACATATAAAGGGGTTACACATGACTGCATCGGTTGACACTCAGATTTCCGAGTACTACGACAAGCTCCTCAAGCGCAACGCTGGCGAGCCGGAGTTCCACCAGGCCGTGTCCGAGGTTCTCGATTCTCTGAAGATCGTGCTGGGCAAGGACCCGCACTATGCCGACTATGGCCTCATTGAGCGTCTCTGCGAGCCGGAGCGCCAGCTCATCTTCCGCGTGCCGTGGACCGATGACAACGGCTATATCCAGGTCAACCGTGGCTTCCGCGTGCAGTTCAATTCCGCGCTCGGTCCGTACAAGGGTGGTCTGCGTTTCCACCCGTCCGTCAACCTGGGCATTATTAAGTTCCTGGGCTTCGAGCAGATCTTTAAGAACTCGCTCACCGGCCTGCCCATCGGCGGCGGCAAGGGCGGCTCGGACTTTGACCCCAAGGGCAAGTCGGACCGTGAAATCATGTGCTTCTGCCAGTCCTTCATGACGGAGCTCTACCGCCACATTGGCGAGTACCGCGACGTCCCGGCGGGTGACATCGGAGTCGGCGGCCGCGAGATCGGCTACCTCTTCGGCCAGTACCGCCGCCTGTCCAACCAGCACGAGTCCGGCGTCCTCACCGGCAAGGGCCTCACTTGGGGCGGCTCCCTCGTCCGCACCGAGGCCACCGGCTACGGTCTGGTCTACCTCACCAGCGAGATGATGAAGGCTCACAATGAGTCCTTCGAGGGTGCCAAGGTTATCGTCTCCGGTTCCGGTAACGTTGCCATCTACGCTGCTGAGAAGGTTCAGCAGCTGGGTGGCACCGTTGTCGCCATGTCTGACTCCTCCGGTTACGTCTCCACCCCGAACGGCGTGGATCTCGAGCTGCTCAAGGATGTCAAGGAGGTCCGCCGCGCTCGTATCTCCGCGTACGCTGCCGAGGCTGGCAACGGCGCTGAGTACCACAAGGGTGGCAACATCTGGGAGGTCAAGGCCGACGTGGCTCTGCCGTGTGCCACCCAGAACGAGCTCGACGGTGAGGCTGCCAAGCTGCTCGCAGTCAATGGCACTCGCTACGTGGCGGAGGGCGCCAACATGCCGTCCACCCCGGAGGCCGTTCACTTCTTCCTGCAGAACGACATCCACTACGCGCCGGGCAAGGCCGCTAACGCCGGTGGTGTTGCAACGTCTGCGCTTGAGATGCAGCAGAACGCCTCCCGCGATTCCTGGTCCTTCGAATATACCGACCAGCGCCTCCACGAGATCATGTCCAATATCTTCAAGAACATCGACAAGACTGCGAAGGACTACGACCGCGAGGGCGACTACGTTGCCGGCGCGAATATCGCGGGCTTCAAGAAGGTTGCCGACGCTATGTTGGCGCAGGGCGTTATCTAAGGCTCAGATTCTTCCCGCTGCCTAAGCATTCCGCGGCTCCACTGACCTCAGGGTGTGGTGGGGCCGCGATTGTCTTTAGTGGGAACTCTTCACATAGGCCGCTCGGTTGGGTAACCTGGGTCACAAATGGAACTTTAAGGTATTTCAGAAGTAAAAATAAGACGCCATCTGAAAGGAATTTCTTATGTCACGTATCACTTCTGTCCTCGCGAGTACCGTCCTCGCTGTTTCTTTGTCTGTGGCTCCTGCCCACGCCGCCATAGTGCGGGACGGCTCCGGTGGGTACGGCCAGATTGGTCAGGGTCCCATTGGTAACCCGGAGGCGGGAAGCGACTACGCCACTATTCACTACTCCCACCTTCCCACGGTTGTCCAGGGCCAAACGACGACTATCCGGCCGACCTCGATGACGCGCCCGGACGGCTCTGTGGTGACGGATCCGGCCGCGGAGGGGTACACGTTCTCCACGAGCTTTGTCGATGGCAACTACGAACTGCCATTTCGTGACGACATCGTCCAGGCCGCGCCCGATGGCACCCTGACTATCACGGCGAGCGATGCTGAATATCCCGGCATCAATGAAGTTGCTGTGGCCATCAATAACCCGAAGATTGGCCCCATTGAGTACACCGTCCTGCGCATTCACGTGGTGCCGTCCACGCTCGCGGATGCGACTAACGAGAAAATGGACGTTGTCCACTACCGCGACGTCATGGCGGAGCAAGACTTTAGTACGTCCCGGCCACCGGAGATCTGGTCGCGCGAGACGACCTCGCAGCTCAAAGATGGCCGCAGTGGCTATCGCTACGACATCGTGAGCCCGGATCCTGCGAAGGGCTGGACTGTGCCCGCCTGGGTGTTCGTCGATAAGGACACGGGCACGTTCATTGCGAATCCGCCCAAGGATCAGTCGAACGCGAAGTTCGTTGTCCCGATTTCTATCCAGGATGTCGCCACCGGCGAGACCACCATGTCGCAGGTAACGGTGAGCGTTGAGCCCGTGCGTGATGAGCAGGGGCGATCGCGTGCGGAGCGTGCACAGATGTTGAAGCTGTCGAGCGATATCTTTGCCGCGCTCTCGTCGCGCTAACGGGAAAGCCGCATTGAGCGATAATCTTGCGGACACTCGTGCGTGGGATCCCCGTGTCGGGGCGGAGCCCCACGTATTCTGGTGGGCATGTATCGCGTATTCGAGTCCCTTGACGAGCTTGTACAAATCCTGGAACAGGCCTATGGCGTGCCCATGACGTCGAACTGCGTCGTCCCGCGCAACGATATGCTGGCACTTCTCGACGAGCTGCGCAATGCGCTGCCCGTCGAGCTTGATGATGCACAAGATGTGCTGGACCGCCAGGACGCCATCCTGGCCGGTGCGCAGGAGCGTGCTGACCAGACCATCGCGGACGCGGACCGCGATGCCCAAGATATGGTCGCGCGTGCACAAGAAGATTCGGATGGCATGCTCGCTGAGGCCCAGCAGCGTTCCACCTCGATGGTGGCGCAGGCGGAAGACCGTGCTGCCCGTACCGTCGAGGATGCGCGTGCCGAGGCCGAGCGTCTGGTCGCACAAGGCAATCAGTCCTATGACCGCGCAGTGGCGGAAGGTCAGGCGGAGCAGGAGCGTTTGGTCTCCGAGTCTGAGGTCGTGCGCCGTGCGGATGACGAGGCACACCGCATCGTGGAGACCGCTCATGCAGAATCCTCGCGCCTGCGCCGCGAGTGTGATGATTTCGTCGACGAGAAGCTGTCTCAGTTCGAGGAATCGCTCACGGGCATCCTGCGTACCGTGGGCTCCGACCGCCAGGCCTTGCGCCGCGGCGCCGGTGCCACCGGCCGCGGCGAAGAAGACTACAACGCGTACCGCGCGCAGCGCTAAGAGGGGAGTAGCCCGGCGGCCCTAGCGGGTGTGCGCGTGGACCCGCGCGGGGGCATCGGCAGGCTGGGGGCGCCGGGTCTGTGCGGCCAGACCCGCGAAGAGCAACGCGATGATGCTGCTGGGGATGGCGTAGAGGATCCACATAATGGTGAGCGACGTGGACCAGTTGGCCGTGGCGTTAGTGCCAAACTCGAGTTCGTAGACGATATTCGTGAGGATCTCCACGGTGACCGTGCCGAGCATCATGCCGGCCACTGCAACGAAGACGGACGCGACGGGGAACGTGCCGCGCCACGCTAAGACCGAGGCGGCGAAGATGCATAAGCCCGAGGCGATAATGACCGTCACCGTGAAGGGGATTGGCAGCAGCGTGAAGATTCCGATGCTGAGGCCGCAGGCGAACCCGCGGACGAGAAGCTGGCGGAAGCCCAAGCGCCGCGTGGTACCAGCGGTGCGGGGACGTGCGAAGCGGCGCGCAAGGAGGCCGATTCCCACGAGGAGAGCGCAGGGCACCACGGCAGCGAACACAAAAGCATGAAGGGCTTCTGGCACCAGGGTGGCTACGGCGCTCGAGGCGCTCGCGAGGAATTCGTTGGTCATAAGAAAAGAATAAGGATGTGCGCTATGCAGAAGAAAGCACTTTGGGTGTACTTAAAGGCCTTTGTGCGCACCTCGACAGGTGATTGCCAGAGAGCGGAGCAAATCTGTGTGCCCGGTAGGCGAACCGCCATGTATAGGGGCGTTCGGGGTAGGATATGTCATTGCTATGACTTCTCCATTTAAGTTTAATGTTGCGGACTTGCTGCGCGGTCCGGATGCTGATGGCATGCCGCAGCAGCGCACGCAGACGGGGCCAGCGCCGGAGCGCATTGGTGTCGAAATGATCGCTATCCCCAAGGACGACGAGCTGAGCGTCGACGCGACGCTTACCCCGCTGGGCGGCGCGATTATGGTCGACGCCGATATCCATGGACAGTTGGAAGGCGAGTGCGTGCGGTGCTTGCGCCCGCTCACCCCGCCGGTGGATCTTCACATCACGCAGGTCTATGCCACGGACCCGGATTTTATTTCTGGTGATGCGGCGGATGAAGCGGACGAGGGCTCGGGGGACGAGACTCCGATCATCGAGGGCGACGAGATCGATATTCTCCAGGCCGTCATCGATGAGGCTGGCTTGACGCTGCCGTTTAACCCCACGTGTGAGGACGGCTGCGACGTGCCGGAGGTCGAGGGCGTGACGCTGGGCACCTCGGGCGAAGAGGATACTACGACTGACCTGCGTTGGGCCGGACTGGAGAAGTTCCTGTGAGCAAGAAAACCAAGATGACGGGCGAAGAAGCGCTGGAAGCTGCGTTCAACTCGGTCGACCATGCGCCGCTGCTGGCGTCGCTCGGCATCGACATTCCGCATGACTTGCTGCGTCTTGCGCTGTCGCACCGTTCCTTCGCGAACGAGCACGGCCACTTGCCGAACAACGAACGACTGGAGTTTCTTGGTGACGCGGTGTTGGGCCTGTCCGTGGCCTCGCAGCTCTACACGCAGTACCCGTCGCGTCCTGAGTCTGATATCTCGAAGATGCGCGCGTCCATCGTCTCGCGCTACGGCTTGTCCGACATCGCACGCGAAATTGGCCTGGGTCAATACATCCTGCTGGGCAAGGGCGAGACGACCACGGGCGGCGCAGATAAAGACTCCATCCTGGCAGACACGATGGAAGCCCTTTTTGGCGCCATCTACCGCACGCATGGTTTTGAGCCAGCGCGCGACGTGATTCTCACGCTGTTTAAGAAGAAGATCAACAACGCCACTGCCTCGGGCCGTCATTTGGACTGGAAGACGAACCTACAGGAGCTGTGCGCGGAGCTGCGCGCGCCCATGCCGGTGTATTCGGCGACGTCCACCGGCCCCGAGCATGCGCAGACTTTCACCGCACACGCGCATGTCGCGGGGAAAGAGCTGGGCGTGGGTACCGGCCAGAACAAGAAGCTGGCCGAACAACAGGCGGCAGAAAAGGCCCACGGCGCGCTGACAGAGCACCCGGAGCTCGTTGCAGGCACCGTGGATACGTGGACCCAGAGCTAGGTCTGCATGCCGGAACTTCCTGAGGTCGAGTCTGTTCGCCGGGGGTTGGTGGGCTATCTGCCGGGCCACACGTTCGAACGCGTGGAGGTCCTTCACCCGCGGTCGAACAGGGGACAACTGGCGCCGCTGGCGGGCCTGCTCGTGGGGCGCACCGTCGCGGATGTCGCGCGCCGGGGCAAGTTCATGTGGCTCGAATTCGAGGGGGAGGACCGGAGTGATCCGCACCGCGACGTTCTCCATGTGCACCTGGGCATGTCGGGACAGATGCGGGTGGGGGAGGTGTCGTCGAAACACGTGCGGGTGCGCGCGACGTTATCGGAGGGACTCGAACTGTCCTTTATCGACCAGCGCACGTTTGGCTATTGGCTCTATGGTCCCTGGTCGAAGATTGCACATATCGCGCCTGATCCCTTGGAACCAGACTTCGACGGCGTGGCGACCGCGCGACGGCTGCGGTGGAAGAAGAGCGCCGCGAAAGTCGCGCTCATGGACCAGACCGTGGTGAGCGGAATTGGCAATATCTACGCGGACGAGGCGTTCTGGGCGGCGGGGATCCGACCGACGCGGCGCGCCTCGAGTCTGTTGCAACGTGAGGCGGTGGCGCTCCTCGGGGCGGCGTCGGACGTCATGGGACGCGCGCTCGCGGTGGGCGGCACGAGCTTCGACGCCCTGTACGTCAACGTCAATGGCGAATCCGGATACTTTGACCGCTCCCTGCACGCGTACGGGCGAGACGGCGAACCCTGTGACCGGTGCGGCACGCCGCTGACCAAGATCGTGCTGGGCGGGCGCGGCACGCACTACTGTCCCAAGTGCCAAAAATAGGGGAAAGTGAGATGTCTCCTGTCGCATGAGATAGGTAGATCCGGCTCACATACCCTATTGTTTTCTGCATGCAGGAAATTTTAAGCACCGTGATCGGTGCGATTAACGACACTCTGTGGACATGGGTCCTTCCGTGGCTGCTCATCGCCGCGGGTCTCTTCTTTGGTTTCCGGACTGTCGTCGTGCAGATCCGTATGGTCCCCGATATGTTCAAGGCCATCGTCGAGCGCCCCAAGGGCGTGGGCGTCGACGAGGACGAGGAATACGGCGGCATTTCCGCGTTTAAGGCGTTCACCATTTCCGCGGCGTCGCGCGTGGGCACCGGCAACGTCGCCGGCGTGGCCGTCGCGATTTCCGTCGGTGGACCGGGCGCGGTGTTCTGGATGTGGATAATTGCTATCCTGGGCGGCGCGACGGCCTTCGTCGAGTCGACGCTCGCTCAGCTGTGGAAGATCCGCGACGGGGAAACCTACCGCGGTGGCCCGGCGTACTACATGAGCCGCGGCCTGGGCTGGAAGAAGCTGGCGGCGGTCTTCTCCGTGGCCATCGCCATTACCTTCGGCTGGCTCTACGAAGCATTCCAGACCAACGCCATCTCTGAGTCCTTCGCGACCTCCTTCAACCAGGACTCCACGACATTCAAGGGCATCATCGGTCTGGCCGTTGCATTTTTCTCGGGTCTCATCATCATCGGTGGCGTGAAGCGCATTGCCAACATCACGCAGGTCGTCGTGCCCTTCATGGCGCTGGCATACCTCGCCGTTGGTCTCGTGGTCATCGTCATCAACATCGGTGAAGTTCCTGCAATGTTCCTCCACATCGTGGAGTCGGCCTTCGGCTTCAGCGAGGTCGCCGGCGCGACCCTCGGCATGGCACTGATGAAGGGTATTCAGCGCGGCCTGTTTTCCAATGAGGCCGGTGAAGGATCTGCTCCGAACGCCGCGGCCACCGCGACGGTCTCGCACCCGGTCAAGCAGGGCCTCGTGCAGACGCTCGGCGTCTACTTCGATACCCTCGTCGTTTGTTCCATCACCGCGTTCATCATCCTGCTGGGCACGGACTTCGAGTCCTTCGGCAGCGACGAGATCGCTGGCGTGGCCCTCACGCAGTCCTCGCTGAGCAACGTCGTGGGTGCTTGGGGTACGCACTTCATCACGTTCATTCTGTTCTTCCTGGCCTTCTCCTCGGTGCTGGGGAACTACTACCTTGCGGAATCCAATATCACCTACCTCTTCAAGCAGAAGTGGGCGCTGTGGGGCTTCCGCGTTATCTCTGTGGCTTTCGTCTTCTACGGCGCCGTGGCCCCGCTGGGCACTGTCTTCGACTTGGCCGATACCGGTGCCGCCATCATGGTGCTGCTCAACGTCGCAGCCATCGTGCCGCTGTCGGGCGTGGCCATCAAGCTGCTCAAGAACTACAACGACCAGCGTCGACAAGGCGTCGACCCCGTCTTCCACCGCGACATGCTGCCGGGCGTGTCCAACATCGAGGTCTGGGACGGTTCCGATCCTGTGACGCGTCGTAGCGTGGAAGACCGCCAGCACTTGAACAATAAGCTGGGAGACCACACCAACTTCCGCGAGTTCTAACTCGCCACGAGAAACCCAGATACCGAAATTTAAGGAGACCCCATCCCATGGTTCGCATGACCGCATTTGTTCACGGCTACGTCCAAGGAGTGGGGTTTCGTTGGTGGGTGCGCTCCCGCGCCCTAGAACTTGGCTTGGCCGGGCACGCCACAAACTTGAGCGACGGCCGCGTCCAAATCGTCGCAGAAGGCCCGCGCGAGGTCTGTGAGCGCCTCCTTGAGCTCACCCGTGAGCAGCCGTCCACGACGCGCCGCCCCGGAACGGTCGACATGGTCGTTCCGCAGTGGGCGGAGCCCAAGGGCGAGTCGGGCTTTATCGAACGCTAGACCTTACGGGGAAAGTGGCTCATCCATCGCGTGGTGAGCACCGCAACTTCGAGCGACATATCGCGGGGGACGGCGGCGTTGAGCTCGCTGAGCACCAGCTCGTCCGCGCCGGCGGCGCGGAGGAGCACAGCGTAGAGGACCGAGGGCATCGGCAAGCTTAAAAGACGTGCTGCCAGCCCCCGGTGCCCGCGTCGATATCCGCGGCGAGGACGGCCTCCCGCACGGAGGCGGTGAGTTGTTCCACCACGTCATCGCGTGAGCGGAAGTGCCGGTACAAGGCCGAGCGCGCAACGCCTGATTCCCGCACGATATCCGTGACGGCGATTTTCTCCCATTCCTTCTCGCCAGCGAGACGATTGAGTGCGCCAACGACACGATCGAAAGCGCTGTGTGCGGAGGCGTCATTGGCCTCGCGCAAGGCGCGCAGTTGTGAGTCAGTACGGAAATTCATGCGTAAGTGTGCTTTAATTTAATATATAAAATGACTTATATCCGAGTCTGGCGCATGGCTTGCTAGAATTGCACGAATGCACCTCAAATCGCTCACGCTCAAAGGATTCAAGTCCTTCGCGTCGGCGACGTCTATGAAATTTGAGCCCGGCATCTGCGCCGTGGTCGGTCCCAACGGCTCCGGCAAATCCAATGTCGTCGATGCCCTCGCGTGGGTCATGGGGGAGGGCTCCGCCAAAACGTTGCGTGGCGGCAAGATGCAGGACGTCATCTTCGCCGGTGCGGGTGATCGCAAGGCCTTGGGGCGCGCCGAGGTGACGCTCACCATCGACAACGCGGATGGTGCGCTGCCCATCGAGTACTCTGAGGTCTCCGTCACCCGCCGCATGTACCGCGACGGCGCGAGTGAATATGAGATTAATGGCGCCAAGGCCCGCCTCATGGACATTCAGGAGCTGCTCAGCGACTCCGGTATCGGCCGCGAGATGCACGTTATCGTAGGGCAGGGCAAGCTCGCGGAGATCCTCGAGTCGCGTCCGGAGGACCGCCGTTCTTATATCGAAGAGGCGGCCGGCGTCCTCAAGCACCGCCGCCGCAAAGAAAAGGCGCAGCGCAAGCTCACCGGCATGCAGGCGAACCTGGATCGCCTCCAGGACCTCACGGATGAGCTGGGCAAGCAGCTCAAGCCCCTCGCGCGACAGGCAGAAGCCGCGAAGCGCGCCGCCACGGTCCAGGCGGATCTGCGCGACGCCCGCCTGCGTCTCGCCGGTGACCAGGTCGTGCGCCTGCGCGCCGAATACGACAACGCGGAGAAACAAGCCGAGCTCCTCGCCGAACAGGTCGCCACGCTCCAAGCCCAGCTCGAGGCTGCAGAAGAAGCCCACGCCGACGTCGAGGCCCAGCTTGCCGTCGCGGCACCGGCTGCCGATGCCGCCCAAAAGCTTTGGTTCGATCTTTCCTCCCTTGCCGAGCGCGTCTCCGCGACCCAGCGCATCGCCACCGAGCGCGCCCTGAACGTCGGTGCCCAGGTCGCCTACTCCGGCCAGGATCCCGAAGATCTTGAGGCCCGCGCTGCGCGTGCCGACGAGGAACATGAGATGCTCCTCGAAGCGGCAGAGGAAGCCGCCATGCGCCTGGAGTCCCTGCGCGAAACCTTGCTGGAGAAGCGGGAGGCCTTCGAGGCCGCCGACCGCGAACACATGGCCCAACTGCGCGCCATCGCGGACCGCCGGGAGGGCGTTGTCCGTCTTATCGCCGCGGAGGAGTCGCTTACTGCCCAGGTTGAGTCCGTCGAATCCGAGCTCTCCCGCCACGAGGAGGCTCTCGGTTCCACCCGTGAGCGCACGCAGGCCGCCCAGCGCGAGGCCGACAGCGTCGCGGACAAGCTGGCGGCCCTCGACGCGGAGCGCCAGCCCCTCGAAGAAGCCCACGTGCGCGCCGCTACGGAATCCGATGCCGCCGATAAGCGCCTCGAGCAGTTGCGTGACGGCCAGCGCGAACGCGAACGCGCCGTCTATACGCTGCGCTCGCGCATCGAGACGCTGGCGACCACCGCGCCGGAGACCGCCGATCTCGGTCCCGACTTCCATCCGCTCGCGGACTTCCTCACGACCTCGCAGGAAACGGCCGTCGCCGCGGCGCTTGGCGCCTTCGCCGACGCCCAGGCCGGTAGCCTCACTCCTGAGCTGCTCACGCAGCTTTCCGATGCCGCCCGCGCCACGCTCTTCGACACCTCCACGTCCCACGACCCGGGGGACTGGCGTCTCGACGCGACGCTCCCAGGTGGCTGTTCGTGGCTACTCGACCACGTCACCGCAGTACCGGAAGTCCGCGCTGCCGTCACGCGGCTCCTCGCCGACGTCGTGCTTGCCCCCGACGCGTCTGCAGCCCGCGCCCTCGTTGCGGACGATCCGCGCCTGCGCGCCGTGACGCCTGACGGCCTTCTTGTCGGTGAGGGCTGGGTTCAAGTTGGCAGCGGCGCGCAGACCACCGTCGAGGTCGCCGCTCGCATCGCCGCTGCCGAAGCTGAACTCGAGACCGCCCAAGCGGAGCTCGAGGAACTTTCCGGCACGTTCGAGGGCGCCAAGCTCGCTGCGGAAGACGCCCGCGTCACCGCCGCCTCCGCGAAGGCCGCGCTGCGCGAGCACGACACGCAGATTGAGGCGTGGAAGCGCGACCACCAGCGTCTCCTGTCCCAACATGCGGCGAATAAAGCGGAGCACGAGAAGGCCGCCGCTCGCGCCACGGACATCGAGGTCCAGCTCACGCAGCTGCGCGAGCAACTCGCCGAGGCCCGGGACCGCCTCGCCCGCGTCGACGCGGACGACACCCCAGATGAGCCCAGCTCCCAGGCCCGCGACGAGGCGAACGCTGCCCTCGAACAGGTCAAGGCCATGGAGGTCGAGGCCCAGCTCGCCGCGCGCTCCGCCCAGGACAAGGTCGCCCAAGTGGCCGGCCGCGGCGATGCCCTGCGCCGCCAGGCTGAGCACGAACGCCAAGCGAAGGCCCGCCACGAACAGGCCATGGCCCGCCGCCGCGCGCAGGCCGAACTCGCCGGCACCGTTGCCCGCCACGCCCGTGACCTCGCCGCGCGCGCGAGCCTCGCCCTGGATCGCGCCACCGAAGAACGCGACGCCGCGCTTGCGGAGCGCACCCGCCTCCAATCCCACGTCCAGCAGGCCGCCGCTCAGGTCTCCGCCGCGCGCTCACAGCTCGACCGACTCACCTCGAACGCGCATAACTCGGATATCGCGCGTTCCCAGGCCCAGGTCCGCCGCGACGAGGCTGAAGCTAAACTTGTCGAGCAGCTCGGCCTGTCGATGACGGATCTGCTCCGCGATTACACGCCGGGCGAGGACTTCGACCGCGCAGCGGAGACAAAGCGGCTCAAGCAGGCCGAAAAAGACTTGAACTCCTTGGGCAAGGTCAACCCGCTGGCCCTCGAAGAATACAAAGCGCTGGAGGAGCGCTACACCTTCCTGTCCACGCAGCTCGATGACGTCATCCAGGCGCGCAAGGACCTCACCGGCGTCATCGAAGACGTCGACGAACAGATTCTCCAACTCTTCACGGACGCGTGGAACGACGTCGAGGCCGAGTTTCCCAAGGTCTTTCTGACCCTCTTCCCAGGCGGCGAGGGCCGACTCGTCCTCACCGACCCGGACGACATGCTCACCACGGGCATTGAGGTTGAGGCTCGCCCGCCGGGAAAGAAGGTCAAGCGTCTGTCCTTGCTTTCCGGTGGCGAGAAGTCGCTTACCGCGCTGGCCATGCTCGTGGCTATCTTCCGCGCGCGCCCCAGCCCGTTCTACGTCATGGACGAGGTCGAGGCCGCCCTCGACGACGTCAACCTGCGCCGACTCATTGCGCTCTTCGAGGAGCTGCGCAAGGACTCGCAGCTCATCGTCATCACGCATCAGAAGCCGACGATGGACATCGCGAACGTGCTCTACGGCGTGACCATGCGCGGCGACGGCGTTACGCGCGTCATCTCGCAGCGCATGACGCTCGCCGGCGACGCCCCAGGCTCGGAGGCCGCGGCTGCCGATGCCGCCCGCCTGGGCGTGGACGCCCCCGCTAGCCGGGGGTGAGTCGCGGCTTTGCTGTGCCCGACTCGCGCGTCTTTGGCACTATAGAGAGCATGAACACAACTCTTATCGTCGTTATCGTCGTTGCTATCCTGCTTCTCATCATTCTTGGAGTGATTATTGGAGGCAAGAAGCGTGGCGAAGCGAAGAAGGTCTCTTTCGAAAAACCGGCTGAGATTGAGGAAAAGCAGCTCACGCAGGAGCAGAAGTCCGGCGACTACCAGGCCCAGGGCGGCTTTAACTTCACGCAGGCTGGCCCGGCGAAGGAACCGGTGACTCCGCCGTCGAACCCGAGCACACAGCCGGGTTCCGCTGAGCCGAGCGCAACGGCGATGGTCAACGAGCAGCTGCGCGGCGAGACCCCGAAGACTGAGCCTAAGAAGCCGGAGCCCGTGAAGTCCGAACCCGCGGCGCCGGTCCAGAACTCAAAGGTCGTCGAGGAAACTAAGCCGGAGCCGGTAAAGGCCGAGCCGACCGCCCCGGTTCAGGAACCGGAACCGGAGAAGCCTGCTGCAGCAGCAGCTGTTGGTGCGGCGGCGACCGAGAACGTGGAGGCCGAGGAAGCCGCTGCCAAGGCGGATGCCGCGGCGGAGACCACGCGCGACGAGGTCGAGGAAGAATCCGAGACGGAAGACTCGCCGGTCTTTGACGAGGTCGCCGAGGATACGGATGACACCGACACCGCGGATGCGGTCGACGACATCGAAGACGACGCGGATCTCGAGCGCACCCAGGAGGCTGCGGCAGCGGCCGAGGCACAGACGGCATCGGCAGCTGAAGCCCGCGAGGTCACCGAGGTTCCGGAAGAGCCGACGTCCGAGACCGCGTCCGAGGACACCGAACTGGTGGAGACGCCGGCACAGCCGACGGAGGACATTGCGCCGGCGGCTGGTCGTCTGGGCAAGCTGCGTGGACGCCTGTCGCGTTCGCAGAACGCCATCGGACAGGGTCTCATGGGCATTCTGTCTGCGGGCGACCTGGACGATGACGCGTGGGAGGAAATCGAAGATACCCTCATCATGGCGGACCTAGGTACCAAGGCCACGATGAAGGTTACCGAGTCTCTGCGCGAGAAGATCGCCGAGCGCGGCGTGAACTCCGAGGCGGAGGCCCGTGAGATGCTCCGCGAGTCGCTCATCGAGGTCGGCCACCCGGAGATGGACCGCTCCATCAAGGCCATGCCGAACGAAGGCAAGCCGGCGGTCATCATGGTCGTGGGCGTCAACGGCACCGGCAAGACGACGACCACGGGCAAGCTCGCCCGCGTGCTCGTCGCCATGGGCCACCGCGTCCTGCTCGGTGCGGCGGATACGTTCCGTGCCGCGGCTGCTGACCAGCTCGAGACCTGGGGTCGCCGCGTCGGCGCCGATACCGTGCGCGGCAAGGAAGGCGCGGATCCCGCGTCCGTCGCATTCGATGCCGTCGCGAAGGGCGTGGAGCAGGGCGTCGACGTGGTGCTCATTGACACGGCCGGCCGTCTGCACACGTCGACTGACTTGATGGACCAGCTGGGCAAGGTCAAGCGCGTGGTCCAGAAGAAGGCGGAGGTCGACGAGGTCCTCATGGTCATCGACTCGACCGTGGGCCAGAACGGCCTCGTACAGGCGCGCGTGTTCCGCGAGATCGTGGATATCACGGGCGTCGTGCTCACGAAGCTCGATGGCACCGCTAAGGGCGGCATCGTCTTCCAAGTTCAGGAGGAGCTCGGCGTGCCGGTCAAGCTCGTGGGCCTGGGCGAGGGCGCGGATGACCTCGCGCCGTTCGAGATTGAGGGCTTCGTTGACGCCCTGCTTGGCGACAAGAAGTAAATCGCACAAGTGAGGAGCTCCGCAGTTCATTGCGGGCTCTTTTTATGTCTGCTTAATCGCCCGCGGTCTTCGTTGCGACGAAGTCCGGATCCTCGGCGCCGTCCGCGTCGATGATGAAGTCGCCGTCGCGCTTGTCGACGCTGAACGTCCAAGCAGGCAGTGCGAGAGAGCGAGGGTGCATAGCGGTGTCCTTAGGAGATAGTGACTTTATTTCACCTTGCCTAACCATCGCGTTAACCGCGTCATATATGCGGGCAAGGTATGGGGGCATCGGAAAGCTCTGTGCCTCATCGAACGAATGAAAAGTAATGTGACCTGGGACGAGGCCCGATGGTAGGGTTGAAAACGCTGTATTTAATGCGCATCTGTCCTATTTAAACCAATGTTTGTGAGGCGAGTTCTTTCGTGACTCTTAGCTTTGTTGTCCTCCTCGCAGCCTTGGCATTGATCTTTGCACCCGGGCTCGTCAAGCTCATGGACCGGCAGGCGGGCTACCCGCTTGCGGTCCTTTTTGTTGTGGCCGCGGGGCTCATCATCTCTCGTCTGGGGGACGTGCTGGACGGCACGCCTCTCACCGTCACGTATACCTGGGTTCGCGATTTCGTGGAGCCAGGTATGGACGTGAGCGTGTCCCTGCGCGCGGATGCGCTGAGTGCTTTCTTTGCCTTGCTTGCTCTTATCATCGGCGCTGTGGTGTTTACCTACTCGGCGGCTTATCTGCCGAAGAAACAGGGGAATACCAGTTTCTACGTCCTGATGACGGCGTTCATGCTGTCCATCCTCCTGCTGGTGTTGGCTAATGACGTGGTGTTGCTCTTCGTCGCGTGGGAGCTTGTCTCTCTAGCGTCGTTCATGCTCATCGCGCGTTCCGGCTCCGGCGGCGAGGCAGGCTCCCAGCGCACGTTGATCCTCACCTTCATTGGCGGACTCACTTTGCTCACCGCGCTGGCGATTGCGGCGACGGCGGCAGGGACGACGCACATTGAGCTCATTCTGGCCTCCGACGTGTGGGCACAGCGCCCGGGCCTGACCGCGGGCGTCGCGGTGCTCGTGGCGATTTCTGCGTTTACGAAGTCCGCGCAGTTCCCATTCCACTTCTGGCTCCCAGAGGCTATGGCGGCGGCGACGCCGGTCTCGGCCTTCCTGCACGCCGCGGCCGTCGTCAAGGCAGGCATCTACCTGCTCGTGCGTTTCTCCACCATCTTCCACGACGTGGCCGTATGGAACTGGCTACTCATCGTGGTGGGCATGGGCACGGCGATCATGTCCGCCGTCTTCGCGGTGCAGAAGACCGATCTGAAGAAGCTCACGGCATACTCGACCGTCTCGCACCTGGGCTGGATTGTGGCGACCATCGGCGTCGGCACCCCCTTTGCCATCGCGGCCGCCATCGTGCACACGGCGGCGCACGCGCTGTTCAAGTCTTCGCTGTTCATGCTCATCGGCGTCATCGACCACGAGGCGGGCTCCCGCGACATTCGTCGCTTGGGCGTGCTGTGGAACAAGATGCCGTGGACATTTGGTTCCGTGGTCATCGGTGCAGCCTCCATGGCGGCGGTCCCGCCGCTGCTGGGCTTCGTGTCCAAGGAAGGCATGCTCACCGCGTTTGAGGATGCCCCGATTGGCTTAGCTGGCCAGGTGATCCTGTTGATTGCCGCGGGCATCGGCGCGTTCTTTACCTTTACGTATTCGGTGAAGATCGTCTTCGGCGCCTTCTTCGACGGCCCGCGTGATGTCAGTGGCGTCCACGAGGCTCCGGTGCGCCTGTGGCTCCCGGCCGCGTTGCCCGGATTCATGTCCTTCCCGCTCGTGTTCATCATGGGGCGTGCGGACAAGCCTGTCGATGCCGTCGTGGATGCGGTCGGCTTAGAGTCCCACACCCACTTGGCACTGTGGCATGGTTTTACCATCCCGCTCCTCATTTCGGTGACGGTGCTCGTGCTGGGTGTTGTGGGCGTTGTGTTCCGCAAGCGCTTCTGGGCCGCGTTCGAGTCCCGCCCGTTCCTGCCACGCAGCGGCAACGAGCTCCTGCACTCCATGCAGAAGGGCGCGACGTGGATTGGCCGCCAGCTCGGCCGCATGTCCGATACGCATAATCCCTCGCGTCTCATGCTGCCCATTGTTCTGCTCATTATCGTTCTTGCAGGTGCCGCTCTCATTGGCGAGGGCGTTGACGGCGTCGCGTTGGCACCGCGCGTTCCTGGCTTGGATAACCCGTGGGATATCATCCCGCTGCTCATCGTGGCGTTGTCCATGATTGGCCTGGTGCGCACGCACAACCGACTCACCGGTGCTGTCATGATTGGTATCGCTGGTACGGGCGTGACGCTGCAGATGCTCATCATGGGCGCGCCGGACGTGGCGCTTACGCAATTTCTCGTTGAGGCGTTGTCCGTCATCGTCATGATGATGGTCCTGCGTTACCTGCCGGAGCGTTTCCACACCGTGCAGAACACCTCGCGTCGCACAGGGTCGATTGTCATCGCCATCCTTGCTGGTATCGCCGCCTTCCTCGGCGTGTGGGCTCTCATGGGCCGCCACGAGCGCTCGAGCCTCGCGGAGTGGTACCTCAACGAGGCCCCCGGAATTACTGGCGGCGACAATGTTGTGGCGACCATCATCGTCGAGTTCCGTGGACTTGATACCTTGGGTGAGCTGTCCGTGCTGGGTATGGCCGCCGTCGTCATTGCCGCGATTACCACGACGCTGCCGCGCTTCCCGTTTACCTCGGGTACGCGCCCGGCGCCCTTCGGCCAGTCGCAGCTCAACTCCGTGCCGCTGCGCAAGGCGCTCATTCTGGTGGCGCCGCTGCTGGCCATCTTGTCGCTCATCGTCTTCTACCGCGGGCACCAGGCCTCGGGCGGAGGCTTCCCGGCCGCGCTCATCATGGGTGCCGCCATCGGCTTGGCGTACCTGTCCCGTGGCTCGGATGAGATCGTCTTCGGCCGCATGACGCCAATCCACCTCACCGGTATCGGCATCCTTGTCGCGCTGTCCGCCGGTTTTGTGGGCTACTTCCACCACGGCTGGGGCAACGGCGGCTTCCTTGCTGCTATTCACGCCGAGGCCTTCGGCGAACACTGGACAACGTCCATGATCTTCGACTTGGGTATTTACCTTGCGGTGTTGGGCATGCTCACCATGGCCATCAACGCCCTGGGCGGTTACTTGCGCCCCGGTACAGAGCGTGACTACCTGCCGTGGGTCCACGGGGACGACTCCTCGCTGCCCACGACGCCGCGCATCACTATGGATAACGCGGACGATCCGTACCCGGCCCCGATTAACCCCTCGACCGACCCGTTGGCCTTGCTCAATGAACGCGAGGCTCGCACCAAAAAGTCGTCTGTTCGCGCAGCACGGATGAAGGGGGAGAAGTAAATGTATCTCGCACTTACCATCGGTATTTTGATGGCCGCTGCGGTCTATCTCATCCAACAGCGTGGCCTTGTCCACATCGTGTTGGGCATGATGGCCTTTAGCCACGCTGCGAACCTCACGTTGCTGGCCACGGGCGTCTACTCCTACCGCGGCGAATCCTTCCCGTCTCGCGTCGATGCCGCCGAGATGGCAGACCCACTGCCGCAGGCTTTCGTGCTTACGGCGGTTGTCATCTCCATGGCGACAACGACGATTCTGCTTACCATGGCGGCTATGGGCGCCAACGACGACACGGATGTCGTCGAGCCTGTGGATGACAACACCGTCGACCACGCGTTTAGCACCTTGGGTCGCGACGCAAAGAACCGCGACATTCTGGAGCGCTCCGCTCATGCGGTGCAGCGCATTAAGAACGCGGATGAGGGCGCGCTTTCTCCCAACGCCGCGAATGCTGAAGGGGGCGAGAAGTAATGCAACTTGCAAGTCAGCTCCTCCCGCTGTTCCCCGCGGTCCCGCTCGTTTCTGCTGCGCTGGCGCTACTGGCGCCATGGCGCCGCGTGCGTGACGCCATCATGCTCATCATTCCGGGTATCGGCATCGTCGCCGGCCTTGGACTGCTGGCGTTTACCTCGCAGAACGGCGTCGTCGCGCATACCGTGGGTCTGTACGTGGGCAATGCCGGTATCGCCTTTGCGGCCGACTCTTTCTCAGCCTTGCTCATTATCACGACGATGATCGTCTCGTTCGGCGCGAACTGGTTCGCCATCGTGGGCGGCGAGACCAAGTCCCGCTACTATCCCGCGTTGACACTCATCCTCATCACCGGCGTCAACGGCGCGCTCATCACCGCGGATCTCTTTAACTTCTTCGTGTTCATCGAGGTCATGCTGCTGCCGTCCTACGGCCTTATCACCATGTCCGGTACGTGGTCGCGTCTCGCGGCAGGCCGTGCCTTCGTCCTCGTCAACCTCTTTGCGTCGACGTTACTCATGGTGGGCGTGGGCTACATCTACTCGGTCGCTGGAGCGGTCAACCTCGCGGCGCTGAAAGGCGCTGCCGCTGGCAACGGCCAGGTCACCGTCGCGGCCGGACTCATCGTCATCGCCATCGCAGCGAAGGCGGGTGTCTTCCCCGTGCAGTCCTGGCTGCCGCGTACCTACCCGGGCACCTCGGCAGCGGTCATGGGCCTGTTCTCCTCGCTCCACACCAAGGTCGCCGTCTACATGCTCTTCCGCCTGTGGGTCGTGCTCTTCGACATGGACGCACGGTGGAACGTGCTCATCATCGTCATCATGATCATCTCCATGGCGATTGGCGCCTTTGGCGGCTTGGCGGAAAACTCCATCCGCCGCGTGCTGGGTTACCAGATGCTCAATGGCATGCCGTTCATCTTGGTCATGCTCGCCTTTACGAGCGAGGACCCGCAGCGCGCGCTGGCTGCCGGCATTCTCTACACGATTCACCACATGATTACGGTGGGTTCGCTCATCCTGGCCTCCGGCGCCATCGAGGAAACGTATGGCACCGGAACCTTGTCCAAGTTGTCTGGCTTGGCCCGCCGCGACCCGCTCATCGCGTGGATCTTTGCAGCCGGTGCCTTTTCCATCGTGGGCTTCCCGCCTTTCTCCGGTATGTGGGGCAAGGTCATGATCGTCTTCGAGGTGGCGCGCACCGGTACCGCGTGGGCCTGGGTCGTCATCGCCGCTATCGTCATCGCGTCCTTCGCGGCCTTCTTGTCCATGCTGCGCGTGTGGCGTGAGGTCTTCTGGGGCAAGCCGCTGCCGGTGGAGAAGGTGCCCGATGAACTCGTCATTCGCAAGTACCTCATGGCGCCGTCCTTGGCGCTCATCCTGGGCTCGCTGTGCATGTTCATCTTCGCCGGCTTCATTGTCGACGTGACACTCACGGCGTCGGGCGATCTCCTCAATGTGGATGCCTACTCCGCCGCTATTTTGGGCGATGACCCGGTAGGCATGCCGCAGCTCGATGGAATTCAGGAGGGCCGATAAATGGATATTAAGCGGATTCTGCATGGCTGCGTCTATACACCGTGGCTCGTCAAGGAAATCTTTGTCGCAGGTTTCTCGCTCGCACTCGATTCTTTGAAGCCGAACAATGGCTATCATCCGGTCGTGTTGCGTTACCCGCTGCGCGTGACCGATGCCTGGGATATCTTCTGGTTCACGTCGTCGATTACGGCGACGCCGGGAACGCTGTCGCTGGGGTTGCGCGAACCTCCGCGTGAAGGTTTACCGCGCATCGTCCTCGTGCACGCGGTGCAGGGCGACGATCCTGCTGACGTGATGGCGAGCCTCGCAGACATGGAAGAGCGCGTGGCACCCCACGTTAAGGGCATCGACTATGGCGTGCCCGGACAAGGAGACGCGACAGAGCTCGACCCAGCGTTCTACGAATATCCTTTGGAGACCGTTGGCCGACACATGCGCGCGCCGGATATGGCTCATGCGGATGACACACCGCTGGCCGCAGAGGACACGCCGAAGACGACACCGGCTAATCTCCTCCGCGCCAACCGAAAGGAGCAGAAGTAATGATTGACTTTGCGAATCTTTCCCTCTTCGGGTGGATTGTTGTCATCTGCATCTTCATCATGGGAGGTGCCGTGTGCGCGGGCCTCCTGCTTGCCTTGCGCTCGCGTGATGAGCTCACCCGCACGGTGATTTCGGACCTCGTGTTCTACGGCATGATCGCCGTGTTTATTTCGTGGACGCTGCTCAACGACATGTCCATTGCGTACGACATCGTGTTGCTGGGCGCCATCGTCGCCGGCGTGCTGCCCACCCTGTCGATGTCCCGCATTATTTCGAAGGGTAGGAGGTAACCTCCATGACGATCGCAGAAATTATCGCGGCGGTGCTCGTCATCGCTGCCACCATCATGGTCGTTGCAACGGCCGTGGCGCTATGGCGCGCTCCCGATGCCCTCACGCGTGTCAACCTGCTCGGTCCCACCGTCGGCGTGGCCGTGCCCTTGCTCCTTTGTGCCAAGCTCATCATCGATTGGTCGACGACTGGCTTCGACTTTTGGAACTTGGTCAAGGTGCTGCTCACGCTGTTTGGCGTGTGGATTATCGGGTCAGTGGGCTCGTTCTACATGGGCCGTTCCATCTACGGTGTGACGGTCACCGACGTGAAGTTTGCACGCCGTAAGGCCGCGCGTGAGTCTAAGGACCGCAAGGTGGTGGCAGACAATCCACTGCCGGCCGGCATCGTGCCGGATCCTGACGACCCGCAGTCCCCGGGGGATGCTGCAGCACAGTAGGAACGAGGCCTCGGTGAGCTTCTGCTCGCTGGCGTTTTTGTGTGTTTTCTAGTCGTCGAAGCTGATCTCCTCGGGTTCGGGGAGGGGGACGAGGTTGCGTTCGGTGGATCCCCAGGTGCCGTCTTCAAAGAGCCAGTAGACGGTTCCGGTTGCGGGGTCGAGGATGTAGTCACACCGCCGGTGCGTCTTCACGTTGTGGTGGTGCTGGCACACGGCGGTGGGGTTGTCGGTGCAGGTGTCGCCGCCTTCGCCGTATTCGACGCGGTGCTCAAGCTGTGCGTGCTTGGCGGGCACGGTGCAGTCGGCGCGGCGCAGGTGCCGTCGCGTGCTTCGATAAACGCGCGGATGGCATCTATGGGGACGTAGGCGTCGGGCGGGGGTTCGGGTTGTCTGGTGGAACGGTGGTCATGAGGGGCTACCCCCATCAAGGCGTTAGATTTGGTGTTCGGGAGCTAACGCGACCCGGCAAATCCATCCCCGTTGGTGTTCCTCAACACTGTCGAATGCTTAAGGTGGGAAACTGTGTGGCTGGGCGAGGAGGGGGTGGGGCCGGGCATTTACATTCAGGCCGGGTGTTCGGGTGATTGGGGGCAACAGTGCAGGTGGTGGTGCTGGCCGAAGTAAGGACGGCATCCGGAAGGTGAGCCCGAGCTGCTTTTCTATAGCGTGATAGGTACTATCCTTCGTGTACCTATAACTCTATAGAAAAGAGGCGAGACGGATGACTCCCGATCAACTGGCCGCGGCTTCCGGCAACTCCGCGTGGATGCTGATCTCTGCTGCATTAGTGCTTCTCATGACGCCGGCCCTGGCGTTATTTTATGGCGGACTCTCGGATAAGCGAAGTGTCCTCAACATGATGATGATGTCCTTCGGTACCCTCGGCGTGGTCTGCGTCGTCTACGTCCTGTGGGGCTGGTCGATGTCTTACGGCACGCAGTCGTGGGGCGGCGTGGTCGCGAACCCGTTCGAGTTCTTCGGACTGCGCGACTCTATTACGGACGCGGATGGCAACTACATTGAGGGGGCGTCCGGGTATACGAACGTCATCGATATCGGATTCCAGCTCACCTTTGCGGTGATCTCTACCGCAATTATTTCCGGTGCGCTGCTGGGTCGCGTGAAGTTCGGTACGTGGCTGGTTTTTAGTGGTCTGTGGGCGACTTTCGTTTACTTCCCGCTGGCGCACATGGTCTGGGGTGGGGGATTGCTCTCCCACGCGGAGCGTTCCCTTTCCTCCTGGATCTTCGGCACCGTCACTGAGGCGGGTGAGACCACCGCGGCAGTCTCGCCGGTGGACTTCGCAGGCGGCACCGTCGTGCATATCTCTGCTGGTACCGCGGCACTCGTTCTCGCCATCGTCGTGGGCAAGCGTGCTGGCTGGCCCACCAAGGTCTCTCGTCCGCATAACCTGCCCATGGTCATGACGGGCGCGGCGCTGCTCTTCTTCGGCTGGTTCGGCTTCAACGGCGGCTCCGCCTTCGCCGCGGACGGTCTGGCGGGCCTGGCGTGGCTCAACACGGCGGCGGCGACCGCGGCGGCCATGCTCGGCTGGATGGCCGTGGAAGCCATTCGCGATAAGGCGGCCACGTCTCTCGGCGCGGCCTCCGGCGTTGTTGCTGGACTTGTTGCCATTACTCCCGCCGCTGGCGTGCTGACTCCGGCGACCTCGTTGATTCTGGGCGGCATCGGCGGCGTGGTGGCGTGCCTGGGCGTGGGGCTGAAGTACACGTTCGGCTACGATGACTCGCTCGACGCCGTCGGCGTGCACCTCGTCGCCGGTCTGTGGGGCACCATCGGCTTGGCGCTTTTCGCCAGCGAGGGCGGCCTGCTTACGGACGATGCCGGCTACGGCGTCAAGCTCCTTATAATTCAGACCGTCATCGCGGTGGTCGCTATGGTCTTCGCTGGAATCGTCACGCTGGTCATTGCGCTGGCGCTCAAGTACACCCTCGGCTGGAGGATTGAGGACGAAGACGAGGAGGCCGGTGTCGATGTTTCCGAGCACCGTGAGTCGGGTTACGATCTGGCCGCACAATCGGGCATGCGAGCACCCGCTACTATGATTGGCAGTACGAATGATTCCACGGCGCCCACCATCCCGCCGCGCACCGACGTCAAGGAGTAAACCATGAAGCTCATTACCGCAGTAGTCAAGCCCTTTACCCTTCCGGACGTGCGTGCCGCGCTGGAGCAGCTCGATGTCCACGGCCTGACCGTGACGGAAACCCAGGGCTTCGGCCAGCAGCGCGGCCACAGCGAGGTCTACCGCGGCGCCGAGTACGCCACGGACTTCGTGCCGAAGGTCAAGCTGGAGATCATCCTCGCCGATGAGCAGGTGGACGAGGTACTCAACGCCATCGTCGAGTCCGCGTACACCGGCAAGATTGGTGACGGCAAGGTCTGGGTCACCCCGGTCGAGGACCTTATCCGGGTCCGCACCGGCGAGCGCGGCGAAGCCGCCATTTAGTCCCGTGACACCATCCGACATTCGCGCCGAGGCTTATGCCTCGGCGCTTGCCGTTGTCCGCTCCCTCGATCTGCCCGAAGGCACCGCGCTCGCCGCGACCGGGTCGTTCGCCCGCCAGGAGATGACCCCGCGCTCGGACATCGACCTCATTCTCCTCCATCCCGCTGACAAGGAGCTGGACGAGGAAAAGGTCGCGCAGATGTGGTACCCCGTGTGGGACGCGAAGTACCACCTCGACTACGCGGTGCGAACGCCGGACGAGTGTGCGGACATTGCGGCAGAAGATGCATCGGCAGGCTTTGCGCAGCTGGATCTTGCCTACGTCGCGGGCAATAAGCTGCTCGTCGATGAAGCCCGCGCTAAGCTGCTCGCCGTCTGGCGGCGCCAGCTCCAGCGTGGGTTCGATGCGTTCATTGATACCGCCATCGCGCGCTGGCACCGGTCCGGTGCCGTCGCCGCGATGACGAACCCGGAGCTTAAGAACGGCAGGGGAGGATTGCGCGATATTCAGCTCCTGCGCGCACTTGCGCTGGGCAACCTCTGCGATAATCCGCGGCTCGACACACAAAAAGAGCTCCTGCTCGACGTGCGCACCCTGCTCCACGTCCACGCGCGCCGCCATCGCGACGCGCTCGACCCCGAATTCGCCGCGGATATCGCGGAAGACCTGGGGTTTAAGGACCGATATGAGCTCTCCGCCGCGCTCGTCGAGGCCGCCAGCGCGGTCGACCACGCCCTAGAAAAAGGCCTGGCCACTGCCCGCGGGCTCGTAGGGAAAACGGAGCGGAAAGGGATCCGGCGGCCGCTCGACATCGACGTTATCGACGCCGGGGGCATCATTACGCTCTCGCGCAACCCCAACCTAGAGGATCCGTGGCTGCTCACGCGCGTTGCGGCGGCGTCGGCACGCACGGGCATTCCCGTGTCCGAGGCGACGTGGGCGCAGCTCCAAGGGCTACCCACGGTCGCGGACCGATGGCCACAAGCCGCGGTGGATGACTTTTACTCCATCCTGTCCTCGCCGCGCCATACCCCGCGGGTCATCGAAGACCTCGACGCGCATGGCCTGTGGGAGCGGCTCGTGCCCGACTGGGCGCATATCCGTGGCCTTCTGCCGCGGGAGCGGTCGCACACGCATTCCGTCGACGCGCATTCCATCAATACGGTGGCGCGCTGCGCGGGGGCCCGCACGACCGTCGCGCGGCCGGACCTTCTGCTTTTGACTGCGCTCTTCCATGACATGGGCAAAGGCTACGACCGCCCGCACGAGCAGGTCGGCGCGGAAATTGTTGTCCGCCAGGCCCAGCGCATGCGGCTCAACCTCGCGGATATGTCGCGCGTGCAGACCATCGTCGCTGAGCACACGACGTTGGCCAAGCTCGCCGCGCGCATGGACCCTTGGTCGGATGAGGCGCGCGACGCGCTTCTCGATGCCGCCCGTTACGACCAGCTCACCGTCTCCCTGCTCGCCGTGCTTGCGGAGGCTGACGCCCGCTCGACGGGTCCCGGCGTGTGGACCTCGAGGCTGGCCTCTGCTGTCCACGCGATGACCACCCGCGCGCTGGAGGCGCTCGAGCCCTGGGCGCTTACCCGGCCCATCGTCGACGCCCCGCGCGATATCGGCCTACGCGTCGACTGGGAGGAGGAGCGGCTTACCGTGTACTGGTGTGGCGAGTACCAGCGCGAGATGGTGCGCCCGCTCGCGCTCATCGCGGCGCTGGGCTGGACCGTCATCGGCTCGCGGATTATCCGTGAGCGGGACGGCAGCTACGCCGCGGAGTTCGATATTCGCACCGTCCAGCAGCAGCTTGCCGATGCCGCCAATGAGCAGCGTTTCCTCCAATCCTATGCGTCGGGCACATACTCGGTCCTTCCCGCGATTAAGCCCGCCCCGACCACCGCTGTCTTTGAACTCGGCGCGGTGCTTACTGTGCGCACGGCGGAGCGGGTGGCCGCGTTGGGCCATCTGCTGGGCGCGCTGCCGGACGTGGAATGGCTGCGCCACGAGGTTCTCGGCGCCACAATGATCGTCCATGCGCGTTTGCGCGGCGAGGTAAGCCGCTCTGCCGTGGTAGCGAATGTGACCCGGGCCTTGGCAAGCGACTAGAGTAGTTAGAAGCGAAAATCCGTCAAAATTTACTTAAGGGAGCGCCACCGTAGTGTTTGAATCACTATCTGACCGCCTACAATCCGCCCTCTCCGGGCTGCGCGGCAAGGGCAAGCTGACCGAGGCCGATATCAACACGACGGCCCGCGAAATCCGCCTCGCGCTGCTCGAGGCCGACGTCTCGTTGACCGTCGTCCGCGGCTTTATCAAGCGCATAAAGGAGCGCGCCGCTGGTGCCGAGGTCTCCGAGGCGCTCAACCCTGCCCAGCAGGTGGTCAAGATCGTCAACGAGGAGCTCGTGGAGATCCTCGGCGGCGAGACGCGTCGCCTCCAGTTCGCGAAGAACCCGCCCACCGTCATCATGCTCGCCGGCCTCCAGGGTGCCGGTAAGACGACGCTCGCCGGCAAGCTCTCCAAGCACTTGGCGAAGAACGGACACACGCCCATGCTCGTGGCCTGTGACCTCCAGCGTCCGGGCGCGGTCCAGCAGCTCCAGATCGTGGGCGAGCGCGCCGGTGTGCCCACCTTCGCGCCGGACCCCGGCACGTCCATCGACACCAGCGAGCACGAGATGGGCACCTCCCACGGCGACCCGGTTGCCGTCGCCCAGGCCGGTATCGAAGAAGCCAAGCGCACCCAGCACGACGTGGTCATCATCGATACCGCCGGCCGCCTCGGTATCGACGAAACGCTCATGACGCAGGCTCGCACTATCCGCGACGCCGTGAACCCGGACGAAGTCCTCTTCGTCATCGACTCGATGATCGGCCAGGACGCCGTCCAGACCGCCGAGGCCTTCCGTGACGGCGTGGACTTCACCGGTGTCGTGCTCACCAAGCTCGATGGCGACGCCCGCGGTGGTGCCGCGCTGTCCATCCGTGAGGTCACCGGCAAGCCCATTCTTTTTGCGTCGACCGGCGAGAAGCTCGACGACTTCGACGTCTTCCACCCGGAGCGCATGTCGAGCCGCATCCTCGGTATGGGCGACCTGCTCAGCCTCATCGAGCAGGCCGAGGCCACCCTCGACCACCACAAGGCCGAGGAAGCCGCAGCGAAGATCGGCTCGGGCGAGATGACGCTCAACGACTTCCTTGACCAGATGCTCATGGTCCGCAAGATGGGCCCCATTGGCAACCTGCTCAAGATGATGCCGGGCGGCAAGCAGATGTCGCAGATGGCTGACATGGTCGACGAAAAGCAGCTCGACCGTATCCAGGCAATTATCCGCGGTATGACTCCCGAAGAGCGTGAGAATCCCAAGATCCTCAACGCCTCGCGCCGCAAGCGCATTGCCAACGGTTCTGGCGTGACCGTCTCTGAGGTCAACTCCCTTATCGAGCGCTTCAACGAGGCGAAGAAGATGATGTCGCGCATGGCCGGCCAGTTCGGCATGCCCGGCATGGGCGGCGGCCGCTCCGCCACGAAAAAGAAGCCCAAGGGCCGCAAGGGCAAGAACGGCAAGCGCAAGCCCGCCAAGCAGCGTCGCGGTGGCGGCGGTGGCATGCCTGGAATGCCGGGTATGCCGGGCGGCATGCCCTCCATGCAGGAACTGCAGAAGATGCAGGAGCAGATGGGTCAAGGCGGCGGCTTCCCCGGCATGGGTGGCATGGGAGGCATGAAGTTGCCCAAGGGTATGGAAAACATCGACCTCGACAACCTCGATTTCGGCCAGGGCAAGAAGAAGTAACCCGTCCACCTGCCCCACTCGTCATGCGCCATTTATGAGGAATGCAGGACGAGCTAAGAAGAGTGCCGTGAAGCGGTCAAAGCCGCAGTGGCCGTGGACGATCCGAATCCGAGTTGTAAGAGCCACGCCGTATTCGCAGAGTTCGCTGATACGACGAAGGGTAGCCTTCACCTCATCGATGCTCCAGAGTCCGCGGAGCCCGGTCGTACCTGCCGTCTCGTGCTCACCCACAAGCGCGAACAGGGAAAGGGCACGTCATTTTCATTCGCAGACAGCCCAAGCATGCGGAGGATGGAACGGCTCAAGCACGTCCGTCTCCGATCTCACCGCCGGGTGTATCCGGACTTACGCCGGTGCATCAAACGAGGTCCTGAGACGTTTGACCGCATGCGATCGGAGCTTCGCGCTCAATGGCAGGTTCGGGTTCAACGCCTTTCCTTTACGTTCTGCAATGACGAGCCAGTGAACTATTCCTCCCATCCGCAGGCAACGACCAGCCTCGCTCGTGGAAACGAGCGTGTGGACTACTGGCCGCTTCACAGCGGCGTGTGATTTCACTGGAAAGATTTCTACGACTAAAGTTGTAGAAAACATTCGCTTCAGTGAGGGGATCCCGTGAAGGACACGCCTATCGTGCGCCAAGTGCGCCACGATATTAACGCCAAGCCGTTCATCGCTATTTGGGAGATCACGCGTGCGTGCCAGCTCGTGTGCAAACACTGCCGTGCGGACGCTCAACATGAGCCGGCGCCGGGGCAGCTCACCACGGCGGAAGGCAAGGCGTTGCTCGACTCCATCGCGACTTATGACAAGCCGCGTCCCATCGTCGTCCTCACCGGCGGCGATCCGTTCGAGCGCGGTGACCTGGAGGAACTCACGAAATACGGAACCTCGCTGGGGCTCAACATTTCGCTGTCGCCGTCCGTGACGCCACGGTTGACCCGCGAGCGCCTGAAAGGTCTCAAGGCGGTGGGAGGCTCGGCGCTCTCACTGTCCCTCGACGGTGCGACGGCCGCGACGCATGACTACTTCCGCGGTTTCAGCGGCACGTTTGACCGCACCGTCGAGATGGCGGAGATTGTCACGGACGTGGGCTTCCGCCTGCAGATCAACTCGACCATCACGTCGAACAACGTGAAGGAAGCCCCGGCGCTGCTCAAGCGCGTCATCGATATGGGCGCCAAGCTGTGGAGCGTATTCTTCCTCGTGCCTACCGGCCGCGGCACGGGACTCGGTACGCTCAGCCCGCTCGAGCGTGAAGACGCCATGAACTGGCTCCACGACGTGTCCAACCGCGTCGCCATCAAGACGACGGAGGGCCCGCAGTACCGACGCATTGTCATTCAGCGCTCCAAGGGACAGCCCTACGAAGGCGGCGAGCTCTATACGTTCCTCACCGAGGAAACCGAGCGCCTGCTGGGACCGGCCGAGCACACTCGCCGTCCGCGTCCGCCCATGGCCATCAACGCGGGTTCCGGCTTCGTCTTCATCGACCATCTCGGCGACGTGTACCCGAACGGCTTCCTGCCCATGCACTGCGGAAATGTCAAGGAGCAGACCCTGCCGGATATCTACGCCAACTCGCCGGTGTTTAAGAAGCTGCGCGATCCGCAGCAGTGGTCGGGTAAGTGCTCCGTGTGCGAATTTGCCTCCGTGTGCGGTGGCTCGCGGTCGACTGCGTTCGCCATGACGGGCGATCCGCTCGCCTCTGATCCGACGTGTGCGTACGTGCCGCAGGCGTGGAAGGAACTCCAAGCCGTCTCGTAAAACTAGAAGGCCCTAGCAGGTTGGCCATTCGCGCTGTTCACCGAAATTCATGGGAATTCGGCGAGCTGGGAGAATAGCCAACCTCCTAGGGCCATGTGCGGCGTGAGGCGGGTTTAGACCGCGGTGGGTGCCGCGACCATGGGGTAGGGGGCAACGTCCGCCGTGGTGCGGGGGTTCTGGTTTTCTTCGTCGTACGGCGTGGCGGTGGGGGCTGCGGGGTCTTCGCCCGCGGGGGCATCGGGAGCCTCTTGTTGGACCACCTCGCCCTTCATGAAGGGCTCGATGTACTGGTGCAGCAGCGGCATCGCGGAGTCTGCGAAGGCATTCGAGATGTGGTGCATATCGCGGTAGACGAAGACGTTGCCGATGATGACGGGGCACTGCGTGTCGTCACAGAACCAGTTGGAGGTATCGACGGCGATCATGTTCTTGTACTTCGCAAGCACAATCGCGGCCGGGTCCACTGGGGCGTAGACCTGGTTGCGGTCCATGCTGCACGCGTCCACGTTCTGGGTTGCGACGTAGCACTCGTCAAACTCGCGGCCCACGCCAGCGGCGTCGAAGCCCCACGGGTTATCGCGCAGGCCCATGAACGGAATGTTCTGCTCCGCGAGGTAGTCCCAGAACGCGGCGTAGCCGGCCGGCACGACGTCGGGGCCGTGACCGTAGAAGTCCTGTGGGCGCGTCGTGTTGGAGATGACGAGGTCCGCACCGCCCTCGACGATCTGCTCGACGGCGCCTTCGGCCCAGGTCTTGCACTCCGGGGTGACCGTTACGTCATCGCCCAACTCGATGGGGCAGTCCTGGCGGACGATCGGAACGAGCTGGAAGTGCATCTCGCGGCCAAGCTTGTCCAGGCCCGAGGCCCACTGCTCGGCGTGGGAACCGCCGACGAGGTAGACCTTGAAGTCCGCATCCTGGTCGCCGAAGATGCACGGCGTGCCGTCTACGCGTTCCGTGTTGTAGAAATCCGGATCCGCCTGCTTCGCCACGAAGCAATGCGAGGTCGAGGTCGGAGGCATGATGCCGCCCACGAGGATAGGATCCGGCTGGACCGTGACACCCTCTGGGGCCGGGGTGCCGTTGAACGCCATCGCGCCGGGGTAGCGCGCGGCGTCGAGGGTGAGGTCCTCGCCGTCGCGGACCTGGGACATCCACACGGGCTGAATAGTGAGCAGTGCAATGGTCGCTGCGCCCATAAGCACGCCGCCCACGCCGCGCCAGGCGCCGGCCGTAGTGCGCAGAGAGGCGAGCGCAGAATTGACCGGCATATCGTCACGCGTCGGGCGCTTGCGGCGCTGGCGCAGCGGACGCTCGAGGAAGCGGTGCGTGAGATCCGCGAGGACGAGCGAGATGGCGATGATGATAACGCCCAGCCACCAGGTGGGGCGCTCCATGCCTAGGTACGCCGTGGACAGGATAAGCAGCGGCCAGTGCCACAGGTAGAGCGGGTAGGCGACGTCGCCGAGCCAGCGCGCCTTCTTCGAGGCCATGGCCTGGGACAGGGGTCCGCCGCCGCCCAGGATGATGAGCACGGCCCCGCCGAGCGGCAGCAAAGACAGCGGGCCGGGGTAGGCCGTCGTATTCGCGATAAGTGCGCCTGTGCAGATGAGCGCGAGGAGGCCGAAGCCCGTAAAGAAGTTGGAAAAGCGCTGTGGGATGGCCAGCTTTGTGCCGTAGATGGCGAGCACGCCGCCGAGCGTGAGCTCCCACGCACGCGACCACGTGGAGTAGTAGTTTGCGGCCGGGCCGTAGAGACCAAAGCGGCAGGCGTACGCGAAGGACGCGAGCGTGACGATAACGAGGATGGGGCCGGCGATTTTCTGCACGGTGAGGGTGCGGCGGCCCAGTGCGCGGACGAGGAGCCCCAGGCCCAGCGCAAGCGCGATGGACATGACATAGAACTGGCCCTGCACGGCCATGGACCACAGGTGCTGCAGCGGCGAGGTGCTTGCCGATGCCGCCGCATAATCGGCGTTCTGCCGTGCCAGCTCCCAGTTTTGGTAGTAGAACACCGACGCCGTGATCTGCTGGACGAGTTCTGTGCGTAGCAATTGCGGGGTGAAGAACGTGACGAGGAGGAACGTAGCGCCCACCGTGAGCGCAAGCGCCGGGACCAGGCGGCGCAGCGTGCGCCAGATCGGCCACCACGGGTTAAAGGAGGCATTCGGCTTGTCCGCGTAGCGTAGCTGGGAGCCCAGGAAGAAGTAGCCGGAGAGCAGCAAGAAGACGTCCACGCCGCCGGAGACGCGTCCCACGAAGACGTGATAGAGGACGACGAGGCCGATCGCGATGCCGCGCAGTCCATCGAGATCGTAACGGTAGCGGAAATTTCGTGTTGATTCTGCCATGGTGTGGGTGGGTCCTGACCTCGTCCTTAGTGCTCCTCACATACTGCCGTCGCAGGAGACGGGAGATAAAAAGGAGCAGGTAAACGGGAAGCTATAAAATCGGTACGGCCCGTAAGGTTACCTGGCGTATGCATGAAAACCGGAACTGACGCGACGTGATTTCCGGAATTGGCCTGGTTGCCTGTAATATATGTCGGGTTGCCACGCATGTGGCGGCACAATTTGATACTTATCCTGCGTAACGCCCCCACCGCCTACGGACGGCGGGCATGTCACACGCAGGCTAAATCCGAGGGTTGAACCGGCGCGAGCACACGGCTCGCGTGTCTGTACTGCCCAGTGACTACACGCAAAGGAGCCAATCATGGCCGTTAAGATTAAGCTGCAGCGTATCGGTAAGATCCGCACCCCTGAGTACCGCGTGATCATCGCTGATGCCCGCACCCGTCGTTCCGGTAAGGCTATCGAGAACATCGGCATCTACTCTCCGAAGCAGCAGCCGTCCCTCATTCAGATCGATTCCGAGCGCGCACAGTACTGGTTGGGCGTCGGCGCACAGCCGACCGAGCCGGTACTCGCTCTGCTGAAGGTCACTGGTGACTGGCAGAAGTTCAAGGGCCTGCCGGGCGCCGAGGGCACCCTCCAGGTTGCCGAGGAGAAGCCGTCCAAGCTTGACCTCTTCAACGCTGCCCTGTCTGAGGCTGCCAACGGCCCGACCCTCGAGGCCATCACCGAGAAGAAGCGCAAGGCCAAGGAAGAGGCTGAGGCTAAGGCTGCAGCTGAGGCTGCTGCCGCCGCTGAGGCTGAGGCCAAGGCTGCCGCTGAGGCTGCTGAGGAAGCTCCGGCTGAGGAGTCCGCAGAGTAATTCTGCTTAAGCGCTACCCCGTAACCGTTCGCGGTTGCGGGGTCTTGTGCGTTCTTGCCCATACAATGCGCCCCTGGAGCAGGAACACCCCCGGATCATTGTCAGCCAGGGACAGGAATAAGCCATCCCGAAGCCAGCGACTAGTGCCACTGTCCTTTCGGACGGCGAGAATGGACATAAACCATCAACATAGCCCGCCCACTCGGGTGGACAGGCTATGCATCTTCGGTGCCCTGGGGCGGAACTGCTCACTACGTAATGGGCAGCGACGGTCTAGGTATCGTCGTCCGAATCCGGCTTGTCGTCGGGGTAGTTGCGGAACGGGTCGTTGACATCCGCGAAGTCTGTGCCGCGCATGGCGGAGGCGAAGACGCCTTGGGCGAGCTCGTTCTTCATCTCACGCGGCAGATCCGCCATTTGGCCGGTCGTACATAGCACGGTAAAGCCGTGGACCGTGGACCACGCGGCGAGCGCGTTCTGCATGAAGTACTGGAGGTGGCTCACGCCGTCCGTGCGCTGGGCATGGATGCGGAAACACTCGGAGAATTCCCGCAGCGCCTGTATGTGCGGCTCGAGATGCTCCTTATCACCGCCGCTGCCGCCCATCACGGTGGGAAGGCCCAAGCCACGTCCGGCGAGCATGCAACGGAACATATGGGGATCTTCCATCGCGAAGTTGAAGTAGACCCACACACACGCCATCATGCGGTCCGCAACGAGGGGGCGGCTCTCGTGATCGGTAAGGACCACGTTGAGACGCGCGATGAGCTCGTCGACCGCGCGGGTGGACACGGCGTTGAGAAGCTCCTCCTAATCCGTGTAGTGACGGTATGCCGCCGTAAGGGAGACACCGACGCGGCGGGTGACTTGGCGAATGGAGATCGACTCGGGGCCTTCTTCGCGGCCGATCTCTTCGGCTACGCGCAACAACTCGCCCTTGAGGTTTCCGTGGTGATAAGGCTTAGTACTCACAGAAATAGATTATAAGTGTATCAGACCAGTGGGTGTTATCGCCAGCTCTTATCGGCTTTATTCACCCGTGTGCATGGTGAGCAGCATGATCGCCTGGCCGTGATCAGAGTCTTTCGGCAGCCGCACCGCATGCGGAAGGTAGGCCGGCAGGTGGACTGCGACACCTGGGTGCAGTTCGTGGGTGTCGCCCTCGCACTCGAAGAGCACAGAGCCCTTGAGGACGTGCACGGTAATGGGGTGGGCCGCCTTATGATCCGGCAAGGTCTGGCCGGGAACGAAGGTGAAGACGATGTGGTTGGCGCGGTGTCCGCTGAGGACACGCTTGACTGCGGGGCGCGGGCGGGAGGCATCGGCAGCAGGCGCCTCCGCAAGGAAATCGAGGAAGACCAGTCCGCCGCCCTCGTGCGCGGCGTCGCCGAAGGTCGTCACGTCATTGATGGGCAGGGAGGAAGGGTTCTCTGGAGTTGTCATGCGCCCAGCCTACGGGCCCGCTCTACCGCCTGGTAGGTGTTCTTGGTCGCAGCGAAAGCCTGACCCTATAGAGTAGGCGGCATGGAATTACTCATCGGCCGCGTTATCAAATCGCACGGCATCAAGGGCGAGCTCGTTGTCGAGCCCACCACGGACGAACCGGAGATCCGGTACGCCGTGGGCGAGGTCCTGCATGGCAAGCAAGGAAAGAAGGAACACACGCTCACGGTGAAGTCCGTGCGTGTGCACAAGGGACGACTCCTTATCTTCTTCGAGGGGATTCATGATCGCACGACGGCGGATACGCTGCGCGGCACCCAGTTCTTCGCGCCGCCGCGTGAAGACCCGGACGATGATGGCTTCTACGACCACGAGCTCGAAGGCCTGCGCGTCATTCACAACGGTGCCGACATCGGTGAGGTCACCGGTGTCACGCACGGCCCCGCCCAGTCGCTCCTCGAGCTCACTGTCGATGGTGACAAGGAAGTCTTGGTCCCGTTCGTTGAGGAAATTGTGCCCAACATTGACCTGGAGGCCGGCACGTGCACCATCACTCCGCCGGAGGGGCTGCTCGATCTATGAGGCTCGACGTTGTCACCATCTTTCCCGAGTATCTCGACCCGCTGCGCCACGCGCTGCTGGGCAAAGCCATCGAACAAGGCCGCCTTTCTGTCGGCGTTTACGACCTGCGCGGCTGGGCCACGGACGTCCACAAGTCAGTGGATGACTCGCCGTTTGGCGGCGGCCCCGGCATGGTCATGAAGCCGGAGGTCTGGGGCCCCGCGCTGGACGATGTCGCCGCGGGGACCGCCGCGGCCACCGAACTCGAGTCCTCGCTTTCGCACCTTGCTCGTCCGACGCACGACGATATTGAGGGCGTTGAGGGAACCCCCTACGAAGGCCGTGACGTGCGCGAGGGTGAAGACCCGTCGTTGCCGCTGCTTATTGTGCCAACTCCTGCTGGAAAGCCTTTCGCGCAGGCCGACGCCCGCGCCTGGTCCCGCGAGGAGCACATCGTCTTCGCATGCGGACGCTACGAAGGCATCGACCAACGTGTCGTCGATGATGCGGCGCACCGCTACCGCGTGCGCGAGGTCTCCATTGGCGACTACGTCCTCATCGGTGGGGAAGTTGCCGTCCTCGTCATCGCCGAGGCCGTCGTACGCCTTATCCCCGGCGTTTTGGGCAATAAACGCTCGCACGAAGAGGATTCCTTCTCCGATGGGCTGCTCGAGGGCCCGAGTTACACCAAGCCACGCGAATGGCGCGGGCTCGAGGTTCCCGAGGTGCTCACCTCCGGTAACCACGCGCTCGTCGACCGCTGGCACCGCGACCAAGCCCTCAAGCGAACTTTGGAGCGCCGCCCCGAATTGCTGGAAGGCGTAGCGTTGGACATCAAAGACCGCGCTTACTTAAAGGAACTTGGGTTTGAAGGCTAATACTGATCTCACCGTGCTCATTTCGCCGCAGGACATCGCGGGCCTCGACCTCGCTGCGGCCCTCGCTCCCGAGACGACCGTCGAGCGTGAGTCATTGACCATCGTCGAGTCCGCCTGCACGCCGGAGAACATCCTGGTGTCCGAGTACACTGCGAAGTACGACTCCATGCCGATTACCCAGGGCACGTACCGCCTCACCCTCAACGTGGAGACAGAACTTGCCCCGCGCGCGTTGACGCAGGCCGTCGTCGCGGCCCTGCCGGAGAACACGCTCTGGTACGGCACCTCCAACGAGGGTCACCTCGCGGACGATGCCTTTGATACGCGTCCCGGCAAGGCGCAGTGCCTGTAACACGCCGAGCCCCGGCGCTTTTCCCACCCTAACTCTAAAAATCCGTCAGAATTTCGAGGTTATAGTGGGGAAAGTGCGTTTCGCCTAGTCGTTCAGAAGCTCTTTAACTCCGGCCGCCGCGCGCTTGGCAAACGGACCCACGCCGGTAATTGTCGCGGCGCCTGGACCCACGATGTCGCCGTAGCCCACGAGAAAGAGCCCCGGATGGAGCGGCACTGGCGTGCCGCTCGAAGAGTCAAGGACCTCCCGCAGCACGCGCAGCGCCGGACGAAACCCGGTGCACCAAATCAAGTGATCTGCCTTGACTTGGTCGAGGGAGTTGAACATCGGTGTCGCTTTCAACCTGCCGGAATCACGCGCTTCGAGGACCTCCGGCATCATGACGATGTCCCCGGTGGGGCCTGGCCCGGGATCTGGCTCGCCGCGCATCAGCGCAATGACACGGCGGTGCGCGTCCTCAAAAAGCACGCGCCCGTCCACATCATCCGCCATCCACCGCGGCTCGTGACGGGTGTACCACGTCACGTCAGCGACGCGGGTGAGCTCCGCTGCGATCTGCGCGCCTGAGTTCTTCGCGCCGACGACGGCGACGCGTGTGCCCTCAAAAGGCTTAGGTCCGGGGTAGCGGGCCGAATGCCATTGGGTCCCGTCGAAGGCGCCGGGGACGAAGGGCACGTACGGCGCGGACCACGTGCCCGACGCTGCGACGACGGTGCGCGCCTCCATCGCGCCGACGGAGGTCTCCAGCGCATAGGTGGAACCGGTCCACGACAAGGAAGACACGTGCACGGGCCGGCGCACCTCAAAGCCGTAGCGCTCCTCGTATTTCTCCAGGTATGCAATGACGTGACTAGCCGGCGGGAAACCGTCGTAGCGCGGCATAGGCATGCCTGGCAGATGAGAGAAGCTCGCCGAGCTAAACAGCGTCATGGACGGCCACACGTGGCGCCACGCCGCGCCGGGGCCGTTCTGATCGTCGAGAATGAGTGGTTCGATTCCGTCTCGGCGCAGGTAGTACGCGGTCGCGAGTCCAGCTTGGCCGCCGCCAATGACGATGCAATCCCTCATACAGATCGAGTCTAAAGCGCCCGGTAGAATCAGGCGAATGATTGCAGCTACCATTGCACAAGAAATCGGGGTACGCGAGTCCCAAGTCGAGGCAGCGCTCAAGCTGCTCGCCGCGGGCAATACCGTGCCGTTTATCGCGCGTTATCGCAAGGAAGTCACCGGCGGGCTCGACGACAGTCAGCTGCGCACCATCGAGGAGCGCGCGACGTACCTGCGCGAACTCGAGGAGCGCAAGGAGAAGGTGCTTGCCGCCATCGAGGAGCAGGGCAAGCTCACGGACGACCTCAAGGCTCTCATCCTCGGCTGCGAGACCAAGGCACGCCTGGAGGACCTGTACCTGCCGTACAAAAAGCGCCGCAAGACCAAGGCGGACATCGCGCGCGAGGCTGGCCTCGAGCCGCTCACCGATAAGCTGATCGAGAATCCGACCGCAGACCCGGCCGAGCTGGCGGAACACTACAAGACTGAGGGCTTTGAAGACACGAAGAAGGCCCTCGAAGGCGCTCGTGCCATCCTCATCGACCGTTTCGCACTCGACGCGGACCTCGTCGGCGAGGTCCGCGAGAAGATGTTCACCGACGGCACCATGACCGCCGGCGTCGTTGCAGGCAAGGAGCAGGAAGGCGCGAAGTTCAAGGATTACTTCGAGTTCTCCGAGCCTTTCGACACGCTGCCGTCCCATCGCATCCTGGCGCTTCTGCGCGGTGAGAGCGAAGGCATCCTGCAACTGAACCTCGACGCGGGCGACGATACCCAGTACGAACGGCTCATGGCCGACCGCTTCGACTTGGATGTCAAGGACTCAAAGTGGCTGTCTGACGCCGTCCATTGGGGCTGGCGCACTAAGCTCTACATCTCGTCTAGCCTCGACGTGCGCATGCGCCTCAAAGAAATCGCTGAAGAGGGCGCGCTCAAGGTCTTTGCCACGAACCTGCGCGACGTCCTGCTTGCTGCACCCGCCAGCCAGCGCGCGACCCTGGGCATCGACCCGGGCTACCGCAACGGCGTGAAGTGCGCGGTCGTGGACCCCACCGGCAAGGTGCTCGACACCGCGATTGTGTATCCGCACCAGCCGCAGAACCGCTGGAACGACGCCGTGCAGACCCTCGCCGGGCTCTGCGCGACGCACTCCGTCGATCTCATGGCCGTGGGCAACGGTACCGCGTCCCGTGAGTCCGAGAAGATGGCCAACGAAGTCGCGGACCTCATCGCGAAGGCCGGCGGCAAGCGCCCCACGCCCGTCGTGGTCTCCGAGTCCGGCGCCTCCGTGTATTCCGCCTCGCAGCTGGCCGCCGACGAGTTCCCGGACATGGACGTTTCCCTCCGCGGCGCCGTGTCCATCGCGCGCCGCCTCCAGGACCCGCTCGCAGAGCTGGTCAAGATCGATCCCAAAGCCATCGGCGTGGGGCAGTACCAGCACGACGTGAACCAGACCGCGCTTGCTCGCACCCTGGACGGTGTGGTCGAGGACGCCGTCAACGGCGTGGGCGTGGACCTCAACACGGCCTCGGTCCCGCTGCTTGAGCGCGTCGCCGGCGTGAACTCCACCATCGCGGGCAATATCGTTGCGTACCGTGACGAGAACGGTTCCTTTGCTTCGCGCAAGGAACTCAAGAAGGTCCCGCGACTCGGCCCCAAGGCGTTTGAGCAGGCCGCCGGCTTCCTCCGCATTACCGGCGGCACGGATCCGCTTGACGCCTCCGCCGTCCACCCGGAGGCCTACCCAGTCGTCGCTCGCATCGCTGAGTCCACCGGCCTGGGAGTTGGCGAACTCATCGGCAACTCCGCCGTCCTCACCAAGCTCAAGCCCGCGGACTTCGCGGACGAGACCTTCGGCGTGCCCACCGTCACCGATATCATTGCGGAACTCGACAAACCCGGCCGCGACCCGCGCCCGGAGTTCAAGACCGCGTCTTTCAAGGAGGGCGTCGAGAAGGTCTCCGACCTGAAGCCGGGCATGATCCTCGAGGGCACCGTCACAAACGTCGCGGCCTTCGGTGCCTTCGTTGACGTGGGAGTCCACCAGGACGGCCTCGTCCACGTCTCCGCGATGAGCGACACGTTCGTCTCGGACCCGCATGAGGTCGTTCGCTCCGGCCAAGTCGTCAAGGTTAAGGTGATGGAGGTCGACGTCGAGCGTCAGCGCATCGGCTTGTCGCTGCGTCTCAATGACGAGCCGGGTCAGCCTGCGCCGAAGAAGCGCGGTGGGGGCCGCCAAGGCGGCCCGAAGAGCAAGGGCGGCAATAACAAGGGCGGCAAGAAGCCTCGCGGAAACCAGAACCACGGCGGAGGCTCGCTTGCCGATGCCCTCCGCAACGCTGGCTTTGGCCGCTAGCTCATCGTTTCAAGATTAAAGCGGGGTAGAGTCGTGGAAAACACACCAACTGTAAGGAGTTTTCCATGACCACCATCGGCATGGCTGGCGCGACCGGCCAGCTCGGCGCACTCACCGTCGTCGCACTCATCAATCGTGGCGTGCAGCCCGGCGATATCCGTGGCATGGGCCGTCACGAGGGCAAGCTGAAGGCACTCGCGGACGTGGGTCTGCAGACCGCCGTCGTGGACTACAACGACCCGGCAACCCTCGACGCCGCGCTCGATGGCGTCGAGACGCTCATCTTCATCTCCGGCTCCGAGGTGGGCCAGCGCGAGCAGCAGCACGCCAACGTCATCGACGCAGCCGAGAAGGCCGGCGTGAAGGAGATCATCTACACCTCGGCGACCCGCGCGGACGACTCGCCGCTCTTCGTCGCGCCGGAGCACAAGGCGACGGAGGAGCGTCTTGCGGCCTCGCCGATTACCGCGACGATTGCCCGCAACAACTGGTACAACGAGAACTACCTCGACGCCTACCAGCTCGTCGTCGCCCGCGGTGCACACTTCGCCCACTCCGGCGACGGCACGATCGCATCCGCTTCCCGCAAGGACTACGCGGAGGCGCTCGCTGTTCTCGCCACGATGGATGAGCACCGTGGCGAAACCCTCGAGCTCGGCGGCCAGACCGCCTGGACCGCACTCGAATTCGCCCAGACCGTCGCTGACGTCTCGGGCCAGCACATCGAGTTCCTCGAGTCCGACGAGGGTGGCCACCGCGCCAAGCTCGAGGCCGAAGGCGTCGACGAAGGCACGATCGGCTTCCTGCTCGGTATGGACACCGCCGTGGCCCAGGGCGGCCTCGACGGCCCGTCCGAGACCCTGGCTCAGCTCATCGGCCACGACACGACGACGTTGGAGCAGACCTTCCGCGAGGAAATCGCTGGCTAGTCGTCCATCGTTTCGACGCGCAGGGGCAGCCCAACGGTGCGGAGCGACTTCACTATCTCGGTGAGCTGCAATGGGTCGAAGAGCAGATCGGCGTCTGCTTCGAGCACAGCGTCGAGAAAGGACGCGATGGTTTCAGGGCTGTCGAGATAGTCGGTCACCGACCAAGGCTTGAGCTCGATAGGTATGTCACTAGTTCAGATAGGAACCGAGGACACGCGCTCCGCCGTCAATGTTGTGCAGGTGCGTGCCGCACGTGTTCGCAAGCTCCTCGTAACGCAGTGCGAAAGCGGCGGACTTCTTGCCTAGAGCACACAGGACTCCCACGTCTGCGGCGTCGAGCTCTCGGAGGGCGTCGGCGACGTGGGCGTCGTCGTGGATGCGGGAGAACGGCAGCTCAACGAGACGTGTGCCGGGCGGGGGCGTGAGCTCGACTACGAGTCGCTCCTCGTATTCGCGGATATCGAGAACCGCGGCGGGCCATTGCGCGTAAGCGTCAGCCTCCTGTGCTTCGGGTAGGTGGGTGACGAGTGGGCGCGCCGGGTCCGCGCCCACGGTGAGCGTGCGGAATAGCGGTGGGAACGCGTCGTAGCTCGTCACCCGTCCGACCGGTGCGTCGAGTTTAGAGAGAAACCCTAAGGCCGCGGTCGCCATGAGCCCGCCCACGACGGATGTCGTCGCGCCGAGGACGCCGGCGGTCTCGCACGTCGCGGTGTCTGACGGCGGGGAGGGGAGGAGGTCGCGCAGGCCTACGCCACGACCGTCCGGGGTGTCCGCGCCGGAATGGAAGAGCGCGACGTCGCCGTGGAAGCGCAGGACTGTGCCCCAGACGAGCGGGGTCGACGTCATCTCGCAGGCGTCCGCGACCAGATACTTCGTTGCATAGGTGTCGCTGCCGTCGAGCACGAGGTCGGCCGCGCCCACGAGCGCGAGCGCATTGTCGGCTGTGAGCCGCTCGCACCGAGCCTCGATGTCGACGCCGGGCTGGAGGTCGCGCACACGGGCGGCCGCGACCTCCGCCTTGGGGCGGCCGACATCTTCCGCGCCGAAGAGTATCTGCCGATGGATATTGGTGAGGTTCACGACGTCGTCATCGATGAGGGTAATGCGGCCGATGCCACCCGCGACGAGTTGTTGGAGCGCCGGGCACCCCAGGCCGCCAGCGCCCACGACGAGGACGTGCGAGTCGTGGAGTCGCTGCTGCGCATCGCGGCCGATGAGCAAGGTTTGGCGGGCGGTCCGACGTTCTTCCTCTGGAGATAAGGGCGTCACAGAACCGCCTCTTGCCACGACGTGAAGCCCTCGAAAGTGGAGGAGGCCTGGGCGTGTTCGCGCTTCGGGATGCGCCCAGCGTCGCGGGCGAGAAGACCGGATTCAACTGCGAGGCGCATGGCGTTCGCCATGGCCGTCGGATCCTGGCAGCGGTTGACGGCGCTGGCGAGGAGGACACCGGAGCAGCCGAGCTCCATGGCGCGGGCGGCATCAGAAGCTGTGCCAATACCGGCGTCGATGAGGACGGGTACGGACGCGCGGGAGCAGATGAGCTCGATATTGTGCGGGTTGAGGATGCCTAGGCCCGTGCCAATGGGCGCACCGAGCGGCATCACTGCGGCGGCGCCGGCGTCCTCGAGGCGCTGCGCTGCGACCGGGTCGTCGCTGGTGTACGCGAGGACTGTGAAGCCCTCCGCGACGAGGAGCTCGGTGGCGTCGAGGGTCTCCACGACATCGGGAAGCAGCGTGTGCTCGTCCGCGATGACCTCGACCTTCACCCAGTTCGTGCCGAGCGCCTCGCGGGCGAGCTGTGCCGTGAGCACGGCGTCGCGGGCCGTGCGGCAGCCCGCCGTATTGGGCAGCGGTGCGATACCCAGTCGTTTGAGCAGCCCGAAGACGGACTCGCCGCCGGCATTAGGGTTGAAGCGGCGCATGGCGACGGTGGTGAGCTGCGTGCCCGAAGCCGCGAGCGCGGACTCGAGGGCGTCGAAGCTCGTGGCGCCGCCGGTACCCACGATGAGGTGGGAGTCGAAGTTCTTATCAGCGATGGTGAGCATTCTTAACCTCCTTGAACGGCGGTGAGCAAGTCGACGGTCGCCCCGGGCTCGAGCGCTGTGTGCCATTGTGACTTGGGCACGACGCGGACATTGATAGCGGCGGCAGTGCCGTCCTCGGGCGCGCCGAGTTCGGTGATGAGCTCGGCGAGCGTCGTGGCGTTGGTCTCGTGTGGGGAGCCATTGAGGGTGATGTGCATGGTTAGTCCTTATGCCGGAGCGGATCGCAGGCGGTGAGGTCGAGAGTGAGAGTCTGCTCTTCGATGAGCTCGCGGGTCGTGCGAGCCGCGAAAGAGGAGAGCAGGATGCCGTGCCGGAAGTAGCCGGTGGAGACGATGATCTGTGGCGCGTGCGGGAGGCGCCCGAGGTAGGGGAGATCGTCGGGCGTGCCGGGGCGGGCGCCGGTGGCGACTTCGAGGAGTTCGCATTCCTCGAGGCCGGGGACGACGCGGATGGCGTCGCGGAGCAGGTCGTAGACGCTGCCGACGCGGCGGGGGAGGTTGTCTTCGCGGGTTGTCGCTCCCACCGCGATGGTGCCGTCGACACGGGGGATGACGTAGATGGGGCGGTCCTCGACGAAGCCGCGGACAACACGAGTGACAAGCGGCTGGAGAGACTCGGGTACGCGTAGGCGCAGAATGTCGCCATAGACGGGACGTAGCTGAAGCGGGTTCGTGTCTTCGTACCAGCCGTTGATGTGGGCGGCGCCGAGTCCGGCTGCGAGCACCACGTTGTCAGCCTGGTGGGTGCCCTGGTCGGTGGTGGCCTCGCCGGCTGGGGTGATACGGGTGACACGCTCGGTGCGGACGTCGACGCCGAGATTGCGCGCGGCGTCGAGGGCGGCCGCGGCGAACATCCGCGGGAAGAGCTGCGTGTCGCCGGGGATGGAGACGGCGCTGGCGAGACGCGGGGAGAGCGCGGGTTCCATGGAACGGGCGGCTCGGGTCGTGATGCGTTCGACCTCCATGCCGTGGGCGGTCTGATACTCGAGAAGCTCGGAGAGGTGTTGCGCGTCCGCCCGGTCCGCGGCGACGACGAAGGTGCCCTCGGTGCGGTAGCCGGTGGGCAGGTTCGTGTGCGCGGCGACGAGTTCGATGAGCCGCGGGTGCCAGGCGCCGGCCGCCTGCATGAGTGGGAAGAGCGGGTCTTGCTGGTAGACGACCTCGGCGGCGGGAGCAAGCATGCCGCCGGCGTGGTGCGTGGCGCCGGAGGCAGGCGCGGGATCAAGAACCGTGACGTTGTGGCCGGCGTTCGCGAGCTCGACAGCGGTGGTGAGCCCAACGATGCCGGCACCGACGATGACGACGCGGCTCATGCGTTCTTCTCCGGGAAAGCGTCGCGGATCCGCGTGCAATAGGCGGCCGGATCGTCGGCATGCATGATGCCGCGGACGACGGCGACGCCCGCGACGCCGGTGGCGGCGAGGTCGGCTGCGTCGTCAGCAGTGACGTCGCCGATAGCGACGACGGGCAGTTGCGATGCGGCGACGATGGAGGGATAGCCCTCGAGTCCCAGTGGTGGGCGGCCGGAATCCTTCGTAGGGGTGGCGCGGAAAGGACCGCAGCCGACGTAGTCGAGGACGTCCGCGTACTGGTTGGCGTCCTCGATGAGGGCCAGGGTGCCGGTGGTGAGCCCGATGAGAGCGTCGGGGCCGAGGAGCTCGCGGGCCGCGCGGACGGGGAGATCGTCCTGGCCCAGGTGGACACCGGCGACGGGGAAGCCCGTTTCGCGCAGAGCGAGGGCGACATCGACGCGATCATCAATGACGACGCGGGTGTCCGGATTCGCGTCGTGGACGGCGGTGGATACCGCCGCACCCAGGTCATAGAGATCGCGCGCCGAAATGGGCTTCGATCGTACCTGGATGACCCCGGCCCCACCTGAAGCGGCTGCGGCGGCGCGGCGGGCGAGGGCCTCGGCAGGCTCGGAGCCTGTCACAAAGTAACAGCGCAGATCGGCGCGCATGGATTAAACCTCCTGGTAGATTTCGGAGCCGGCGGCGCGGAATTCGGCGGCTTTGAGGGCCTCACCCGCGGCGGGAGAGGCCGGAATGGTGGGCATGCCGAGCTTCGCGCCGAAGGTGTCGCGAATGTCCTGGCTGATGCGCATGGAGCAGAACTTCGGGCCGCACATGGAACAGAAGTGGGCGGTCTTCGCAGGCTCGGCCGGCAGGGTTTCGTCGTGGTAGGCCTGCGCGGTATCCGGATCGAGGGAGAGCGCGAACTGGTCGTGCCAGCGGAACTCGAAGCGGGCCTTGCTCATCGCGTCGTCCCAGGCACGGGCGCCGGGGTGACCCTTGGCGACATCGGCGGCATGCGCCGCCAGCTTGTAAGTAATGACGCCGGTCTTCACGTCGTCGCGGTTGGGCAGGCCGAGGTGCTCCTTCGGCGTGACATAGCAGAGCATCGCCGTGCCGCCCATCGCGATGTGGGCCGCACCGATGGCCGAAGTGATGTGGTCGTAGCCGGGCGCGATATCGGTGACGAGGGGGCCGAGGGTATAGAAGGGGGCATCGGAAGCCCAGTCCTGCTCCAGCTCGTTGTTCTCCTGAATCATGTTGAGCGGGACGTGGCCGGGGCCCTCGACCATGACCTGGACGTCGTACTCCCAGGCGCGCCGGGTGAGCTCGCCGATGGTCTTCAACTCCGCGAACTGCGCGGTGTCGTTGGCGTCCGCGAGAGAGCCGGGGCGCAGGCCGTCGCCGAGGGAGAAGGCGACGTCGTAGCGGGAGAAGATCTCGCAGAGCTCGTCGAAGTTCTCGTAGAGGAAGGACTCCTTGTGATGGGCGAGGCACCAGCCGGCCATGATGGAACCGCCGCGGCTGACGATGCCGGTGACGCGCTCGGTGGTGAGCGGAATGTACGGAAGCAACACGCCGGCGTGAATGGTCATGTAGTCCACGCCCTGTTCACATTGCTCGATGACGGTGTCACGGAAGATCTCCCAAGTGAGGTCCTCCGCGATGCCGTTGACCTTTTCCAGTGCCTGGTAGATGGGCACCGTGCCGATGGGGACGGGGGAGTTGCGCAGGATCCACTCGCGGGTCGTGTGGATATCATCGCCCGTGGAAAGATCCATGACGGTGTCCGCGCCCCAGCGGGTGGCCCAGCGCAGCTTCGACACTTCTTCCTCGATGGTGCTCGTGACCGCCGAGTTGCCGATGTTGGCGTTGATCTTGGTGAGGAACTTCCGGCCGATGATCATGGGCTCGGACTCGGGGTGGTTGATGTTGTTGGGGATGATGGCGCGCCCGCGGGCGACCTCGGAGCGGACGAACTCTGGATCGCAGTGCTCGCGCAGGGCGACGAATTCCATTTCCTTGGTGATAATGCCCTGGCGGGCGTAGTGCATTTGGGTGACGCGCTGGGTTCCCCGCTTGGGAGCGCGGCGTGCGCCCTTCCACTCCTGGGACGCGGCACCACGCTTCTGGGCAGACTTGCCGTCGTCAGCGAGATCGCGTGCGCGGCCCTCGTATTTTTCGGTGTCGTTGCGCTCTTCGATCCATGCTTGTCGCAGGGGCGGAAGCCCTTGCGTGGGATCGCACTCCGGGCCGCGGGTGCGGTAGATGCGGAAAGGCTCGTTGGGGCTGGTGGGGGAGTCGTCGAGTTGGATTTCGGTTTCCGGGACCTCGAGACCCTTCTCACGGATCGGTGAGTAGGAGTGCTTGGGGTGGATTTCTTGCTCATGGGTAGCCGACATGGGCTTGACCTCTCTTCCTTCGCTGGTGCTAACCAGACAGGTTCGAACGGTGCGGCCGCGGTTCCAGCGGCCATCTCAGCCCGCTTCCATGCGGGCTCCCGTGGGGATAAGTGCGAGTCCTAGACTAAACCTAAGGTCTCGGGTTTGTCAGCGATTTGGGGGATTTTGTTTGGGTGCTGGGGATATGGAACAATAGATGGCTGTTCTATGTAACAGGCACGAACCGGTCAGCTTCCGTGAGGAAGCGCTTGGGTCCTCTGTCTTAAATTGAAAAGGAAAATCAATGACCAACAAGATTGATCTGCTGGACAAGGCCTCGCTGCGCGAGGACATCCCAAACTTCCGCCCGGGCGATACCCTTGACGTTAACGTCAAGGTCATCGAGGGCACCACCGAGCGTACCCAGCTGTTCAAGGGTGTCTGCATCCGCCGTCAGGGCGCTGGCATCCGTGAGACCTTCACCGTTCGTAAGGTCTCCTTCGGTATCGGCGTCGAGCGTACCTTCCCGGTGCACTCCCCGAACATCGCCTCCATCGAGGTTGTTCGCCGTGGCCGTGTCCGCCGTGCGAAGCTGTACTACCTGCGCGACCTGCGCGGCAAGAAGGCTCGCATCAAGGAGCGCCGCTAGTTCTAGCGCGCTGTTACCGCCTCGTCTCCTGTACTGGAGCGGGGCGGTTTCGCCGTTTTATGCGGGGCTAGGCGGCACGGCTTAGAATTCCCTCGTGACTCTCTCTGCTCTCCGCTCTGTGCTTGCCTGCCTTCTGGTGGCTGCGATTGCCGTGCTTTCGGTGCATGCGACCCCGCGCGCGGTCGCACGCCAGTGCACGGCCATTCATGTTCTGCAGGCGGCCGGCACGGGATTTAGCGCGCGGTATTACACCGCGGAGCCGGTGGGGCTCGACTTCAGCGGGTGGAATCCCGTGGATACGCTTCAGATTCGTCTCGGCGCAGATGATGTGAGCGGCACGAATATCCAATATCCGGCCTCCCTCGGCCGATTCAGCGCTTTCCAACCCAACGCGCTGGGCGCGGAAGCCGCGACCTATGGTGAATCTGTGCGTGCAGGTGTCGAGGACGCGCGCCGCGAGCTCGAGTACGTCGAGCGTGCGTGCCCTTCCACGCGCTACATGGTGATTCGCTACTCCTAGGGTGCTTCGGTCGTCGGTGATGTCGCCGCAGAGATTTCCGCCGGCCGCGTGCACGGCGTGACGCCTGACGATGTCGCCGCGGTCATCCTTGTTGCCGACCCTGGCCGCGCACGGCGCGGGGCCCTACCTGCACGACCTGTGAAGCTCTACGGTCTGGTGCCTGCGGGCATACGCGCGGCGAATGGCGAGATCATCCTCGACGGCGGGACGGGCGTGAGCGCTGGTCGCAAGGGCATGACCGGCCAGCGCCCAGGGAACTTCGCAGGCATGGAAGGCAAGGTTGTCTCCCTGTGCAATAACACGGACATGGCATGCGCGACGCCCTCGGATACCATCGTCCACGATATCGCGGACTACGCCAATCGCGTCGAATGGGAAGGCCCCTCGGAGACGTTGACGGCCCGCGTGGTGGAGCGCTTCCTCGCCGGGATGTCAGAGGGCAAAGATGTGGGCGCGGCCCTAGACGAGTCGGGTGCGTCCGTCCTCCAGGTGCCCGCACTCGTGGCGACCGTGGCGGGCTGTCCCAGTACTACCTGATTCTCGAGTCGCACACGTACCCGGGACTGTCTATTGAGCAGCTCGTGGGCATCGGGCTCATTGCGGCGTTGCCCAACCTTGCGTATGAGGGCGCGATGTCCGACTACCTCATCCCGGTGCTCGAGGGCGCGTCCGAACCGCTCAATTCGATAAGTCCCGAGGTCGGCGCCTGGTTCGACGTAGCAGTCGAGGGCTTCAAGGCTGTCGATGCCGCCGAGTCCGTCTACTGGCAGGCCTACCACTTGGGGCTGGCACCGAAGCTGGACACGCTCACGCAGCTGCGCCAGCGCGCGGCCAAGCAGGTCACGACGCAGCTCGTCGCGCAGCTTCAACACGCCGCGGGATTGGATGCGGCGATGGCGGATCCAGCCAACCAAGGAACCATCAATTCGCTGCGCGTCGCCGGCGACTTCGGCTATACGCACGTGTCTTACTTCGAGCAGGGCTTCTACGTCGACGGCAAGGTTGGCCGCGACTGGGCGGACGAGTGGTTGCTCGAGGTCGCGCGGGCAGTGCTGCGGGAGCGCTCAGTGTCGCACTGATTCGATGCGTGTTTCCCAGAAGGTGCGAGGCAGAGGGTTTATTTCCCCCTCTGGAGGGCGAAATAAACCTTGTGGCGTACCGGCAGCAGAGGCTAGGCCACCGAGCGGGGACCGGACGCCTGTTCCTTCAGCGCCTGCTCGAGGATGCGGATGCACTCATCCGGCTTGCGTAGCAACTGCATGGGATCGAAGCGGATGACACGGTGGCCCTTGTTCGTCAAATCGCGTTCACGCTTGCGTTCCTGGACGAGCGCCGCTTGTGCATTCTGCTGATACTTGATGTCCCCGTCGATTTCGACGATGAGGAGAGAATTCACGATGAAATCGACGCGATACGGCTCGACCCACCCCTGGACCGTGAGCCGCTTGGCACTGGGAAACGCCCCATCGAGGTACATGGCGCGGAAATACGATTCATAGGGAGACTCGGACTTGGGTTCGACCTCCGCGTACGCGCGGCGGGCGTGGGCGATGCCTTTGCATCGGCGGGCGCGTTCGATGGCGGCGCGCAGCTCAGCCTTGCGGCCACCGGTGCGAAGGAAGCTGTCCATGGCGGCGAGTCCTGCGCGGAATCCCTCGAAGCGTGCAATGTCGACGCAGGTTCGTGCGCGCGTGGTGACTCGGACCCCGTGGAGGGTGTCGATTTCGTCGGGAAGGATAGGGCTCTTGTGGTACTTCGAGAACTTCGGCCAGGCTCGTTTGGAGCGACTGTGGCCGCCGGGTACTGCTATATGGACATGGTCGTAGGCGACCGAAAGAGTCCACAGCCCGTGGAGTAAGCCTGCGGAGCGGGCGATGAGCACTCCCTTGTAGAGCTCGCGGCCGATGGCGACGCAGCGCAGCGTCCACTGGAGGTGTCGGGGGAGTGGCTCCCAGTCGCTCACCCGGACGGCGTGCTTGCTGCCTAAGCGGATGAGACGCCGCGCGGCGAGGTCGTCGGCGATGTCGGGATGGGCGCGTGGCGCGTGGTCAAGGTTGATCAGGAGGTCGAGGACGGGGGAGACGTGGTTCTGAGATAGAGAGTTCATGCCTCGATAAGTAATGACGCGGTAGGGCGAATTCAAGGGATTGCCCAATAGAGTGTGCAGCCTGTGGGGGTGCCGGGGGTAGCAGCACAGCGGCCAAGAATCCAAAGGGTGTGAGCCAGAAGGTTTATTTAGCCGTCGGGAGGGGGAAATACACCTTCTGGCTCACACCATGTGCGTAGCCGACGGCCAGACTCGGGCGTCCGAGGGATCGGCAGTACGCGGCGAGTCGTGTTGTAGGCTTTAGCCCGTGACTAATAATGCTGTACCCGCATCCGGCGACTCGCACGTGCAGGGTGTGCCGGATGAGACCTGTTCGAAGAACGAAAAGAAGCAGAAGAAGCAGCTGCCGTGGTTGGTAGAGACCTTGCTCATCGTTGTGGCGGTGCTTGCGGTGGTGGGCTTGGTACAAAACACCATCGGCCGCCAGTACGTCATTCCGTCTGCGTCCATGGAGCCGACGTTGCATGGCTGCCAGGGATGCACGGGCGACCGCATCTTCGTCGAGAAGGTCAGTTACTACGGGGATAAGCATCCGGAGCCGGGCGATGTTGTGGTCTTCAAGGGCACGGACTCGTGGAATGGCACGTATACCTCGCCGCGCTCGGATAACCCGACCATCCACAAGATTCAGGACGCACTGTCCTACGTCTCGCTGACGCCGCCGGATGAGAACACGCTGGTCAAGCGCGTGATTGCAAAGGGGGGGCAGACGGTCTCGTGCCAGGCGGGTGACCCGGCCGTCATGGTCGACGGCAAGCCCATCGATCAGTCCTACATTCAGAATCCGCCCACGTACCCTGTCGATGAGTCGAAGGGCTCGGACGAGTGCGGCGGCCCGTACTTCGGTCCGGTCACCGTGCCGGAGGGCAACTACTGGGTGATGGGCGATAACCGCACGAACTCGCTCGATTCGCGTTTCCACATGCAGGACCAGTACCAGGGCACGATCCCAGAGGAGAATATTCGCGGCAAGGTCGCCTTCATCTTCTTCCCGTTCACGCGCATTGGCGGCGTTGATGCCATCGACATCCAGGGCTGATACCCACCGCCTGCCACGCGAGCCCCAGCGGATAACGCTGGGGCAATCCATGCGCGAGGACGCCTCATGGCTGCTGAAAACCATGCTCGCTGCCTTCGTTCTGTTGGCGGTGGGCTCGGCGCTCATCGGACGCATCTACGTTATCCCCTCGGGGTCCATGGAGCCGACGCTCCACGGGTGCCAGGGCTGCAACGGGGATCGCATCGCGGTGGAAAAAGTGAGCTATTACTTCGCAGATCCCAAGCCCGGGGATGTCGTTGTCTTCGAAGGCGAGCCCTCGTGGAACACGACGTATGAGCTGCAGCGCTCGCATAACGTGTTTATTCGCGGCCTGCAGAACCTCTTCGCCGCGGCGGGCCTTATTCAGGGCGACGCGAATATCCTCGTCAAGCGCGTCATCGCGACCGAAGGTCAGACGGTCTCGTGCCAGGCGGGTGACCCCGGCATCATGGTCGATGGCCAGGCGCGCACGGAGCCGTACGTGCTTCAGCCCCCGCAGAATCCCATTTCGCCGGAGACGGGCTCGCTGGCCTGCGGCGGCGATTACTTCGGACCGGTCACAGTACCCGAGGACCACATCTGGGTCATGGGGGATAACCGCACGAACTCCGCAGATTCCCGCGCGCACTTGGGCGACGCGGAGCAAGGCACCATTCCGGTGGACAACGTGCGCGGCAAGGTTCGTGCCATCGTCATGCCGTTGAGCCGTATCGGCACCGTTGAGCATGCGCACGCTTAAGCAGCAGCGCACCTACGAGGTCGCGCTCGCCCAAGCCGGCTTGGGGCCCGTCGCAGGAGTAGACGAAGCCGGCCGCGGCGCGTGCTGCGGTCCTCTCACCATCGCCGCGTGTGTGCTGCCCCAGCGGATTATCCCGGAGCTGGCGACGCTCACGGACTCGAAGAAGCTCACGCCCGCCGCACGCGAGAAGCTCTTTCCTATCATCAAGGCGAAGGCGCGTGCGTGGTCGGTCGTCCACATCGAGGCCTCAGACATCGACTACTGGGGAATTCAGCATGCCAACGTCTCCGGTATGCGCCGCGCCGTCGCGCGCCTCGATGTGCGCCCGCGTTATGTGCTTACCGATGCCCTCAAGGTCCCCGGTCTGCCCGTGCCCCAGCTCCCGATGATAGGCGGCGACGCCGCCGCGCGATGTATCGCCGCGGCGAGCGTGCTGGCCAAGGTGAGCCGTGACCACATTATGGTGGACCTCGACGAGCGTTACCCAGGCTATGGGCTTGCGGGGCATAAGGGATACGGGACCAAGGCGCACGAAGGGGCCATCGGAAAGCTGGGCGCCACGCCGGAGCACCGCATGAGCTATGCGAACGCCGCCCGGGCGCAGGCGGAATTTCTCGCGCGTGGCAACGCGGCGCGGGAGTAACGGGGCGCTAGAGTTTAAAGCCTGTAAGAACGAGGCAATTTTCTCAAGGAGCAACGATGAGCGCTGAGGAACTGGACAACTACGAGGCCGAAGTCGAGCTGTCCCTCTACCGCGAATACCGCGACGTGGTGAGCCAATTCTCCTATGTCGTGGAGACCGAGCGCCGCTTCTACCTTGCCAACGCTGTCGAGCTCATCCCGCATACCTCCGGACCGGACGTCTACTACGAGGTCCGCATGTCCGATGCCTGGGTGTGGGACATGTACCGCTCCGCGCGTTTCGTCCGTTACGTCCGCGTCATTACGTACAAGGACGTCAATATCGAGGAGCTCGATAAACCGGACTTCATCATGCCGGATTAGGCGCGTTCGTGCCGGTGCCGTTCACACCGGCATGAGACCTGTCAATGTGTTGAACAATCTCTTTGTGGATAACTCATATCGTGAACTACGTTATCCACAGAATTGGGGCCGCCCGCGAGGCGGCCCCTTGTCATTGTGGTGCATCTGCCGCTTGGCTAGGTACGAGGCCGTAGTACTGCGGTCCGTGACTAACTAGGAGACAGACACATGCAAACGAAAACTCAGGCTCGTACGCACCTGGCCCGGCGCGGGGAAAGCTGGGCCGCCCGCTTTTATTGCGCTCGGGGCGCGACGGTGCTGGGATGCAACGTCGCTTACGCGTGCGGCGAATTAGACCTCATTGTCCGTGAGAAGGACGGCACCATCGTCTTCGTGGAGGTGAAGACGCGTTCCACGCCGGCCTTCGGCGTGGCGGAGGCCGTCACGCCGCGCAAGCTCAAGCGCATGCGCAAGGCCGCGCAGCAGTGGCTCGCCGGGATCCGGCCGCTCGCCGACGTGCGCTTTGACGTCCTGGCGCTCACCGCCCGCGGCGACGACTTTGACGTGGACTATTACGCAGGAGTCGAACATGGCGCTGGGTAAGGCCGCGACGACGGCCCTCGACGGGGTGCTCGCGCATCCGGTCCACGTCGAGGCGAACATCGGGGTGGGCCTGCCCGGCATTCAGATCGTGGGTATGGCCGATACCGGAATCAGCGAGGCGCGCTCGCGGATTCGCACCGCCGTGTCGAATAGCAAGCTGCCGTGGCCAAAGACGAAGATCATCGTTTCCATGGCGCCCGCGAGCCTGCCCAAGTCCGGGGCGCATTTCGATCTGCCCATTGCACTCGCCATTCTCACCGCGGGGCTTACGGAACAGGAAGAAGAACTGGGCGGCTTCGGGCTCTCCGGCGATATCGTGCGCCGTCTGGAGACAACGCTCTTCCTCGGGGAGCTAGGCCTCGACGGCACGGTGCGTCCCGTGCCCGGCGTTATTCCTGCGCTGCTCGCCGCGCAAAACCACGGTTTCGAGTCGCTTGTCATCCCTCCCGGCAACGCGGCGGAGGCCGCGCTCGTGCCCGACATGCCCGTCTATGTTGCGCGCACGCTTGCCGATGCCTTCGGCTGGGCGTGTGGCCGTCGCCTCCTGCCTCGCGCGGAGTCGCTCGCGCAGCCGACGCGCCCCGAGGCTGGGCCGTCACCCTGCATGAGCGATATCGCGGGACAGCATGCGGCCAAGCACGCGGCCGAAGTCGCTGCCGCCGGTGGGCACCATCTGCTCATGCTCGGCCCGCCCGGCGCGGGCAAGTCCATGATCGCCGCTCGCGTGCCGTCCATCCTGCCGCCGCTCACCACGGAGCAGTCGCTGGAGGCCACCGCCATACACTCCATCGCGGGCTCGCCGGGACGCGTCGTATCGGCTGCGCCCTTCGTCGCGCCGCATTCCTCCATTACTCGCGCCTCCTTGCTCGGCGGCGGCTCGGGACGCCCGCGGCCCGGCGCGGTCTCGCTCGCGCACCATGGCGTGCTCTTCCTCGACGAGGCCTCCGAGGTCGCCGCCGGCGCCCTTGATGGCTTGCGTGCGCCGCTCGAGGAAGGCGAGGTGAGGCTCGTGCGCTCGCGCCGGGAGGTCGTCTACCCGGCGCGCTTCCAACTCGTGCTTGCTGCGAACCCATGCCGTTGCGCCGCCGAGGACCCGGCGCGGTGCACGTGCACGCCGGGACAGCGGCAGGCCTACCTGTCCAACCTTTCCGGTCCGTTGCGCGACCGCCTCGACATGGTCCTGCGGCTCTCGGGACGTTCAGCACAGCTCCACGCGGATGGGGAGGAAACCTCGGCGGCTATTGCGGACCGCGTCGCCGCCGCGCGCGAGCGTTCTCGTGCGCGCTGGCACGCGGCCGGTCTCCATGTCTACACCAACGCGGGCATGTCCTCCGCCCTCCTGCGTCGGCGCTTTCCCGCGGAGGACGACGCGATGGAGCTTCTGCGCGCGTATCTCGCGACGGGGGAGCTAAGCCAGCGTGGCGTGGACCGCACGCTCAAGCTCTCGTGGACGCTCGCGGATCTGGTGGGGCAGGATCGCCCGAGCATCGAACACGTGTCCTCCGCCCTTGATCTTCGCGGCGACGCCGTTCGCGAGGAGGTGGCGGCATGACCGAGCTCAAGTTGGATACGCCGCTGCAGGCGTGGGTCTACCTCAACCGCGTGGTGGAAGGCCCGTCGCGCACGCTGGCCGCGCTGCTCCAGGACTACACCCCGGAGCACATTGCGCACGGCATCTATCACCAGGCGGACTGGTTGGGTGCGCTGCGCGACGAGACCTCGGCGCGCCGGGACTGGCTGCGCCAGGACGAGGACATCGCGGCCGCAGAGAAAGTGGGCGCACGGCTCATCACGCCGGAGAGTCCCGAGTGGCCAGCCGCGCAGTTGAACTCCGCGTTTGGCTTCTACGCGGCGGGGCTTGCCGATGCTCCCGCGGACTTCGACAAGGCTGCCGTCGCGCCCCATTCCCTGTGGGTCCGCGGTGCTCCGGTGGGCGAGGTCGTCAGCCAGGCCGTCGCCGTCGTGGGCACGCGCGCGATTACCCGTTACGGCTTTGACGTGACGCGCCTCATGGTCTCCGGACTCGTGCCACACCAGTGGACGATTGTCTCGGGTGGTGCGATGGGCGTCGACACCGTCGCACATGAGCAGGCGCTCGAACATGGCGGTATCACCGCGGTGGTCGCCGCGTGCGGCATCGACGAGCCGTATCCCGCGCGCAACGCGAAGCTTTACGAGCGGATCGTAGATCGCGGCGGGACCATCCTCACCGAATTTGCACCGGGCTCGAAGCCGCAGCGCCACCGCTTCTTAACCCGCAATCGCCTGGTTGCGGCACTCACGTCGGGCGCGGTGTGCATCGAGGCGGCCTTCCGTTCGGGGGCGCTTAATACGCTCAACTGGACGGAGGCGCTCGGTCGTGTCGCGATGGTGGTGCCCGGACCGATTACGGGGCCAGGCTCGGTAGGATGCCACAAGCGCATCCAGGAACATCGCGCGCAGCTCGTCATGAGCCCCGACGGTGTGCGCGAACTCCTCGAGCAGGTCGGTGCCGTCGACGAGGAAGCGCAGTTGGAACTCGTCTACGCGCCCTCGAAGACGCAGCGGCTGTCCCGCAATGAGCTGCAGGTTTTCGGCTCGACGCCGGTCGACGAGACGACGAGCGCCCAGGACATCGCACGCGAGGCAGGGCTGCGGCTGCCGCTCACCATCCATCTGCTCGTCACCTTGGAGAAGCAGGGTCTGGTCGTGCGCCGCGGCGGGCAGTGGCAGCGCCTCGATGTGGACTAACCACGGGTATACTCTGGCCCATGAGTAACACGCCGGGCGGTCAGCTTGAGCAGGCCATCGAGGATTTTGCCGAGCACCAACGTCTGGTGCTCGGCCGATCTGAGGCCACCATCCGCGGCTACCGCTCGGATCTGCGCGACCTGGCCGCGCGCGTGCCGGACTTCGCGCATTTCACGCTCGACGCCCTGCGCGCCTGGCTGGGCGACGCCGTGGCGGCGGGGAAATCCCGCGCTACGCTCGCTCGACGCACCGCGGCCGCGCGTGCTTTCTCCACGTGGGCGGCGCGCGAGGGCTACCTCGCCGCGGATGTCGCCGCGCGCCTCGTCGCGCCCAAGGTGGGTCGTCACCTGCCTAAGGTTCTCGCCCAGGACGAGGCGGGGGAGCTTATGGGCAATGCCGTGTCTCCGGACGAGAAACACTTCCTGCGCGACAGCGCGATGCTCGAGCTGCTCTACGCTACGGGCATGCGCGTCGCGGAGCTCACCGGGCTCGATGCGGGCGATGTCGACTTGTCACGCCGCACCGCGCGCGTGACCGGTAAAGGCAATAAGCAACGCGTCGTGCCCTTCGGACATGCCGCCGCAGACGCTATGACCGCGTGGCTCGACGTGCGCGGTGAGTTTCAACCCGCGGAGGACGAGAACGCGCTTTTTCTCGGCACGCGTGGCAAGAGAATTGACCAGCGCCAGGTGCGCCGTGTTGTGGAGCGCGCCAGCCAGGTCACCGGCGCGACGGGACTAACACCACACGGGCTGCGTCACTCGGCGGCGACGCACCTGCTCGAGGGCGGCGCCGACCTCCGCGTGGTCCAGGAAGTGCTGGGACACGCCTCGCTCCAGACAACGCAGGTCTATACTCACGTCTCCGCGGCACGCCTGAAGAAGATTTACGAGCAGGCGCACCCGCGAGCGTAAGGAAGCAGACCTAGACGGGCTTAAGGCGGATCGTGGGGGCATCGAGAAGATCGAGCGGATTGAGATAAGAATCCGGGCCGTCGAGTGCGCCCCAGTGCAGGCCGGGATAGCCGTCGAAGGTAGGCGCGAGCGTGCCGAGTACGTCTCCGGCGGCGACTGTCTGCCCGACCTGGACGTGGGCGTAGACGGGGGAGTAGGTGGTGCGCAGTCCGTCCGCGTGCTCGACGGAAACCGACGGGGTGCCGGCGACAACGCCCGCGAAGGCGACGGTCCCGGGGCCCGCCGCGGCGATGGGCTGGCCGACGTCTGCCGCAAGATCGATGCCGCGGTGTCCAGGCAGCCAATTGTGGTCCGGATTATCGAAGGCGCGGATAACGCGGAGTGGAACGGGCGGCGAATAGCCGCGGGCGGAGGGCTGCGTCGCGGTGGGCTGCGTGGCGGTGGGCGATGGTGCGGCGGCGGCCGGAAGCATGGCGCCTGTGGCGAAAGTGGTTGCAGTAATAAGGAGAGAACTAAAAGTGAGGCGAGAGAGTTTCATGGTCTCCACCATGCCGGATTTTGAGGCAGGGCGCTAGGTTGTGTCGGTAGGCTTGTGCAGGCAATTCGCATGCTCGCCGTTTTGGCAAAGCGTGGCAAAGCATATAAGCTATCCGGCAGCAGTGCGTCCTTTGGACTCATTGACTACGCGCGGCAAGGACAATGACGCAGTCGACGTGGTCCCGAATCTGTTTATGACTTGGGTGTTGACGGCTAGGACTTGCAGCCAGGGTGTGGGATAAAAGCCTGCACAACCCGTATTGGAAAACCTAAAGAAAATAGAAAGCGAGCGAATCATGGCAGTTGTAACCATGCGCGAGCTCCTCGACGCCGGTGTCCACTTCGGCCACCAGACCCGTCGCTGGAATCCGAAGATGCGTCGTTTCATCTTCACCGACCGTAACGGCATCTACATCATCGACC
>NHCFJ05603__coassemble_558_pt1 | contig 60623 bp, 52 predicted proteins | sample NHCFJ05603__metabat2_low_PE_001 | metagenome-assembled genome bin NHCFJ05603 | reverse complement strand
GTGCCCACCCGTCTGGGGATTGGGTCAGCCGGGCGTATTCCTCTTTGGGCTTCTTCTTAATATGCTCGGCGGCGACGGTGGGGATGTCTTCGGCGGCGGTGTCCGCGAGCAGTGCGCGCAGCGTGTCCTTGTTGGGTGCGGAGGCGATGAGGTTCTCAATTTTTTCCAGCACGCGGAGCGGGTGCTTGCGGCGGATTGCCGCCGCTCGGGCTTCGGCTTGGAGGGTCGTGGCTTTCGTGTCGCCGTAGTAGATCTTGTGCAGGCGGCGCACGAGAAGTGCGTCGGGGCGGGCGACTCCAAGGGCGAGGATGTCTTTGAGCGACATGCCGGCGGCTTCGGGAAGCGAGGTGACGCCGAGGGTGAGAGCTGCGAAGAGAGAAACTGTCATGTCCCAGAAGCTAAAGGCACGCGCCAGAAGAAGCTAGGGGAACATATTTTCTTGTGGACAACCTGCGCCGGTTGCCCAATAGAGTGGGCAAAATCGGCCCGGTTATCCACAGAAACTAACGCTTCTCACGAGAATCTCAGTTTTACCGGCACGTTCATGCCGGTCAGCGGCGTGCGCTCGCGGCCACGCAGCGCACGCCCAAGGGCGTGAGCGTCACGCGCCACTTGGGCTCGTCGGCGTAGAGCCCAATCCGATTGACATGCACGAGCCCGGCGGAATCAAGCTCGCGGAGGGAAGGGGCGGCATCGGAAAGCGGGGTGCCGGTGACGCGGCTCAAGGCCGTGGCGGAAATCTCCCCGCCGTCCACCGCGCCGATGCCGTGCAGCCCGGCGAGGAGCACGTGATGGCGGTCGACGAGCTCGAGGAGCTCGGGAGTCACGCCCTCCAAGCTGTGCGACAGCCGCCGAACCCGGCGCGCCCCAATGCGCTGGAGCCAGCGGACTTGGAGGTGTGCGCCCCACGCGAGGCCGAGTGTGGCGTAGAGGCCGGCGCCGGCGGAGACGAGGAGAAGGGGTGGTTCGAGCTCAAGGTGGGGCAGGGTGGGCTCGATGAGTCCGTAGAGCGGGCCGATGGGGATAAGTGGCGCGATCCAGGAGTACTTGTACCAGAACGAGTAATCGTCATCGCGAAATTCCACGAACTGCGGTGCGACCATGGGGTAGCGGCGGATAATCCACACGGCACCGGCGACGGCGAGGACAAGCCCAAGGACGAGCAGGGGAATGGAGTGCAGCGAGAGCGCGCCGAAGGCCACGCCTGCAGGGATGGTGGGCACGAGCCATGTCGCGAAAGAAGGCAGATTGCGGCTGCGGTAATAGTCGACCTCGCGGGGCTGGAACCGCTCTAACTCCTCACTCATGGTGAAAGAGGTTATCACCTAGTCGGAGCGAGCCCGTGCTAGTCCGCAGTGGACCCGGGCCATCCCGGGTACTCGGGCGGCACGCCGTCGAAGGCGGGGCAGAGGGCCTGAAAGGAGCACCAGCCGCACAGCTTGGAGGTCTTGGGTCGGAAGTCGCCGGACTTGCCGTCGCCTTCGATCTTGGCCCACAACTCGCCCAGGTCGCGCTCGAAGTACTCGAGCTCCTCGCGATTGGGAGCGAGGAACATTGAGTCGAGCACCTTGAGATACATCAGGCGCAGCTGGGAGGGAATGGTGTCAAAAAGACGCCAGTAGACCAGCGCGTAGAAGCGCATCTGGAACTGCGCGTCGTGGGACCACTGGGGCTTGGGCTTTTTGCCCGTCTTGTAGTCGACGACGCGGACCTCGCCCGTGGGAGCGACGTCCACGCGGTCGATGAATCCGCGCACGGGCACGCCGTTGGGCAGGACTGTGTCGACATACATCTCGCATTCCTGGGCGTCGAAGCCCTGTGGGTTCTCCATCTGGAAGTAGCCGCGCAGGAGCGTCCACGCCTCGTTGAGGAAGCGGGAGGTTTCACCCTCGGGTACGACCTCGGCCACCGCAGGGTCTTCGCACATCTTCTCCCACTCCGGCTTAATCCGTGCGACGGCCGCTTCAAACGTGCGCTCGTCACGCGGGGCCTGATGAGTGTGCTCGAGCACCGCGTGGACGAGCGTGCCTTTGACCTGTGCCTCGGTCTTGGGCTCCGGCAGGCGGTCGATGGCGCGGAAGCGGTAGAGCAGCGGGCACTGCTTGTAGTCGCTCGCGCGCGAGGGGGACAGGGCCAGGGGGCGGGGTGTCGAAGAAGTCATGGTTGGTCTCTACTCTAATGCGCTGCCAAACGTGGCAAGCTAGAGGGCATGAGTTACGCAGAGGATTTTATTGATTTCATTGCTGCCTCGCCGTCGAGCTACCACGCCGCCCACGAGGTCGCGCGCCAGCTCGCCGAGGCAGGCTTTACCCAACAGGACGAGGCCGCCGAGTGGTCCGCCGCACCCGGCGGGCACTTCCTCATCCGCGGCGGCGCCGTGATGGCGTGGTTCGTCCCGTCCCATGCCTCCAAAGACAGCGCCTTCAAAATCGTCGGATCCCACACCGACTCGCCGGGCCTGGCGCTCAAGCCCACCCCGGACTTCCAGAACGCCGGTTGGTCCCAGGTCGCCGTGGAGGTCTACGGCGGCGCGCTGCTGCACACGTGGTTCGACCGCGAGCTCACAGCCGCGGGCCAGGTCGTCACCAAGGACGGGACGCAGCACCTCGTCACCACCGGCCCGGTCCTGCGCCTGCCCTCGCTGGCCATCCACCTCTACCGCAAGGACGAGTTCAAGCCGGACCGCCAGGCCCACATGCAGCCGGTGCTCACCACGGGCGAGGCCTCCATCCTCGGCGTCGTCGCCGCCCAGGCGGGCATCCAGCGCGAGGATATCGCCGCGTTCAACCTCATTACTGCCGACGCCGCCCGCGGCGCCGTCTTCGGTCCCCGCAACGAGTTCATCGCGGCTGGCCGCATGGATAACTTGAGCTCGGTCTACGCCTCGCTCGTCGCGCTGCTGAACGCCGCCAAGTCCTATGACGGCACCGACGTGCTCGTCATGGCCGCCTTCGACCACGAGGAGGTCGGCTCGTCGTCGCGCTTCGGTGCGGCGGGCCCCATCCTCGCCGACGTCCTCGACCGCACGGGTCGCGCGTTAGGGGCACATGAGGAGGCGCGCCACCAGATGTACGCGCGTTCCTCGTGCGTGTCTGCCGATGCCGCCCACTCCGTCCACCCCAACTACGCGGGCAAGCACGACCCAGGCCACCATCCCATCATCGGCGGCGGCCCCGTGACCAAGGTCAACGGCAACCAGCGCTATGCCTCCGATGCCACCACGGTCGCCCTGTGGGAGTCCGCTTGCGCCCGGGCCGGGGTTCCGGTCCAGCGGTTTGTGGGCAATAACGATGTGCCGTGCGGCTCGACCATCGGCCCGATCACGGCGACGCGCCTAGGCATCGACACCGTGGATGTGGGCGTGCCCATGCTGTCCATGCACTCGGCGCGCGAAATGGTCGGCGTCGACGACCAAGTGTGGCTCTCCCAGGGCCTTGAGGCATACTGGGTAGGTTAGTTTCACCCATCTCGAGGAGAGATCCGCCCATGCCTTATTCCGGCCCGTTCCACTACGGCGACCGCGTCCAGCTCACGGACGCCAAGCGCCGCCACTACACCCAGGTCCTGGAAGAGGGCGGGGAGTTCCACTCGCACAAGGGCCTTATCAAGCACTCCGACATCGTCGGATTGGACGAAGGTTCCGTGGTCCGCTCCACGCTGGGCTCGGACTTCCTGCTCTTCCGCCACCTCCTCGTCGACCACGTGCTGTCCATGCCCCGCGGCGCGGCCGTCATCTACCCGAAGGACGCGGCGCAGATCCTCGTCGAAGGCGACATCTTTATGGGCGCCCGCGTCTTCGAGGCTGGCGCCGGCTCCGGCGCGCTGTCGATGTCGCTGCTGCGTGCCGTCGGACCTGAGGGCCACGTCTACTCCTACGAGATTCGCGAAGACCACCTCGAGTTCGCCGTGAACAACGTGCAGGAATACTTCGGCGAGCAGCCCGAATGGTGGACCCCGCGCTTGGGCGACCTCGGCGACGTGAAGGTCGAAGACTTGGGCGGCCCCGTCGACCGCGTCATCCTCGATATGGTCGAGCCGTGGCACTACCTAGAAACCGTGCGCGACATCCTCATCCCGGGCGGCGTGTTCATGACCTACGTGGCGACGGTGCCGCAGCTCATGAACGTCATGGAAGGCATCCGCGAGCTCAAGTGCTTCACCGAGCCGAAGGCTTGGGAGTCCCTTGTACGTGAGTGGAAGGTCGAGGGCCTGGCCACCCGCCCGGAGCACCGCATGAACGCACACACCGCGTTCCTCGTGTGGACCCGCCGCCTGGCCGACGGCGTCACGCCGCCGCGCCCGCAGCGCCGCGCCCGAAAATAGTCCGGCCCGCTGGACGACGCAGAACCCGTAGAACCGCCGCCTGGTCTGCGGGTTTTCGCGATTCTGGGCCGCCGGTCCGCCACGATAGGGGTGCCTTACCAGTGTGACGCAGCCGCGCGCTAGGGTGGAGACATGAATGACGCCACTTCCTCGCATCAGAGTAGACACGTCAGAGAGGCACGCACGGCGACCAACCTGCGCGAGTCTGCCGAGCTCAAGCGCCACATCGAGCAGTTATCCACCCGCAACACCAAACTTGCGGGCCTGCTCGACGAGGCCCGCACGAAACTGGGCGAGCTCGCCGCGGACTTGAACGAGCTGGCCGAGCCCGCCTCCACGTACGGCACGTTCCTGCGTTATTCCGGCGCACCGCGCGGCGAGGACGGCCGCCAGGACGCCGAGGTCTACACCAACGGCCGGCGGATGCGTCTCAAGGTCGCGCCCCAGGTCGAGCCGGGCAGCCTCCAGCCGGGGGAGTCCGTGCGCCTGGGCGACGGCTTCATCGTCGTGGAAGCTTGCGGCATCGAGCCGACGGGCACGCTCGTGAGCCTCGTCGAGGTCCTCGACACCGAGCACGCCGTCATCGCCACCCCCTCGGGCGACGAGCACGTGGTGCTGCTTGCCCAGCCACTGCGCGGCGCCGCCCGCGCCGGGGACAACGTCCTCGTGGATCTCAAGGCTGGCGTCGCGTTCCAGGCCATCGAGAAAACCGAGGTCTCCCAGCTCTCGCTGGAGGAAGTCCCGGACGTCCACTTCGAGGACATCGGCGGCCTCGACGCCCAGATTTCCCAGATTCGCGACGCCGTCGAGCTGCCTTTCCTCCACCCGGACCTCTACCGCGAGTTCGACCTTCACCCGCCCAAGGGCGTGCTGCTGTACGGCCCGCCGGGCTGTGGTAAAACGCTCATCGCCAAGGCTGTCGCGAATTCGCTCTCCTCCGCGATTTCGCGCTCGCCGGAGAAGAGCGCTCCGAGTTATTTCATGAACGTCAAGGGCCCCGAGCTGCTCAACAAGTATGTGGGCGAGACCGAGCGCCGCATTCGCCTCATCTTCGAGCGTGCCCGCGAGCTCGCCAACGGGGGAGACCGCCCCGTCATCGTCTTCTTCGACGAGATGGAGTCCATCTTCCGCACCCGCGGCACGGGCGTGTCCTCGGACATGGAGACCACCGTCGTCCCGCAGCTACTCACGGAGCTCGACGGCGTGGAAGACCTGCGCAACGTCATCGTCATCGGCGCGACCAACCGCGAAGAGCTCATTGATCCGGCGATCATGCGCCCGGGCCGCCTCGACATCAAGATTCGCGTCAACCGCCCGACGCAGCAGGGCGCCCGCGAGATCTTCGCGCGCCACTTCCCGGACACCGTGCCGCATGCCCAGCCCGTGGACGATCTCATCGACGCCGCGGTGGGAGAGCTCTACGCCGACCGTCCCTTCGTCGCCCTGCACTTCGTGGGCGTCGACGAGCCGCGCGTGCTTCACTACCGCGACTTCGTCTCCGGCGCGATGATCGCCAATATCATTTCGCGCGCGAAGAAGCTCGCCATCAAGGAGTCGCTCGGCGCTGGCACGCCCGCCGCCATTTCCAGCGCGCACCTGCACCAGGCCATCGCCGCCGAACAGGCCGAAAGCGAGCACCTGCCCACCTCCACCAACCCGGACGAGTGGGCGCGCATCGCGGGCAACGGCTCGCGCAGCGGCCGGCCCATTGACCGCGTCGAACTACTCGGATTCAGGAGCCCGACATGGCACAGCAACTAGAGAGCACGCGCATCCCGCGCTTTATGGGCACTGAGACCGAATACGGCATCTCGTGCCCCACGAACCCGGCACTGTCTCCCATCGTCACCTCAACGCACGCCGTCGTCGCCTACGGCGCGCTGCACACCACCGCGCGCTCGCGCTGGGATTTTGCCGAGGAACACCCGCTGCGCGACCAGCGCGGCTTTGATCTCAAGCGCTACCAGACCGTGCCCGTGGTCGATCCCAACGCCATCGGCGTCGCCAACGTCGTGCCCAGCAATGGCGCACGATTTTACGTCGACCACGCCCACCCTGAGTATTCCTCGCCGGAATGCCTCGGCGCGTGGGACGCGATGGTCTACGACGCGGCTGGAGACGTGCTTGCCCGGCGCGCGCTGGCCGGCGTGGCCGAACTCTACGAGGACAACAACTCCATTCTCCAGGGCCACGAGCCCTGCCCGCCGCTGCGCTTTTACAAGAACAACGTCGACGGCAAGGGCGCCTCTTACGGCGCGCACGAGAACTACCTCTATAACCGGGACACCGACTTTGACCGGCTCGCGCACGCACTCATCCCGTTCTTCGTCGCGCGCCAGGTGCTCACTGGCGCTGGCCGTGTGGGCCTAGGCCACGATGGCGACAGGCCGGGTTTCCAGATTTCCCAGCGCGCGGACTACATTGAGCAGGAGATTTCGCTGGAGACCACGCTCAACCGCGGCATCATCAACACCCGCGACGAGCCCCACGCCGAGGCCGGCCGCTTCGGCCGCCTCCACGTCATCATTGGAGACGCGAACTGCTCGCAGACCTCGGCGCTGCTCAAGCTCGGCACGACTTCGCTCGTCCTCGACGCCATCGAGGAGGGCGTGGACTTTTCCGACCTTCAGCTTGCCGATGCCGTCTCCGAGGTCGCCGCAGTCTCCCACGACGTCTCCTTGACGCACCGCCTCGTGCTCAAGGATGGCCGCGAACTCACGGCGCTGGAGCTGCTGGGGGAGTACCGCGCGCGCGTCACCCCGCGCACCGAGGCGGACGAGAAGGTCATCTCCGCCTGGGACGAGGCGGCGGGCCTACTCGCCGAGGACCCGCTCAAAGCTGCGTACTTGCTCGACTGGGTCGCCAAGTGGCGACTCATCAAGGCCTTCCTCGACCGCGGCGTGGACCTGGACAACCCGAAGCTCGCGGCCATCGACATCCAGTATGCGGATATCGACCCGGCGAAGTCGCTCTACCACGCGCTCGTGCGCAAAGGCCAGATGCGCACGCTCGTCACCGACGCCGAACTCGAGCGCGCCTCGGTGACCCCGCCGCGCGAGACGCGCGCCTACTTCCGGGGCCGCGTCACTGAGAAGTTCGGTGACGCCGTCGTCGCGGCCAGCTGGCAAAACGTCACGCTGCGCGCGAAAGACAGCTACGCCCTGTTCCACCTCGACGAGGTCGACGCCGCGACGGGACCTGACACCATCGCGGCCCTCGAGGGCACGCCCGCCGGCGACGTCCACGCCCTTCTGGAGGCACTCGCCAAGGCTGGCCTCAACCCCGAGTATCGTCATCTATAACCCAATCTCAAGGAGAAATCATGGCTGACAAGCAATCCCAGATCTCTGGCGGCGGTGCCGGCGAGGACGACGCTCTGGAGGGGGCATCGGCAAGCCAGGCGCAGATTAATACGGCAGGCACGGACGACTTGCTCGACGAGATTGACGGCCTGCTCGAGTCCAACGCCGAGGAATTCGTGCGCTCCTACGTGCAAAAGGGTGGCCAGTAAGCCTCATGAGCGTGCATTACCGCCGGATTATGGGCGTAGAGACGGAGTACGGCATCACGGCGCGCACTCCTGCGGGAAGCCGCCAACTTCACCCGGACGAGATCGCACGCGAGCTCTTTCGCCCGGTCATCGACGAGTATTCTTCGTCAAACGTCTTCGTGCCCAACGCCTCGCGTCTCTACCTCGACGTGGGCTCGCACCCTGAGGTCGCCACGGCCGAGTGCGACTCGCTGAGCCAGCTGCTCGCCTACGAGCGCGCCGGGGACGTCATGGTCGACCGCCTCGCGCGCCAGGCCGAGGACGCCACCGGCGCGCAGGTCTACCTGTTTAAGAACAACGTGGACTCCGCGGGCAATTCTTACGGCTGCCACGAGAATTACCTCGTGGGCCGCGACCTCGTCCTGCGCGACCTGGGCCGTGCGCTCCTGCCGTTTATGATTACCCGCCAGCTCATCTGCGGCGCCGGCCTTATCCAACCGGCCAGGGGCGACCAGCCTGCGCAGTTCCTGCTCTCGCAGCGCGCGGACCAGGTCTGGGAGGGCGTGTCCTCCGCGACGACGCGCTCGCGGCCGATCATCAATACGCGCGACGAGCCCCACGGCGACTCCGCACGCTTCCGCCGCATGCACGTCATCGTGGGCGATTCCACCATGGCCGAGCCCACGTTCGCACTGAAAGTCGGCACGGCGCTGCTCATGCTCGAGATGATCGAGGCCGGCTTTGAGCTGCCTAACCTGGAAATCGTCGAGCCCATCGCCCGCATCCGTGACATTGCGCGCGACACCACGGGCCGCACGGTCCTGGAGCTCGCGTCCGGCGGCACCATCACCGCGCTCGAGGTCCAGCAGGCGCTTCACGCCCGCGCCGTCGAGTGGCTCACGCAGCGCCCAGACGAGGGCACTCCGCGCACCGAGCTCGAGCGCGTGGTTACGCTGTGGGGCCGCGTCCTCGACGCACTGGAATCCGGCGACCTGTCCGACGTCGCACAGGACGTCGACTGGATCATCAAACTCCAGCTCCTCGAGCGCTACCGCGATCGTCTGGGCGGGGACTGGGGCCATCCCAAGCTCGCGCAGGTCGACCTCACGTACCACGACATCCGCCCGGGCCGCGGGCTGTACTCCGTCCTGGAATCCCGCGGGCTCATTAACCGCTGGACCACCGATGCCGCCATCACCCGCGCCGTCGACACCGCCCCGCCCACCACGCGCGCGTGGATGCGCGGGCAGTTCCTCGCCAAGGCGAAGGAGACCGGCGCGAACTACACCGTGGACTGGACGCGCATGAAGGTCAACCGGCCCGAAGCGCGGGTGGAGGAATTTAGCGATCCCTTCATTTCGGCGGACGCGCGCCTCGACGCGCTGCTAGAGTACATGGACGTACACGCCCGTCATCTTGCCGAATAACGGATAACCGACGCTCACCACCACCACTTTTCTTGGAAGGCACTTCATGTCGCGGTACGACGACGCAGTAGAACGCATGACCCGGCTCACCTTCGTGCTTTTTGGCGCGGCTGAGCATAGCCGCAACCCGGAGCGCTCCGCCGCGTGGATTATCGAACACGTCGAAGGCTATAGCGAGTCCAAAGAACCCAGCACCATGCTCAAGCGTGATGCCAAGGACCTGCACCGCGTGGGCGTGCCTATCCATCGCCGTTCCGGCGGCGGCGACGAGAGCACGCTCTACCGCATCGACCGGGACAGCTACCGACTGCCGGAAATTTCGTTTACGGCGGAGGAGGCCCTCGCGCTCTCGCTCATCCGCGGCTTCAACCAGTTTGGCGAGTTGTCCCGCTACTCCGATACCGGCTGGGCCAAGATGGCCGCCGCCGGCGTGACCTCAGCTCCCGGCGCCGAGGAGCACCCGCTCCAGCACGTCCTCGCCACCAACGACCTCAACCGTCTGCGCGCCGAGGACTTCTACATGCTCGTCAACGCCGTCGAGCGTTCCTACCGCATCAGCTTCCACTACCGCGCCACGCCCACCACGCCGCTCACTAAGCGCCAGATGGATCTGTGGGGCATGGTGACCCAGGGCGGCCGCGTCTACCTCGTCGGCTTCGACATCGACCGTCAGGCCCCGCGCGCGTTCCGCATCACCCGCCTGCGCGAGGTCGCCCTCCAGCGCAAGAGCCCCGAATTTACCCAGCCCACAGCGCCGCTCGACGATATCGTTGCGGACATCTTGCAGCCGCACGACCTCATCGACGCCGTCCTCGAGATCCCCGAAGGCACCGCCCAGGAGCTCGCCTTGCGCGGCACCCGCCGCCCCGACGGCCGCTATGCGCTCATAGGCGTCTCGCTCGACTGGCTGACCCGCACCGCTGTCGGTTTTGCGCCCGAGGTCGACATCCTCGAGCCTGCCGCCGCGCGCGAGCGCGTGCGCGAACTGCTCCAGGCCGCCCCATCCACTACCGAGGAGGACTAACCGCAGTGGCCACGAATCTCGATAAGAACCAAACCCTGGTGCGGTGGCTCAACCTCGTGCCGTACTTCCGCAATAAGCCGAACGCGTCCATCTTCGAAGCAGCCCAAGACCTCAACATGGATGCCAAAGAGGTCAAGAGCGCCCTTGACGCGCTCACGACCACCGGCGTTGGCTCGTACACGGAAGAGATGCTCGACCTCATCGTCGACTACCGCGGCGTCAATATCCTCAATGATCAGGGCCTGGACAAGCCGCTGCGTTTGACCCCCACGGAGGCGGGCACGTTCCTGCTCAGCCTCGAGGCCCTCGAAGCCATCCCAGGCCTCGTCGACGCTGACGCCGTGCGCTCCGCCGCGGCCAAGCTGCGCGCCGTCCTCGACGAGCGCGGCGTGGGCATCTACGACTCCACCGCGGAGCCCGACCCCGTCGAGTCGCCCTTGCAAGCCCAGCTTGCCAATGCCCTCCGCGACGGCGTCCAAGTTGCCTTCACGTACTGGGCCGCCTCGAGCGATACCACCTCGCACCGCACCGTCTCGCCCGCCCAAATTTATGTCCGGGAGGGGGAGAGCTACCTCATCGCGTGGCAAGAGGATCGCGGCGCTCACCGCACGTTCCGCCTCGACCGCATGCGCGACCTAGAGGTGCTCGACACGCCCGCCACGCCGCACAAAGACGAGCTCGAGTTCGATGCCGAGGATCCTTTCGGCTACGACCGCTACGAGGAGGCTGTCCTCGACATCCACCCGGATGCCACGTGGCTGGCCGAGCACTATGACATTGAGTTTCACATCGTCGACTCGGATGACCGCGTTGTCGAGGGTGAGTTCGCGCGCGTCGTGAGTTCGGCTGCTCTCGATGCCGAGCTCTCCGGCGCTGACGATGACGGTTACGACCCGGATGATCCGGTTGACGCGCCCCTCGATGACCCGCTGCCGCAGCTGGCCACCGCCTCCGACGGCTGGGTGCGCGCCACGATGCCCGTCGCCTCCGAGGATTGGATGGTGCGTTTTTGCTTGGGGCAAGCTGATAGATTGCGGGTAGTTGGCCCCCAAAAGTTGGTTGATGCCGTTGCTCGCGCCGCGTCTGCGGCCCGCGACCGTTATACTCAATAATCGTTTCCCAGCCGGAGGTCACGCTCCGGACGATCTACCACCGAAAGAGGTCTTGCTATGGGCAGGATTGGCGCTCCCGAGATCATCATCATCGTCCTCATCATCGTCTTGCTCTTCGGAGCGAAGAAGCTGCCTGACCTGGCCCGCTCACTGGGCCGTTCCATGCGCATCATCAAATCTGAGGTCAACGAGATGAACAACGACAGTGTTCGTCCCTCGAGCGACCTCGAGCAGAACCAGCTCCCGCAGGGTCAGCAGCAGTACCAGCAGACCGCGCAGCAGAACTTCACGCAGCCGCCCCAGGCCCAGCAACCACAGCAGCCGAACACTGGCCAGCAGCCCCACTACGGCTCTACCGGCAATTACCAGGGCGGCGACTACGGCCAGGCGCCGCAGCAGCAGAACCCGAACGCCTAAAGCTAGCTCGCTTCCGGCTCGCCGCCTAGCGCTTCCAGCCTTAGCTTGCTCAACGGCGCTCATCGTCACCTTCAGCGGTGACCGTGGGCGCCTCCTGTGTTGAAGATGAAGGTTGCCCCATGACCACAGCCCCGAACCCCGGTTCCAACCCGCAGCGTCCACGGCGTCCGCAGCGCCCCCGTGGCGCGACACGCGCGGGCGCCCTCGCGCGTCTGCGCGCGGCGCGTAAGCCGAAGAACCCGACGGGGGACATGACGCTCGTCGAGCATCTCCAGGAGCTGCGGCGCCGCCTCTTCTTCGCCGTGCTCTTCATCGGCATCGGCACCATCGTGGGCTTCTACTGGTACGCCCAGGCACCGTTCGGCTGGCCGAGCCTCGGCGACTTCCTGCGCGGACCCTACTGCGACCTGCCGGCGAACCTTCGCGCCTCGTTTACCAACGACAACGAGTGCCGCCTGCTGGCCACCAAGCCCTTTGAGATGTTCATGCTGCGTCTCAAGGTCGGCGCGCTCGCGGGCCTCGTCATCTCCTCGCCGTTCTGGCTCTACCAGGTCTGGGCCTTCGTCGTGCCCGGCCTGCACAAGAACGAACGCCGCTGGACCTATATCTTCGTCTTTTTCGCCGTCCTGCTCTTCCTCACCGGCGCCTTCCTGTCCTATTTCGTCATGAGCCAGGGCCTCGAGTTCCTCCTCTCCGTGGGCGACGAATTCCAGACCACCGCGCTCTCCGGCGGCGACTACTACAACTACTTCCTTGCGATGCTGGTCATCTTCGGCATCAGCTTCGAAGTCCCGCTCGTCATCGTGATGCTCAACATCCTGGGCATTCTCGAGTACACCGCCATCCAGGGCAAGCGTCGCCTCATCATCGTCATCGTCATGATCTTCGCGGCGGTACTCACCCCGGGCGGCGAACCCATCGCAATGGTCACGATGGGCACCGCAGTGTGCCTGCTCGTCGAAATCGCCTTCCAGTTCTGCCGCATCAACGACAAGCGTCGCAACCGCGAACGCCCCGAGTGGATGGACCTCGACGATGAGCAGGCTTCCGGCCCCATTGGTTCGGCGGGGCTTGAAGCCCCCACGCCCGTCACGGCGCCCGAACCCGTCCAACCGTCGAGTTCCGGCTACTCCCGCGCCCAGGTCCGCCGCGAGCAGGGCCTTCCGCAGCAACAGCCACCGGCTCCTGCGCGCCCGACCAGCAGCCGTCGACGCCCACAGCCTGGCATGATGCCGCCAGCGCCGCCGCAGGCGCCGAACCAGTCTGCGTCGCAGGGAAAGCAGACGCCGGGCGGGGGAGCATCGGCAGGCCCGAGCATCTTTGACGACGTGCTCTAAGCCCGCGCGGCGCGGGGCTGCCGTGTAGGGTGAACAGATATGACTACCACCCACCTTGAGGCTTTCGCCGCTGGACTTTCCCATCCGCTCGATCCCTTCCAGGTGGAGGCCTGCCGCGCCATCGATGAGGGCCATGGCGTCCTCGTTTGTGCGCCTACCGGCGCTGGCAAGACCATCGTCGGCGAGTTCGCCGTCTCGTTGGCGCTTTCGCAGGGCACGAAGTGCTTCTACACCACGCCGATTAAGGCGCTGAGCAACCAGAAGTATCACGACCTCGTCGCGGAGCACGGCGAGGACGCCGTGGGCCTGCTCACCGGCGACGTCTCCATCAACGGCAGCGCGGAGATCGTCGTCATGACCACCGAGGTCCTGCGCAATATGATTTACGCGGAGTCGCCGGCGCTCGACCGACTCACGCATGTGGTCATGGACGAAATCCACTTCCTCGCAGACGCCTCACGCGGCGTCGTGTGGGAGGAGGTCATCCTCAACCTGCACCCCGCGGTCAACGTCGTGGGCTTGTCCGCCACCGTGTCCAACTCCGAGGAATTCGGCGAGTGGCTCTCCGCCGTCCGTGGAGACACGAAGGTCATCGTCTCCGAGCACCGTCCCGTTCCGCTCGATCAGTGGATGCTCGTGGGCCGCAAGATCTACCCGCTCTTCGAGCCCGAGTCCGGCGGCCAGGTCAACCGTGAACTCGCGCACCGCATCCAGCGCCTTGAGGCGGGCGACACGGATAACGGCCGCGCAGATTATCGCTCCGGCACGTCCTTCCGTTCGCGCTCCAAGCACGGGGGCGACCATTCGCCGCGGCGTTCCGGCGCCTCGCGCCAGCAGGACCGTTACCGCCCGCTGGGCCGCCCCGAAGTCCTCAAGGTCCTCCAAGCCCAGAACATGCTGCCCGCGATCGCGTTTATCTTTTCGCGTGCGGGCTGCGACGGCGCGCTGTATCAGTGCCTGCGCTCGCGCATGGTGCTCACCAGCCCTGAGGAGGCTGAGGAAATCAAGGCCATCGTCAACGCGGGCGTCGAGGGCATCCCGGAAGAAGACCTCCAGGTTCTCGATTTCAAGCGCTGGCGCGAGGCCCTCTCGCGCGGCTTCGCCGCCCACCACGCCGGCATGCTCCCGGCGTTCCGCCACATCGTGGAAGAGCTCTTCGTCAAGGGGTTCGTCCGCGCCGTCTTCGCTACGGAAACGCTTGCACTGGGCATCAATATGCCGGCGCGCACGGTCGTGCTGGAAAAGCTCATCAAGTACAACGGCGAGGCTCACGTCGACCTCACACCGGGACAATACACGCAGCTCACGGGGCGCGCGGGACGCCGTGGCATCGATACGCTCGGCAACGCCGTCGTGCAATGGGCCCCGGCCATGGACCCACACGCCGTGGCGGGCCTGGCCTCCACACGCACATACCCGCTCGACTCGACGTTCACGCCCGGCTACAACATGGCCATCAATCTGCTGGGGCTCATGGGCTTCGACGACTCGCTGCGCCTTATCGAGCGCTCCTTCGCCCAGTTCCAGGCAGATGGTTCCGTCGTCGAGGAGGCCGCAAAAATCGAGCGCGCCGAGCAGCGCGTGCGCGAACTCCGTACGGAGCTTGTCCGTGCCGTCTCCGCCCTCGCCCCGCCCACCCGCGACGACGAGGACCCCGCGGAGTTGCTGGCCGAGTACACGGACCTGCGCCATAAACTTACGGGCGAGGAGCGCAAAGCCGCCAAGGATTCCACGGCGCAGCGCAACGTCGAGGTAGTCAAGGTGCTCGCGCGCCTGCAGCTCGGCGACGTTATTGCGATGGCTGGGCGCAAGCACCCCATCCTCGCCGTGGTCAACACGCCAGCGAACCAGGCGCAGGACCCGCGCCCGTGGGTGACGACAGAGCAGGGCTGGTCGGGGCGCATTGATGCCTCTGGCATTGGCAATCCGCCCATCGTCGTGGGCCACATGCGCATTCCGCGCGGCATGAATAAGAACCCGCGCCGCCACACGAAGTTCTTCCAGGACCAGTTCCGCCGCAACCACTACGATCGGCCGCGCAAAATGAAAATGACAACGCGCAACCGGCCCAGCAAAAAGGTAGGGGAGCTGCGCGACGCCATCCGCCAGCACCCCGTGCACGCGTGGCCAGCGGCCGACCGCGAACAGCTCGCGCGCCTCGCGGCGAAGCTCACCCGCCGCGAGTCCGAGCTCGCCACACTCAAGGGCGTTGTCTCCACGGCGCGCGACACCCTGGGCACGACGTTTACGCGCATCGTGGAGCTTCTTGCCGAGATGGACTACGTCGAGTTCGAAGGCTTCGGCGACGACCGCCGCCCGCTCGTCACGGACGAGGGTGACCGCCTGGCACACATCCACTCCGAGGCCGACCTCCTCGTCGCGCAGTGTCTCAAGCGCGGCATCTGGAACGACCTGGACCCTGCGGAGCTCGCCGGTGTCGCGTCGATGTGCATCTTTGAAAACCGCAAGGCCACCTCCGGCGAGCCCGAGGCCGCCACGGAGCCCATGGCCGACGCCATGAACGCCACCCTACGCATCTACACCGAGCTCATCGCCGACGAGCAGCGCCACCGCCTGCCGCTCACGCGCCAGCCGGACGCGGGTTTCTCGCTCGCCATCCACCAGTGGACCTCGGGCGCCCCGCTGGGCTACTGTATGGCCGCGGCCAACGAGTCCGGGGCGGAGCTTACCCCCGGCGACTTCGTGCGCTGGTGCCGCCAAGTCGTCGATCTTCTCCAGCAGGTCGCCAAGACCGGCTACGAGGACGAAATCCGCGCCAACGCCCGGCGCGCCATCGACGCCATCCAGCGCGGCGTCGTCGCCATCGGCGCCTAAGCCGCCGCAAATCCCTCCGGCACGGAAAAGCCCGTCGCAGCGCTCGGCCACGGTCGGAACGGATTCTTTAGGCCTTCTTACCGGCGATGCCGATCTGCCACGCCACGCCGAAGGGGTCGACCATCCAGCCATGCTGGTCACGCGCTGGGTCGGCGCTGGGTCGGCGCTGAGACGCTCGTACCACGCGGCGGCCTCGTCGGCGGTGCGGTTCATCCAGAACGTAGGAGTAATGATCTACGTCACGCGTGGGTGCCTGTCATAAGAAGGAGCGCCCGGGCTGCGCGGCGCAGCGCCGGATGATGGGGTGCGACCAGACTCACGGTCGCCAGGCCGAGGTTCGTGCCGAACGGATCGAGGACAAGCGACTGCACGCCCGCCACCGTGTCACCGAGGAGGACGGGGCCGCCGCTATCGCCTTTGACCGCGCCATGCGCCACGAGCGCGCCGTGGCGCACGCGTGTGAGCCCGTCCCGGGACGCGGCCCAAGGCAGCGTCGCGACGAGCAGGCCGCGGTAGTCGTGCACGTCGAGAGCGTGCCCGCCAAAGCCGCGGGTACGCGTGGTCTGGCCCAGCCGCACCGGGGCACGCAGCAGGCCCGGCACCGCGCGCGGACCGGCGGGACGATCAAGGAGGGCGAGCGCCAGGTCCGTGCCGTTGATGACGCGCACGGCGGAAACGCGGGCACAGACCCCGGCGCGCGTGACGCGGTACGGCCCAGGTTCCCGGAAGAAGTGTGCGCACGTGAGCACAAGCCGCGGCGCGGTGCGCGCGTGCGGCTGCAGGTCAGGGGCGACCAGGGTGCCCGAGCAGTAGCTCCCGGCGCGCGTTAGCCGCACGACCGGCAGGGGAGAGGTGTTCATTCCCACCACAGTAGCGCGATTAAACTAGCAAGCATGTCGCATGAGATTGAACCTTTTGTCCCGTCCGTCTACGCCGCGCGCGTGGCACGTGCCCAGGAAGTCCTGCGCGCGCAGGGGCTCGACGCGCTACTTGCTGCGACGGGCCCGGATTTCGCCTACCTCACTGGCTCGTGGATGACCTCCCATGAGCGCCTCACCGCGCTGGTCATCCCGGCCGAGGGGACGCCGCGTCTCGTCGCGCCACAGACGGATGTACTCGAGCTGCAGTCCACGGCCGTGCCTGAGATGGGCGTGGAGCTTACCGGGTGGGCCGATGGCGAGGACCCGTTTGGGCTCGCGCTGGGCGAGGCCGGCTACGCGCGGCTTGCAGTCTCAGCGTCGCTCACCGCGGACCTCCTCTTTAAGCTCCAGGAACACGCGCCGGACGCGAAGCTCTCACTGGCGTCGACGGCGCTGTCAGAACTATTCATGCGCAAGGACGACGCGGAGCTCGAGCAGCTGCGCGGAGCGGCGGCCGCCATCGACCGCGTCCATGAAGCCGTTCCGGAGTTGCTGCGCGCGGGCCGCACGGAGCGCGAGGTCGCCGCGGATATCGAGGAGCGCATCCTCGCTGAGCACGTCTCTGTCGACTTCATCATCGTCGGCTCTGGGCCCAACGGCGCGAATCCGCACCACAGCTTCTCGGACCGCGTGCTGGCCGAGGGCGAGCCGGTCGTCGTCGACATCGGAGGCACGTTCGGCGCGGGCTACCACTCGGACTGCACCCGCACCTACGTCGTGGGTGGGCCCGAGCTTGCCGATGCCCCCTTCCGCGACGCTTACGCCATCCTCGCCGAGGCACAAGCAGCGGCCCGGGCGCTTGCCGCGCCGGGCGTGCGCGCCCAGGACGTCGATGCCGCCGCACGCTCCGTGATAGCCGAGGCGGGCTTCGGCGACGCCTTCTTTCACCGCACGGGCCACGGCATTGGTCTCTCGGTCCACGAGGAGCCGTTCATTCTCGCGGGCAATGAGCTCGTGCTTGAGGAGGGCATGACCTTCTCCATCGAGCCGGGCATCTACCTCGAGGGTAAGTGGGGCATGCGCCTGGAAGACATCGTGGTGACGACGGCGGACGGCTGCGAGTCCCTCAACGCCTGCCCACGGGAGCTGCGCTAATGGGCGCGGTGCTTATTCTCGGCGGGCGCAGCGACATTGGCGGGGAGCTCGCCCGGCTGCTCGCACCGAGGCGCCCGGTGGTGCTGGCCGCGCGCGGCTCGCATGGGCTCGAGGCGCTGCAGCGCGAACTCACTGCGCGCGGCGCCACGGCCGTGCACATTATCGACTTCGACGCAGCGGATCTTGCCGCGCACCGTCGTGTGGTCGAGCAGGCCGTCGAGCTCGCCGGTCCCGTGACGACTGCGGTGGTGGCGTTCGGCATCCTGGGCGACCAGGAGCGGGCAGAACACGACGAGGCGCATGCGGCGGAGATAGCGACCATCGACTACGCGGCGCAGGTGTCCATGCTCACGGTGCTAGCCGACGTCATGGAGTCGGGCCACATCGCGGCGTTTTCGTCGATTGCAGGCTGGCGCGCGCGGAGAGCGAACTACGTCTACGGCTCGACGAAGGCAGGCCTCGACGCGTTCTGTCAGGGGCTCGCGGACCGGCTGCACGGCGGGCCGCTGGCGCTCATCACGGCGCGTCCGGGCTTCGTCATCGGCTCGATGACCACGGGCATGAAGCCTGCGCCGCTTTCGGTCACGCCGGACGTCGTGGCACGCGCGGTCGTGCGGGCGATGGATTCGGGGCGCAGCCGCACGCTGTGGATTCCGGGCGCGCTGCGCCTGCTGGCCTGGGTCATGCGCTGCGTTCCGCGCCCACTCTGGCGGCACATGCCCCGCTAGCCGGACCAGACCCCACCGACTCTCGCGAAATCTTTACACGATCGGCGAGTGTGGGTGGGGTTTCGTCCGCTGGGCTGGCGACGAATCTAAAGCAGCGGCGAGTTGATGTCGAAGACGAAGCCGCGTGGGGCGAGGAAGCGGACCACGACGTCCGCGTCAGCGACGGGCAGATCAGGGAAGACGACGCCGCCCCACGGCGTGAGCACCGTGTCGACGTCCATGCGGCCGATCATTTCGGCGTACTCGGCAGGCATCGAGCCCTCGGGAAGCGCGGCGCCGAGGGCCGCATGACCGTCAGGGAGGTGCTCCTCGAACCAGCCGATGGGCGGCTTCTTCGCCTCCTGCACCGGCGGGGTGGCAGGCCTCTGGCCCGCGTCGGCATCGCCTACGAGCAACGCGAGGGCTTCCTCGACGAGGTTGTCGAGGAGCGTGCGCGCGGTAGCGCCCTGCATCTCTACCGGGGTGCGGCGCTCGCCACGCGGGGTATAGACCGTCTGGTCCTTCGCCGGTGCGACGAGCAGGTGCGGGCGGTGGCGATGCACGTCGCCCGTAGGGGAGCCGACACCTACCACGAACGGGTCCGCGGCATCGCGACGTGCCAGCGCGCGGCGTGCCGGGCTAATAAGCGCGATGAGGTCCGCGTACTCGGCGGCGTCCTCATCGTCGGGGGCAGGGCGGACCTTCGGATCGAGGACAAAGCCCGGGGAGGAACCAAAGGCGCCGCCGTCCGGCTCGAAGTCGATGGCGTAGCGGCCGGCGAAGAGATCGGCTAGCGCCGTGCCGACGTGCTCGGCCATCTCCACGGCGGCGAGATCGAGCGAGTCGAGGAGAACGGGGACTGGGGCCTGGAGGGTCTGCGGGGCGGCGGCGCGGGCGGCATCGGGCTCCTGCACGCCGCGCAGTTCCACGGTGCCACGCGTGCCGAGATAGACCTGGCCGTCGCCGTGCGTGCGGGCGAGCTCGGCGAGGGCCAGCCATTCCGGCGAGCGGAGGACGGCGCCGGTGGGCACGAGGCGGACGGTCGATGGGGTAGAAGTGCTCATAGCGTCCCAGTCTAAGGCGCAGCCGCGCGGGGACGGTACTGGCTCGGGCGCTCGGCCGCACGCTGACAGCGAACGCGCGGGTTGCTATGCGAATTCTCTCGCCCACAGACGCTAGGCTGGTGGGCACTATGCCAGTACTGTTCTTCTTCGCCTACTTCGTCCTCGAGACGCTCGCCTTCTACGGCGTGGCCAAGCTCCTCGGCGTCGGCTGGGCGCTCATCGCGTTGTTCGTCACCATGTTCTTCGGCATGGCCGTGGCCATGTGGGAGGTGCGCCGCCTCATGGCGCGCCAGATCGTCCGGGACAAGGCCTCCGGCGCGCTGTATATGAAGCAAGAAGGCGCGGGTAAGCTCGCGGGCAACGTGGGCCTTACCATCGCCGGCGGCATCCTCCTGTCCATTCCTGGCTTCCTCACGGCCATCGTGGGCATCCTGCTGCTCCTGCCGCCGACGCGCGCACTCACGCGCAAGCTCATGGGCTTTTCTTTCATCCGCGGCGTCGAGCGCATGGGCATGCGTATCTACGAGGCCTCACCCATCCCGGGCGCGCAGCACAACTCGTACGGAACGTTCGGCTCCGGCGGCTACGAGGTCGTCGACGAAGAAGAAATCCATCGCTGGAGCGAGTCCGTCAACCCCGAGGACTTCGGACGCCCGCAGGATCCTGGTAGCTCCAAGGGCAACGCCCAGTGAGACTCCGCGCGGCCCTCGCGGCCACGGTGACGCTGCTCCCGCGCCTGCTACTTGCGGCGTTGGCCGGCGTCGCCGTCTATTTTTCCTACGAACCGCACGGATTATGGTGGGCGGGGCTAGGGGGCATCGGCATGCTCTGGCTCTCGTGCGTGCCCTGGCGCGGCGTGCCTGTGCGCGCCGGCCGAGCCGCCCTCATCGGCTTTGTCCATGCGCTCACGCAATACCTGCTCATGCTGCCGTGGATTGGCGAGCTCGTGGGCACAATGCCGTACGTCGCCCTCGCGCTGTGGCTGTCCGTCTACGCGCTGCTGCTCACGCCCGGCGCCGTACTGCTCGCGCGCTGGAGTTGGGGCTGGCTCGGCTTCCCGTTCTTCTATCTGGCGATTGAGCTGCTGCGTTCCTCGGTGCCTTTCGGCGGATTTGCGTGGGTGCGGCTGGCCTGGGGCCAGATAAATGGCCCGCTGGCGAACCTCGCGGCATGGGGCGGCACAGCGCTCGTCTCGCTCGCGGCGGCACTCGTGGGCACCGGCGTGGCGGCGCTCTACCTGGCAGTGCTGCGGCACGCCTGGCGCGAGTCGTGGGCCGCGGCGGCCGTCGTCCTGCCGGTGATGCTGGGGCTCGTGGCGGGGCTGGGTGTCAACGACCCAGGTCGGACGGTGGGGACGACGAAGGTCGCGGCCATCCAAGGCAATGTGCCGCGGCTGGGGCTCGACTTCAACGCGCAGCGCCGCGCGGTGCTCGCGAACCACGTCCAAGCCACGGCGAAGGCGGCGAAGGCTGACCCTGACGTGAACCTGTATATTTGGCCCGAGAATTCCTCGGACGTCAATCCTTTCCGCGACGCCGAGGCCATGGCGCTCATCCAGTCCGCAGTCCAGGCCGCGGGAGCGCCGATTGTGGTGGGCACGCTCACCGTGGACGAGGTAGGCGAGCGCAACACCATGCAGGTCTTCAACGCAGACGGCTCCGTGGGCGAGCACCACTATAAGAAGTACCTTCAGCCCTTCGGCGAGACCATGCCGTGGCGCAGCTTCTTCCGCACAATCACGGACCTGGTGGACCTGGCGGGCGATTTCAAGCCGGGCAACGGGCCGGGTGTCGTGCACATGGGCGGCATCGCCGTCGGCGTGGCCACGTGCTACGAGGTGGCGTTTGACGCGGCGTACCGTACGTCGGTGCGCAGCGGTGCGCAGATTCTCGCCACGCCGACCAATAACGCGACGTTCGGGTTCTCGGATATGACGTACCAGCAGCTCGCCATGAGCCGCCTGCGCGCCATCGAGACGGACCGCGCGGTGGTCGTCGCGGCAACCTCAGGCGTATCCGCCATTGTCCATCCCGACGGTCGGGTCTCGCAAGAGTCCGGTATTTTCGAGCAAAAATATCTCATTGAGGAACTCCCACTGCGAGAGGGAATCAAGCCTGCGGTAAAGTATGGCGCGTTACTGCAAGCCGTGGCCGTTCTCATCGGCCTCGCCGCGGTCGCCGCCGCGTGGCGGTCCAACCGCCTTCCGCGCACGCAGCAAACTAACGAGGAGAATTCATGACCACCATTGCACCGGAGCGCCTGGAGAAGACGCTCGTCATCATCCCGACGTACAACGAGCTCGAGAACCTGCCGCTCATTACGGGCCGTGTCCGTAAGGCCCTGGAGCAGGTCCACATCCTCATTGTCGATGACAACTCGCCGGATGGCACGGGCGAGGCCGCAGACAAGCTCGCCGCCGAGGACGAGCGCCTGCACGTCCTTCACCGCGAGGGAAAGGGCGGCCTGCTGGGTGCCTACCTCGCCGGTTTCGAGTGGGGGCTCGAGCGCGACTACCAGGTGCTGTGCGAGATGGATGCCGATGGCTCCCACGCGCCGGAAGAACTCCACCTGCTCCTCGAGGAGATCGAGAAGGGCGCCGACCTCGTCATTGGCTCGCGCTACGTGCCGGGCGGCAAGACCGTCAACTGGCCGGCCAACCGCCAGCTGCTCTCGCGCCTGGGCAACGTCTACATCTCGATGGCGCTCGGCGCTGGCCTGTCCGATATGACGGCAGGCTACCGCGCTTTCCGCCGTGAGCTGCTTGAGTTCCTCAACTTCGATGCTCTGTCCCGCAAGGGCTACATCTTCCAGGTCGACGTCGCCAACCGCGCCATCCGCGCTGGCTACGACGTGCGCGAGGTGCCAATTACCTTCACCGAGCGCGAGCTGGGCGAGTCCAAGCTCGACGGCTCTTTCGTCAAGGATTCCCTCGCTGAGGTCACCAAGTGGGGCGTCGCGCACCGCCGCGACCAGGTCGAGGGCTACGTCAACGACTTCGGCGCCGTGGGCAAGCGCATGATCCAGGACCTGGATCTGGGCACCAAGGTGGGCGAGAAGAAGGACTACCTCGTCGGCTTCTTTGGCGAGATGCGCAAGCTCGTCGAGCACGAACTCAACAAGAAGTAACAGCGCACCGCGCACAATTCCCCGGCCTTACGTCCGGGGATTTTTTGTACCGCCAGGACGGTGAGATGTGTGACACCGCGCGATATTCAGGTTGAGCGAGTCACAGTGCTAGGCTAGAAGATAGGTCGTACATCAATCGGAGTGCGACGCCACCCACACTACGGATCGTTCGGCACGTACCTGCCGATGGAGGGACAGAAAACTCATGGCAACCGTTTCATTCAAGAAGGCCTCGCTCACCTACCCGGGGGCGTCGGAGCCCACGGTCAAGGACTTTGACCTGGAAATCGCGGACGGGGAGTTCCTCGTCCTCGTCGGCCCGTCCGGCTGCGGTAAGTCGACCACACTGCGCATGCTCGCCGGCCTGGAGCAGGTCACCGGCGGCAATATCTACATCGGCGACAAGGACGTCACGAACGTCGCGCCGCGCGCCCGCGACATCGCCATGGTCTTCCAGAACTACGCGCTCTACCCGCACATGACGGTCCGCGACAACATGGGCTTCGCCCTGAAGATCGCAGGCAAGTCCAAGGAGGAAATCAACGCCCGCGTCGACGAAGCCGCGAAGACCCTGGGCCTGACGGAGTTCCTCGAGCGCAAGCCCAAGGCCCTGTCCGGTGGTCAGCGCCAGCGTGTGGCCATGGGCCGTGCCATCGTGCGTAACCCGCAAGTCTTCCTCATGGATGAGCCGCTGTCCAACCTGGACGCGAAGCTGCGTGTCCAGACCCGTACTCAGATTGCAGCCCTCCAACACAAGCTGGGCGTGACGACGGTCTACGTCACCCACGACCAGACCGAGGCCCTCACCATGGGCGACCGTATCGCGGTGCTCAAGGACGGCTACCTCCAGCAAGTGGGCAGCCCGCGTGAACTCTACGACCGCCCAGACAACGTCTTCGTCGCCGGCTTCATCGGCTCGCCGGCCATGAACCTGGGCACCTTCACCGTAGGCGCCGACGGCGTGGCAACCTCAGGCGAGGCGCGCATCAAGCTCTCGCGCGAGACGCTCGATGCCATGGTGCCGGAGGACAACAACAAAATCACCATCGGCTTCCGCCCAGAGGCTCTCCAGATTATCGGCGAGGGCGAGTCCGCCGAGCACTCTATTCCGATCCAGCTCGACTTCGTCGAAGAGCTCGGCTCGGACTCGTACCTCTACGGCAAGCTCGTGGGCGAGGGCGACCTAGGCTCCAGCGCCGAAGACGTCGCCGAGTCCGGCCAGATCGTCGTGCGCTCGGCACCGAACACCGCGCCGGCGCCGGGCAGCGTCTTCCATGCACGCATTGTCGAGGGCGGCCAGCACAACTTCTCCGCCTCGACGGGTCGCCGCCTACCGTAAGCAAACCCTGCCCCTGAAGCGCAAAGGAGGGCGCAGTGCGCGAATCGATGAATATTACGTCGTCGACCTATGCGGCGGCGCTGCTCACCCTGCCCTGGGGCGTGCCGCTGGAGCAATGGCCAGCCGAGCTCATCACAGCCCTGCCACGCGGCATTTCGCGCCACGTGGTGCGGTTTATCGAGCTCGGTGCCGCGCCGACGCATGGGGTGGACGCGCGCACCGGCGTCGTGGCCGTGAAGGAGATTGGCGTGCGCACGGCTCACCACGAGTACAAGATGCTGCGCGAACTCCAGCGCGTGGGCGCCCCGGCAGTGGCACCGGTCGCCGTCATCACCGGCCGCCAGCCTGATAACCCGCGCGATGGCGAGCTCACGGCAGCGCTCATTACGGAACACCTCGAGTTCTCGTTGCCGTACCGCGAGCTCTTCTCGCAGGACATGGTGCCAGCCCAGCTGGAGAAACTCATTCAGGCGCTTGCCGTCCTGATCGTGCGCCTGCACCTTCTGGGGTTCTACTGGGGCGACGTCTCCCTGTCCAACACGCTTTTCCGGCGCGACGCAGACACCTACTCGGCCTACCTCGTCGACGCCGAGACAGGGGAGTTCCAGGCCCAGCTTTCCGATGCCCGCCGTTCCTACGACCTCGACACCGCGCGCATCAACATCATCGGCGAAATGATGGACCTTCAGGCAGGCGGGTACCTCGCCGAGGACATCGACGTCATCGCGCTGGGCACGCTCGTGGAGTCGTCCTACGAGGACCTGTGGCGTGAGCTCACGGCGGAAGAAGCCATTGACGCGAGCGAGCCGTGGCGGATTACCGAACGTGTCGAAAGGTTGGCGAGCATTGGCTTCGACGTGGGGGAGTTGAGCGTCGAGACCGAGGCCGACCGCGCGACCGTCACGCTGCGGCCCGTTGTCGTCTCGCCTGGGCACCACCATCGCCTGCTCCTCGAGCTCACCGGCTTGTCGGTGGAGGAACACCAGGCACAGCGCCTGCTGGGTGCCATCCGCACGTTCCGCGCCTTGGAATGCGCCGAGACGGCGAGCCTCGAGCAGGCGGCGCACCGTTGGCTCACGGAGGAATACGAGCCGACCATCGCCGCCGTGCCGGAAGACGCACGCTCCAAGCTCGAGCCCGCGCAGCTCTTCCACGAGATTTCGGACCACAGGTGGTTTATGGCCGAGCATCGCGGCGCCGCCGTACCCCTGGCCGAGGCCACGCAGTCCTACCTCACGACGGTCCTACCCAGCCGCCGCGATGAGGCGCGGCTTTTCCAGCCGCCCCTTTCGGAGTGATGACGCTGCCTTAGGATAAGGCCTGCAGGAAAGTGGACACTACCGCGCGACGGTGGGATTTGTTCCGGATGGGACCATTCCTCTCCGTATAAAAGGTTTCAGACGCGAAATTACGCCGAGCATAGACCGTTTATGCCCGTTCATCCCCCCTATATGAGGGCCGCTAACCGCGTTAATGTGTGCAACATGTCACAAAATGCCGCGCATGTTACATTCATATTTGGCCCAGCCCACTAGGCTTACTAAGCTGATTGTTGAGCTCAGTAGCGCCTTGGATACCAGAAAAGTCCGCACTCATGGACACAGGCTGGGCATCGTCACCATTGGACATGCCCACACTGCGGCAAGGTACTACGACGCCACCCCGGTGGTTAGGACCAGTGACGAGCTTGACTCAGGCTCCCACACGGCCACCAGGGGATAACTCCACAGGCATTCCGTAGCCTTGCCCGCCGAACGCCGGCACCATCAGGGTAGGGCTTCACACCTAGAAAGAGGACCCAATGAAGCGTCTCACTCGCATCGCATCTATCTCCCTGAGCGCCATGCTCGCCACCACAACCCTTGTCGCCTGCTCGTCGGGCGACTCGGGGGATGACTCCGGCTCCGTTTACTTCCTGAACTTCAAGCCGGAGCAGGACGCCGCCTACCAGGAGATCGCCAAGGAATACACCGAGAGCACCGGAGTGCCCGTCAAGGTCGTCACGGCTGCATCGGGAAGCTACGAGCAAACGCTCAAGGCGGAGATTGGCAAAGACGAAGCCCCGACCCTCTTCCAGGTCAACGGCCCAGCCGGCTTCATCACGTGGCAGGACTACATGGCTGACATGTCTGACACCAAGATTGTCGAGGAGCTCACCGAGGACATCCCGGCGCTTCAGGATGACGAGGGCGCCACAAAGGGCGTGCCCTTTGCCGTCGAGGGCTTCGGCATCATCATCAACCAGGAGATCTTTGACAAGTACATCGCGCTGCCCGGCGCGAAGATCAAGTCCACGGACGAGATCACGAGCTTCGACAAGCTCAAGGAAGTCGCGGACGACATGCAGGCCAAGAAGGGCGAGCTCGGCATCGACGGCGCCTTCGCTTCCACCTCGCTCACCCCGGGCGAGGACTGGCGCTGGCAGACCCACCTGGCCAACGCACCGATCTGGCAGGAGTTCCAGGACGACGGCGTCGAGGATAAGACGGAGGTCCAGTTCAAGTACTCCGACGAGTACAAGAACCTCCTCGACCTGTACCTCACCGACTCCACCGTGGAGAAGACCCTGGCCCCGGCGAAGACCGTCACCGACTCCATGGCTGAGTTCGCACAGGGTAAGGCCGCCATGGTCCAGAACGGCAACTGGGCATGGTCCCAGATTTCCGAGACCAAGGGCAACGTGGTCAAGGAAGACAAGATCAAGTTCCTGCCCATGTACATGGGCCTGCCGGATGAACAGGACTTCGGCCTCAACGTGGGCACGGAGAACTACCTCGGCGTGAACGCCAATGCTTCCGATGCCGACCAGCAGGCCACCAAGGATTTCGTCGATTGGCTGTTTACCTCTGATGAGGGCAAGCAGCACGTCATCAACGACCTGGGCTTCATCGCGCCGTTCAACTCCTACAGCGAGACCGACACGCCGAATGACCCACTGGCCAAGCAGATCCAGGAGGCCATCTCCAACAAGGACATCACGACCATCCCGTGGGCATTCCAGTACTTCCCGTCCCAGCAGTTCAAGGACGACTTCGGCCAGGCGCTGAGCCAGTACGCCTCCGGCACCATGAAGTGGGAGGACGTCGTCACCCAGTTCAAGGATGACTGGAAGGCCGAGAAGGAAGCCAACTGGTCCGAGTAGGCGACCGCCCGCACGCTTGATACGCCGCGGCCCACAGCCCTACCGGGCCGCCTCCTCGGAACCTCCCCTCGCCGCCGACCCCCATTCCCGGCCGGCGGCGCGGCGCAGGGGCGTGTGCTGGTTCCTTCCGGCCACCTCCGGCAGGGAAGCACCAGCACATTCTCCTGCGAATGCCTCCAGGCTCGCCGCAGAGCCCCTCACACACCAACCAAATTAGGTGAGATATTTATGCAAGCAACACTGAAGAAGTACTTTCCAGTCTTCGTCTTGCCCACCCTCCTCGCGTTCCTCATTGCGTTCCTCGTGCCCTTCGTCATCGGCTTCTTTCTGTCGTTCACGAAGTTCACCACCATCACCAACGCCAAGTGGGTCGGCCTGAGCAATTACACCAAGGCCTTCTCTGAACGCGAGGGCTTCATCGACGCGTTCCTCTTCACGGTGCTCGTCGTCATCGTCTCCGTCATCACGGTTAACATCTTCTCCTTCATGCTCGCGTGGATGCTCACACGCAAGCTCAAGGGCACTAATTTCTTCCGCACGGTCTTCTTCATGCCGAACCTAATCGGCGGCATCGTGCTGGGCTACACCTGGCAGACCATGATTAACGCGGTGCTGTCGCATTACGCCACAACGATCAGCGCGGACTGGAAGTTCGGCTACGCCGGCCTTATCATGCTGCTCAACTGGCAGCTCGTGGGCTACATGATGATCATCTACATCGCGGGCCTGCAGAACGTTCCGCCGGAGCTCATCGAGGCCGCCGAGCTCGACGGCGTGAGCAAATGGGAGATGCTGCGCCACGTCACCATCCCCATGGTCATGCCCTCGATTACCATCTGTCTCTTCCTGACCCTGGCGAACTCCTTCAAACTCTTCGACCAGAACCTGGCGCTCACCAACGGCGCGCCGGGCGGGCAGACCGAGATGGTCGCCCTCAATATCGTCAATACGCTCTTTAACCGCATGAACGTCGAAGGCGTGGGCCAGGCCAAGGCCGTCATCTTCGTCGTCGTCGTGGTCGTCATCGCGTACTTCCAGCTACGCGCGACCCGCAGCAAGGAAGTCGAGGCCTAAACCATGACTGCTCCCATCACCGACAACCCGCACGAGGCCAAGAAGGCCGCGGCCAAGGTCCACAAGCTGCCCACGGACAACGCGACCAAGATGTCCGGCGGCGCGAAGACAGTCATCTACGCCGTCCTCGCGTTCTTCACCGTCGTCTTCCTCGGCCCTATCCTGTTCATCCTCATCAACTCGTTTAAGTCGAAGTTCGCCATTTCCTCGGACCCGTTCTCCATTCCGGTGGGCGAGACCTTCGTCGGGTTTGAGAACTTCGCAGTAGGCCTAATGAAACAGGGCTTCCTCGAGGCCACCCTGTGGTCGTTTATCATCACCATCCTGTCCGTCGCCGTCATCGTGTTCTTCTCCGCGATGACTGCGTACTACATCACCCGCGTGAAGACGTGGTGGACAAACCTCCTGTATTACCTCTTCGTCGTGTCCATGATTATCCCGTTCCAGATGGTCATGTTCCCCACGGTGAAGCTCGCAGATATGCTCCACCTCAACAACCCGCTGGGCATCGTCGTACTTTACTTGGGCTTCGGCTCCGGCCTGTCGGTGTTTATGTTCGCTGGCTTCGTCAAGTCCATCCCGCTGGAGATCGAGGAAGCCGCCATGATCGACGGCTGCGGCCCAATCCAGAACTACTTCAAGGTGGTCCTGCCCATGCTCAAGCCCACCGCCGTCACGGTGGCCATCCTCAACGCCATGTGGGTCTGGAACGACTACCTCCTGCCGTACCTCGTCATTGGCCTGTCCACCCGGTACAAGACCATCCCGGTCGTCGTCCAATCCTTCGTCGGCTCCAACGGTAACCGCGACATGGGCGCCATGATGGCCATGCTCGTGCTCGCCATCATCCCGATCGTCATCTTCTACTTCGTGACGCAGAAGCACATCATCCAGGGCGTCGCCGCTGGCGCCGTCAAGGGCTAAACGCCACGCACTCCGCCCCGCACGGCCTGTGCGGGGCGTTTCCATGTCCATCGAATAGGGTAGAGGCTTATGAATAGATTCCTGGGACCCGAGTCCAAGTTCTACGAGGTGCTCTCCCTCTTCGCGGACTTGGTCATCGTCAACGTGTTGCTCGTGGTCTCCAGCTTCCCCGTCTTCACGGCGGGCATGAGCCTGCGCACCGCACACGACGTCATCGGGGACATGGTCCGCGAGGAAGGCACCAGCCGCGGGCGGGCATTCCTGCGCCGCCTGCTCGTGCGCCCGGGCATCAACTCCGCATGGTGGCTCATCGCCCTCGCCGTGGGTGCATTGGCCGCCTATGAGTTCGCCATCATCGCCCGCGCCGAGCTCGGCACCGCGGGCCTCGTTCTCCGCGCGGGCCTGCTCTCAGGCCTCATCGTGCTCGCTGGCATTACCGTCTGGTTCTTCCATCTGGACACCCAGCTTGCCGATGCCCCCTTCGCCCACCGTCTTGCCGCCGCCGCGACGTCCGCCGTGCACTTCCTTCCGCGCACGCTTCTCGCGCTGGTGCCATGGGCGCTGCTCCTCGGCTTTCCTTTCTTCGTGCCGAGCGCGTGGGGTGGCTGGCTTTTCTTCGTCGTTGCAGTGGGCCCGGCGCTAGCCATCTATCTGGGCGAGCTCGCGCTGCAGTGGCCGGCGCTGTCCGCCAAAGACAACGCGAGGAGCTAGCCCGGAGTCGAGCACAGCGTAGGGGGAGAGTCCAGCAGGAAACTGCCAGGAATTGCCAGCCGACGCGAAGTTGCGCGGAAGCGTCCGAGCAGCTCCGTGTCCCATAATGAGTTCATGCGTTTGAGAGAGCGCATACTGTGAGAGAGATGAGAGCCCCTGGTTCCGGGGCGGCGGCGTGAGACACCGCCGAGAGGGACCGCTTGAGAGAGATAGAGACGCCGCAAGCTCCAACCTTCGGGTTGGGGCTTGCGGTGTTTTCGGCGGAGGAGGGGCGCCGGCACAACACGGAAGCACCCCGCCACCAGCAGCGTGCTGGGACGGGGTGCTTCGGGGAAGTCTCGCGGGGGACTTACTTGGACTGCGCCTCTTCCTGCTCCTTGAGCAAGCGAGCGGCAGTGCGGCGGCGGCTGCGCAGGTTCTCGATGCGCTGCTGCAGCAGCTCCTCAAGCTCGTCAATGGAACGACGCTCAAGCAGCATGTCCCAGTGGGTGCGCGGCGGCTTGGCCGGCTTGGACTCGACGCCCTCGCCCTCGACGAGGGTGCCCCACTTACCGTTCTTGCACAGCCATTCCTCGGGGATTTCGGCCTCGTCCGCGAAGGGAACCTCAAATACGTCGCCATCTTCGGTGCGGTACTTCACCATCTGACGCGGCGCGAGATCGTGGTCGCGGTCGGTTTCATAGCTTACGGCGCCCATACGGCTGCCGCGCAGTACGCGATCTGCCATTGCCTCATCATCCTTTTTTGCTTCTAGTCCGGCCGTGAACGCACTCGTTCGGCTCTGCCGCACCGCGGGGCGAAGCAGGGGAGAGCGAGACCGTCCACACAAGGTATATAAGTATAACGGACCACCGGGTGCGTTTGTTCCCAAAGCACGCAAAGTGGGCTAAGATCGCCTAAGTGACTCAAACTTTTGGCCAGCGACAGCGCCCCGCAACGTGCCAATGGTGCGGTCGCGAACTGCACTCAACTGGTCGCGGACGGCCCCGCAAGTTCTGCAGTCCCGCATGCAAGCAACGCGCCTACGAGCAGCGTCATAACGTCTCCGGAACCACCATTCCTTCAGACGCAGTCATCATGACGCGCGCCCGGGCTGACAGCCTGCGCGATGGGCTTTTTGAACTGCGGTGTTCGGCCGAGGACATCGCCACGGCAACGAGCGAGGGCGCCGACGCTCACGAGGTTAAACAACTGTGCGACGAGCTAGTAGAACTCGCTCGCCGTTTGGAGGAATTGAAATAGCAATGAAGAATCTTTTGGCGAACCGCAAGCTCGTTATCACCATTTTCATCGTGATTATCGTGCTGCTCACACTCGTTGCGTTCGTGCCGCTGGTTATTTCTCTCGTGTCCGGCCGCGGCGTCCAGACCGAGGGCGTCAACGCGAGCCACGCGAAGGCCGCTGAGGTCGAGCTCGATGGCGACTGGACGGTGACGAAGGGCAAACCGGACAACCACACGTCCGTGGGCTTTACCTTCCACGAGGTGCTGCCTGCCGAGAAGAAGGATACGTCCGGCTCGACCACGGCCGTGAGCGGCGACGCCACAATTGAAAATAATGTCCTTGAGCAGGGCACCATCACGGTGGACATGGACGAGCTGACCACGGACAAGAAGGTCCGCGATCAGAACATGAAATCCAAGCTCTTTGAGACCACGACGTACCCGGAGGCCACCTTTACGGTCACCAAGCCGGTCGATCTCTCCGCCGTCCCGGATGATGGCACAATTGGCAAGGTCAGCCTCACCGGCGATCTCACCATCAAGGATCAGACGCACGAGGTCACCGAGGACTTCGACGTCCTGCGCGATGGCAAGGAGCTCGTCGTCGGCGGCGATATTCCCATCAACCGCACGGACTACGACGTCAATACGCCGGAGCTCATCGCCGCTAAGATCGACGAGGACGGCTTCATCAACATCCGTATCTCGTTCAAGCAAGCGAACTAAGCACGTGCCACACACGCAGCGTCCAAGGGAAAGACTCGCATGAACTCTCGCGTCATGATTCCGGTTATCTGGTTCCGGCTCATCATTGTCACCGCATTTACGATTTTTGTCGCCACGCAGAAGATGTGGATCGTCGCGGGCATCGCGGGGCTATTGGCGTTGCTCAGCATCTGGCAGCTCGTCGCCGCGTATCGCAACCGCGACTGAGCCCACGATCGCGGCCCACAGGCTGCCGAACCAACGTCCGCTTCATAGCGTTAGTTTCGTAACTGTTACGTTAATAGGGTTTTTCGAGCACACGGGGAGAGGGGGGAATTTTCGCCCTCAGCGGCGCAATCGGATCACAGCGACACAACAGCGCCGAAAGACTCGTTCTATACATTCGGCTGCCATAAGAGACTGAATAGTTCTGCGTCGGTTTCGGAGTCACGATGAGCCCGGACGTGCCAAAGGGTTTTCTGGCGACAGGCTCAGCGAAGGACGCTGAAGCCAAGGCAAGTACAACGGTGCGCCAGCGGACGGTGGACGGGAATGCGGCGGGCGATATTGGGGGCATCGGCAAGCGCTGCGCGATAACATGCAGATCGTGACAAATGTCCGATAATGTACATTATGTCAAAACGACGAAGGAGAGACTTCCCCACGTTGGGGCTTGTCTGGCAAATTACTGCGCACAATCCCCGTGGCGCAGACGCCGAAGCCTTAATATTAAGTCCATGACTATTCAGCACATCGTTGACAAGCCGTCGCGCGCCGCCCTGTTCCTCGTTCTCGACGTCACTCCGGGTGGCGAAGATGCCGTCCGCGACCTCATCGGCGGATTCAAGGGTCTGGTCAAGTCGCTGAATTTCCGATATAGCGCCGAGGATCTTTTCGCGGTCATCGGCATTGGCGCCAAGCTCTGGCCGCGGCTCACGTCCGCACCCGTGCCCTCGGGACTTAAGGAGTTCGAGGAAATCTCCCAAGGCAAGCACGCAGCCCCGTCGACGCCGGGCGATCTCCTCTTCCACTTCCGCGCGGAGTCCTATGACGTATGTCACGAGCTGGCGTCGCAGATTCTCACGAAGCTCGGTGACGCGGTGCGCGTGCTCGATGAGACGCAGGGTTTCAAATACCTGGACGGCCGCGACCTGCTGGGCTTCGTGGACGGCTCGGCCAACCCGACGGATAACGAGGCGCTCGAGACCATCCTCCTGCCCGAGGACGCTGACTACCCGCGTAGTTCCTATGTCACCGTGCAGAAGTACACGCACGATCTCAAGGCATGGGCGCAGCTCACCGTCGAGGAACAAGAAGACGTCATTGGCCGGTCCAAGGTCGACGACATCGAGATGGATGACGACGTCAAGCCGTCCAACTCCCACGTGGCTCTCAACGACCTGGACGAGGATATCTACCGCGAGAACATGGCGTTTGGTTCTTTCGCCTCGGGCGAAATGGGCACGTACTTCATCGGCTACGCGCGCGACCCGGAGTTCATCAACGAGCGTCTGCGCAATATGTTCATCGGCGATCCGGTGGGCAATTACGACCGTATCCTGGACTTTTCCACGGCCGTGACGGGCACGAACTTCTTCGTGCCGAGCCTCACCCTCATGGGCGAGTTCAGTGAGCTGCCGCTTCCCTAGCCTGCTGTATTAAATGGTACGGCGCGGTGCCAGGACGGCGCCACGCTGTGAGCGTTAGTTAAGCGGGCGGCGACGGATGAGCGCCGCGAAGACCGCGCCGGTGATAGTGGCCCACACGGCGGCGACAACGCCCAGCAGCGCGGCCTCGGGCGTGAAGAACTGCCGGGCCAGCGCGGAGGCTAGGCCGGAGTTCTGCGTGGCGACCTCGATGGCCGCGGTGCGCGCGGCGACTTCGCGCTGGCGGGCAGCCTTGGCCAGGAAGTAGCCACAGACGAAGCCAATGAGGTTCTGGATGGCCACCCCCTTTTAGGCCGCGCTTACTATCGGTCAATAGGTACGCGGCGATAAGTTAGTGAGTATGCACAAGCTCCTCAGCCCGGATTCCTCGAAGATCGGGCGGCCCGTCGACGCGACGAGCCAGCCCGATGCCGTCCCCACCAAATACGTCAATGGCTCTCCCTTGTCGCTCATTCGCGACATGGAAGCCATCGTCGGCGAGGACAACGTCCACGGGCGCCTCACCGACCTCGTGCGTTTTTCCTCGGATGCTGGCCCGTACCGCGCCATTCCGAATATCGTCGTCGCAGCACGCAGCGCAGATGACCTGTCCAAGCTCATGAAGTACTGCCGCGAAAACGGCCGCCACATGACCTTCCGCGCAGCGGGCACATCGCTCAACGGCCAGGCCATGTCGGACGACATTCTCGTCGACGTGAAGACCAACTTCATGGGCATGGAGGTGCGCGATAGCGGCGCCAAGCTGTGGTCGCGTCCAGGCGTCATCTTGGGCGACGCGCAGGCGGTCCTCGGCCGCCACGGTTTCATGCTGGGGCCGGACCCGGGATCGACGTCGGTGTGCACCATCGGCGGCGTGCTCGCGGATAACTCGGGCGGCATGCGCTGTTCGCTCGAGCGCGACGCATACCACTGCGTGGACGAGCTCACCTTCGTCCTGCCGTCGGGCACCATCGTCGATACGACGAAGGGCGACGCCGCGTTGAAGGCCCAGGAGCCAGAGTTGCATGCACAGCTGCTCGAGTTCCGCGATCGCCTGCGCGCGAATACGGACATGGTGGAGTTCCTGCGCCGGAAGTTCTCCATCCGCAACACCAACGGCCTGCGCCTCGACGCGTTCCTCGACGAGGACGAGCCGGTCCATATCCTCAAGCGCCTGCTCGTGGGCTCCGAGGGGATTTTCGGCGCCATCACGGAATCCGTCATCAACACGGTGAAGCTGCCGCGCGTCAAGGCCACGACGTGGGTCGAGCTGCCCAATCTGCGCGACGCCGCGAAGTACGTGCACCCGATCATGGAGGCGGGCGCGGAGGCCTGCGAGCTCCTCATCGCGCCGGTCATGCGCCTGTCCGCCGACCACTACGCGCACGCACCGGAGAGCTGGCGCACCATTGACGACGACGCCGCAGCGCTGCTCGTGGAGATGGGCGGCACGGACGAGGCCGATCTCCAGGCGGCACTCGGCCGCCTGCACGCCGTGCTTACCGATGCCCCGCTCCTGCGTCCGCTCGAATTCGAGACCTCGGCAGAGGGCATGCGCGGCTCATGGGAACTGCGCAACGGCCTCTACGGTCTGTTGGGCGCGGGCCGCCCCAATGGCACGACGTATATCACGGAAGACGTGTGCTTCCCGCCGGCACAGATCGGCGACGCCGCAGCAGACCTCATGGATCTCCAGGCGAACTACGGCTTCCCAGAGTCCGTCATGGGCCACGCTGCCTTCGGCAACCTGCACTTCTTCCTACTGCCGCGCCTCGACGATCCGGAAGAGCGCCAACAGTACTCGGACTTCCTTGACGACCTGGCGGAGCTGGTCATCGACAAGTACCAGGGTTCTATGAAGGCAGAGCACGGCACCGGCGTGAACATGGCGCCATTCCTCAAGCACGAGTGGGGCGAGGAAGCCTGGGAGCTCATGTGGGAGGTCAAGCATATGCTCGACCCTCACGGGATCCTCGCGCCCAACGTGAAGCTCACGCGCGACGACAAGGTGCATCTCAAGAACTTCAAGTCCTTCCCCAAGGTCGAAGACACCATCAATCCGTGCGTGGAGTGCGGCTTCTGTGAACCGGTGTGCCCATCGCGACACGCAACCGTGACCCCGCGCCAGCGCATTGTGCTGCGCCGCGAGATGGCCCGCCAGCCGGAGGGCTCCGAGGTCCTGGCCAAGCTGCAGGAGGAGTACCAGTACGACGCCGTGGATATGTGCGCCGCGGACGGCACGTGCTCCATTCCGTGCCCGATCAGCATCGACACCGGTGCCGTCATGAAGCAGCTGCGCCGCCAGCAGGCTACGCCGAAATCGGAAAGAGTCGCTCTCACCACTGCCCAGAAGTGGGACGTCGTGGAGAAGCTTGCCCGCGCCGGCGTCATTTCTGCGAATAAGATTCCGCATCAGCCGCTCGAGCTGGGTGCGAACCTCGCGCGCAACGTCGTGAGCCCGGACCTACTGCCCACGGTGCCGGGTCCGCTGCCCAAGGGCGCCTCGCGCCTGCCGGAGACCCCGCGTGAAGGCGCGGGCGCCGTGTACTTCCCCGCCTGCATCAACCGCATTTTCGGCCGCCCGGCGGGTGCGGCGCCGGATTCCGTCGACCTGCCGCGCGCCATCGTAGAGCTCGGCCGCCGCGCCGGCCAGCCGGTATGGATTCCGGACGACGTGACGGGCGATTGCTGTGGCACGCCATGGTCGTCCAAGGGGTACACGGAGGGCTTCACGTACCAGGCGCAAAAGATCGTGCGCGACCTGTGGCACTGGTCGGAGCACGGCAAGCTCCCCATCATCGTGGACGCAGCCAGCTGCACGCATGGCCTGCTCGACAGCGTGCCGGATGCCCTCGAGCCCGCCGACCGCGAGCTGTGGGAAGACCTCTGCATTATGGACGTCGTGGAATGGCTGCGCGACGAGGTCATTGAGCACCTGCCCATCGTCCACTCCATGGGCAAAATCGCCGTCCACCCGACATGCTCGACGCACCACATGGGTATCAGTGACTCGCTGCTGGCCCTAGCCAATGCGTGCGGCGAGGCCAAGGTGCCGGAGGGTGCGACGTGCTGTGGCACCGCTGGCGACCGCGGGCTGCTCCACCCAGAGCTCGTCGAGTCCGCGACCCGCGAGGAGCGCGCCTCCCTCGACGCGGAGCACTTCGACGCGTTTGTCTCGGACAACCGCACGTGCGAGATGGGCTTAGAGATGATGACCGGCCGCACGTACGACTCCATTGCCGTGCTGCTCGAGCGCGCGTCTCGCCCAGTGGTCACGCCCTAGCCTTTCCCGCATAGCCCACCGCGTCTCAATGCGCGCGTTTCATTCTGTGGAGCGATGCGACACGCCGTGGAACCGCTGCCCGCCTTCGTTGAAACGAAGGCGGGCAGTTGCCGTTTTCGGGTTGACCCCGGAGTCTTGGAGTGCCGAGGAAACGCGCGTGGGAAATCGATGGGCAAGTTCAAGGAATTCCACAAAATGGTCTTGCAATTTCAATACGTGAGATATTAAGCTTAAGCGCATTCACCGATTGGGTGATAGAAACTTCATTTCTCTTAATGCACAAGGAGGGCTTGCCGTGACGACAACCGCAACTGCCACAGCACCCGCCGCCACTACCACGACGGCACAGTTGACTAAGCACGATCGTCGACGCATCGCTTTCGCGTCGACCATCGGCACCACCATCGAGTTCTACGATTTTTATATTTATGCCACGGCTGCCGTCGCCGTGTTCCCCTTCCTCTTCTTCCCGAAGACGGAAGACCCCACGGTTGCGCTGCTCCAGTCCTTCGCCACCTTTGGCCTCGCGTTCGTTGCCCGCCCGCTGGGCTCGGTCGTCTTCGGCCACTTCGGTGACCGCATCGGCCGCAAGGCCACCCTGGTGGGCGCGCTGCTCACCATGGGTATCGCCACCTTCATCATCGGCATCCTGCCCACCTACGCCACCGCGGGCATCCTCGCACCAGCGCTGCTGGCGCTCATGCGCTTCTGCCAGGGCCTGGGCCTGGGCGGCGAGTGGTCCGGCGCGGCCTTGCTAGCCTCCGAGACCGCCGAAGACGGCAAGCGTGCGAAGGCCGCCATGTGGCCGCAGTTCGGCGCCCCGTTCGGCTTCTTCCTCGCTAATTGTTTCTTCCTCGCCTTGGTCGCCACCATGGACTACCACCGTGGCGACACAACGGGCACGTTCATGGAGTGGGGCTGGCGCCTGCCGTTCCTGGGCTCCGCGGTGATGGTCCTCATCGGTCTCTACGTCCGCCTAAAGCTGGAAGAAACTCCGGTCTTTCAGCAGGCTGTAGACTCCGGCAAGAAGGCCAAGTCCCCCGTCCTCGAGGTCTTCAAGACTGCATGGCTACCCACCCTCATCGGCACCTTCGTCATGGTGTCCTGCTACACGCTGTTCTACCTGGTCACCACCTGGATCCTGTCCTACGGCATCGGCGATAGCTCCAAGGGCCTGGGCCTGAACATCCCGTACATCCAGTTCCTGGAAATCCAGCTGGTCTCCATCTTCGCCTTCATGGCCGGCATCCCCGTCGCCTCGCTGCTGGCTGATAAGTACGGCCGCAAGCCGGTCCTCACGGTGACCTCCGCCATCATGATTGCCTTCGGCTTTACGTTCCCGTTCTTCCTGGACATCGAAACGGCGACCACCGGTTCCGTTCTAGCCTTCCTCACGCTCGGCATGTTCATCATGGGCCTCATCTTCGGCCCGATGTCTGCGGTCCTGCCCGAGCTGTTCCCGACCAACGTCCGCTACACCGGCTCCGGTATCGCGTACAACGTCTCCTCTATCCTGGGCGCTGCGGTTGCGCCGTTCATCGCCACCTGGCTGGTGAAGACGCAGGGCGTCGCCGCCGTCGGATACTACCTCATCATCGTCTCCACCATCTCCCTGGTTGCCATCATCGCGATGCGCGAGATGAGCAAGGTCGACCTCACCGAGGTTTAAACCTCACACTCCACACAGACCAATCCCCCGCTGTCGAACAGGCGGGGGTTTCTCGTGTGCGAGCTCGGCTGGACTAACGGCGGCCGCCGCGATTGCGGTGGACGAGCGTGAACTGGACGGAGTCCGCCATGCCAAGCGCGAAGAGCGCCTCGCGCAGCGCGAATTGATAGGTCCACAGGCGGCGGTAGACCGGGTCGAAGCCAGCGGCGGCGGCCTCACGAAGGTGGCCCACAAAGAAGGAGCGCTCCTGCTCGAGCGACTCTCGGTAGTGCGGTCCGGTGTGGGTCTGGGCCACAATGCGCAGGCCGGTGCTACGCTCGACCAGCTTGTTGACCTCGGAGACGGTGAGCAGCCCAAGACCGGGCCACACGTAGGCCTTGAGCGCCTGCAGCGCGTCGCAGCCGGAGCCGGTCATCCGCTCGGTGGCGACGGTCGTTTGGATCACGGCGCGGCCGCTGGCATCGAGAAGCCGGTCGATGGCCTGCACGTAGCGTCCACGCTCCCGACTGCCCAGGGATTCCAGGGCCTCGATGGAGATGATCGCGTCATACCGGCCGCGCCATTCCTGCGGGCTCGGCACGAGGTGCTCGATATCCTGGCAGGCCACGTTGTCAGAGACGCCAGCGAGCACGAGATGCTCGCGGACCGCCTCGGCGCGCGCGGGGTCAGCCGTAAGAATATCGACGACGGCGCGGCGCTCGGCCGCCTGAACGGCGGCCTGCAGACCCGTCGCCGGGAAAACCAGGACGTGGGAGCCAGCGCCGACACGGGTGGCATCGGCAAGCCAGGCTGCGGCGCGCTCTTGGGCGGAGCGCAAATCCTCGCGGTCGACGGCAGTGGGCTCCGACAGATGGGTGACGTCGACGAAGTGCTCCTTGGCGCCGGAGCGCTCATAGGCCGGCACAGACTCGCGGACCGTCGTGGGCACGCCCGTGGAAAAAATGCCGCCCTGGTGGCTCACGCGATCCCCGGCGTAGAGCTTGACTAGCTCTGTGGGCAGCTCCCCGCCCGTCGCGGACGATTCGGGCACTGCGGGGGTCTTGGGGGCGTACCCAGCACCGAGCAGGCGCTTGAGGACACGCACGAGATGCGCGGAGTCCGGCGTCGTCCACTCGCCGGCGAGGTAGGACTCCGCGAAGCCTACCCAGCCGCCGTGCGCGAGGCGGTCGAAGAGCGCGTCGTGCGCGACCCGCAGGTCAGCGTCAGCGCCCTCGAGCACCAGTCCCGCCGCGTCGCAGGCCTGCGCAAACTGAGCCTCCGCGCGCCGGGCACGCCACGCGCCAAAGCGCGGAACGGGCACCTCCGCCACGCCTGGCCACAGCTGCGCATCAATAGCGTCAAGATGGGAATGGCTCACGGTGCCCCTTACTCATTAGAACCGGCGAACGACAGACAATACCCGCCAGTTTAGGCGGCGCAACACGCCGCAGCACCCAGGCGGGGCCGCGCGCCCGGAGTATTTTGTGACCTAAACTATGCCGACCAAGGAGCAACCTATTACACTAGCCGGGTAGCTAAAACACGGCTTTATATTTTTACAAGAGAGGTTTTACTCACACATGGCTGAGAACGCTTTCCGTCCCAACGGCGGCCGCCACCACGTCGTCGTTATTGGTGCAGGCTTCGGTGGCTTAAACGCCGTCAAGTCCTTGAAGAACGCTGACGTTGACATCACGCTCATCGACAAGAAGAACCACCACCTGTTCCAGCCGATGCTCTACCAGGTAGCCACCGGCCTCGTCTCCTCCGGCGAGATCGCTCCGTCCACCCGCCAGATTCTGCGCGACCAAGACAACGCCCACTTCGTCAACGGCAACGTGACGAACATCGACATCAAAGCCCAGACCGTCACCGCGGCCTTGGACGACACCGAGCGCACCTTCGAGTACGACTCCCTCATCGTCGCCGCTGGCGCTGGCCAGTCCTACTTCGGCAACGACCACTTCGCCGAGTTCGCGCCGGGCATGAAGACCCTGGATGACGCACTCGAGCTGCGCGCCAACATCATTGCCGCCTTCGAGAAGGCAGAGCTTACCGATGACCCGGCTGAGCGCGAGAAGCTCCTCACCTTCGTCATCGTCGGTGCTGGCCCGACCGGCGTCGAGCTCACCGGCCAGATCGCCGAGATGGCCAAGCGCTCCTTTAACGGCCAGTTCTCCAACTTCTCGCCGTCGTCTGCGAAGATTTACCTCCTCGACGGTGCACCGCAGGTCCTGCCGCCATTCGGCAAGCGCCTGGGCCGCAAGGCACAGCGCACCCTGGAGAAGCTGGGCGTCGACGTGCGCCTCAACGCCATGGTCACCAACGTGGATGAGAACTCCGTGACCTACAAGGACATGAAGACCGAGCAGGAGACCACCATCGAGGCTGGCGTCAAGATCTGGTCCGCCGGCGTTGCCGCTTCCCCGCTGGGCACGATGGTCGCCGAGCAGGCTGGCGTCGAGACCGACCGCGCAGGCCGCGTCCCGGTCAACGAGGACCTCACCCTGGGCGAGTACTCCAACGTCTACGTCATCGGCGACATGATGGGTCTTAACCGTCTGCCGGGCCTGGCACAGGTCGCTATGCAGGGTGGCGTACACGCTGCCAAGCTCATCGAGGCGAAGCTGGATGAGGAGTCCACCGCCAACGAGAAGGAGGCTTTCGACTACTTCGATAAGGGCTCCATGGCCGTCATCTCCCGCTTCAACGCTGTGGTGAAGCTGGGCAAGACCGAAATGACCGGCTTCCCGGCATGGATCGCCTGGCTGGCTCTCCACGTCGCGTACCTCGTCGGCTTCCGTTCCCGCGCCATCGTGGCCCTGAACTGGATCATCAACGCCGTCTCCCCGGTCCGCGGCAACCTCGCTATCACGGACCAGCAGCGTTTGGCTCGCAACAAGATGGGCAAGGACGCGTAAGTCTTCCTCATCATTCCCCCGTCTCGCTGTACCGCGAACGGGGGATTTTTATGCCCAAAAGCGCGCGCACCCCACGGTGCTTTGTTAGTGTCGAGAACGCAACATGGGGTGCCAAGGCTCGAAGCCGCGGCTGAGATAACACCCATCGAACCTGCACTGAGTTAGAACTAGCGAAGGGATCGTTGTGAACGACGCCGTTATTGGCGCGCCTGCTTCGGCGCGCATTCCTGCAGTACCCCGCGTACTCTCCATCGCCGGAACGGACCCCACGGGCGGGGCCGGCATCCAGGCAGACCTCAAATCCATCGCCGCGGCAGGCGGCTACGGCATGTCCGCCGTGACCGCCCTCGTCGCGCAAAATACCCAGGGCGTGCGCGAGGTCCACACCCCGCCGGTCGAGTTCCTCCGCGCGCAGCTTGCCGCTGTGGCCTCAGACGTCACCATTGACGCGGTGAAGATTGGCATGCTGGGCAGCGCCGCCATCGTGGCGGAGGTCTCACGCTTTCTCGACCAACTATCGGACGTGCCCGTGGTCCTCGACCCCGTCATGGTGGCCACGAGCGGCGACCGCCTCCTCGACCGCGACGCGGAGGCCGCCGTGCGCGAGCTGTGCGCACGTGCCACCGTGGTCACGCCCAACCTCAAGGAGCTCGCCGTGCTCACCCACACGGCCGAGGCCACCACACTCGAGGAAGCCATCGCCCACGCCACCGCATGGTCCGCCGACACCCGCACCACCGTCATCGTCAAGGGCGGGCACCTGCGCGGCGACCTCGCCGATAACGCCGTCGTCACCCCGGACGGCGCCGTCCACCGCGTCTCCTGCCCGCGCGTGGACACCCCGCACACCCACGGCACGGGGTGTTCCCTCTCCTCAGCGTTGGCCACCCGGCTCGGCGCGGGCGCCTCGCTTTCCGATGCCCTCTCCTGGTCCACCCGCTGGCTCCACGAGGCCATCTCCCACGCGGCCGCCCTTGAGGTCGGCCAGGGCCACGGCCCCGTCGACCATGGGCACCGCGCCCGCCGCCTCGCGGCGGCGGCTTCCACTATGCCGGCGCGCTTCTACAGCGATGTCACGAGCATCGCGGCCGTCCCCGCACCCCACGTTCCCGCTGCAGGCCCGGAGACGGCCCGTCTCTGGGAGCTCACCGGCGACGCCTGGCAGTCCATTACGCAGCTGCCCTTCATCCAGGCGCTAGGTACCGGCACGCTGCGCGAAGAGGACTTCGACTTTTACCTGGCGCAGGACGCGCAGTACCTCAACCAGTATTCGAAGGCGCTGGCGCGCTTAGCCAGCCTCGCACCGGACGCTGGCGCGCAGCTGCATTGGGCCTCGGGTGCCGCCGAGTGCCTCGCCGTCGAGATGTCCCTCCAGAAGGATTGGATAGCGCACCACATCACGACGATCCCGTCTGCAGCGCTCAACGCCCCTTCACGGGTGACAAGCGCCTACACCGACTTCCTCGTCGCCACGACGCACACCGACGACTACGTCGTCGGTGCCGCCGCGGTCCTGCCCTGCTACTGGCTCTACGCTGAGGTCGGCCTCCACCTTGCGGCCCTGAACTCGCCCGAGCATCCCTACAACGCCTGGATCACGCAATACGGCGGCGAGGAATTCCTCACCGGCGTGCGCGCCGCCATCGCACTCGTTGAAGAAGCGCTCACTGCCGCAGACCCCGCCACGCGCTCGCGCGCCACCCGCGCCTACCTTGCAGCATGTTGGCACGAGGTGGACTTCTTCGACCAGGCTGACCGCCGCTGGTAACTTGGTGCGGCGGTGTGCATGCGCCGGTGACACTGAGATGCTCGTGAGAAGCGTTAGTTTCTGTGGATAGCTCCCCGGATTTCGCCCACTGCATGTGGCAACCAGCGCAGGTTGTCCACAGGAAAATATGTTCCCCTAGCGTTCCCTTGTGCGTGCCTTTAGCTTCTGGGCATGACAGTGTCTCTCTTCGCAGCTCTCACCATCGGCGTCTCCTCGCTTCCCGAAGCCGCCGGCGATAGCTACTGGAAAGACGACCAAGGCCGCATCTGTTTCCAGCCAGCCTACGGCGACCCCGTCATCTGTTAACGAAACCACGCGAAAACCCCATCGGCAAGGCCGATGGGGCAAGACGTCGTGGGCTCGTCGCAGTTCTATGCGAGCAAGCTGCTCGCGTTGGGGCGACGGAAGACGACCACGAGGAACGTCGAATTGGGTCCGAAGGGCTTGAGGTCCCACGACGAGAACGTGTAGTCGGTGACAAAGCCCACGACCTCGGCGAGTGCAATCATGTCATCGAATTCCCAACCGCGTCCCGCACCCAACGCGACGACAAAGCGGCCACCTGGCTTGAGCGCATTGAAGATATTGCGGTACGCGGCCTCGCGGCCTTCCGGCGCGAAGAAGCCCACCACATTGCCCGCGGCCACCGCGATGTCGAAGTTATGCTCTTCGATCGCGTCCTTAGAGAGGTCACCCACACGCCAATCCCCCTCTGGGAAGTCATGCACAGCGTGTTCAATGAGGATGGGGTCGACATCGACCCCCAGCACATCGTGGCCGAGCGCCGCCAGACGCCCGCCAAGGCGGCCGGTGCCGCAGCCAGCGTCGAGGACGCGCGAACCGCGCTCCGCCATCGCGTCGATGAGGCGCGACTCGCCGTGGATGTCTTGGCCCTGCGCCTCGAGCATCTTCCACTTGCGTGCAAAATTATGGGAATGTGCAGGGTTTGCGGCGGTGACTTCTTTCCAGGTAGGCATGCCGTTCAGTATAGGACGCAAAACGCGCTACTATTAAGCCCGCACTGCGGTGCGTCCGTGTCAGATCGACCACGGCGTGTAGCCCGCACCGTCCACGCCCCGCCGCGGACGGCCACACCTTACTGCGCAAGGGAGGCAGATTATGGCAGGAGTACCATCTCCGTTCAGGTCGCGTAAGCCGAAGGACCCTGCACCTGCGCCCGCCCGCATTCGCGTCCCCGTCGAGCGCGCCATTGAACACTGCCGCGTCTTCGTCGACGGCGAGGCCCTCCCCGGCGAATTCACGCCTACCACCGCGCAGGACACCGTGGATGAGTACGGCCGCGGCTTTATTTGGGTCGGTCTCCACGAGCCGGACGAGCACCAGATGACCTCCGTCGCCGAGGAATTCCGCATCCACGAACTCATCGTGGAAGACGCCGTCCAGGCACACCAGCGCCCCAAGCTGGAGCGCTACGATGATCAGCTCTTCGTCGTCGCCCGCTCCGTCAACTACCGCGACCACGACGAGGTTATCGATAAGCGCCAAATCATCTCCACCGGTGAGGTGCAGATGATTATCGGCCATAACTTCATCATCACCGTCCGTCACCGCGCGAAGCTGCCCAACCTTGCCTACACCATCGGCGACGACCAGAACCTCGTGGAGCTGGGTCCCGTCGCCATGGCGTGGAAGGTGCTCGATATGCTCGTGGACCGCTATGGCGAGATTGGCAAGCTGCTGGCCATCGAGGTCGACGAACTCGAAGAGATGGTCTTTACGCCGGGCTCCAACTTTGAGATCGACCGTATCTACATGTTCAAGCGCGAGGTCCTCGAGATGAAACACGCCATCGCGCCGCTCTCCGACGCTTTGAGCGCCATGATCAATAACCACAAGGACCTCATCTCCAAGCAGCTGCGCTCCTACCTGCGCGACGTCAACGACCACGAGCTCGTGGTCAAGGACGAGGTCGCACACTTCGACGAGCGCCTTACCTCGCTTATCGATGCCTCCGTTGCCAAGGTCTCCATGCAGCAAAACGCCGATATGCGCACCATCTCCGCCATCGTTGGCATGTGGGCCGCACCCACCATGATCGCTGGCGTCTACGGCATGAACTTCGATAAAATGCCGGAGCTCCACTGGGCGTGGGGCTACCCCTTCGCCGTCTTCCTCATGGTGCTCGTCGTTGCAGTGCTGTGGTTCTGGTTCCGCAAGAATAAGTGGCTCTAAGCCGCCCGACTCCCCCAGCGACTACGCGCCCACAACGATGGTGCGCAGCGTCGACTTCGCCACGAGCTCTCCGCCGTGGGACATCTCGACTTCCCACAGCTGGGTCCGGCGTCCTGTCTGCAGCGGGCGCGCCACGCCCTCGATGGGCCCCTGCTCAACCGAGCGGATGAAGTCGGTCGAGTTGTTCACACCCACCACGGGGCAGCCGGCCACGATGACGCCAGCGATGGACCCGAGCGACTCTGCAAAAGAGGCGTACACGCCGCCATTGACGAGCCCCCAAGGCTGATGGTGCTGCGGCCCCGCGTGAATGACGCCGCGCACCTCGCCGCGGGAGAGGTGCGTATAACGAATGCCGACCTGGGCATCAAAACCGGCATTCGAATCGTTGAGCTCCCCGAGTTCCTCCTGGGTGAGCGGGCGCTGCGCGGCTGTAGCAATGAGTCGGTTGAGCAAGTCCTGGCGCGCGTCGGCCGAGGAGTCCTGGTTCGTGTGGGACTGGCGTGTCATAGGCGTTAAGCTTAGCGCCCAACCTGCCCAACCGCGCCCACTTTGGCTGGCTACGGGCTCCCCGCCCGCGACTCCGCGCACACGCCCACGGCGACACGCACGAGTCACCACAGATATTCACCACACAATCCCACGCAGACGGGCATCGGCGCCGCTCGGTGACGTAGGATAGACCCCATGACTGAAACGAAGAATCTCGCATCGATTGGCGTTGTGGGCCTGGCCGTGATGGGCTCCAACCTGGCACGCAACTTTGCTCGCAACGGCAACACTGTTGCCGTGTACAACCGCAGCCCAGAAAAGACCCGCGCACTCATCGCGGACCACGGTGACGAGGGCTCGTTCATCCCGTCGGAAACCATCGAAGACTTCGTTGCGTCTCTCGAGCGTCCGCGCAAGGCCATCATCATGGTCAAGGCTGGGGCTCCCACCGACTCCATGATCTCCCAGCTGGTCGAGGCCATGGACGAAGGCGACATCATCATCGACGGCGGCAACTCGCTCTACACGGACACCATCCGTCGTGAGAAGGAAGTCGCCGCCAAGGGCCGCCACTTCGTCGGCGCCGGCATCTCCGGCGGCGAGGAGGGCGCGCTCAACGGCCCGTCCATCATGCCGGGCGGCCCGAAGGAGTCCTGGGAGACCCTCGGCCCCATCCTCGAGTCCATTGCCGCGAACGTGGATGGCACCCCGTGCGTGACCCACATCGGCCCCGACGGTGCCGGTCACTTCGTGAAGATGGTCCACAACGGCATCGAGTACGCAGACATGCAGGTTATCGGCGAGGCCTACCAGCTCCTGCGCTACGGTTTGAACCTTGATCCCGCCGCCATCGCAGACATCTTCCGCGAGTGGAACCAGGGCGACCTCGACTCCTACCTCATCGAAATCACCGCTGAGGTTCTCGCACAGAAGGATCCGGCCACCGGCGCCCCGCTCGTCGACGTCATCCTCGACGCCGCGGGCCAGAAGGGCACTGGCCGTTGGACTGCCATCAACGGTCTGGAGCTGGGCACCCCGGTTACCGCCATCGCCGAGGCCGTCTTCGCCCGTGGCCTCTCCTCCGCCACCGCGCAGCGCGCCGCCGCTCAGGAAGGCGACCTGCCCGCGGGCATCATCGACGACGGCGGAGTCGACCCGGATGAGTTCATTGAGGACGTACGCCGCGCTCTCTATGCTTCCAAGCTCATCGCCTACTCCCAGGGCTTCGACGAGATCAAGGCTGGCTCAGACCAGTACGGCTGGGACGTCGACCCGCGCGATCTCGCCACCATCTGGCGTGGCGGTTGCATCATCCGAGCGAAGTTCTTGAACCGCATCCGCGAAGCCTACGACACCAACCCGGAGCTTCCGGCCCTCATTCTCGACCCGTACTTCAAGGGTGAGCTGGAGGACCTCATTCAGCCCTGGCGCCGCGTAGTCGCTGCTGCCACGCACATGGGCCTGCCGGTGCCGGTGTTCTCCTCCTCGCTGTCCTACTACGATTCCCTGCGCGCCGAGCGCCTGCCCGCCGCCCTCATCCAGGGCCAGCGCGACTTCTTCGGTGCCCACACCTTCAAGCGCACGGACCGTGAAGGCACGTTCCACATCGAGTGGTCCACGGACCGCTCCCTGACGCAGACGGACGCCTAAGCCCACTAACCGCCTAGGCGCAACCAGCGCACAGACCAACGCCCCGACCACCTCTTTCAATGAGGCGGCTGGGGCGTTTCCCGCGTCGGCGATACACAGCTAGAAAATGGCTTAAACCAAGCCCATCCACTTCCAGTACGTCGCGGAGAAGAGCAGCACAAGCAGGTAGCCCACGATGGTGAGCGGAACACCCGTCTTGAGGAACTGCTTGGTGGAAAACGCGCCGGTACCGTAGGCCAGCATGTTCTGCGGTGCGGAGACCGGCAGCAGGAAGCCGAAGCAGATGACGAACTGCTGGATGACGACGAAGCCAATGCCGTCGTTGGGCAGGGACAGCGTCGAGGCGAGCGCAATGAAGACCGGGATAAGGGCCGAAGCCAACGAGGTCGCGGACGCGAAGCCTAGGTGGATGAAGATATTGAACAGTGCCACGAGCGCAATCGTTGCGAGGATGGGCAGGGAGTCGAGGCCCATGAGGCCGAAGGTCTTCTCCGACAGCCAGGTCGCAGCACCCGTGTCCAAAAGGAAGGAGCCGAGCGAAATACCGATGGCGAAGACGATGAGCGTACCCCAGCTCACCTTGGCCTGAGCTTCCTTCCAGGTAAATACGCCCACGCCGGGCAACAGCATGATGGCCACAGCCACGGCAGTGACGACCGCGGAGCTAATCGGGTGGAGGAGATCCTCCGTCGCCCAGAAGCACAGCAGCAAAACGGAGATGACCACGAGTCGTTTCTCTGCACCTGACATGGGACCCAAGTCACGAAGCTGCTTGGCGACGAGTTCTTTGCCACCCTCAATCCGGTCGGTCTCGGGCTTGATAACTGCGCGCATGATGAAATACAACGCAACGGACATGAGCACTGACCATGGTGCGGCCCAGAGGAACCACTGGCCCCAGCTCACGGACTGGCCCATCTGTTTTTCAATGAAGCCAATCGCTACGAGGTTCTGCGCCGCCGCAGTCTTGATGCCCACGTTCCAGATGGACACGGCCTGCGCCGCAGTGATGACCAGGAGCGCACCAAGTTTCGAGTTATTCGCCAAGCCGAATGCGGCGACCATGCCGAGCAGAATCGGGACCACTGCGCCAGCACGCGCGGTCGCGGACGGCACGAAGAAGGCCAGGATAATGGCGATGACGATGACGCCGGCCACGATATGCGAGGTCTTCTCCCCCGCTACTTTGAGCACGACGAGCGCAATGCGCTTGTGCAAGCCCGTAACCTGCATGGCACCGGCGAGGATAAGCGCCGCCGCGACGAGCGCGACCGCCGAGGACGAAAAGCCGTCCATGGCCACGCCGAGCGCCTTCGAGGTACCGATGATCTCACCGGGACTTTCAGGATCGGGCGTGAGCCCCAGAATGACCGAAATAAGGCCCAGGATAAGGAGGGCACTCACCGGGTACGACACGGCTTCCGTCACCCACATGATGACGGCGAACGCAAGCATCGCCAAGGCCACTTGACCCGGCTGGTTCAAGGACTCGATGGGAAGTACAAGCACGGTGACCAACGCCGCGATAGCGACGAAGAACCAGACCACGTTGATATCGAAGGCACGCTTCTTCACAGGGGCTGCTGCGCCGTCCGCTCGCTTTTCGTGCACGGCAGCGGCGCCGCCTGACGTGTTTTCTTGAGACATTCGTCCCACTCCTTTAGTGCACTCACCGCGCGGTGCCACACATGCCCCGGCGGCCGCGGGAACTCCCACGGGGGTGATGCGCGCCAGCCCCCGCGGTACCACCCCGTAGGCCCTCTTTGGCGATTACTCGCCCATGCAGGCCATATCGTCGTACGCTTGTTCTCTGGGCTTTCGCGCCGTACCCCTGTAGGTTATAACCTCTTGTCGCTATGATCTAATCAAGCAGCCCCTCACACCTATGGGATTTCTTACGTCACGGTCACAGAACGCGAATAGAACACCCATTTCACCGGCGATCCACGTTTTCAGCCATCCCGGCTATAGACTGGATCAACAATGACTACTTTCGCCGATCTCGGCCTGCCTCGCGACATCGTTCACATTCTTTCCCGCCAAGGGATCGAGTCCCCCTTCCCCATCCAAGAAGCCGCCATTCCGGACGCGCTCGCGGGCAAGGACGTCCTCGGTCGCGGCCCCACGGGCTCCGGCAAGACCTTTACTTTTGGCCTGCCCATCATCACCCGCCTGGCGAACTCCGGCGCGTCCAAGCCACAGCGCCCGCGCGGCCTCATCCTCGCGCCCACCCGCGAGCTGGCCATCCAAATCCAGGAACGCCTCGACGAGCCCGCCAATGCGCTGGGCCTTCGCACCCTCGCCGTCGTCGGCGGCGTCAACATCAACAACCACATCCGCGCACTCGCCCGCCCCGTCGACATCCTCGTCGCCACCCCAGGCCGCGCACAGGACCTCATCAACCAGAAGAAGCTCTCCCTCGCCGACGTGCAGATCACAGCCCTCGACGAGGCGGACCACATGGCTGACATGGGCTTCCTGCCTCAGGTGCGCAAGCTCCTCGACCTCACGTCGAACAATGGCCAGCGCCTGCTCTTCTCCGCCACGCTCGACGGCGACGTGAACAAGCTGGTTAAGCAGTACATGCACAACCCGGTGACGCACTCCACCGCGCCGGTCGAGGCCGCCGTGGGCACCATGGAGCACTTCGTCGCCTTTGTCGGCGACCGAGACACCCGTAACGACGTCGTGCTCACCCTCGGCGCGCGCGAGGGCAAGACCATCATGTTTATGCGCACCAAGCACGGCGTCGATCGCCAGGCGAAGAAGCTGCGTCGCGCCGGCGTCAACGCGATGCCGCTGCACGGTGACAAGGGCCAGGGTGCACGCACCCGCGCCATCGAGGGCTTTGCCGACGGCTCCGTGCCGGTCCTCGTCGCCACCGATATCGCTGCCCGCGGCATCGACATCGACGATGTCTCGCTCGTCGTCCACGTCGATCCGCCCGCAGAGCACAAGGCTTACCTCCACCGCGCGGGACGTACGGCCCGCGGTGGCCACTCCGGCACCGTGCTCACTCTCGTCATGGACCAGCAGCGCAACGAGGTCGCCGCACTGCTGAAGAAGGCCGGCGTCAAGGCCCGCAAGCTCGAGCTTGCCGATGCCCCCTCACCTGCCCTCGACCCCGAGCTCGTCCGCATCACGGGGGCGAGCACGCCTACCGGCGCTCCGTTGCCGCCTCCGGGCCAGGCCGCACAGGGCGGCCAGTCCTCGGCGAAGAAGTCAGGCGCACAGAAGTCGTCGGGCGAGGGCCGCAGGTCCCGCTCACGTCGCGGAAAGTCCTCGAACGGCGGCGCACGCGAGGATTCCGCAGGCGGCTCACGCTCTAGCTCGCGCCGTCGTTCCACCCGTCGCAGCAACGGCGGTCAGGATGGTCAAGGCGGCGGCAACTCCCGCAGGGGCGGCCAAGGACGAGGTGGTCAAGGTCGCGGCGGACGACAGGGTCGCCAGGGGCGCTAGTGATGGCGAGCTTGTCCGCACTCACATACCTCACCCCTGAGGAGTGGAAACCGCGCCATGCAGCTCACGTCGCCGCAGCCGAGGAACGCCTTGCACGGTTCCGCCACCCCGGCGGCTATCACCCAGTCTACGACTTCCTCTTCGAGTACTACCCGGTCCGCCCGTCCCACCTCACGCGCTGGCACCCGGGCTTCGGCACGGCGCTGCTCGGCGAGCCGACGGATATACCACAGACGGAGTATCGCGACTATCACGTCGTCGACACCCCGCGTGGTCAGGCCGTCACCATTGACCTCGACGCAGTGTGGGCACGCCGCGGCGAGTCTTTTACGTATATGCGCGACCTCATGGCGAAGTCGACGGTCAACCCCACGAGCTTCGATTGCTTTGGCCTGCACGAGTGGGCGATGGTCTACAAAACGGACACTCCGCGCCATGACCTTCCGCTGCGCCTAGGCGCGGAGGGAACGAATGCCGTGGTCGAAGCCAATCGCATCAAGTGCACACACTATGACGCCTTCCGCTTCTTCACCGAACCGGCCCGGCCGCTCAACCTCACAGTCTTGACGCGCGAGAGGCAGCCCGACCACGACCAGGCCGGCTGCGTCCACGCAACGATGGACCTCTACAAGTGGGCCTGGAAACTCGGCCCGCTCGTCCCCGGCGAACTCTTCCTTGAGGCGTTCGACCTCGCAGTGAAGGCACGTACGCTCGACATGGAGGCCTCGCCCTACGATTGCCGTGAGTGGGGCTTTGGCGTCGTACCCATTGAGACCTCTGAGGGCAAGGCAGAATACGTCCATCGCCAGCGTGCACTCGCGGCGAAGGGGAATCCGCTTCGTCAACGGCTTGTCGCGCTCGTTGACGCCGCGCGCGCCGCTACACTTTAGCCATTGTGTAATGGGTCGCACATGCGGCCAGACTTCAGGCGGGAAGGACAGCACTCATTCATGGCACGTCATTCAAACGGTAAAGGTACGTATGCGGTGGCCTGGTGGCTCATTGTGCTGGCCATCCTCATCGTCGCCGCCCTCGTCTTCGGCATTGGTTGGCTGCTGCGCGGCGGCTCCGATGAAGGGGCCACCTCCGCCGCACCCGCCGCAGTGTCCTCCAGCGCAGGGCCCGCAGACGACAACGCTTCTCAAGCACCTGCCAGCGAGAAGGAAGCACAGAACTCCGCAAAGGCTTCAGAAAAAGACTCCCCTGCTTCTTCGTCTGCGGCGGAGTCCAAGGACGCCTCCGAGTCCTCGGCAGCTCCTTCCAGCGCCGCCCCATCGAGTAAGAAGCCCAGCGCGGCACACGCACCTGCAGCTCCGGCCGACACGCTCTTCCTCCTCGATACGTCCGACCAGATGGCACCGAACTATGCTGCCGTCGCTGGCGCACTCGCCGACACCGCACGGGCGCTCGGCGCCGCTGGCCAATCCGTCGCGTTGTGGAACTACTCTTCGCCGCTCTCGCCCACCGCAACAGTCGGCTACCGCGACAATGTCGGATTCGGTGCCGCTGGTGACGTAGCTGCCGCCGCAACACAGTTCGGAACCGGTGGCGTCCCGCAAACGCGAAGCGCTGTCATCGCGGCACTCGCCACCGCCCGCGATCAAGCCAACGCCACTGGCAAGGGCGCCCGCGTCGTCCTGGTCACCACCGGCACCGCCCAGGACATGGACGACGCCGCCTTCACCGCGGCACTCGACGACGTCCGCAGCGACAATGTGAAGCTCTCCGTAGTCCAGGTCAGCGGCGACCAGGATGAGGCCTTGGCTAAGGCAGCAGCCTCCTACGCCGCAGCATCCCCGAAAGACGCCGCCAAGGCTCTCGCCGCTGCCTCCGGCGTCTAACCAATTGCCCACTTGGCTTCCCGGCCTCCGTCCTTTCACCGGCCCCGCGTGAGCGGGGCCGGTGCTATTCTCGGTCGTCGATGAATCGACGTTACCGAACGCACGCGCTGGCGGCTCGCGCCGATCACACCTTTGCCCTCTACCTTCCTTCGCCGTGGAGCGCGTCCCCGATTCATGCCTATGCACGTACGAGACCGCACTACCCAACACTGTCACACAAGACACCACAAACCCCGCCGTCCCGTGAGCGTGGGTGGACGGCGGGGTTACGCCTGAAGCGCTGCCTTAGGAGGTCTTGCGCTGGCGGCGAGCGGCGAGCTCGTCGAGACCAACAACGTCGGCCACAGGGGCATCGACAGGCTCGACACGCTCCGACGGGAAGTTGGAGATGGTACCGGTAAGTTCCTTGACAATGCCCGGCACGGCAATGCCGAAGACGCCCTGGCCGCCGGCGAGAAGGTCGATGACCTCTTCGTTGGAGCGGCACTCGTAGACGGTCGTGCCATCGGAGACGAGGGTCAGTTCCGCGAGGTCGCTCACGCCGCGGTCGCGCAGGCCCTCGACGGCCAAGCGAATATTCTGCAGCGAGATACCAGTGTCAAGCAGGCGCTTGACGATCTTGAGGACGAGGACGTCCTTGAAAGAGTACAGACGCTGCGAACCGGAGCCGCGTGCGGTACGGATGGACGGGTTGACCAGGTCCGTGCGTGCCCAGTAATCGAGCTGACGGTAGGTAATGCCAGCGACCTGGCAGGCAATTGGGACGCGGTAGCCCACTTCCTCGTCCGGGCCGAGGTCGAAGAGGGACTCTTGCACTGCCCGTTCCTTCAGCTGATTGTCTTCGGTATTGCTCACGGTATTCTCCACTGGTCTAGGCCTAGCGATCCTTGTCTCAGCCAGAATTGCAGCTGGCGAGTCAAGTCCTAGGACTTATTAAATTCCACTCACGCCGCCTAGTCAACCGTTCATCGTCGACTGGGCGGCGTCTAACTCTTAAGTAGAACTTTAGACCTTGGAATAAACCTCTGCACCACGAGTCACAGGCGTGTCATTACATCGGCGAAATTTCTTTCACAGATTACCCCCAGGTGATACCCCCGTGGCGCGTGTGACTGGTGTGAATAGCGTGCGCGTCGACTTCCTGGCGCGATTCGGGCCAGTGCATTCGCCCTGTGTTTGGCCTTCGGTGCGCTTAGTCGGTCTCGCCGAAGTCCTCGTCTTCCATGCCGAGGGAGCGCATCATCGCCTCAAAGTCTGCATCGGCCTGCGGGTCGCCGGAAGCCGAGGTGCCCTTGGCGTCCCCCTGCGTCGCGGGCTGGTCCGCCTGAATCTCAAGTGGGTAGGACGAGCTTAAGTATTCATCGAGTGCCTCAGGCGTAGTGAAGATGGCGACCTGAGCCACGTCCTCCTCGTCCATGGTGAGGTCGACGCCAAAGCGGTCCGCCAGGATAATGGCGTCGCAGGCTGACACCTCGACGCTGCTGCCGCTGGCAGAGACGACATCGAAGAGGAAGACTCCCTCGTTATATGTCGACAGGGAGATGGCCTCGACGCCGCCCTGGTCGTCGAAGACGTCGATGAGGGCATCGATGGCGCGACGGCGCTGGCCTTCATAGCCCTTAACGTACGCGGCGGCGAGACGCGGCTCCTGGCCAGTGGTCCAGATGGGCACGACACGCTGCTGGCCCTCAGGCTGCAGAGCGATGCAGGCGAAGTCCTCGGTGACGTCCAACACGATGTCGATGAGCGCAAGTGCGACGGCGGCCATGATTCCTCCCTAAAGGAAAGCGGGTACGGCAAACAGCGGCGAGAGCGAGCGTTTAGGCGCTGAACTCGTTGCGCAGGTCCGTCTTCACCAGCGTGCCGTGCAGGGACACCACGAGTGCGGTCATCTGCTGAGAGAGCTCTTCGGCCTTCTGGCGCGCGGTATCGGACTTGCCGTTGGCGACGGGAGTGGCGGCCTGGGCGATGAGGTCAGCCTGACGACGTGCATTGTTGCGCAACGTCTTGAGCGAACGCTCGTCAAAACCGAAAGCCTTGAGTGCGAGTGCCGTGGATACGACGGCGGCGTCATCCGCGGTGAAGAAGCCAGATTCGTCCGGCGTGATGAGGCCCAGCTTGGCGAGGGAGGCGACCTCTTCTTCGGTGCAGCCAGCCTGCGCGGCGACATCGGCGTCGGTAAGCCGCGTGAGGGCCGGGGCGCGGAATTGGTCGGCGCGCACGAGGGTCTCGCCAAGGCTGGCACCCACGATGGCGGTGACCTGGCCGGAATCCATAGCGTCGAGCTGCTCACGGATGACCTTAAGCGGCGTGTAGTTGTCGCGCTGGGTCTGCAGAATAAAGCGCAGACGGTCGACGTCGGCCTCCGTGAAGCGGCGGTAACCTGAGGCCGTGCGCTGCGGTGTGATAAGCCCTTCGGATTCCAGGAAGCGGATCTTAGACACGGTGACGTCAGGGAACTGCTGATTAAGCGTCTGCAACACCACGCCAATAGACATGGTCTTAGCCTTCTTCGCTCCTGCCTTGGGCTGCGTGCGGAATGCCGCGGAGCCTTGGTCGCGTGCTACTGCGTTCACTGGTTTATAACTCGCCGTATCTGTCGGGATTGTCTACTTCACTAAGGGGTATGGCTTCGCGCCGCTACACTGCGGTGGCGCTGCGTCGAGCCGGTGGTACAAGCACGGGCAGCGCGGTGCGCGGGAAGCCGAATACGCCACGCGACGGCCAAGTGTGCCGGACCGCCGCGGTACGCGTTTCTGTCTAGATTAGTTCTTGCCGGCGATGAAGACCAGACGGAACTTACCAATCTGGATTTCGTCACCCACCTCGAGAACCTGGGAGTTGCGCGGCTCGCGGTTCACGTAGGTGCCGTTGAGGGATCCCACGTCAACAACCTCGAACTGGCCGTCCTTGATGCGGAACTCCGCGTGGCGGCGGGAAACGGTGACATCGTCGAGGAAGATGTCTGCCTCCGGGTGGCGGCCCACGGTGGTGGTCTCCTGGTCCAGGAGGAAGCGCGCACCCGCGTTGGGACCACGCTTGACAACGAGCAGCCCCTGGCCAGCGGGCAGGTTGTCCGCACCCGTCACGGTGTTATCGGTGGCAGCGCCGGATTCCATCTCCCTCAGAAGGTCTGCACGGAAGACAGAAGTGGTTTCCACCTGCGGTTCCGGGGTTCCAGTATGTTCGCTCATTATTACCTCCGATGTTTCGGACCAAAAGTTAACTGCTCTCAATCATAGCGATCCGCTTCGCTTGGCGGCGCCGTTGGAGCTATTTATTTTAACGAAAGATGTTTCCGATGCTGCTCATGACGGAGTTTCCAGAACCGGACAGCGGGTTATCGGAAACCATGTACGTCCACGTCGCGCTCGGACGCGACAGACCCACATCGGTCAGGTGTGCGCCGTCCTCGTCGATGAGGACGTCGTTAAAGGTCTCCACCGCCTGATCCACCGCGCGTTGAGCCAGCTGCTTGAACTCGCGCACAGCAATGCGGTGATACTCGTCGATGGGTGTCTGGCGCGCGATGGCACGCAGGTGGATGGACTCGCGGACATCGTCCATGAGCTCGAGGTGGTCGGCCCACGCGAGGTCTAGGTGATAGAGCATGATCTCGCGCGCGGCAGCGACGCGGGTTTCCTCCGGCAGGGCTTCCAGCGCGGCGGCCTTCTGCGGCGCGCGCTGCTGGAATTCCTTCCACGCTTGGTCCGTGTCGAGAAGCACAGCACGGCGCTCATCGATAATGATGCGCTGATCCGCGAGCAGCTGGTTGTACTTCCACGTCTGGGCATGGATTTCCAGCAGCTGGCCTTCCGTCACACGCTGGCAATGGGCGATGAAGTCGGAAACGCGCTTGGACTCGATGCGCCCGTCCGGCCCTGGCTGCGCGGACAGCGACTCATCCTCGCCGCCTTGGCGAACCACGTCATCCTCGAGGGAGACGAAGAAGAGGCTCAAGCCAGGATCGCCCTGGCGACCGGCACGGCCACGCAGCTGGTTGTCGAGGCGCGCCGTGCGGTGGCGGGTCGTGCCAATGACGGCGAGGCCGCCGAGGTCCGCGACCATGTCGTGGTCGGCCTCGTCCGCGCCGCCGAGCTTGATGTCGGTGCCGCGGCCTGCCATCTGCGTGGAGACCGTCACGCGGCCGATATCGCCGGCTTCGGCGACGATGCATGCTTCCTCCGCGTCGTTCTTTGCGTTGAGGACGTTGACGTCGACCTCGCGCTCGCGCAGGACTTCGGCCAGATCCTCAGACTCGGCGACATCGTGGGTGCCCACGAGCACCGGCTGGCCAGTGGAGTGAATGGCAATGATCTCTTCGACGATCGCCTTGTTCTTCTCCTCAGCCGTGGCGTAGATGCGGTCCGCCTCGTCGAAGCGGCGAAGCTCCTTGTTGCGGTCGATGACGGAGACGTGAAGGTCATAGAACTGACGCAGCTGGTCGGTCGCCTCGACGGCGGTACCGGTCATGCCGCACACGAGCGGGTAACGACGCATCAGCTCCTGGAGCGTGACAGTGTCGAGGATGCGGCCGCCCTCGGAGACCTCAAGGCCTTCTTTAGCCTCGACGGCGGCCTGCAGGCCGTCTGGCCACCGTTGGAGGTCTGCGACGCGGCCGCGGGAGGCATCGATAAGCTGCAGCTTGCCGTCGGTGACGATGTAGTGAATGTCGCGGATGAGCAGGGCCTTAGCGTGGAGCGCCAAGTTGACCTTGACCAGGATCGTGCCAATGTTCTCCTCCGAGTAGAGGGAGTCGATGCCCAGCTCGCGCTCGACGCGCGCGGCACCGTCGTCGGTAAGCGCGACGGTGCGGCCATCCTCGGCGATGGTGTAGTCCAGGTCCTCGCGCAGGCGAGAGACGACATTCGTGATGTGGCCTGTGGGGGCCTCACCCGGGCGGTTGCCGGCGAGCACGAGCGGGACGAGAGCCTCGTCGACGAGCACGGAGTCCGCCTCGTCAACGAGCGCGACATCCGCGCGCGCCTGGACGGTCTGGGAGCGATCCGTGATCTGGTTATCGCGCAGCACGTCGAAGCCCAGCTCGTTGACCGGGGCGTAGATAATGTCGCTGAGGTAGGCCGCACGGCGGGAGTCCTGGTTCATCTTCTCAGTCACCGAGGCAACTGTGAGGCCGAAGAATTCGACGAGCGGGCGCATCCACTCCGCGTCGCGCTCGGCCAAGTAGTTGTTCACGGTCACGAGGTGAACGCGCTTGCCTGTGAGTGCGAACCCGGTGGCGGCCATGGCACCCACGAGGGTCTTGCCCTCACCTGTGGCCATCTGGATGACGTCGCCCTCGAGCAGACGCAGCACGGCCTGGGACTGGACGTTGAAGGGGTGCATGCCCAGGCGGCGCTCGCTCGCGACGGCAAGCGCGGCGAGGAAGGCTGACTTATCGGCGATAGCGCCGTCACGCACGGCGTCGCGCGCGTGCTGCGCGACCTCGGCGTCGCTGAGCTGCGCCAAAGACTGCGTCGCCGCAGCCGAGTCGTTGACGATGGCTTTGGACTTCTTATCGTTGCGCTCGGATTGCGCACCCATCGCTTTCCAGAACCAGCCGAATGCACCCATGCGGGGCCTCCTTCATGCTTGACGTCGCCGCTCACCGCGCGGCCGCTGCGATCGCTCGGGCGGCCCATTCACGGGTAAGATGAATTAGTATCTCTCCTACTTTAGCCGCCGCAACCTACGGCTTGGGCGGAAGCATGGGGCGAGCGTGCTACGGGTTACATCTACGCGCGTACTTCGTGTGCCGCACGCTCGCTCGCACGAGTTCACTCGTGCCCGCTATTGTGGAATCCATGCAATCCGTGAATGTGACTGTCCCCTCGAGTGCCGGCACCGCGATGGCGGGAACCATCGACTTCCCTGATTCAGCGCCCAAGGCTTTCGCCATCTTCGCGCACTGCTTCGCTGGCTCGCGCCACACCCCGGGTGCGGCGCGCACGGCCAAGCAGCTCACCAACTTCGGCATCGCCACGCTGCGCTTCGACTTCCCGGGTCTCGGCCAGTCCGAGGGCAACTTCGCGGAGACGAGCTTTAGTGAAAATGTCGCGGATATCGTCGCGGCCGCCGAGTGGCTCACGGAGAACTACCGCGCCCCGCAGCTACTCATGGGGCACTCCCTCGGCGGCGCCGCATCCCTGGCCGCCGGTAGCAAGATCGACTCGCTGCGTGCCATTGCCACCCTCGGCGCACCTTTCGACCCGGCACACTCGGTGCTTCACTATGCGGACAAGATCGGCGAGGTCGACGCCAACGGTCAAGTCGAGGTCATTCTCGGCGGCCGCGCGCTTACCATTTCCCGCCACTTCCTCGAGGACCTCGCGGATACCAACCCGGTGACCTACCTCTCGCGCCTGCGCAAGCCGCTCATGGTGCTGCACTCGCCCATCGACCAGACCGTGGGCATTGATAACGCGCAGAACATCTTCTTGTCCACGCGCTACCCCAAGTCCCTCGTGGCGCTCGATAAGGCGGACCACCTGCTCACCAAGCAAGGTGCCGCCGCGCGCGCTGCCGATCTCATTGGGGGCTGGGCCGAGCAGTTCATCATCCCGGACACCGAGCCCGAAGACGTCTCCCCGGACTCCGCCGTCACGCACACCGCGATCGGCACTAAGGTGGGCGTGGTCGTGCGCTCCAATAATCAGTCCGTCTTCGCGGACCGCTCCCGCAAGAACGGCGGCAAGGGCAAGGGCATGACGGCTGAGGGCCTGCTCATGTCTGCCATCGCCACAGGCACCCACCAGTCGCTCGTCGACGCGGCTAAGGCAGCCAAGCTCGACAAGGCAATCGAAGATATCTCGGTGACGGTCACGCACGTGCACGACTCAACCTTCGAGCGTCGCATCGAGATCACCGGCGATATCAGCGAGGAACAGCGCGCCCAGCTGCGCTCCACTGCCCGTGGTGCCGGGATTGACCCCCTTATTGGCCATACCCACATCGTCGACGTGACGCCCTAAATACTCCGCGTCCCCACGCCCCTGTCCCGCACCGCATGTCGGCGCGCCGGGCAGGGGCGTCTACTATTTCCCTCATGGCTTCCACTCCCCTCGTCCTGCACCCGCTTGCCGATGCCGCCCGCTGCCCCTGCGGCACAGGCCTCACCTTTGGCGAGTGTTGCGGCAAGTACCACAAGGGGGCCGACGCCCCCACGGCTGAGACCCTCATGCGCTCACGCTTTAGCGCCTTCGTCACCGGCGACGAGGAGTACCTGTTACGCACGTGGGACCCGGACACGCGCCCCTATGATCTCCAGCTCAAGGAGACCACCATCCGCTTCTACCGCCTTGACATCCTCGACACGGAGGACGGCGGACTCCTCGACGACACCGGCGTAGTCGAGTTCGAGGCCTTCTACAAGGGCTCCGCCAAGGGCTCGCAGCGGGAACGCTCGCGGTTCTTCAAGCGCGATGGCCAGTGGTTCTACTCCACCGGCGAGGTATCCTAGCGGCCCTTTTGTGTCAGCGAACTACCGTGGTGTAATCTAGACCAGTCGCTAACACCAGCGACGGACGGGCTATGGCGCAGTTTGGTAGCGCACTACACTGGGGGTGTAGGGGTCGCAGGTTCAAATCCTGTTAGCCCGACCGAGAGAAACCGGAGTGATTTAGTTCACTTCGGTTCTTTTAGTTTTTCACGTTTCCACTGTTCAGGGCGTTATAGATTTTCTACCTGAGATAGCACCATAAAGCCCGATAGGTTGTTTCAGGGGGACT
>NHCFJ05603__coassemble_552_pt1 | contig 67592 bp, 63 predicted proteins | sample NHCFJ05603__metabat2_low_PE_001 | metagenome-assembled genome bin NHCFJ05603 | reverse complement strand
TCCAAGAATGAACAAAGACCCAGCCTTTCGGCTGGGCCTCAATCTTCGTGTTTTTATGCTCCTGCGGCGGCGAGGGCGGCGCGCTCCGCCTCGTCGTCGCTGATCTTCTTGCCCGCGAAGCGATCCACAATCATCGCAATGGCGCCGTCACCCGTGACGTTAGCAGCGGTACCCACGGAGTCGATCGCGATGTACGCGGCGATCATGAGCGCGACGAGGGAATCATCGAAGCCCATGTTGGACTGGAGAAGGCCAACGGCAACCATGACGGCACCGCCAGGGACGCCTGGAGCAGCGACCATCATGATGCCCAGCAGGAAGATGAATCCGAAGGCGGAACCAGCAGAGACATCCATGCCCGTAAGGAAGACGATGGCAAACGCGTAGAGCGTCAGCTTCATCATGGAACCCGAGAGGTGAATGGTGGCGCAGAGCGGGATGACGAAGCCGGCGACTGGCTTGCTGATGCCATTCTTCAAGGCCGAATCCAGCGTCACCGGAATGGAGGCGGCCGAAGAGGACGTGCCCAATGCCGTAAAATAGGCCGGTGCCATGTTCTTCAGGGCAGTAAACGGGTTCTTGCCCGCGATGGCGCCCGCGACGACGTACTGGAAGACGAGGTACACGATGGTCATCACGACGGCGAGGATAAGCACCTTGGTAAACGCCACGAGGACGTCGCCCAGGTTGCCGTTCATGCCCAGGGACAGGAACATGCCAAAGATGTAAATGGGCAGCAACGGGATAACAAAGCCCCAGATGACCTTGATAACAACGTTCTCGGTTTCCTTGATGACGCGGTACAGATTGTCCGACTTCACCGTCGTCATGGCAACACCCACGCAGAAGCTGAGCAGGAGGGCGGTCATGACCTCAAAAGGTGCGGGCATCTCGACCGTGAAGAAAGGCTCTAAGGCGCCCTCGTCAATGTCGGAGACGTCCGTATTGATGGACTGACCGGCCAGCAAGGTGGGGTAGAGGGCCAACGACAGGCCGTAGGCAATCGCACCAGAGAGAATGGTGGAGCCATACGCAATGCCCGCGGTAATGCCCAGCCACTTACCCGCGCCGCGGCCGAGACCCGCGATGGCGGGCGCGACGAGCGCGAAGATAAGGACAGGAATAAAGAAGTTAAGGAAGTTACCGAAGAGCCCGTTGAAGGTAGCGAAGATGCGGCCGAGCCACACCGGCGCGAAGAAGCTGACGATAACGCCCAGGATGATGGCGACAATAATCTTGAAGAGAAGACTATTCGCAATGCTCTTGAGGTTCATAGCAGTACTTTCACAAAGATAAAGGGAGCCTGTGATGGGAGGCTACTCCGCATCCCCCAAGCGACCAGCCACAGCGCAGCGCGGCCTTACGAGGGAGTGAAGCAGGTCGGCCGAATATCTATTGGTCGACATACTCATTGAGGTTACCGCACACCCATGGAAATAATGAATACATATGCGGCGAGTGTGCTCGATGGGACGATTACGGCCGCGGGGGAGGCACCATTTAGAATGGAGCCCATGGTTGCACTCGGAGTCATTCTCCTTATTCTCGCCGTGGCGCTCGTCGTCATCGGCGGCCTCGCTGCTGTCCGCAAGCTTCCGGGCAATAACGTCATCGGACTCCGTGTCGAGGAAGCTCGCAAGTCGCGCGAGGCATGGGAGTTCGCCCACTCCGTCGCCGGCCCAGTATGGATCCTCGGTGGCGTCGCACTCCTCTTCGGTGGCCTCGTCGCACTCATCGCCCACGGGTGGATGTGGATCATCCCCGCGCTCGGCTTCATCGTCGCCGTGCTCGCCGTCTCCGTCGGCGCCAACATGGGCGCCCGCGCCGCATTCCTCTTCGATCAGAACGAAAAGGCAAAGGAAGCCGCCGGCCCCGCAGTCGACCTCACAGCCCTGCGCCAGGCCGCCCGCAAGGCGGACAACCAGTAAAGCTAAACCGCGGTTCTGCCGCGGTTTTTTGATCCTATAGTGGACTAAACCCATTACACCATTGGCCCAGCTTTCATTCGTTATCCGTCACAGTGACTAAATAAACAAGGGTTGCAAGTCTGCTTAAAAAATCTAGTTTTCGTCGGTGTTGACCAATTATTCGCCGCACGGAATCCCCCTCACGGAGGGGTGAGACATGACAGCACGTTCTATTACAGGCACACTGGTACGCATGAAATCTTTGAGCGCGCTTACTCTCCTCACTGCCTCTACTCTCGCTCTTGCATCGTGCTCCTTGACCGCAGACACTTCGGACGCACCAACCTCGGAGCCGGTGGCCACCGAGATAACCGCTACCACCGAAACGTCGACCGCTCCGCACACCTTTTCCGCCGAGACGACCTCACCGTCGGCCATGTCGAAGGGCATCAACGTGCCAGGCTTCCGTTCCAATCTCGAGCAGGCCGGATACACCTGCGATAAGGATGATGACTGCACCCGCACAGCAGACGCTGCGACGTACAAGGTCGACTTCGACTCGGACTCCGTCTCCGCGACGGTGACCGGCGCTTCCAACGATAGAGTGAAGCACATCGACGCCGTTCTTTCCGATGTCGGCGTGGCACTCGGCGAATATGACTTCGGTGAGACCTCATGGACCGAGATCAAGGAATGGACGCTCTCCAACACGGCGGCCGACGCAGCACGCGATGACGCCGAGGCGATCCTGGGGAATATTCACCTCGAGGCGGAGACTGACGACGACGGCTACGGCGTGGACATTGACCTCACGGCCTAGCCACCCGCTAGGGTAGAGGCATGACTGTTCGATGCTCCCGCCGAGCTTTCCTCCTCGGCACTGCCACCACCTTCGCAGGCGCCTACCTGGCCGCCTGCGGTCAAGAGCCCACCGCCGAGGTAGCCGCCACCGAAATTCCTGTCGGCTCCGGCGTCATCGTCGACGGTGTTATCTTCGCCCAGCCGGAGGAAGGCGTGTTCAAGGCTTACTCCACGACGTGCCCGCACCAGCAGAACCCGATCTCCAAGATCCAGGGCGGCAACGCCATCTGCACGAAGCACATGAGCACGTTCGATCTCGCCACGGGTGAGGTCGTCTCTGGCCCAGCCCCCACCGGTCTCACGGCCTTTGGCGTGGAATCTGACGGCACGACGGTAAAGAACACCACCGCAAGCTAAACTCCAACACGAAGTTTCACGTGAAACATCGCGCCGCGGCACTCGCGTACACTGCAAGGCATGCTCGCACGCTTGAAAAACATCGACCCGCTGATCGTTCTCATCCTCAGCGCGGTCGCCCTAGCCATCGTCCTGCCCGCGCGCGGCGCCTTCGCAAACGCGTTTTCCATCGCCACGAATATCGGCATCGCGCTCCTCTTCTACCTCTACGGGGCGCGTCTTTCCACGTCTGAGGCCCTGGGCGGCCTGAAGCACTGGAAGCTTCACCTCACAATTCTGGCGTTCACCTTCGTCTTTTATCCACTCGTGGGGCTTGCACTGCGTCCACTCACGGGATTCATCGGCGAAGACATGTATCTGGGCATCCTGTATCTCACTCTGGTTCCCTCCACGGTGCAATCCTCCGTCGCGTTCACCTCCATCGCCCGCGGCAACGTGGCGGGCGCCATCGTTTCGGCCTCACTGTCCAACCTGGCAGGCGTCTTCCTTACCCCACTGCTCGTTATGCTGTGCATGGGTGTGGGCTCCGGCATTCACATCGACCCCTCCGTCTTCGTTGACCTCGCCGTCCTGCTTCTCCTGCCCTTCTTCCTGGGCCAAATCACCCGGCGCTGGGTAGGCACGTTCGCTGCTAACAAAGGCACCAAAATCGTCGACCGCGGTTCTATCGCCATGGTTGTGTACTCCGCATTCTCCGCCGGAATTGTGGGCGGCATCTGGTCCGATATCGGAGTGTGGCAGGTGCTCTTCCTCGTCCTCTTCGCCATCATCCTGGTCGTCTTCATGCTGTGGCTCACGCAGCGCGGATCCAAGCTCCTGGGCTTCGACCGCAAAGACACGCGCGCCATCGAGTTCTGCGGCACCAAGAAGTCGCTCGCGACGGGCCTGCCCATGGCTTCCGTCATTTTCGGCGCAGGCGGCGCGCAGCTCGCCCTCCTCGTCCTGCCCCTCATGATTTTCCACCAAGTACAGCTCATGATCTGTTCATGGCTGGCCGCCCGCTACGCCCGCGAAGAAGAGACGCCGGTAGGATAGTCCACCATGAGCACCTTCCTCCACGTCCGCACCACCATGACCATCCCGCAGGTGGGCGTTGCCATCCACGTCGCCGAGCTCGAGGAGCTGTCGCCCACAACCTGCCGCATGCACCGCCTAGTTGCACTTGCCCCCAATGACGCCGTGGTGGGCGCCGCGACTCCTGAGGCCGCGCACGGCGACGCACAAATTCCACTCTCCGAGGTGCCGCACCCCAACACCTACGACTCCTACGAGAGCATGGAGGCCGAGCGTCTCAGCCTGGAAGACTTCGAGGCACTGTGGGCCGAAGCCACCGCCCGCTTCCCGGAGCTTTAATACTGATGCTCCAACCCACGCGGCTAAAACACTAGATTCACCAGCGCCATATACGCGAGCGTGCCTCCGATGATGGAGAGCCCCGAGTTGTGGCGCCACAGGTGCAGCCCCACCGTCGCTGCCACGCCGAGGAGCGCCGCGAGCAGCCCGCCGGGTGCCTCACGCTGGCCGAGGACCGTGTAGACCACAAGCACCGTCATCACGCCCACGGGCATGAGCAGGCCCAGCAGGCTAATGAACTGGTTGTTCTTGAAGGCCTTAACGAAGCCAAACGGCAGCCATCGAATAAGCACCGTCACCACACACACGGGCAGCAGTACGGCGAAGATGGCGCCCAAGGTCACTCCTTCTGGCATTAATCCACCACCTGTGCAGAGTTTTCCGATGCTCCCCGTTTCCAGGTGAGTGCCGCATCAAGCCGCGGCGAGAAGAAGCGCGCAATGAGCACGAGGAAGTACACGACGAGCGCGACCATGAGCATCTGGCCGGGAACAAGCAGTGCACAGATGAGCGCAATGATGCCGGAGATGACGAGCAGCGAGTAGTCCGGGTTGTTCTTAAAAGAGTCGAAGGCGAGCACCACGAACAATGCGACAAGCGCGAACTCCATGCCCTGGACCGAGTCGGGAACGGCCTGGCCGGCGACCGCGCCCACGATGCCTGGCAGCACCCAGAGCGCTTGGCAGAAGATCTGAATGGTAAGCACCCGTGGACCGGAGAGCTTTTCACCGCGCGGCAGGGCGGAAACGATTGCGTAGGACTCGTCTGTGAGCGCATACGTCGAGTAGGCACGTCCCAGCACCGAACGAATATTATCGCGGGGGAAGGTCAGGCCATAGAAGATATGGCGGAAGTTGACCATAAAACCCGTCACGGCGGCCGCAGTCGCCGAGACACCCGAGGTAATCATGGCGACGGCAAGGAATTCCATCGAACCGGCGTAGATCACAAAGGAGAAGATGGGCGTCCACCACCACGCGAAGCCGGTCTGGACCATGAGTAGACCGAAGGCGAGGCCGAGAGGAATAAGTCCCAAGCCCACTGCCCAGGTATCAGCAAGGCCCTTCTTTATCTCTGCACGCGTGTCCACGGGATTCATGGAGCCAGCATACCAATCCCGCTACATGGCATGAACGTCCCTCAGTACGGGAATTTAATTTGCGTCGGCGCTCCGCGGGAACGTCGAGAACAGGGGGAGAGGCATAGGCTGACGCTTCATCACGTCGCCCCACAGATCGGCCGGGCCAGGCGTGAGCACGTCCTGCGCTAGCGCCGGTGCGACGTACCAATCGCCGTCCGCGATTTCCTCTTCAAGCTGACCGGGCGCCCACTCCGCGTTGCCCGCGAAGAGACGCATGCCGGCGAGGCGACCTTCGAGCTCGGAAGGCTCCGCACGCAGATCCACGAGCGCCAGACGCGGCGCGATCTTGGAGAGCACATCATCCTCGTCGAAGGTGACGCCGGGCTGCGTCATGCCCAGGCCCAGCACGGACTGCTGGTTAAGCGGGCCGCCGATGTAGAGGGCCTGCGGCTTGGTCACGAGCGGCAGCCACTCGGGCAGCACGTTAAAGACGGCGACCTCGGAGCGTTGGGTGAGCACGACGCCGAAGGTCATCTCCGCGTTGTGCTCGAGGATGAGCACGACGGAGCGCGCGAACTCGGGGGAGCGCATGCCGGGCGCGGCGATGAGGAGCTGGCCGCGCGCGGGCTCGTTGCGTTCGAGGGCCTTAAACAGTCGGTCGGCGTACATAGCTATCTAGATTCCCACCACTCGCGCAGCTTCGCAATCGCAACCTCGCGCTCGAGGGGACCTTCCTCGAGGCGCAGCTCCTTCATAAAGCTCCACGCCTCGCCGACCTCGGGGCCCGGCTTCAAGTCGAGGATCTCCATGATCTCGTTGCCGTCCAGGTCGGGGCGCACGCGCGCCAAGTCTTCCTTCGCGGCGATCTCCGCGATGCGCTCCTCGAGCAGGTCGTACGTCCGCGCGAGGCGCGCGGCCTTCTTCTTGTTGCGCGTCGTGCAGTCCGCGCGCGTGAGCTTGTGGAGGCGGGGGAGAAGCTCGCCCGCGTCCGTGACGTAGCGGCGCACGGCGGAGTCCGTCCACGAGTCGCCATCGAAGCCGTGGAAGCGCATGTGCAGATAGATGAGCTGCGCGATGTCCTCGGTCACGTGCTTGGGGTACTTGAGCTTGCGTAGGCGCTTGCGCGCGAGCTTGGCGCCCACGACCTCGTGGTGGTGGAAGCTCACCTTGCCGTCCGTCGTATCGCGCGTGGCGGGCTTGCCAATGTCGTGGAGGAGCGCGGCCCAGCGCAGCACGAGGTCCGGGCCATCCTCTTCCTGGTCGATGGCCTGGCGCAACACCTTGAGCGAGTGGGCATAGACATCCTTGTGCTGCGCGTGCTCGTCCGGCTCCATGGCAATGGCGGGGATTTCCGGGAAGACGTAGTCTGCGATGCCGCAGGAGCAGAGCAAGTCGATACCGCGTTCCGGCAGCGAGCCGAGCATGAGCTTGTCCAACTCCACCTGGACGCGCTCGACGGTGATGCGCTGGATTTCGCCGGCCATGTCCTTCATGGCTGTGAGCACGCGCGGGGCGACGTCGAACTCGAGCTGGGAGGCGAAGCGCGCGGCACGGAGCATGCGCAGCGGATCGTCGTGGAAGGACTGCTCCGGCGCGGCCGGAGTGTCGAGGACGCGTGCGGCCAAGTCGCCGAGGCCGTCCATCGGGTCGTGGAACTCCGGCCCGTCGCTGCGCATCTCAACCGCCATGGCGTTGACCTTGAAGTCCCGGCGCGTGAGGTCGCCCTCGAGCGTGTCGCCGTACGCGACCTCGGGGTTGCGTGAGTCCCCGTCATAGACGTCGGAGCGGAAGGTGGTGATTTCGATCTGCTGGCCCTTGTACGCCGCAGACACCGTGCCGTAGTCAATGCCCGTGTCCCACACGGTCTCGGCCCAGTCGTCAAGGATGGCCTGCACCACGTCCGGGCGCGCCGGCGTGGTGAAGTCCAAGTCGTGGCCCAGGCGGCCGAGCGCGGCGTCGCGTACGGAGCCGCCCACGAGGTAGAGCGCGTGGCCGGACTCCTCGAAGCGTGCGATAAGCCCCTCGAGCAGCGGGTAGAGCTCGCGTACCGCGGCCTCCGCCCGCGCGAGGACGCCCAGGCGTTCCGGCGAGGTGGGATCCGTACGGTCGGTGCTGTCCTGGGTGTCCTGAAAATTCACGCGGCCAAGTCTACTACGATAAGTGGCGATGACTAACCGAAATGAAGGCACCAAACCCGCACCGCGCAGGCGTCGCCGCCGCCGGCGTACCGACGGGCGTGCCAAGCGCGCGCAACAGCAGCAACGCCAGCAGTCGCGCTCGATGGAGACCCGGGACGAAACGTCCGCGGGCGGCCTCGTTGTCTCCGGATTGCCGGAGGCCGTGCAGGCTGACGGTTCGGTGGATCTCGCCCAGGTCTACGTCGCGCTCATCGGGCGCCTCGACCGCCGCGGCCGCCTCCTGTGGTCCATGCCCAAAGGCCACGTCGAGGCCGGCGAAGACAAGCGCGTGACCGCCGAGCGCGAGGTCTGGGAAGAAACCGGTGTCCACGGCGAGGTCTTCGCGGACCTCGGTGAGATCGACTACTGGTTCGTCTCAGACGGCGTGCGCATCCATAAGACGGTGCACCATTATCTCTTGCGCTTCCGCGACGGCATCCTCAATGACGAGGATCCGGAGGTCACCGAAGTCTCCTGGATCCCTGTGTCCCAACTCATCGAGCATTTGGCGTACGCGGACGAGCGCAAGCTCGCGCGTATCGCCCACGATCTGCTTCCTGGCTTAGCCCGCGCAGACAAGGAAGCAGGGAAGGTCACGCCGCGTTGAGGCGCGCCGCTGTAGTCGCAGCCGCCGCCTCCGTCGCGCTCCTCACGGCGCCCGCCCAGGCCGCGCCGACGCTCGATGACGCAGCCTGGGAGAGCGTCCGCACGCCTCAGATCGCCGAGCTCAGCGTCACGGAGATCTCCACGCCGCGCCGCGGGGAGGATCTCCACGTCACCCTCGAGATCGTCAATACCTCTGACACCACGATGACGGATCTCCAGGTCACCACCCGGCGCGGGGACCGCATCTCCACCGTCGACGCAGGCCGCTCAGAGCTCGCCACCGGCCAGTTCCCGTACTTCGCGGCCACCGCCGCACCCGCGGACCTGGAACCGGGGGAGCGCACTACGGTCGAGCTCCGCGTGCCCACGGGCCTCAATGGTCAGGGCACCCTGGCCCTGGACGAGGACGGCGTCTACCCGCTCATGTTCGCGCTCACCGGCTTCCAGGACGGGGCGGCGCATGCGCTTGCCGATGACCGCCTCCTCCTTCCCGTCGGCGACTCCAAGGCCAAGGATTCCCTCACGGTCCTCTATCCACTCACCGCGACCGTGGACATCGTGCCGGGCGAGACCGGCGGCGAGTCGCTCATCCTCCAGTCCGAGCAGCTCGCGGGTCAGCTCGGCCCCGAGGGGCGCCTTACCCGACTCGTCGACACGTACCTCGACCACAACCAGCCCGGTTGCGTCGTACTCGACCCTGCGCTCGTCGACGTCGCGTCGCGTATGGCGGACGGCTACATCGTGGCGAGTAACCGGCCGTCCATCGTGAAGAAGCCACAGCGCCTACGCGACTCCTGGGGCTCGACCAACGACACCGCGGGCGTCGAAGGCACCGGCTCCGCCGCGGCGCAGGCCTTTCTGGACAAGCTGAAGAAGCTCGACTGTATCAGCACCATGCCGTGGGCCAACGCGGACCAGAACGCCGTGGCGAAAACCCGCAACGCGTGGCTCCTCCACGAGGCCGTCGCCGGCGGCAACGAGACCATCGAGAACACCCTGGGCATGACGCCTACCACTATCCTTGTGCCCGGCAACGGCTACGTCACCTCGGATTTCACGACGAATGCCTCCAACGCGGACCTGGGCACGCCCACCGTCCTCGTCGCGGATAATACGACGGTCACGGGCAGCGAGCACTACGCGACGTATAACGCCTCGCTCGCCTCGCTGCTCGCCAGCACCGGCTCGCGCCCGGAGACCACCGCGTACTCCAACCCGGCCCTGCGCTACGACTTTGCTGCCGATGCCCCCGCCTCCCGCGCGCTCAGCGCCGCCGCTGGCATCCGCCTCGCGCGCACCGAGCACGCCGCCCCAGACGCCGATAAAGATGCGCCCCTCGTGGCCAAGCTGCCCAACCAACTCGATCCGGCCGCCGCTGCGGCGGTCCTCGACGAGGTCGCGCAGGGCGCGGCCGAAGAGAGCATCGGCAAGCTGGGCGCGGCAGAGACAAACGACCAGCCGGGCAGCCCCTACGCGGACCCCGCGGCGCTGAGCGAGCCCGAGATTCTGCTTGCCGAGCAACAAGCGCGGTACGCGGATGAGCTCATGCTCATCATGGTCAATGATCCGAATATCGCGCTCACGCGCTACGGATTTACGTTGCCGCTACGCCGCGACCTGCTCATGGCGTTGAGCCTCAACGATCGCCAGACGGCCTCCGGCTACCAGGACGCAGTCGTGCGCTCGACGCGCCGCTTCGAGGCAAACTCGGAGCAGCTGCAGGAGCTGCGCGCCTCCGTCTCGCTCATTCCGCCGGGCAACGTCTATACGCGATCTTCGCAATCGTCGCCGCTGCTCATCGTCGCGGAGAACTCGCTGCCGCTGCCCGTCGAGGCCCACATTAAGTATGAAGGCCCTGAGTCCGCGTCCCTCAACACGCCGGAGACGCTGCGGGTACCCGCCAAGGGTTCTATTACGGTATCCATGACGGCCGACCTGCCGACTGACCGCAGGGCAGATCTCCGCCTGTGGCTCGCGACGCCTGACGGCGCGACCATCTCGCAGCCTGTCACCATTGCGGTACAGACCAGGGGCGGTATGTTAAGTGTTTACGGCCTGGGCGGTCTCGTCGCCCTGCTCGCGCTGGGTGCGCTCGCCGTGCGCCTGCGCCGGGCCTCGCACAAGAAGAAGTAGAGCTCTTTATGACATCTCAAGAACCCGCTGGCTTGCGTTCGCGCATTGTCCAACCCACTCCGCCGGCGCCCGTGCCGGTGCCACGCGCCCAACCTGAGCCCGAGCCCACGCCCGCCGAGCCGGACAAGTCGCACCTCCAGGGCGAAAACTACGTGCCGGCATCCGCTGGCGCGTCAGCCGAAGATTCGGAAGGAACCTCTGACGCCGACGTCGTCCGCGCCGGCGGCTCCATGGCCATCGCGACGCTCATCTCGCGCATCACGGGCTTCCTGCGCACCGTGCTCATTTCCTCGACGCTGGGCGCGGCCATCGCGTCCGCGTTCCAGACGGCGAACCAGATTCCGAACCTCGTCACCGAGATCGTCCTCGGCGCGGTGCTCACCTCGCTCGTCGTCCCGGTCCTTGTGCGCGCGGAAAAGGAAGACCCCGACCGCGGTGAGGAATTCGTGCGGCGATTATTCACGCTCGCCGCCTCGCTCCTCGGTGTGGTGACCATCCTCTCCGTCGTGGGCGCGCCGCTCCTCACGCGCATGATGATCAAATCGGACGGCATGGTCAACGTCGACCAAGCAACGTCCATGGCGTATCTGCTGCTCCCACAGATCTTCTTCTACGGCCTGTTCGCTCTCTTCCAGGCCATCCTCAATACGAAGAATATCTTTGCGCCCGGCGCGTGGGCCCCGGTCATCAACAACGTCATTTCCATCGCGGTGCTCCTGGCGTACTGGTTCCTGCCTGGCGAGCTCAACCCCGCCGCACCCTCGCCGGTCACGGACCCGCACATCCTGCTCCTTGGCCTCGGCACCACCGCCGGCGTCGTGGTCCAGTGCCTCATCCTTGTTCCGTACCTGCACCGCGCGGGCATTAACCTCACACCCCTGTGGGGCATCGACGCCCGCCTCAAGCAGTTCGGCTCCATGGCCATCGCGATTATCGCGTACGTCGCCATTTCCCAGGCGGGCTACGTCGTGACCTCGCAGATCGCGTCCATCTCCTCTGAGGCCGCGAACGTCATCTACCAGAACCACTGGCTGCTGCTCCAGGTGCCCTACGGCGTCATCGGCGTCACCCTCCTCACGGCGATTATGCCGCGCCTGTCCCGCAACGCCGCGGACGGCGACTCGGACGCCGTGGTCCGCGACCTCACGCTGGGCACGAAGCTCACCTTCATTGCGCTTATCCCTATCGTCGTCTTCTTCACCGGCTTCGGCGTGCCCATCGCTCAGGGCCTCTTCGGCTACGGCCGCTTCACCATGGACGAGGCCGAAATCCTCGGTCTCACGCTGTCCTTCTCCGCGTTCACGCTCATCCCGTACGCCCTCGTCCTACTCCACCTGCGCGTCTTCTATGCCCGCGAGGAAGCCTGGACGCCGACCTTCATCATCGCGGGCATCACCATTACCAAGGTCGTTCTCTCCCTGCTCGCCGTGCGCGTGGCGAGCTCCCCGGATAACGTAGTCGTCCTCCTCGGTACCGCCAACGGCTTTGGCTTCGTCGCCGGCGCCGTCATCGGCGCGTTCCTTCTCAAGAGACACTTGGGTTCGCTGGGCGGGCGCGAGGTCATGGGCACCACTGTGTGGTCCGCCGGCGCAGGCGTCGTGGGCGTCCTCGTCGCCCTCGCCTTCAACTGGGTGCTGGGCTTTATCGTCCCGGACGTCCCCAGCCTCTTCATCCTCGTGCGCGTAAGCCTGTCCGGCATTGTCTTCCTCATCATCACTGGCCTCGTCTTGTCCCGCTCCGGCCTGCCGGAGGTCCTCAACCTGGGTCGCGCGCTCCAGCGCATCCCGGGCATGAGCCGCTTCATCAACATCAAGCCGGACGCCGGTATTCAGGTCGAGGAACCCGAGCAGGCGGAAATCCAGCCGCTCGTCGCTTTCGACGCCTTCAACTCCTCCCCAGTCCCGCCGCCGATGTCCGCCGGTATCGTCCGTGGCCCCGCCCTCGTGCCGGGTGCCCCGGTCTCTGACGGCCGGTTCCGCCTCCTCAAGGAGCACGGCTCCGTGCCGGGCGCGCGCTTCTGGCAGGCTCGCGAGCAAGAGACCGGCCGCATGGTGGCGCTCACCTTCGTCGACACCACGAACCGCGCGCCGCTGGCACCGGCCACCCCAGCCGAGGTGGCCAAGCGCTCCGCCGAGGTCGCGCGCACCACGCGCAAGCTCGCGGAAATGAACCTGCCCACCGTCGCGGACAATATTGAAATCCTGTCCTACCGCAACGGCGGACTCGTGGTTGCGGACTGGATCGAGGGCACCGAGCTCAAGGCCGTCGCCGAGGCCGGCAACCTCGACTCCCGCGCCGTGGCTCACGCGCTCGCACCCGTGCTTGCCGATGCCGCCGCGGCCCACGCCGCCGGTCTTGCCTACGGCGTGGACAATCGCGCGCGCTTCCGCGTCGCCACGGATGGCGTGGTCCGCCTTGCCTTCCCAGGCGTGCTTAATAACGCGTCGGAGGAATCCGACCACGCGGCGCTCACGTCCGCGATTTCCACTCTCGCGCATGCCACCAGCCCGGCCCCGCAGGCGCTCATCGATTTGGGCGAGTCTGAGGCACCGCTCGCGCTCATCGCGGACCAGCTCCGCGAACTCGGAGGCGACGCGGAGGATGCTCCGGAGGAAGAGCCGCTGCCCATCTCCGAGCCTGAGGTCATCGTCGAAGACGAGGAACCGGGCTTCGGCTCCCGCGGCTACTCGCGCTCCGGCGTCTTCCTCCTCGGCACGCTGGCGACCGCCTTCGTGGTGGGCATGGCTGCGCTCACCGTGTGGATCATCTCGCTTATCGGCGGCGACGAGCCCGAGGCTCCCGTCACGCTCTCTACACCCACGACGACCGCTGTGTCCGGCCCCGCGCTCGTGCTCACGCCAGCTGGCGCCGTAGACGTGACCTCCGGCAAGGAGACGACCGCGCTCACCGATGACTCCTCGAAGACGACGTGGACGACGTCCCAGGCCGATACCGGGGTGCTCCTCGAGTTGTCCCAGCCCTCCCAGCTGCGCGACGTGGTCTTCTCCCAGTCCAAGTCCACGGGCGCCTTGTACCGCGTCTTCGGCGTCACGGGCACCCCGGACCCCACGTCGCTCGATGCTGAGGCGAAGGAACTCACCGAGCTCGCCAGCGGCAAGCTCAAGTCCTCGAAGGACCACGTCGATCTGGACGAGCTGCCGCAGAAATTCGACGGCGTCCTCATCTGGTTCGACTCCCTGCCCAAGGCAGACAAGGTGACGCTCACTGACGTCCTCGTCACCGGTCGGCCGTAGTTCCACACCTCAAGACAGAAAAAGCGCACTCCTTGCGGAGTGCGCTTTCTGCGTTTTCTGGGATGTGGTGTCTTAGTTGGTCGCGCGGGGGTGCGTGCGGTGCAGGGCAGTAAACGCGGTGGCGTCGGCACGCTCCCGAATGCGTTTCCAGCGCTCGGAGACCTCGCCGGTGAGCAGGGCGCCCGGCTCGAGTCAGTTCGGGATTGAAGTCGCCCTCGGCGTCACGGCAGCCGAAGTGGCCGGAGCCAGCCCAGTTCTCACCTTTTAGGGACTCGGGCTTGTGGAATCGGTACGAATTGGGGGAAGTGGCAATCTTCTACCAGCGCACACAACCCGCACGGTAGAGAACGGCGACTACAAGTACAGTGGGAGCCAAACGCGGCCGCGGCGACGGGAATGCGCGAATTATATTCACCCGATCTATGCAGGCGGTGGGCTATTTCCGCACATAGTAAAAGAAAATGACTTGAAGCTTGAAGTCATTGGGGTACCATGAGTGATACATCAACAAACGAACTGATTACTTATATCAAGGAGAAACAATCATGACTGTTAACGCAGGCACCTACACCCTGGATCCGTCCCACACCAACATGGGCTTTATCGCTCGCCACGCCATGGTCACCAAGGTCCGCGGCACGTTCGAGGAGTTCGAAGGCACCATTAACGTTGCCGAGAACATCAACGAGTCCTCTGCAGACGTCACCATCAAGGCCGCTTCCATCAGCACCGGCGATGAGGGCCGCGACGGCCACGTCAAGGGCGACGACTTCTTCGCCGTTGAGCAGTACCCGGAGCTGACCTTCAAGGCCACCAAGTTCAACGTTGACGAGTCCGGCGAGGGCACCGTCGAGGGCGAGCTCACCATCAAGGGCACCACCAAGCCGGTCACCCTCAAGGTTGAGGATGCAGGCGTCGCCGAGGATCCGTTCGGCAACACCCGCTTCGGCTTCGAGGCCACCACGAAGATCAACCGTCTCGACTACGGCATCGACTTCAACGCTCCGCTGAAGACCGGCGGCGTCCTGGTGTCCGAAGAAATCAAGATCGTCCTCGAGGTCTCTGCCATCAAGCAGTAGTTCTTCAGAACTCCGGCGCTGGGGCGCGCCCAATCGCCCCCTTCCTTCCTGACGCCGTACCCCGTCTCCTCGCGAGGCGGGATACGGCGTTCTCGTATTACCCGCACACAACTCTGCTCACACACAACAACCCATAAACAACTTTCAACTACTATATTCTTTCTTTGAACTGCTCCTTTACTACCGCAGATGCAAAAAGTGCGCACGAGGACCCGAAAAGTTATTGCAAGGTTGTTTGAAACAACTCAGGCAGGAGACCTGATCTCGGGACGCAGGTCGGTGGCGCTAATAAGATGGCACCATGACTACTGCACGCACCACCGGCAACCTCTCCCAGGCAGAGGCCGCGGCCCGCACCGCCGCTCTCGACATTCACAGCTACAACCTGCACCTCGACCTCAGCCAGGCCGCGCAGGCCAGCGAGTTTAACGTCCGTTCCACCATCCGGCTCGTGACCAGCGAGCCGGAGTTCTTCGTGGATTATCTGGGCAACTCCGTCGAGGAGGTCCTCGTCAACGGGAAGGCTGTGGACGGCGGCTTCGACGGCACGCGCATCTACCTCACCGGCGTGCCGGTAGGGGAGGAGGTCACCGTGGAGATCGCTGGTACCTCCGCGTACTCGCGCACGGGCCAAGGCCTGCACCGCATGGAGGACACCGCGGACGGCAACGTCTACCTCTACTCGCACCTCGAGCCTTCCGATGCCCGGCGTATCTTCCCGTGCATTGATCAACCGGACCTCAAGGCCGTCTTCCACACGACGATGGTGGCTCCGGCCGGCTGGGCCGTGCTCTCCAATCAGCCGGAGATGACCCGCGCTGAGCATGATGGCGCGGTCACCGTCGACTTCGCGCCCACGCCCAAGCTATCGACGTACCTCACGTCGTTTGCCGCGGGTCCGTACGTGTCGAAGCATAAGACGTGGACGTCCCAGGACGGCGCGGTGACCTCGGAGCTCGGCGCCTGGGCACGCGCGTCCATGGCAGAGTACCTCGACGATGAAATCCTCGAGCTCACTGCGCAGGGCATGGACTTCTTCCACGAGAACTACGGCTACCCGTACCCGTGGGGCAAGTACGACTCCATCTTCGTTCCGGAATACAACCTCGGCGCGATGGAGAACCCGGGCCTGGTGACCTTCACGGAACGCTACCTCTTCCGCTCCCACGCCACGCGTCCGCAGCGCACGGGCCGCGCAAACACCATCCTCCACGAGATGAGCCACATGTGGTTCGGCGATCTGGTCACGCCGCGCTGGTGGGACGATCTGTGGCTCAAAGAATCCTTCGCGGAGTTCATGGGCGCCGACGCCTCGATCCACGCCACGGTGTACCAGGAGGCGTGGACGGCATTCGCCGGCACGCGTAAGAACTGGGCGTACACGCAGGACCAGCTGCCCACGACGCACCCCATCAAGGCCGAGATCCCGGACGTCGACGCCGCGCGCCAGAACTTTGACGGCATCACCTATGCCAAGGGCGCGGCAGTCCTCAAGCAGCTCGTCCACTACATCGGCCGCGAGAACTTCTACGCCGGCGCGCGCGACTACTTCCAGAAGCACGCCTTCAGCGCCGCGACCTTCGAGGACCTGCTCGAGGCGTTGAAGACGCACTCGGACCGCGACCTCGACGCCTGGGCGGACGCATGGCTGCGCACCTCCGGTCCGGACACGCTCACCCCGGTCATCGAGGACGGCACGCTCTACATCGACGCGGAGGCTGCCGATACCCTCCGCCCGCACCGTCTCACCGTCTCCTTCTACTCCGCAGGACTCGAGCTGGTGGAGTCCCGCGACGTAGACCTGACAGGCGAACCGCGCACGGAGGTCGGCACGGCGGCGGGCCCGCTCGTGGTGCTCAATGACGGCGATCACACGTATGCCAAGGTCCGCTTCGACGAGCAGTCACTCGGTATCCTGCGAAAGCAGCTGTCGAAGATCGAGGACGAGCTCACGCGCGCCGTCGTGTGGACCGCCCTGTGGCAAGCCACGCGCGACGGTGAGTGGCCAGCCCGCGAATACGTGGGTACGGTTCTCGACCACGCCACGGCCGAGACCAACCCGGGACTCATGACCACCACGTTGGCCAACGCGCAGTACGCGGTCGCGCACTACCTCGACACGGACGCAGACCGCGCGCACTTCGCGGACGCCCTGTGGGATCTGCTCCAGGCCGCCGAGCCGGGCTCCGATGCCCAGCTCATCCTCGCCCGCGCGACCATCACGGCGCTCGGTGCCACCCCGGACGCCTCCGGCGTGGAACGCCTGCGCACGGTGCTGAATGGGGGCATCGGCAAGCTCCGGCTCGACCCGGACGTGCGCTGGGCGGTCCTCACGGCGCTCGCCGCGCGCGACGCCACGACGGATGCGGAGCTCGACGCCGAGCTTGAGCGCGACAACACGCTCACGGGCGTTGCGGCGCACCTCGGCGCGCGTCACGCGTTCCCGGAGCGCAAACGAGCGGCTTTCGACCTCGTGCGCGAGCCTGGCAAGCACTCGAATGCGCAGGTCGACGCGCTCATCGACGCTTTCCACGCCCCGCACGGGGACCGCGACGCGTTCGCGGGTGAGTTCTTCGAGGTACTCGATGCGCTGTGGGCCGAGCACCCCATCGAGATCGGCAACCGCCTGGTCCGTGGGCTCTACCCGGAGACACCGGAGACGCTCGAGCGCACCGATAAGGTGCTTGCAGGCGACATCCCGGGCGCGCTGCGCCGCGTGCTCCTCGAGTGCCAGGATGGCCTCGCAAGGACACTTCGCGTGAAAAATTCTCACGCCCAGTAAGCCATAATGCCTGCATAGAGACAGTATCTTTTGGGTGCCACATATAGTGTGCAGTCTCCCGGTGGCGCCGTCACAACCCCTCGGTTGGAATGGATTACACATCCAGTTTCAATCGGGGGGTTGACTTCATGTCGCACCAAGAATCCACGCCAGAACTCTCAGACGACCAGCTCATCGAGGCCTTCCTCGAGGGCGATGACAAGGCCTTCGGGCACATCTTTCACCGGCACCGCCAGCGGCTCACATACGTCGCGCGGAAGTACACGCACAATGACACAGACGCCCAGGACATTGTCCAGGAGGCGTTCCTCAAGGCCTCCACTGCGCTCGAGCGCTACCGCGGGGACGCACAGCTGGGCACCTGGTTGCACCGTCTTGTCATGAATGCTGGCTTCGATTTCCTCAACCATCGCGCCAACCGCGAGAATCCCTCTCTCGATACCGGAGGCTTCGATCCGGACCGCAATCCGGCGCTCGCCTACGAGCATGCGCTCGACACCCAGCTCATGGTCCGCGAGGCGCTCGCTCGGCTAGGGGAGGAGCAGCGCGTGGCACTCTATCTCACGGAAATCGAAGGGCTCTCGCTTGCCGATGCCGCCGCGGCGCAGGGAGTGCGCACCGGGACCATCAAGTCCCGCCGGGCGCGCGCCAAGCAGACGCTGCGGTCCGTCATGGCGGACTGATTCGTCCAGGTTGGTCACAGTTCAACAACAGCACGTCAACACGGACTTGCTGGGTTTTCTGGGTACGGGAATCTCCGAGTAGGATCGTGGCGTTAAGAGTCATGCAACGACATAACTTATAAAGGAGACGTGCAGTGACCATCCCCGGTGCGAACAACCCCGGCCTCATCAACCTCGGCGATACGACCACCGAGCCGGAAGCGACCGAGACCCCGTCTGCAGACGCCATCCACGACGTCATCGTCGTCGGCTCCGGCCCTGCCGGCTACACCGCAGCTCTCTACGCAGCCCGCGCCGAGCTCAAGCCCATCGTCTTCGAGGGCTACGAGTACGGCGGCGAGCTCATGAACACCACCGAGGTGGAGAACTACCCCGGCTTCCAGAAGGGCATCATGGGTCCTGAGCTCATGGAAGAAATGCGCGCCCAAGCCATCCGTTTTGGCGCTGACCTGCGCATGGACCTCGTCGACTCCGTCGAACTCGAGGGCTATATCAAGCGCGTCCACGTGGGCGACGATGTCTTCCAGGCCCGCACCGTCATCCTCGCCACTGGCGCCGCACCGCGTTACCTGGGCATTCCGGGCGAGGCCGAGCTTTCCGGCCGTGGTGTCTCCGCCTGCGCGACCTGCGACGGCTTCTTCTTCAAGGGCCACAACATCGCAGTCGTGGGCGGCGGCGACTCCGCCATGGAGGAAGCCACCTTCCTCACCAAGTTCGCCGAGACCGTGACTATTATTCACCGCCGCGAGGAGTTCCGCGCCTCGAAGATCATGCTCGAGCGCGCGAAGGCCAATCCGCAGATCAAGTGGGCAACGAATAAGACAGTGGAACGCGTCCTCGAAGGCGATGGCAAGGTTGCTGGCCTCGAGCTCAAGGACACCATCACCGGTGAGACCTCACAGCTCGACGTCACCGCCATGTTCGTTGCCATCGGCCACGACCCACGCTCCGCATTCCTCAACGGCCAGGTGGAACTCAACCCTGAAGGCTACGTTGTCGTCAACCAGCCGGGCACCGCAACCAATATCCCGGGCGTCTTCGCCTGCGGTGACTTGGTCGACGACCACTACCAGCAGGCCATCACCGCCGCTGGTTCCGGCTGCCGCGCCGCCATCGACGCTGAACATTACCTGGCTGATCAGGCCTAATTACCTTCCATTTTCCTAAGGAGAGCATCCATGTCCACCGTGAAGAACGTCACCGCGCAGTCCTTCCGCACCGACGTCGTCGAGGCATCCGTCAACAAGCCCGTTGTCGTCGACTTCTGGGCCGAGTGGTGTGGCCCGTGTAAGAAGCTGTCCCCGATGCTCGACGAAATCGCTGGTGAGCTGGGTGACGAGGCCGAGATCGTCAAGGTCAACGTCGATGAGGAGCGCACCCTGGGCGGCATGTTCCAGATCATGTCCATCCCGTCCGTGCTCATTTTCCGCAACGGCGAGAAGGTCGACGAATTCGTTGGACTTCAGCCGAAGAACACCATCGTGGCAAAGATTCAGAAGGCCGTCTAACTGATACTGTTGTGTTCTGTTGAGGTTTGAGTAAAAGAAAGGGGTTTGGAAGTTGGACCGCGTCTATCACGTGGGCGACCGCAGTGCGCGCGTCGCCGAGGCCCGCGCCACCCTGGCCCGGCTGGGATTGAACTCTGGTTACAGCGGCGACGTCGCCGACTGGAAGAAGCAGAAGTTCTCCGAGCAGGATAAGTTCTTCGACGACGGGCTCTCCGAGGTCCTCAAGGCCTTCCAGCAGTCCCGCGGCATCGTGCCCTCGGGCACCATCGATGAACCCACGCTGCGCGAGCTGCGCCAGGCGTCATACAGCCTCGGTGCCCGTGTCTTGAGCTTTCAGCCCGGCAATGAGCTCATGGGCGACGACGTCTCCCAGCTGCAGCAGCAGCTCCAAGAACTCGGCTTTTACCGCAACCGCATTGACGGACTCTTTGGCCGTAACACCCACGCCGCCCTCGTCGAGTACCAACTCAACGCTGGTCTTCAGAACGACGGCGTGTGTGGTCCTGCCACCATCCGCGCGCTGAGCCTCCTGGGCCGCCGCATTACCACGGGCTCAGCGCACAACGTTCAGGAACGCGAACGCGTCCGCAACGCCGGACCCAAGCTCGCCGGCAAGCGCGTGGTCATCGACCCCGCGCTCGGCGGCACTAACAAAGGCCAGACCGTCAAGGGCCGCTTTGGCGAGATCACCGAGGAAGAGCTCCTCTGGGACCTAGCGCAGCGCCTCGAGGGCCGCATGATTGCCGCCGGCATGGAGACTATCATCTCCCGCCCGCGTCTCGACGACCCCACGGTGAAGTCTCGTTCCGAGATGGCCAACGCCTTCGGAGCAGACCTCATTATCTCACTGGCCTGCGACTCGTACCCCAACGAGAAAGCCAACGGCGTGGCAAGCTTCTACTTCGGCTCCGAGTCCGGCAACTCCTCCCTTATCGGCGAGGCACTGTCGAGCTACATCCAGCGCGAAATCACCGCGCGCACGCCGCTGACCAACCTGTCCAACCACGGCCGCACGTGGGAAATCCTGCGGCTCACGCAGATGCCCGTGGTCCAGATTGTTCTGGGCTACCTTTCCAACCCCGGCGACGTGAAGGTACTGACCGACCCGCACCGCCGCGACGATATCGCCGAGGCCATCGTGGTCGCCGTCAAGCGCCTCTACATGCTCGAGGATGATACCGCCGTCACCGGCACGTACCAGTTCTCTGAGCTGCTACGCGCGGAGCGGTCCTAGCTCCCGTAGTTGGCCATAGCCATCTGGCCATAGTCCCAGGTCGCTTATTTTCGCTCTGCGAGCGCGACCTGGGACTATGGACTTTTCAGTATGGCCACCTACGGCGCGCGGGCACTATGCGAGGGCGCGAGCAAGCATATCGTCGACCGCCGCGGCCGTGAGAAGGTCGAAGGCGGGCGGCAGCTCGAGGCGCAGGCGCGGGATGGCGGGGTGGTCTTCTGTGATCTTGAAGCCGGCGGACTCAAGGACTTCGATAGGGGCCAAACCGATGCGCCCGGGCTTGCGGCCGAGCAGTTCCTGCGCCGCGCGGTGATCACGATAGCCGAAGACCTCGACCGCGGGGAACTCGCGGGACGTGAGGTTCATGATCGAGGCGTCGAGGAGGACAGCCGAGAGCTCGCTTGAAGCACGAGACTGCTTGATGAACAGGGAACTCACGAGCGCCGCATCGGGGGAGACGGGCGCAGTAGGCAGCTGCGCGGCGCCAGGAGCGAGATCCGGCGGGCAGAAGAAGACCGTAGCTTCATCACCGACGGTATAGCCGCAGTCGCCGAAGCTCAGCGACGTAGTGGTGATCCATGCTTCCTTCTCAAAGGCCGGATCAGCAACGGGCTCCGCGCACTCCCAGAACACGCTGCGTGCTGCGAGCGCGTGCAGGGTACGGGCCTCGGTCACTGACTCGACGAGCATGAAGGCGTCCTACTTACCGCCCTCGAGGATGGCGAGGATGCGCTCGAAATCCTCCTGGTCGCCGAATTCCACGACCATCTTGCCCTTGCGCTTACCCATGGTCACCGTGACCTTGGTGTCGAAGCGGTCAGCGAGGCGCTCTGCTGAGTCGGTGAAGAACTGCGGGGTGGGCGTAGGCGCGGACTTCTTAGGAGCCGGCTTGCCGTCGCGCTTGTACAGGGTGACGGCTTCCTCCGTCGCACGGACGGACAGGCCCTCGGAAACGACGCGGGCGGCGAGCTCATTCATGGCTTCTGGGTCGTCGAGGCCGAGCAGCGCACGCGCATGGCCATTGGACAGGACGCCAGCGGCGACGCGCTTCTGGACGTCGACCGGGAGCTTGAGCAAGCGCAGCGTGTTCGTCACCTGCGGGCGCGAACGACCGATACGGTCTGCGAGCTCGTTCTGCGTGACACCGAATTCCTCGAGCAGCTGCGCATAGGCGTGCGCCTCTTCCAGCGGGTTGAGCTGCACACGGTGGATGTTCTCCAGCAGCGCGTCACGCAGCATCGAGCCGTCTTCCGTGTCGCGGACGATGGCCGGGATGGTGGACAGGCCCGCCTTGGAGGACGCGCGCCAGCGACGCTCACCCATGATGAGCTCAAATCCACCGTCCTGCGAGGGACGAACGACGATGGGCTGGAGCAAGCCAAACTCCTTGATGGAGTGGATGAGCTCCTCGAGCTCGCTTTCCTCGAAGACCGTGCGCGGCTGCTTAGGGTTGGGAACGATGTCCCCGATGGGAATCTCGCGGTACGTCGCTCCGATGGCCGCCGGCTTGGGCTGGCGGCGGCGTGCACCCGCGCCCGCCTTCGCGGACTGAGTGATGGTGGGCGCGCCCTTGACTCGCTTTCCCTCGGCGGCGCTAGCCGCCGTGGGGGCATCGGACGCCAGGGGACGGCCGCCGAGGATGACATCGGCCGCGCTATCGCCCAGGTGCGGGCGGCGCGAGGGGGCGCCGGGACCAGAAGGGATGAGGGCGGCGAGACCCTTACCGAGTCCGCCCTGACGCCCAGCTTGACGTTTTTCTTCCATGTCTTATCCTTCCAATTCCGCGTAAATCTCAGGGCTCACGCCAATGGCGCCGGTGGTGGGGTGCGGCGGGTAATCCCCGCGCTTGTGCAGCTCGCGTGCGGCTGCAATATAGGCCATCGCGCCCGTAGACGATGGGTCATAGTGTACGACGGTCTTGCCAAAGCCCGGGGCCTCGGAAACGCGCACGGAGCGCGGGATGACGTTGCCCAGGACGACGGCCCCGAACTGCTCGCGGACCTCGTTGGCGACCTGCTCGGCGAGCTTGGTGCGCGCGTCGAACATGGTGAGCAGGATGCCCGAGATGTGGAGCTCCGGGTTAAGATGCTCGCGAATCATCGAGATATTGCCCAGTAGCTGGCCCACGCCTTCCAGCGCGTAGTACTCGCACTGGATGGGGATGATGACCTCGTCCGAGCACGTCATCGCGTTGATGGTGAGCAAGCCCAGCGACGGCGGGCAGTCGATAAAGACGTATTCAAAGCCGTGCTCGTCGAGGAAGCCTTTGGCCAGCGCGTCGTAGAGACGGAACTCGCGGCGCACGAGGGAGACCATCTCAATCTCCGCGCCGGCCAGGTCGATGGTGGCCGGGATACAGAAGAGATTGGAGTCCTCGGGGCTCACCTGCATGGCGTCATCCGCCGTGCAGTCGCCGAGCAGCACCTCATACGAAGAATCCGTGCCGGAGGCGTGCGCGGCGCCCACCGCCGTGGACGCGTTGCCCTGCGGGTCCAGATCGATGACCAAGACCTTGTGCCCGTCAGCCGCCAGTGCGGCTGCCAGGTTCACGGCGGAGGTGGTCTTACCCACACCGCCCTTCTGGTTAGCGATCGTGATCAAACGTGCAGAACTCATGCCCACTAGATTACTTCACCCTCGGGACACGAATAATGGTGGTGCCACGGACCTTTTCCACCGTGGCTTTTCCACCGCCTGCCTTCTTAATATCGGCGGCGTCGCGCTGGAGCTCCTCGCGCACGCTATCACCCTTCATAGCGATCATCTCGCCGCCCTTACGCACGAGTGGCAGCGACCACTTCGCGAGCTTGCCCAGGGGTGCTACGGCGCGCGAGGTCACGATGTCGGCGCCGGAGACGGCGCGCTTGATGGGGCCCTCCTCAGCGCGGCCACGGATGACTGTCACGTTGTCGAGGCCGAGGAGCCCGACGACTTCACCGAGGTACGTCGAGCGCTTGAGCAACGGCTCGATGAGCGTGATCTTCAGATCCGGCCGCGCGATGGCAAGCGGGATGCCCGGAAGGCCGGCGCCAGAGCCCACGTCGACGACGGTGGCGCCTTCAGGCATGACGTCGCCAATGACGGCGCAGTTAAGAATATGGCGGTCCCAGAGGCGAGGGATTTCGCGCGGACCCATAAAGCCGCGAACGTGACCGTCCGTGGCGAGGGATTCGTGGTATTTCTCCGCGAGGGGTAGGCGCTCGCCAAAGACAGCGGAACGATCGAGGGCGGCGGGGTTCAGAGGGGCATCGGAAGCAGGGCTGGAGTCCATGGCTGTGATCCTATCGGTCGGTGCGGGTGGGGGGAAAGACAAACGCGGCACCGCGGGGCGGAAAGCCCGGCGGTGCCGCGAGTGCAAAGATTTTAGTTGTTGTTCTTGCGCTGCTTCTTCGTCCGCTTGTCCGTCTTACGGGCGCCCGGCTTCGGAGCGGAGGAGCGCTTGGCCTCGGCCTTGGCACGCAGCTCGGCCTCTTCTTCCTCGTCCATCTTCTTGTAAACGAGGTGGGTCTGGAAGAAGGTCCACACGGTGTTGGACAGCATGTAGAACAGCAGACCGATGGGCCAGATGGCGCCGGAGATGATGAGTGTTGCCGGCATGAACCACAACATCATGTTGTTCATCATCTTGGTCTGCATTTCCATCATCTCGGCGTTCTGGCCAGTGGGGGCTGCGACCTTGCCCTCCGCCTTGCGGCGGGCCTGACGGTTGAGCGTATAGCGGGCGTTCAAGTGCGTGAACACCGCAATGATGGCGATAAGCGGGACAATGAGCACCGCGACCTGCGCCGTGGTGACGTTTTCCAAGATCGGGGAGTTCACACGCAGGTTCGCCACAAGCGGAATGCCAAAGAGCTTCGCATCAAGGAAGGACTGAACGAGCTCCGGGGAGAAGAGGTAGTTCGCCGTGTTGGCGTTCTGCTCCACTGACATCGGCTCGTCCACATGGCCAAAGGAACCACCCACGCTCACCGTGCGGTCGAAGGAACGCAGGACGTGGAACAGACCAATGAAGACCGGGATCTGCGCCAGCATGGGCAGACAGCCAGCGACGGGGCGCACGCCGGACTCCTTGTAGATCTTCTGCATCTCCATGGCCTGCTTCTGCTGGTCATTGGGATACTTGGTCTTCAGCTCCTGGATCTTGGGCTGAATCTCCTGCATGCGACGCGTGGAACGAATCTGGTTGATGGTCGGCTTGACCAGCAGGGCCTTAATCGTCCACGTGAGTAGCACGATGGACAAAATCCACGTGATGCCCCAGTCAGGGTTCATGACCAAGCTAAGCAGCCAGTGCCATGCCCACAGGACGGCCGAAATCGGCCAGTAGATGAAATTAAGCACGAATTATCTTTCCTCGTTATCTTGCGCGTTGGCGTGATCGACGCGTTGCGATGACCGGATCGAAGCCGCCCGGATGCCAGGGCCCACATTTGCAGATCCTGACCAGAGCCAGCCCTAGGCCCTTAAACGCCCCATGGACGCTCAAAGCCTCAAGCGCATACGCGCTGCACGTGGGCTCGAATCGACACGTGGAACCCATCTTAAGGGCAGACAGGTGGTTTTGGTAGAAGCGCACCGCGGCCACCAGCGGTGTGGCGACCCCGCGCGCCTGCGGAATCTCCTCACCCCGGGAGTTGTAGTACGTCACAGGACGCCTGCCTTGTGGAGTGCACGCCGCAGGTCGCGGGCTAGCAGCTCCGAGGGGGCATCGGCAGCCTTGGGCAGAGCCCGGATAACGACGTCCAGGGTGGCGGGAAGCTCGGACACAAGGCTCATGCACACATGGCGAAGCCGCCGGGCGGTGCGGTGGCGAACCACGGCGTTCCCGACGGCCTTGGAGACAACCAAGCCGAAGCGGGGGCCGGTGGCCGCCACTTCGGCTGGAGTGTCGTTCACGTGAACGACAAGGGTGCGTGAGCCCGCGCGTTGCCCGCCTTTAATCGTCCGGCGAAATTGCGTCGGCGAGGTGAGTTTTAAATGCGCGGGAAGCATGACTATGCAGTCAGCTTTGCGCGGCCCTTCTTGCGACGTGCGGCCACAATGGCGCGGCCTGCACGGGTGCTCATACGGGTACGGAAGCCATGCTTACGAGCACGACGACGGTTGTTCGGCTGGAACGTCCGCTTGCCCTTTGCCACGGTAATTCTCCTTGAAGTTGTAAGCAGGGGAGCACCAGTACGGCACGCCCTGCGCGTTGGTTGATATTCGCGAGATAAAAATGCGACCCCCGAAGGGTGAGATGGGAGTCGAGCTCTCACGCACAGCGTTAGCTGCGATAGACCATGACAGAATACGTGATAGGTAGGCGCCGATCCAAATCGACACACGGGTACACCCGAAATTACAAGATTGTTTTTTCTCCCAGCTCACGGGGCAAATCGGGGCGGCTGCCAGCAGCGTTGGCGCGCAACCCGCGGATGAGGTCTGAGCTTATTCATAAGCTGTGGACAGACCGTTAGACACCTGTGGTCTAGGCGCGGTAAAACGGTATCTAACCAAGGTCAACAGCCCGGGAAACCCTGTGGACAATTGTGGATAACCTTCAAGTACAACTTGAAGGAAATGTTAAAATCGCAGCTCACGGACTTGTTGGCCCAAAATAAAGTTATCCACAAGCATCTGCTACCCTGTGGATAACAGAGTTTTCCACAACTGTGAATAACAGTGTGGGATAACCCCCGTGGCCTGCACTTCCGCCCTGTGAGTGGCCCGGTGAAAACCCGACGGCGGCGCGGTGAAAATCGCGCCGCTGTTCGCTGCATAAAATGTCCGTTCTTTTATACCTCACCCCCAGGAGCCCAGGCCGCGTCATGACACAGCCCACCAACACCAGCGAGACGTGGCATGCCGTCGTTGCCGATCTCATCGAAAGATCGGAGCGTCCGGATTCCTCCGTGCCCACGCTCACTCACAACCAGCGCATCTACCTCCAGCTCGCGCAGCCGCTCATGATAGATAACGGCTACGCCTTCCTCGCCACGGTGGATGACAAGGCCAAGCGGATCCTCGAGGTCGAATTGGGCTCGCATATCAAGAACGCCCTGCAGCGCTACTTCGGCCGGCCGTTCTCCCTGGCCGTGTCCGTCGCGGTCCCGGAGCCAGAGCCCGAACCCGAGCCGGAACCGGAGCCCCTGCACCGCCCGCAGCAGATGGATGCCTCGCAGCTCGCGTCGCGCCCGGCACAGACCTCGGCGACCAGCTGGAATGACACGTATGCCACCCAGCAGCCCACGGGCCCGGCGAGCCTGGACGAACTGGCCGATGCCTATAACGTGCAGCAGGCCTCGCAGCGCTCCGCTCAGGAGATCGCGCACCAGATGGCGCAGGGGCTTTCGGCCGGCGTGCAGCAGGGACCCCAGCAAACCGCCGCTGAGCAGGCGGGACGCATCAAGCGTGAGGTTCCAGCGCACGATCCCAACCGCGAGACCTCGCTCAACCCGAAGCACACCTTTGAGAACTTCGTCATCGGTTCCTCCAACCGTTTCGCCAACGGCGCGGCCGTCGCCGTCGCGGAGTCCCCGGCGAAGGCCTACAACCCACTGTTTATTTGGGGCGGCTCAGGCCTGGGCAAGACGCACTTGCTCCACGCGGCTGGTAATTACGCAAAACTCCTGCACCCGGGCTTGCGCGTGAAGTACGTGTCCTCAGAGGAATTCACCAACGACTTCATTAACTCCATGCGTGATGACCGCCAGGAGTCCTTCAAGCGGCGCTACCGCAACCTCGACATCCTCATGGTCGACGACATCCAGTTCCTGGAAGGCAAGGAGTCCACGCAGGAGGAGTTCTTCCACACCTTCAACGCGTTGCACCAGGCCAACAAGCAGATAATTTTGTCCTCGGACCGTCCGCCCAAGCAGCTCACCACGCTGGAAGACCGCCTGCGCACCCGCTTCGAGGGCGGTCTCATTACGGATATTCAACCGCCGGACCTGGAGACGCGCATCGCCATTCTCATGAAGAAGGCCGCAGCGGATGGCACGCAGATCGACCGCGAGGTCTTGGAGCTCATCGCCTCACGCTTTGAGAATTCCATCCGCGAGCTCGAGGGCGCGCTCATCCGTGTCTCTGCGTATTCCTCTCTTGTTAATGAGCCGATCAATATGGAGATGGCGGAGATCGCGCTGCGCGACCTCGTCCCGGATAACGCTGGCCGCCAGATCACGGCCGCGGCGATCATCGAGGCCTCCGCCGAGTATTTCTCCATTGACCCAGACGATCTCCGCGGCGCCGGCAAGCGCCGCGCCATCGCCCACGCTCGTCAGCTTGCGATGTATCTCTGCCGTGAGCTCACCGAGCTCTCCTTGCCCAAGATTGGAGACGAATTCGGCGGCAAGGACCACACGACGGTCATGTACGCGGTGCGCAAGATCTCCAAGGAGATGAACGAGAACCGCCAGACCTATAACGAAATCCAGGAGCTCACCTCCCGCGTCCAGTCCGGCAGCCATTAAACCTCGCTTTCCGATGCCGCCTTCCCCTCCGCGGAGGCGGTTTTCGGCGCTGTAGGGCCGCCTGTGGACGAAGTTATCCACAGGCACGCCGGGGAATGGGGCGTCCACCTGCGCAGACTAAATTCCACAGGGCTTGTGACAACTGTGTAATTCCACTATTGTAATTAGGTGTTGTCGCTCACTTTGGGCGATTCCACAGGCAAGCCCCGGCGCCCGCGCCGCTGTGATTAGTCACGTGCATAACGATTGATCAACGTGGGCTTATCTGTGGATAACTTCATATGCAAAAAAGTTGATCACAGAAGTTCGGCGTTGATCACAGCGATCCCACATCGCTGTCGACACCCCGAAAAGCGCCGGTGACGAGCGCCGATCGAGGGTTATCCACAGATTCCACACCGCCTATTACTACTACTACCTTTTTCTCAAGAAGAATTTCGCGAGAAATGGGGCGTGTGAAATCGGGCCTCGTTCGCCTGGCGGGGCGCACGAATGACCATTCGCCTTTGCGCCTGGCTTATTTTCATTAAGGGATCGAGGGGATTTTCAATAAGGCACGCAGCTTTATTTCACCCCTATCCTTAGGCCCACCCGCGAACTCCCCATGCGGTAAGTTGGAGTACCGAATTACTAGTATTTACGTGTCTGCGGCGCCCGCCCAGCAGCGCGTTACAACAATTGAGGAGATGCGCAACGATGGACACCACTCCCGTCTCGTTCCGTGTGGCCAAGGATGATCTGGCGAACGCCGTCGCATGGGTAGCACGCAGCCTGCCGTCCAAGGTCACTCAGCCGGTTCTGCGTGCCATGCTCATCACGGCAGACGAGTCCGGTCTGGAACTTACGGGTTTTGACTACGAGGTCTCCACGCGCGTGCGTATCCCTGCTGAGATCGAGACCCCGGGCACCACGGCCGTCGCCGGTAAGCTGCTCGCGGACATCGTTTCCTCTTTGCCCAATAAGCCGGTCGACATCCACGCGGATGACAACACCAAGGTCCTCGTGTCGTGTGGCTCCTCCCGCTTCGAGCTGCCCATCATCCCGCTCGAGGATTACCCGCAGCTGCCGCAGCTGCCGGAGCTCACCGGCCGCATTAACCCGCAGCTCTTCGTCGAGGCCGTGAGCCAGGTCGGCGCCGCCGCGGGTCGCGATGACACGCTGCCCATGCTCACCGGCATTCACATGTCGGTGAAGGGCCCCTCCATCGAGCTCACCGCCACGGACCGCTTCCGTCTCGCCATGCGCACCGTCGAGTGGGAGCCGGTCTCCGAGTCCGTCGAGGCTGATCTCCTCGTCCCAGCAAAGACCCTGCAAGACAGCGCGCGCTCTCTCGACACCCACCTCAACACTCCGGTGGAAATCGCTGTGGGTACGAGCGAGAACATCGCGGCCGATGGCCTCTTTGGCCTCCATACCGAGGCCCGCGAGACCACTACGCGCATGCTTGACGCAGACTTCCCCAATGTCGCGCCGCTGCTGCCTAAGACGCACACTGCCATCGCCAACGTGGAAGTCTCCGCCCTTCAGGACGCCATCCGCCGCGTCTCGTTGCTTACGGAGCGCAACGCCCAGATCCGCATGCACTTCTCCGAGGGCCAGGTTGTCCTCCAAGCCGGAGGCTCGGATTCCGGCCAGGCGCAGGAAACCTTGCAGTGCGCCTTCGCCGGTCCGGACGAGCTCATCATCGCCTTTAACCCGGGCTACCTCAAGGACGGCCTCGCGGTCATGCACAGCGACCGCGTGGTCTTTGGCTTCACCGAGCCCTCCCGCCCGGCGATCATGATCCCCGAGCCGGAGTCGCTTCCGGAGGCGGACGCAGACGGCAACTTCCCCACGCCGGAGACGAACTTCACGTATCTGCTCATGCCGGTCCGCCTGCCGGGCTAAACAGAAGGTTTTATGTACGTCAGCGACGTCAACGTGCGCGATTTCCGGTCGTGGCCCGAGCTCAAGCTCGCGCTTACCCCGGGAATCACGCTCTTTGTCGGCCGCAACGGCTTTGGCAAGACCAATATCGTCGAGGCCATTGGGTATACCGCACACCTAGGCTCGCACCGGGTCAACCACGACGCCCCGCTCGTGCGCGAAGGCGCGGAGAACGCCCGCGTCTCGCTTACTGTCGTCAACCAGGGCCGCGAGCTCACTACGCATCTGCTTATTAAGCCGCATGCGGCCAACCAGGCGCAGATTAATCGTACGCGCCTGTCCACCCCACGCGAGCTGCTCGGAGTGGTGAAGACCGTGCTCTTCTCGCCCGAGGACTTGGCGCTCGTGCGCGGCGAGCCAGCCACGCGCCGCACCTACCTTGACAACATCATTGCCTCGCGTAGCCCACGCCTTGCTGGCGTCAAGGCGGATTACGACAAGGTGCTCAAGCAACGCAACGCCCTGCTCAAGAACGCCTCCCAGGCCTTGCGCCGCGGCTACCGCGACGATGACGGCGCTGCGGCGCTGTCCACACTCGACGTCTGGGACGGGCAGCTGGCCACCCTCGGCGCCCACATCATGACCGCACGCCTCGAGCTTCTCGATGCCCTCGCGCCGCAGATCGCAGACTCCTACGCCGGACTCGCGCCCGAGTCGCGCCCCGCGCACGTGGAGTACAAGTCCTCCATCGACTGCTCGGACCGCAGCGTGCTCGAGGCCCTGCTGCTCACGGAGCTCGCCTCCATGCGCCAGCGCGAGATTGAGCGCGGCATGACGCTCGTGGGCCCGCATCGTGATGACCTCCTGCTACACCTCGGCACGCAGCCGGCGAAAGGTTTCGCCTCCCACGGTGAGACCTGGTCCTATGCGATTTCCCTGCGCCTCGCCGAGTTCCGCATCCTGCGCGCGGCGGACGCCTCGGGCGCCTCGGATCCCATCCTTGTTCTCGACGACGTCTTTGCAGAGCTCGACGCTAAGCGTCGTGAAAAGCTCGTCCACCTCGCCGCCGAGGCTGAACAGGTGCTCATCACCGCCGCCGTCGATGAAGACCTGCCGGGCAACCTCGAGCCCATCGTGCGCTACGAGGTCACGGTCGAAGACCTGCCGGAGGGCGCCGGCCGCATCTCGCATATCGCGAAGGTAGGCGACTGATGGGCGATTTCATCCGGGACGCCGTCGACGCCGCCCGCGCCGCCTCGAAGAATCCACCCCGGCTCAATAAGCCGGTCGCGCGCCTGCGGCTTACCGAGCCCAAGCCCGCGAGCACCCTTGACGAGCGCGCTGCGCGCCGCGCCGTGAAACATCTCGGCCGGGAGACTGGCGCGGACGGCTACGCGAAGAGACGGGGCATCGGCGTGCCGCAGCTCGGGGACGTCCTGCGCCGCACCGTGCGTGACCAGGGCTGGGAGGATGAACTGGGGCACGGCTGGATCTTCGGCCACTGGGACCACGTCGTGGGCGAACTCAACGCCGCGCACTGCCGGCCCGAGAAGATTGAAGAGAAGGTCCTTACCGTCTCGTGTGATTCCTCGACGTGGGCAACCAACCTGCGCATGATGCAACGCCAGATCCTACAAAAGATTGCTTCTGAAATCGGCCCCGACATCATCGCTGAGCTGCGCATTACCGGGCCCAAGCAACACCGTAATTATCAGGGTCCGCAGTGGGTCAAGCGCCAAGGCTCTGATGACACCTACGGATAGTTCACTTCTGACACACCCTCAAAAAGCGCCAAATTTGGGCGTCTGACGGGTTTCGGGTGCCTCTCAGTAGGGGGACACGGTGTAAGATGGTTAGGGTCTAAAATTTATTGCTAGCCAAAAGGAGTACACGTTTCCGTGGCTGAAGAACACGCATATGACGCCGGGTCAATTACGATCCTTGAGGGCCTCGAGGCCGTCCGTAAGCGCCCCGGCATGTACATCGGCTCCACTGGTGTACGCGGTCTGCACCACCTCATCTGGGAGGTCGTGGACAACTCCGTTGACGAGGCCATGGCAGGCTACGCCACCAAGGTCACCGTCACCCTGCTCGATGACGGCGGAATCGAGGTCATCGATGACGGCCGCGGCATCCCAGTCGAGATGCACGCCTCCGGCGCCCCGACCATCCAGGTTGTTATGACCCAGCTGCACGCCGGCGGCAAGTTCGACTCTGAGTCCTACGCCGTCTCCGGCGGCCTCCACGGCGTCGGTATTTCCGTCGTCAACGCCCTGTCCACGCGCGTCGAGGCCGAGATCAAACGCGACGGCAAGCACTGGTACCAGAAGTTCGAGAATGCCATCCCCGCACCACTCGAAGAAGGCGGCAACGCCCGTGGCACCGGTACCACCATCCGTTTCTGGCCGGACGCCGAGATCTTCGAGACCACGGAGTTCAACTGGGACACCATCGCTCGCCGTCTCCAGGAGATGGCCTTCCTCAACAAGGGCCTCACCATCGTCCTGCGCGACCACCGCACCATGTCGGCCGAGCAGGCCGAGCTCGAGGCCATCGCCGACGCTGGTGATGCCCCCGTGAGCCTCGATGCTCTCGACGCGGAAGAACCGGCCACCGCTGAGGAAGAGCCGAAGGCGAAGAAGAAGAACAAGGAAGTCACCTACCACTACCCGCAGGGCCTCCTCAACTACGTCGAGTTCCTGAACAAGAACAAGACGGCCATTCACCCGACCATCGTCGCCTTCGACGTGAAGGGCGAAGACCACGAGGTCGAGGTCGCTCTCCAGTGGAACCAGGGCTACAAGGAGTCCGTCCACACCTTCGCCAACACCATCAATACGCACGAGGGTGGCACGCACGAAGAAGGCTTCCGTGCGGCGCTCACCTCGCTGATGAACCGCTACGCGAAGGAGCACAAGCTCATCAAGGAAAAGGACGGCAACCTCTCGGGCGATGACTGCCGCGAGGGCCTCGCCGCAGTCATTTCCGTCAAGGTCGGTGACCCCCAGTTCGAGGGCCAGACCAAGACCAAGCTTGGCAACTCCGAGATCAAGGGCTTTGTCCAGCGCGCCGTCAACGAGCACCTCAATGACTGGTTCGACGCTAACCCGGCCGAGGCCAAGGTCATTATCAACAAGGCTGTGTCCTCCGCACACGCTCGCGCCGCGGCTCGCAAGGCGCGTGAACTCGTGCGCCGCAAGTCCGCCGGCGACCTGGGTGGCCTGCCCGGCAAGCTCGCGGATTGCCGCTCCAAGGATCCGAAGATTTCCGAGCTCTACATCGTGGAGGGCGACTCCGCAGGCGGTTCCGCCAAGGCCGGCCGCGACTCTATGTTCCAGGCCATCCTGCCGCTGCGCGGCAAGATCCTCAACGTGGAGAAGGCCCGCATGGACAAGGTCCTCAAGAACGCCGAGGTCCAGGCCATCATCACGGCTCTGGGCACCGGTATCCACGAGGAGTTCGACATCTCCAAGCTGCGCTACGACAAGATCGTGCTCATGGCCGATGCCGATGTCGACGGCCAGCACATCGCGACCCTGCTGCTCACGCTGCTCTTCCGCTTCATGCCGCAGCTCGTCGAGGATGGTCACGTCTACCTGGCGAATCCGCCGCTGTACAAGCTCAAGTGGGGCAAGGGCCTGCCGGGCTACGCCTTCTCTGACGACGAGCGCGACAAGCTGCTCGCCGAGGGCTTGGAGAACAACCGCAAGATCAACAAGGACGACGGCATCCAGCGCTACAAGGGTCTGGGCGAGATGAATGCGTCCGAGCTGTGGGAGACTACGCTCGACCCGGCCACCCGTATCCTGCGCCGCGTCGACCTTGAAGACGCGCAGCGCGCCGACGAGCTCTTCTCCATCCTCATGGGTGACGATGTTTCGGCTCGCCGTTCCTTCATTACCCGCCGCGCGAAGGACGTTCGCTTCCTCGACGTCTAAGCACGCATGACAAAGCATCCGGATGTGGTCCGGAGGCTTTCGTCGTTGTGGGCGCGGATTTCAGAACACACAGCGGCGAAAAACTCGCGGTTCTGCGAGCTTCGTCGTTCTGAAATCCGGCGGAGGAGTGTTAGAGCTCGAGGCCCTCGATGCCGTGGACGGTCACGGACTCGGCGAGCGGGACGCGGCCGGGCTGGACGTTGGCCACGGGGCTCGTGTCATCCGGGCGGCCGAAGGCGAGGGCGAGCACCATCTTCTGGTCAGCGTCGATGCCAAGTACCCGGCGGGTGGTCGGCGCCATAAGGGAGACCATGCCGATGGGGGAGCCGGCGTAGCCGTGGGCCCGGAGTGAGAGCAGGAAGTTTTCCACGTAGGTGCCCAGGTCAAAGGCGGTACGGACGCGGTCGCCCATGGCCGGCACGTAGAGCAGGGCGGCTTGGGGTGCGCCGAAGAAGCGAAGGTTCTCGCGCACAAACTCGGTGCGAGCTTCCTTGTCCTCGCGGGCGATGCCCATGAGACCGTACATCTTCTTTGCGAGCTCGACGGAGCGCTGCGGGTGCGGGCCAGAGCCGTAGTCGGTCGTGAAGTCCGGCGTGATGCCGTGGTCGTCGAAGTCGGCGATGAGCTCGGCAGACAGCTCGCGCAGGGCGGTTCCACCCACGAGGTGGACGTTCCATGGCTGCGTATTGGAGTTCGACGGCGCCGATTGTGCGTCGAGGAGGACCTCGCGGATGACCTCGGCGGGGACGACGTCCGGCAGGTAGGCGCGCGGGGAGTGGCGGGCACGCACGAACCCGGAAAAAGAACCGAAACCGGAGAAGGAATAGTTTTCTTCAGAAAGCATGCGCGCCACCTTACACGCGAAAAGCCCCGTCCGAAGACGGGGCAGACAACGCAGTGAACTTACATGTGCGCTGCGAGCGTGCGGGCGAGCGCCGGCACGTGCGGGGTCACAATCTTCACGGCCTTGCCGCGCAGCGCGTTGTACGCCTTGAGGAACGCGCCATTGTTGACCTGCTTGGACTTGTTGTCCGCGATGTTCATGATCGTGTTGGCGATCTGCTCGGAGCGCGGCTCCACAAACGCAGCGAAGTCAGACTGACCGGAGGCCTCGAACTCCTGCCACGTGGGCTCGAGCTCGCCGAGGACATCCGGGAGGACCTGCGCGACGACCTTGGACAGGACGTTGGCATCCGTCTTCTTTGCCGCGGAGACCGCGCCCTTGATTGCCATGCCGGTGATACCGGACTGCTCAGCGACGACGGTGTCGATGAGCTGGGCCACGTCGTTGATGACGGCCTGACGCGTCGCGCCGTCGAGAAGCTGGGAAAGGTGAGACATGCGTACTCCTAGCGGGACGAGCCGGCCTTGAAGGCGGCGATCTGGTCGGCGATCTGCGGCTGGCCAGCGTTGCGAGCGAGCTGCTCGAGGTCGAAGGAAATGCCCGTGGAGGAACCGCCCAGGCCCACCTGCTGTGCAAATGCGTTGATCGGATCCTTGAGCGGCGTGTTGTCCGCGATGAGCTTGACGCCGAGGAAGGACGGCACGGCAATGGAGGCGACGTCCGTGAGCGAGGAACCGGTGAATGAGTCGCCGTCCTTGCCTGGCTGGAAGCCTTCGCCCCGGTTGTTGTCTTTGAGATCCTGGGCGGTGTCAGCGGAGGCAGCGGGGACGGCAGCGCCCAGTACGGTGACGGTGAGCGCGGCAACAGCGAGATTCTTGAACTTCATAAACGTCTAACTTACCTGCTTGCGGCGACACGGAGGAATACCTGGGCGCAAAGATCGGCGAATTCTCTGTTGTAGGCCCCCAGTGCCGGGACCGCGATGAGTACGCGCCGCAGGGCCGCGGCCGCCTGCCGCGCGTCGGCGTGGACGGGGATTCCTTCTATCTTCGCCGCGCTTGCCGATGCCCCCGCCACCAGCGCCGCAAAGTCCGTCACCGTCGTGCCGTAACGCGCGCAGAACTCCCGCGCGATGCGGAGAATTTGCTCGGCACTCATGCGCGTGACCTGCGAATTTCTGCCTCCAGGGCGGCGCGTCCGGGCAGGAGCTCGCGGGCGGTGGCCTGGACGGCGGCATCGGAAAGCGTGCGGGCTGCGGCGGTGACGATGGCGCGCACGGCAGCCTCGTGCTTGCTCGTGCCCTGCGCGGAGGCGAGCAGGGTGAGCGCGTGGTCTTGGTCGGGGGTGAGGCGAAGAGTCATGGCCATGATGGCGATGGTATCACCGTGATACCGGGCGGGCGCGGTTCGAGGCTTCTGCGGGCTGCAGAGGGTAGAATCAGCGGCTATGAGTGATGACAACAACGGCGATCTTTTTGATCGCATTCACCCCATTGATATCAACGAGGAGATGGAGTCGAGCTACATCGACTACGCCATGTCCGTCATCGTCGGCCGCGCGCTGCCTGAGGTGCGCGACGGCCTGAAGCCGGTGCACCGCCGCATTCTCTACGCGATGTACGACTCCGGCTACCGCCCGGAGCGCGGCTACGTGAAGTCCGCACGCCCGGTTTCGGACACCATGGGTCAGTTCCACCCGCACGGCGACGTCGCCATTTACGACACGCTGGTCCGCCTGGCGCAGTCGTGGAACATGCGTTACCCGCTGGTCGACGGCCAGGGTAACTTCGGTTCCCGCGGTAACGACGGCCCGGCTGCTATGCGTTACACCGAGTGCCGCATGACGCCGCTGGCCATGGAGATGGTTCGCGATATTCGCGAAAACACCGTCGACTTCTCCCCGAACTACGACGGCAAGACGCAGGAGCCGGACATTCTGCCGTCCCGCGTGCCGAACCTGCTCATGAACGGTTCGAACGGTATCGCCGTCGGTATGGCCACCAACATTCCGCCGCACAACCTCAACGAGCTGGCCGAGGCCATCTACTGGTTGCTCGACAACCCGAATGCGTCCGAGGAAGAAGCGCTCGCAGCGTGCATGGAGCACGTGAAGGGCCCGGACTTCCCGACGGCTGGCCTCATCGTGGGCGACCAGGGCATCAAGGATGCGTACACGACCGGCCGTGGTTCCATCCGCATGCGCGGCGTGACCTCCATTGAGGAGGCGGGCAACCGCCAGACCATCGTCATTACCGAGCTGCCGTTCCAGGTCAACCCGGACAACATGGTGGCCAATATCGCCGAATCCGTGGCTAACGGCAAGATCGCGGGTATCTCCAAGATTGAAGACGAATCCTCGGACCGCGTGGGCATGCGCATTGTTGTCACCTTGAAGCGAGACGCCGTGGCCCGCGTAGTGCTCAACAACCTGTACAAGCACTCGCAGCTGCAGACCTCCTTCGGCGCGAACATGCTCTCCATCGTGGACGGCGTGCCGCGCATCCTGCGTCTCGACCAGATGCTGCGCTACTACGTGGCGCACCAGATCGAGGTCATCGTGCGCCGTACCCAGTTCCGCCTGGATGAGGCCGAGAAGCGCGCCCACATCCTGCGTGGTCTGGTCAAGGCCCTCGACATGCTCGACGAGGTCATCGCCCTTATTCGCCGTTCGCCCACCGTGGACGAGGCGCGTACCGGCTTGATGCAGCTCCTCGACGTCGACGACGTCCAGGCAGACGCCATCCTCGCCATGCAGCTGCGCCGCCTGGCCGCCCTGGAGCGCCAGAAGATTATCGACGAGTTGGCGGAAATCGAGCGCGAGATCGCGGATCTGAAGGATATCCTGGCTCGCGAGGAACGACAGCGCCAGATCGTCCACGACGAACTCGCCGAGATCGTCGAGAAGTACGGCGACGAGCGCCGCACCCGCATCGTGGCTGCCACCGGCGACGTCACGGATGAGGATCTCATCGCCCGCGAGAACGTCGTTGTCACCATCACGTCTACCGGCTACGCCAAGCGCACGAAGGTCGACTCGTACAAGTCGCAGAAGCGCGGTGGCAAGGGCGTGCGCGGCGCGGAGCTCAAGCAGGACGACATCGTCAAGAACTTCTTCGTCTGCTCCACGCACGACTGGATTCTCTTCTTCACCAACTTCGGCCGCGTCTACCGCCTCAAGGCCTACGAGCTGCCCGAGGCAGGTCGCGCCGCCCGCGGCCAGCACGTGGCTAACCTGCTGGAGTTCCAGCCGGAAGAGAAGATCGCCCAGGTCATCCAGATTCAGTCCTACGAGGACGCTCCTTACCTGGTCCTTGCTACGCAGCAGGGCCGCGTGAAAAAGTCGCGCCTGACCGACTACGAGTCCGCGCGCTCCGCTGGCCTCGTCGCCATCAACTTGAACGAGGGCGACGCACTCATCGGAGCCTCCCTCGTCTCCGAGGGCGACGACATCCTGCTCACTTCTGAGCAGGGCCAGGCCATCCGCTTCACCGCAGATGATGATCAGCTCCGCCCGATGGGTCGCGCGACCGCCGGTGTGAAGGGCATGCGCTTCCGTGGCGACGACCGACTGCTGAGCATGTCCGTCGTCAACGACGGCCAGTTCCTGCTCGTGGCCACCTCCGGCGGCTACGGCAAGCGCACCGCCATCGAGGAGTACACGCAGCAAGGCCGCGGCGGCTTGGGTGTCATGACCTTCAAGTACACCCCGAAGCGTGGCAAGCTCATCTCCGCCATCGCCGTCGAGGGAGATGATGAGATCTTCGCCATCACCTCCGCCGGCGGCGTCGTGCGCACCGAGGTCGGCCAGATTCGCCCGTCCTCGCGCGCGACCATGGGAGTGCGCCTCGTCGACCTCGCCGAGGGCGTCGAGCTGCTCGCTATCGACCGCAACGTTGAGGATGATGGCGAGGAAAACGCGGAGGCCGTCGCCAAGGGTGAGAAGACCGTCGAGGACGTCCAGCAGGAGCACCTCCCGGGTGCCCCGGCTGCGGACTCTGGCGCCGACGCTGCTTCCGACGCTGATTCCGACGCTGACACCAATACCGAGGAGTAATTCATGGCACGACGAGACGTAACGCTCAAGCGCATCGCACCGCTCTCTGCGTTCCGCGTCGGCCTGGCCTTCTCGCTCATCGGGCTGGTGGCCTGGCTGCTCGCGCTGTGCCTCGTGTGGTTCGGCATGGACATGGCTGGCGTGTGGGACTCACTCAATAGCCTCATCGGCGACGTGGGTGGTGGCATCACCATCACCTTTGGCATGGTCCTGTCCATCGGCGCGCTCTTCGGGGCGATCATGGCGGTGCTCATGACCATCCTCGCGCCGTTGCTGGCCGTGATGTACAACGCGGTCGTCGATCTCTTTGGCGGCTTCGTTCTGCGGCTGACGGACTACTAATCCGTTGCATGTGCGCCGGCCTTTTGGGCCGGCGCTTTTTATGTCTTAACCAGGCGATTTGTGTATTTGCGTGGTCACTATGTAAAGTTACATCTCGTTCCGCAATGAGGGCCTATAGCTCAGTCGGTTAGAGCGCATCGCTGATAACGATGAGGTCGCAAGTTCGATTCTTGCTAGGCCCACCAGGAACACGGGGCATTAGCTCAATTGGTAGAGCATCTGCTTTGCAAGCAGAAGGTCAGGAGTTCGATTCTCCTATGCTCCACAGATAAGACCCGGCACCGCAAGGTGCCGGGTCTTTGTGGTGTGCGGGGCGCCGCCTCGACCGCGTCAACGCCTTCCCCACGACGGCGGAGATGGACACCTACCTGCGCGAAACCGCCACCGTGGCCCTCCACAAGGTCGCCATGCAGATGCGCGCCCGCGGCTACGAGGTCCTCCTGCCCACCAGCGAGCTCCCTGAGCTCGACCTGCCCCCAGCTCGACCGCCAGGCCGACCTCGAGCACGAGCGCAACGTCCGCTTCCAGCTCTTCCCCGTCGCCGCTGAGCGCTCTGACTTCGACGAGGCTTCCGATGCCCCCTCGTCCGACCTCTACTATCGCCTCGAGGTCTACGGCCTCACCGGCTCGCTGCGCTTCGACGTGTACGGCTACTCGCAGAACCAGATCATCAACAATGTGCTTGACATGTATGAGCGCCACCCCGCCTTCCTCTACATGCAGCAGACTCAGCCCGGCGAGTCCGATCTCTCCGACGGCGCTGGGGATCCTTGAGGAAAACCGGGTTGGCCGAGGGAAAGTATTCGTCAATCATCGGGCCTTGGCGGTTCTGACCCGCGACTAACGCCATATTGTCGCAGTTTTGAAATCCAAGTGAGCAGGAGTACCGTTTTCAGGTACTGGGGCATTAGCTCAGTTGGTAGAGCGTTGCGTTCGCAATGCAAAGGTCAGGGGTTCGATTCCCCTATGCTCCACAACTGGAAAATCCTCTCCACACCTTGCTGCGGAGAGGATTTGTGCGTATGCGCTCAAAGCCGGCCTCTACGGGATATCGACGCGGTCTGTCGTGCTCACCGTCACGCGTCCAGCGTTGAGGGTGTGGACGCGTGGTCCCGCAGCGTGCGGGGGGATGTCGACGACAGTGATGCCAGAATCATCGGCGCGATGGAGGAAGACGAAGTTCGCGTCAGAGACGCCCTCCGCGATGCACCATGAGCCGGGGATGTGGTCGGCGGGATCAGCGGAGAGCCCCTCAAGGAAGTCGTCGGGCTCACGCACCGGCGGAACGTCGAGCGGAGCGAGGGAGGCGATACCAGCAGCGACCAGCGGCTCCTTGGTGGTGGGCGACCAGAAGCCGGCCGCGTTGTCGATGTAGCACAGCGGGCGCGTGCCGTCGGTGTACCAGTGCCCGGTGCGCAAGACGATGGGGTAGCCGTACGCTGCCGCGAGCAGGGCGTCGAGGTCAGGGGCTGCAGGCAGCTCGAGCGGCGACTCGAAGGGCCGCTCGCCGGACCACGCCGGCTCAGCGGGCAGCGGGCAGCGGCCCGCGGAGAAGGTCTGAGGCCGCGGAGACCGTGTTCTCGGAGCCCGGTACCCAGAATGTCGTTCGCTCGTCCTCGGTGGCGACGGGCACGACGACGCTGTGGCCGAAGACGTACCACCAGCCCTCGAGCGGTTGGCTCAGGAAGCTGCGGATTTCCTTCTAAGCGGGTGAATCCATGAAGAGCTCAGGCAGATAGTGTGCGCAGATGTCGTGCAGCGCTGCGATCTGCGTCGTGTGCTGAGCAGTGACGTAGCCGTCGCAGTCCATAGTGAAGGTGGCACGTGGGCCGTGCTTGATGAAGTCCATGGTGTTCTCCCCGGAGCAACGCCGACGGTGCTGTCGGCTTCTGCCGTTTTTACCACCGGGCTGGTCCGACGGCAAGGAGGTGGAGCGCACGGGCGTTTTTTGCCGACGAAGCCTCCAGATCCATGCAGATCTGAAGGCTTCGTCGGCGAAAAATTCCGGAGGAGGGCCCTAGCGTATCTCTACCGAACGGATGTGGTTGCCCAGTCCGAGACGCTCGAAGACGGTGCGCGCGGTACGGGGGTCATCGGCGGCGCCCATGGCGAGCAGCAGTGGGACGTAATGGTCCGCGGTCGGGTGCGCGATGCGCGCGGCCGGGGCCTTATTCATGTAGTCCATGAGGGCATCGACATTGCCGGCGTGGATGTGCTCGGCGGCCCACTCGTCGAAGGCATCGAGGTAGCCCATAACGCGGTTCGGGTTGCGGAAGACCTCGAAGGAGTGCGTCATGTAGCCGGAGCCGATGACGAGGACACCCTCGTGGCGCAGCTGGCGGAGCTTCTCGCCCAGATCGAGAAGATCGCCCGGGTTGAGGCTCGGCATGGAAACCTGGAGCACCGGGACGTCGCCAGCCGGGTACATGGCCATGACCGGGATGAACGCGCCGTGGTCAAGACCGCGGTTCGAGAACTGGTAGACCGGCTGGTAGCCGAGCATGCCTGCGACGCGGTGGGCGAGATCCGTCGCGTCCGGGGTCTCGTACTTGAGCGTGTAGTACTCCGGGTCGAAGCCGGAGAAGTCGTAGTAGAGCGGCGTGCCAGCAGTAGAGGCGCTCAGTGCGGCCGGAGCATTTTCCCAGTGTGCGGAGACCACAACGATGGCGCGCGGCTTGGGGAAGGTCTGCGCCCAGTCGTAGAGCGTATTCATCCACTCATGGTCACCCAGCGCCGGCGGGGCGCCGTGGCTGATGAACAGGGAAGGGAGGGGGCCATCGGAAAGCTCCCATTCGCGGCGCAGGCCCGCCAGGGGGATAGTGCGCTCGCGCAGATCGTAGAGGCCGCCAGCGGGGCGGGCGGGGTTCATTGCTTCGGCGATGGTGGTCATGCCGCTCTCCTTCGTTCAACTTCAAGCTTTAACATATCATGTAATGCTTCAAGGTTAAAGTTATTCCAACCCCTTGTCATGCAAGAATGAAATTTTGGGTGTGTTAATCTGAGTCCATGATTGAACCGTCGGAACCCCGCTGGTTGGACGAGGAAGAGCTCGATGCTTTTTCCTCGTTAATGTATGTAAATCTCCAGCTCATTAACAAGCTCGACCGTCAGCTGCGCAAGGACGCAGGCATGAGCTTTTATGACTACACCGTCATGTCGCGCCTGTCTGAGGCGCCGGAGCGCACCATGCGCATGAGCGCGCTGGGGCACATCACGGGCGGTTCGCTCTCGCGTCTGAGCCAGGTCGTCACCCGCCTGGAAAAGAACGGCTGGGTTCGCCGCGAGCCCGATCCCTCCGACGGCCGCTTTACCGTCGCCATCCTCACCGAGGCTGGCTGGGATACTGTCGTTGCCACCGCGCCGGGCCACGTCGAGGCCGCGCGCCGCATTGTCATTGATCGTCTCACGCGCGCGCAGGTGCGCCAGCTTGGGCAGGCCATGCACCGCATCGCCACCGGCATCGAGGAAGAAGGCTGCTGCTAGCTGGGCAGTCCCCGCTTGCGTGAGACCGTTTTATCGAACGGAATCCAAAAACGCAGCGGGGCATCCGCATTTTTCGAGATGCCAATGCGCGGGCCACGCACCCACTCGACGGGCTCCTGCGGCTCCTCGATAACCGGCTGCGCGCCGTTATCTTCGAGCGTAAGCCCCAGCGCCTTTCCTAGGTTTCCCGGGCCGCGCGCCAGATTGACGTCCGGGGTCTCTCCGCGCCGGGCGCGGGCGATCCCGATGCCCCCAATAATCTCGCCGCCCCGCAGCAAGACGCCCTGGCCAGTGCCTTCGGGCGCACACACGAGGTTGCCATTGCGATGGATGCCGTAGGACGCATAGACGTAGAGCCGCCCGGGCGGGCCAAACATCGTGGCGTTGCGCGGGGTCATCCCATTGAAGGTGTGGGCCGCCTCGTCGTGTTCGCCGAGGTAGGCCTCGACCTCTGTGAGCCGCACCGCGACATCATGAAAGTGCACCACCGCGCCGAGGAGCTGCGGTGCGACGACGTCTGCGGGCTGGCTGAAATCGATCATGGTTTAGCGCTGAGTATACGTCCGGCCCGGCTGCGGGTTGGGAATCATCTCGTCAAGGCTCACCGGTGTGAGCCCCTTGGCCAAGAGGCCGTCGATGACGCAGTCGACCGCCGCGACTGTGGTCGGGTGAATATCGTGCATGAGCACGATGCCGCCTGCCTGCGCCTCGTTGACCGCGGTCTGGCACGTCTGCTGCGGGCTCTTCGTCTTCCAGTCGAGGGTATCGACGTTCCACAGGACCTGGGCGGCGCCGGCTTCACGCGTGGACTGCGCGACGGTGGCATTCGTGGCGCCGTACGGCGGGCGCACCCAGCGGCTGCCGTGGCCGACGGCGGCGTTGATCGCGGCGTTGCCCGCCGCAATTTCCCGGTCCACACTGGCCTTATCCATCTTGTTGAGTTCCTTGTGGCTCGCCGTGTGGTTGCCGATCGTGTGGCCTGCGGCCTCCATGCGGCGCAGCAATTCCGGGTGCGCGCTCGCGTTGGGCGCGAGGACGAAGAAGCTGGCATTGACGTCGTGGCGGTCCAGGATGTCGAGCAACTGGGTTGTGCTGGCCGCAGGGCCATCATCGAAGGTGAGCGCCACACAGTTGGGGCACGCGGGGCGAGCGCTCTTGTGCTTCTTTTGGGCCGTGTCCATTGCCGGAGCCTTCGGTCGTGGATCTGGCACGTAGGCACGTGCTTCACCCGGCAGGGCGTTATAGGCAGCAATCTCAGCGTCGCGCACTGCCTTGTCCCATGAGCCTTGCGCCTGCGAACTCATCTGCGCGAAGTCCTGCAGCGGATCCGCCTGCGCAGACGGCGCGGCAGCGAGCACAAGCGCAAGAAGAACAGCAGGGAGACGACGAGACACGGCAACACCTTTATGAAAACGACTGCAGGAAAGTTACAGTCTGCCTTTTAAATCGGCGCATTTCCGCAGCGACACGGTAAAAGAGTTAACTAGTGGGGCAGAAGTGACGAAGATCCTGTGCCAGGAAAACCGGTAGCAACTCCCAGAAACCACGCAGCCGTGTGTGCGGCTCTCGTCAGCCACGCCTTCCATAATGAGTTCATGCGCTTGTGAGAGGGCGCATACCTTGAGAGAGATAGAGAGAGCCCCGGGTCCCGGGGTAGCGGCGTGAGACACCGCTTATGGGACACCTTTGAGAGATAGAGTCACCGTGAGCCCCGACCGATTCGGTCGGGGCTCACGGTGTTTTCTGCGCCTGTGTTGCGGTTGGAATTTTTCGCCGAGAAATCTTCTCGGCGCCGCGGTGTGTGGGCTTTTGTGGCGAAAAATAACAGGGCCCACGCCACTGTGAGGGTGTGGTGTGAACAGGTGGGGCGCTGATGGCCTTGGTATGGAATTGTTGGTGGTGTTGAGAGGGTGATGTTGTCGATGCCGAGTACGGGCATGGTGCGCTCGTCGGGCTGGTGGCGCAGCGAATCCTGCGCGCGAAGCCGCCCGCGAGCATTATCGTCACGCGTGTCTCGGGCGTGCTCATGGTGGTTCTGGGCGCAGGATCCTCGTGGAGGCGGTCCTCTCAACGCTAGAAGCGCTTGATAAGGATGGAATAGCCGTGCGCGTCTGAGGCGGAGATGTCCTTGAAGCCGACGTAGCGGTAGAGACGCGCAGCGCGGGTGTTCGTGTCTTTCACGGACAGTGAGATGCCGGGGGCACCGAGCTCACGGGCGAGCTCCGTAGCGGCATGGAGGAGTGCGGTGCCAATGCCCTGACTCTTGTAGCGGCCTTCGACGGCGAGCGCGATCTCCGGTATGCCGGGCTCGGCGTGGCCATAGCCGTGGCGCTCGTCCGTGCCCCAGTTGAGCCAGACGCCGCCGGCGGGAATGTTGCCGCGCCAGGCGATGAAGCCGCCGCGCTCTGGCTGCCAGTCATCAACGTAGAAGGTGAAGTCCTCATCGAACTCGGCGGGCACGGTGCCGTGCTCATCGCCGAAGGTGTCCGTGAGGAAGTTGAGTCGTGCGATGTAGGTGCGGTCCGCCTCCGTGGTGGGACGGAGCTCAAGGCGTTTGTCTGGGAGGTCGTCGGGACTATTTTCACAATGTTCGGTCGACATAGTCATGCCACCTAGTCTAGGAGCTTTCCGTTGAGGAGCCTTCCCACTGGCGGTAGGCGCGGGCGTAGCGGCCGCCCAGCTCCATGAGCGAGGCGTGGTTGCCGTCCTCGACGATTTCTCCTTGCTCCATGACGATGATCCGGTCGGCCTCGCGGGCCTGGTCGAGGCGGTGGGCGACGACCAAGGTCGTGCGGCCCTTGGCGACGGTGCGGGCGGCGGACTCGAGGACGGCGGCGTGCTCAGAACCAGCCTCGGAGGTCGCCTCGTCCATGATGAGGACCGGCGGTTGGCGCAGGACCATACGGGCGAGCGAGATCTGCTGGGCGACCTCGGCGCTTACCTCGTTGTTGCCGGCGCCGATGGGAGTGTCGAGGCCCTGCGGCAGGTCGCGCTCCCAGGCGGCCGTGTCGGGCGTAAGCCCGACGGCGGCCAACGCTGAGAGGAGGGCGGCATCGGAAAGCTCGGGGCCTGTCATGTGGAGATCCTCGCGGAGCGTGCCGGAGAAGAGGTGGACGTCTTGGGTGACGAGCGCGACGTGCTGGGTGACCCAGGTGTTGGGCACCGTGGCGGTGTCGATGCCGCCCACGCGGATGCGGCCAGCGCTGGGGTACTGCAGGCCCGCGACGAGCGCGGCGAGCGTGGACTTGCCCGCGCCCGAAGTCCCGACCAAGGCGGTCGTGGTGCCCGCGGCGAGTTCCAGATCGACGTGGCGGAGGACGGGTTCGCCGCCGGGGTAGGAGTAGGACAGGCCCTCGATGGTGACGGCCGGGGACGCGGTGAGGACCGGGCCCTCGGAGGTGCCCTCGTTGTCCGCGAGGGTGGCCAGGGAGACCGCGCGGCCGAGCGAGGTGACGGCGTACTGGATTTCGCCCGCGAAGAACAAGATGTTGAAGACGTGAATTTCCAGGCGCGTGACGAGCAGGACCGCGGCGGCGGCCTGGCCTTGGGTAATCCAGTCCCAGTGGACCATGGGCACGGACATCACGAGGGAACCGAGCAGGAGAATGCCGAAGGCGAGCGTGCCTTGGCCGATGATCCGGTTGACGAGCGGGACCTTATCGGCCCAGGCCTGGACGGTATCCCAGGACTGGCGCTCCATCCGGCGCGTGGCCCAGGGCCCCAGGTGGTATTCGCGCAGGGTCGGCAGCGCGCGGATGGTGTCGAGCAGGATATTATTGCGGGTCGCCTCGGAGGAGGAGACGTAATTGGCCACGGCAGGGATGTCGCGGATGGTGCCCTTGATAAACGGGTACATGATGGCGGCAGCCACGAGGAAGAGCACGGCGTAGGCCGGATGGATGAAGAGCATGGTCACCGCCGTAATCGGCAAGATGAACAGCGTGATGGCGAGGCGCTCGCCCATCATGGACACGGCCATGACCACGTTATCGATGTCCTTGGACAGACGGGTAATGATGTTGCCGGTGCCCAGCTCCATGATGCGCGGGACGGGGGCGCGCAGGACGGAGTCGAGCGCGGCCGTGCGCAGGTCCGTGGCCAGGCGCCTCGAGCGAGACTGAAGGAGGTAGCCGCCCACGGTGCGGCCGAGCTGCTCGGCGAGCAGCGCGAGACCGATGAGCACGAGAGCCGCAATCATGGCGGAACGACCGGACCCGAGGACGGGAAGCGACATTCCATTGATGAGGTCCACGATGCGCCCGAGGAGCTGCGAGCCGAGGTTCATCATGACGATGGTGGCAGCGAAGATGAGGACAATGAGCCACAGCCAGCCGCGCGAGGGCGCGGACGGCAGGGACTTGAGTAGGCGCCACGACTCGCGCGGGGTGGCGGGGGCGAGGGCGTCGACGTGGCGGTTTCTCATAGCGTGACCACCTTGTCCGCGTTGGCGGCCCATGTGGCCGCAGAGGTAATGACGACGGTCGTGCGACCAGCTCGGAACTCCTTCGTGCGTTCTGCGACGGCGGCGAGAGTCAAAGAATCAAGGCCCGTCGTCGGCTCATCGAGCACGAGGATATCCGGGTTCGCCGCGAGCGCGCGGGCCAGGGCCACGCGCTGGCGCTGACCACCAGACAGGTTCAAGCCCGCCTCGCCGATGGGGGCGGCGGGCAGTTCGCCGTGAGAGCCGAAGCCGCCCAGGCGGCGCACGATATCGGAGCACGCCGCGGCCTCGAGCGCGCCTTCGACGTCAGTGGCGGTGCCCTCCGGATCGATATTGTCCTCCAGCGTGCCCTCGAGGACGCTCACGCGGTGCGGCGGGCACAGCGCGCCGCGATGACGCTGAAGATGCCGCGTCCATGCGGCGACCTGCGCACGCGCGGCCGGGGTCTGCGGGTTCCACACGACGAGACCGGTGACCTCGCCGGGATCCGCATCCGGGAGCTCTTCGCCTTCGCCGAGCTCGCCCAGCAGCGCGCCCACGCGCACGGCAGACGCCTTGCCACGCGACCACACCTCGGTGAGCATGCCCAGCGAATGACCCAAGGCGGTCATCGCAGGCGGGACGAGCATGGTGATCGTCATCATTCCGCCGGGGTTAATCGCGCCCTCGAAGGTCTGCCAGCCCGCCCACACGAGGATGCCGATGGCAAAAGAGGTGGGCACGAGTTGGCGTGCGAATTGCAGGACCGCCATGAGGCGGACCTCGGCGAGCATGGCATCCAGGGCCGTTGCTGCCGATGCCCCGAAGCGCTCTCGCGCCACCGGCCCCGCACCCAGGCCTTTGACCACGCGGTTTCCTTGCGCTACGTCCGTGGCGATGGCGAGCGAGGCGGCCTGCGTGGAGCGGCGCTTCGCCGCCGCGCGGGAAAGCGGGGCAGCCGTGGCCCCGGACACGAGCGCGGTGCAGATCGCGCCCACGGGCATGGCGATGGCCACCTGCCAGGAGATGGGAGCGATGACGATGATGCCGCCGGTGAGGTAACCCACCATCATGATGGGGAAGTTGAGGATCTGTTTGAGCTTGCCCACGAAGTCCGAGTCTTCGTCCACCGTGTTGAGTAGGCGTCCCGGATTGAGCGCGGCGGGAGAGGCCAAAAGACGGTCGAGCAGACCTAAGCGCAGCGTGTGCGTGGTGCGCGTCTGCGACATATCCGTAAACGCATCTGCAGAAGCCTCAGAAAGGTACTGCACGTAGAGGATCACCATGACGGCGAGAACAGGAAAACCGAGCGTCCACCAGGAGGTCTCGGTGAAGGCATGCTCGGTGGCCTGACCGATGAGCAGCGAGGTGAGCGCGCCAATGGGCGCGGAGATGCCCATCGCGACGAGGATGCCAATGACGCCGCGCGGCTGCGCCACGAGCAGGCGGCGCGTCGCACGCGTGGGTTCAGACCACGGCGTCGTGGAGATAAGGGAGGGGTCATCGTGCGGCGGGTCATCCGGCACGTACCACGCCCACGTTTTCAGACGCGGGTAGAGACGGGGCTGAGAGCTCATGGCTCCCAATCTTAAAGTGTCCCCGCCCTCACGAGTACTCCCTCGGAGTACTCGTTACGGGTGCTAGGACAGGAAGTAGCTCGCGACGTCCGTGCCGTTGAATTCGCGTTGCGTGCCGTGGGTGTCGACGGAACGGAACAGGGAACCGGAGTCGATGGCGTCGCGGAGGAGATCAACGCGGGCGACAGGGTCATCGACCACTGCGCCCGCGTCAAAGTACAAAACGTCGCCGTTGTTCAGAGTGACGGTCAGAGCTTCGATAGCCATGCGCGGTACCTCCAGTGTTGCCAAAAACCAGATGAGAAGATCACATCTCAGGTTGGGGTCTATGCAACCACTGGGGTGCGATAACTCGCAATTCACAGTGATCCAGGCAACCCGCGCAGGGCCCCGAATGCACATATTTTGCGCCCATCCGGGGGTAAGGGACTACTTATTCTCTTCGTCGAGACGGTGCTTCGCGTCGTCGAAGTTCTCGTCCACGCCCTTGCGCTTGGCCTCAGCCTCGATGCGGTCAGCCGTGGTAGTGGAGCCGTCCTCACGCAGCTTGGCAATCTGCCCGTCGATGTCGCCCAGCAGCTTCTCATCGCGCTCGACAACGCCTTCCTCGGCGAGATCGCTGTGCACGGCAGCCTTGTCAGCCGGGGTATCGGCGAGATCATCGGCTGCCGAGGTGGACGTGTAGACCAGCGTGGAGCCCTGGACCTTGTCTGCACCGAATTCCTCGACGCGCGGCGGCTCGGTGGCCGGGGTGTCGTTCTTGCGCAGCCAGTAGTACACGCCGCCAGCGATAGCGGATATCACGGCCAGCACGGCCGCGATGGGCCAGAACTTCGAGCTCTTCTCCTTCTTCGCGGCGCGGGCCTGGGCCTTCTTCAGTGCCTTGGCGCGGGCCTTTTCGATTTTCTTCGAGACCTGCTTGTTCTTCTTGAACAGCTGCTTCTGGGTGCGCTTGGATTCCTTGCGGGCTTGCTTGGTTGCGGCCTTGGCTTCCTTGCGTGCCTCCTTGACCTGGGTGCGGCCAGCCTTCTTGGCTTCTGCGACGCGGTCGCCCAATTCCCCGGCGACCTCTTCGCGGCGGTCTGCGAGTTCCGCCACCGTGCGCTCCAGGCGAGCATGCGCCGCCTTGGTGACGTTGCCCGCCTCCTTGCGGGCGCGCGGGAAAGTATCGTCCAGGGAGCTCGACGCGGTCTCCGCGGCGGTAGCGAGCGCGTCGTAGGCCTCGCGCTGCTTGTCCTCGCGGTACTCGGCGAACTTGGCCCATGCGGACTGTGCAGCCTTGATGGCCGGTCCGATGTAGGTCGGGTTCATAGTGGTCTCCTTCTTTGCTTGATTCGCTACCTCACCCAGGGTACTTATCTTCCGGACTCTGGGTGGGGGGCGTTCCGGACCGAACTACAGACCGATTTTTATTCGTTCACTTTTCACCTAATGAACAAGCGTGTGCACTATTCATTGGTGATATTAAAAATCTAAGGGTTCCGCCAAAAGTGAACAGCTTGGTACGTTTTGCATCAACATACCCCGTCTACCAGGAAGGATGATCTATGGTTCCGCGCTTCTCGGCCTCCGCGCCTCTAGACCTTTTGGAGCAGCGACCCATGCGCACCGCCCAGCGCGTCGCATTGTCCTTCGAAGTCATCCCGCCCCGTCACGACGCGGATGACACCAAGGTCGCCGGGCTCATCGACACGCTCGCCCGCTTCGATCCGGACTACGTGGCGGTGACGAGCTCCCGACGCTCCGGCTGGCTTGAGGGCACCGCCGCCTTTATCGAGCGCATTAGCCACGCCACGGATATGCGCCCGCTCGCGCACCTGGCCTGCACGGCCGGCCCCACGCACGAGCTCGAGGGCTGGATCGACCGCCTCGTCGACTCCGGGGTCCGCGGCCTCCTCGCTCTACGCGGGGATCTGCCAGAGGGGGAAACTGCGCTCCCGCCTGACCATCTCCCGCATGCCGATGCCCTCGTCCGCCTCATTCGCCAGCGTGAGACTGAGCAATTCGCACGCTTTGCAGCCGGCAGGCTCGCCGTGGGCGTCGCGTGCTACCCGGGCGGTCACGCGGAATCTGCCAGCCCCGACGAGGACCTCGATGTCCTGCTCACCAAGCAACGCTTGGGCGCGGACTTCGCCATCACACAGCTCTTCTTCGACGCGGAGGACTTCCTGCGCTTCCAGCAGCGCGCCCGGCTCGCCGGGGTCCACATTCCGCTTATCCCGGGCATCATGCCCATGACCAGCCTGGCCCGGGTCCACCGAATGTCTGAGCTTTCCGGCGTGCCCGTGCCAGACCGCCTCGAGCGGCGCCTGCGCGGGGACCCCACCGCGGGTCTCGAACTCACGGTCCAGCTCGCCGGCGAGCTCCTCCGCGGCGGTGCCCCGGGCCTGCACATGTACACCCACAACGACGCTGAACTCACCACCACTATCTTGTCAGAGATTGGAATCCACCCATGAGCACTCCTCACTCCACCCCGTTTACTGCACCTTTCCCCTCCGCCACCATCCAGGGCTACCCGCGCATCGGCGCCCAGCGCGAGCTCAAGTTCGCGCTCGAGGCCCTGTGGTCTGGCCGGGCTAGCGAAGAGGACTTCCTAGCCGCGAGCCGCGCGCTCCGTATAGATACGTATGCGCGCCTTCGCGACGCCGGCCTGAACGAGGACTACGCCATCCCCGCTGACGGCGCTGTCTACGACCACGTGCTCGAGACCGCGCTCACCGTCGGCGTCCTCGGCACCCACAAAGAGGTTTCCCTCGCCGAGGAATTCACCCTCGCTCGCGGCAATGATGCCCAGCCCGCGCTCGAGATGACCAAGTGGTTCGACACGAACTACCACTACCTCGTCCCGGAGATCGCCGACGGCGCCGTCTTTATCCCGCGCCCCGAGCGCACGCTTCGCCTCGTCGAGGAGGCCCGCGCCGCCGGTCACACCATCCGTCCTGCCCTCGTCGGCCCCGTCACGCTGCTCGCTCTGTCCAAGCAGGCGGACGGCGCCACGTCCCAGCCGCTTGAGCATCTCGATGTCCTCGTTGAGTCCTACCGCACAGTCCTCGCCGCCCTCGCCGACGCCGGCGTCGAGTGGGTTGAGCTGACCGAACCCGCCGTTGTCGCGGACCTCGCCGTCGCCGACGACGCGACCCTCGCGCAGCACATCGCTGCAGCCTACGCCCAGATCCTCGGCGCTGAGCAGCGCCCGCAGGTTCTCGTCTCCACTCCCTACGGCGCCGCCCGCGCGGGGCTTGCCGCGCTTGCCGATGCCGCCCCTGAGGCGCTCCATGTCGACCTCGCGGTCGGCACGCTCGCGCAGGAGCCGGACTACGTGCAACGTGTGGCCTCGCTCCGCGATATCCACCTCGTCGCCGGCCTCATCGACGGCCGCAACGTGTGGGCTGCGGATCTGCGCACGCTCCGGAACACGCTCGAGCGACTCGGGGACGCGGTCTCCGTGTCCACCTCCACGAGCCTGCTCCACGTTCCGCACACGGTGGCGGCGGAAACGCACCTGCCCGTCGACGTCGCGCCGTGGCTCTCCTTCGCGGACGAGAAGGTCGCCGAGGTCGTGGCGCTGGCCGCCGGACCCCTCGATGCCCCGGAGGCCTACGCCCAGGCGGATCGCGCTGTGCGCACTCGTGCAGCCTCGGAGCGCACGCATGATGCCGCCGTCGCTGCTCGCACCGCGGCCCTGCCGGCAGGCGAGGTGCAGCGCCAGCCCCTCTATGCCGAACGTGCTGAGTCGCAGAAGTCCCTGGACATTCCGCTGCTGCCGACCACCACTATTGGTTCCTTCCCGCAGACGCAGGAGATCCGCCAGACGCGTGCGGCCCACAAGGCGGGGGAGATCACGGACGCCGAGTACGAGGAGGCGCTCAAGGACGAAGTCCGCGCGGTCGTTGAACTGCAGGAGCGTCTGGGCCTCGACGTCCTCGTCCACGGCGAGCCGGAGCGCAACGACATGGTGCAGTACTTCGCGGAGCTGCTCGACGGCTTCGTGGTCACCGACAACGGCTGGGTCCAGTCCTACGGCTCCCGCTGCACGCGTCCGCCGCTGGTCGTGGGCGATATCTCCCGCCCGCGCGCGATGACCGTCGAGTGGTCTGCCTTTGCGCAATCGCTGTCCACGAAACCGGTCAAGGGTATGCTCACCGGCCCGGTCACCATCCTCGCGTGGTCGTTCAATCGTGACGACGTGCCGCTGTCCGTCTCCGCGGATCAGCTGGGCATCGCGCTCGCGGACGAGGTCCACGACCTGGAGCAGGCCGGCATCGACATCATTCAGATCGACGAGCCTGCCCTGCGCGAGCTGCTACCGCTGCGCGAGGGACGTCGTCCGGAGTACCTCGCCTGGGCCGTGCGCTCCTTCCGCCTCGCCGCGCTCGACGCCAAGCCGACGACGCAGATTCACACGCACCTCTGCTACTCCGAGTTTGGCCAGATCATCGAGGCCGTCGCCGCGCTCGATGCGGACGTCACCTCCATCGAGGCCGCGCGCTCCCGCATGGAGCTTCTCGCCGACGTGGACGAGCGCTTCTACTCCGCGCTCGGCCCGGGCATCTATGACATCCACTCGCCGCGCGTGCCGTCTGTCGCCGAGATGGCCGAGCTCATCCGAGCGGCACTGCGCCACTTCCCGCTCGAGCGCCTGTGGGTTAACCCGGATTGCGGCCTCAAGACCCGCGGCTACGCCGAGACCGAAGCAGCACTGCGCAACATGGTGCTCGCTCGCGACGAGGTTCGTGCGACAGTGTCCGTCACCGTTTAGCGTCCCGCCTTTGTACCCCATCGCATCTCACTCCTCGTGCGGTGGGGTTTCTTCATTGAGGAACAGGGAGCGTATAGAAAGGAAGCGTTGTTGACGTCAAAAACGTAGCGTTAGCGATGTAAAAAAGGGGAGCTTTTGGAGGTTGAACTGGGATGACGTCGAGCTATCTGCGTCGGGCGAGACGGAAACCGCTGTGCAGCGCGTGCAGACGAGTTTTCGGCTTGATGATGCCGCGCAGAGGGAGTTCCTCACCGCCGATCTGACGTTGAGCAGTATCCCGGCTCAACACAGCATCCTTATTGACGAATGGCAGCGCATGCCCGAGTCTCGGGACTTTGTCCGTAGGAGCGTGGATGATGCGGTCGCGCCGGGACGATTCCTTTTGACTGGTTCGGCGACACCGCAAGCGGGGGTCGATACGCATAGCGGTGTGGGGAGGATCTTGTCGTTGCGCATGCGCCCGCTCGCTCTGTTTGAGCGCGCCGGATTCGAACCGAGCGTGAGCATGGCATAGCTTTTCGAGGGCAACAGTGATATCTCAGGGCATACGGCCCTGGGCGTTGCGGATTATGCCGCCGCGATTGCGTCGAGTGGTTTCCCGGGCTTTTATCAGCGCAGCCAGCGCACTATCAATGCTGAGTTGGACTCGTATCTCGCTCGTATCGTCGACCGTGACCTGCCGCATCAAGGCTTTACAGTGTGGGATCGCAATGGTCTCATGGCCTGGTTGGCGGCGTATGCCGCCGTAAGCTCCACGACCATGAATTATGGAGAACTCCTGGCCGCAGCAACCGCGGGTCAACCGAATAAGCCTGCAAAGTCCACGACGCTCCGCTACAGAAAACGCCTCCAGGAGATGTGGCTGCTTGATGAGGTTCCTGCCTGGCATTTCACTCGTTCTCCCTTTGCTGGACTGGCGAGCTCTCCCAAGCATCAGCTGGCGGACCCGGCGTTTGCGCTGCGTTTATCGTCGATCCCAGCGTCGCAGTTGGCGACCCCAGGGCGCGCCTATATTTTGGGACCACTCTTTGAATCACTCGGGACGCTGTCGGTGCGCGTGGCCGTGGAGTCCCTGTTTGGACGCGTTGGGCACCTCCGCACGGTGCGTGGTGAGCACGAGGTGGCTCTCATAGCCGAGGATCAAGATGGCCGCATTGTCGCGTTCGAGGTGAAACTCAGTACGCATGCGACGGACGACGACGTGCGCCACCTGCACTGGCTACGAGAGAAAGTGGGCGATGCCATGGCGGACGCGGTGGTCGTTACGATGGGCACTAGGGCCTACCGCCGTCCCGACGGTATTGCCGTTGTGCCGCTCGCGCTGCTGGAGATGTAGAAGACCGAGTGCTTAGAAAGTGAGCTCGTCGAGGGAGGCGAGATCGCCGTGGCCGGCGCGGTCGAACCACAGCGCATCGAGGCCCGCAGCTCGGGCGCCTTCGACGTCATTGGCGAGCGAGTCGCCGACCATGAGGGTCTCGGCGGGGGAGGATTCCATTATCGAACACGCTGCGAGGTAGGCCTCGCGGTGCGGTTTAGGCGTGCCGAGCTCGACGGTGGGGATGAGCACGACGAAGTCGAGGTCTAGCCCGGTCGCGGCGAGCTTGCCCTGCTGCATTTCGCGCGCCCCATTGGTGAGCACGCCTACCTTGAGACCGGCGGCATGGGCCCGCTCGAGAACCGGTAGGGCATCCGGGAACGCCCGCCAGTTGCGGGCATAGGCCGCAAGGTAACCGTCGTAGGCGGCGAGCGCTTCGGCCTCGGTCATCTCGGGGCGGTCGAGAAAGTCGCGGCATCGGCCAGCTCGCTGACCGGGGTGGCTCACCTCGCCGCGTTCGTAGGCGGCGAACCACTTCTTCTCCAGCTCGCGGAAGCGCGCGTGCTGGCCGGTGGGCAACCCGAGCGAGACGCACCATTCGTCGACGCCGTCACGCAATGCCCCCTGATGGTCGAGAAGAGTGTCGTCCAGATCAAAGAGAATGGCCTTATACATGGTGCATATCCTACGGTGCGCAGCCGTGATCGCTCTCGGCATTACTTTCGATCCGCCCTCATGTCGGGAAATTCTTTATGATGGTGAACATGACTCAGAAGACCGCAACTGCAACCATGCACACGAATCACGGTGACATCGTCATCGACTTGTATGGCAACCACGCCCCTGTCACCGTTGAGAACTTCATCGGCCTGGCACAGGGCACCAAGGACTACTCCACCCAGAATGCCAAGGGCGAGCAGTCTGGCCCGTTCTACGACGGTGCCATCTTCCACCGCATCATCGACGGTTTCATGATCCAGGGCGGCGACCCGACCGGCACCGGTACCGGCGGCCCGGGCTACCAGTTCCAGGATGAGTTCCACCCGGAGCTTCAATTCGACCGTCCGTTCCTCTTCGCCATGGCCAACGCTGGCCCGGGCACCAACGGCTCCCAGTTCTTCATCACCGTGGCGCCGACCCCGCACCTCAACAACCACCACACCATCTTCGGTGAGGTCACCGATGAGGCCTCCAAGAAGGTCGTCGCTGAGATCGCCGGCGTTCGCACCGGCTACGCTGACCGCCCGGTTGATGATGTCGTTATCGAGTCCATCGACATCGCTTAAGTGAGTTAACGCTTCACGAGCGTGCAAGCCCGCGCCTGCCACTACTGGCAGCGCGGGCTTTGATGGTTTTAGCCGACCAGAAGCCACGCGAAGAAGCCCGAAGAAGACCCAGAAGAAAATAAGGACATCTCCATGACCATCAAGGAATGGACCCGGACGTACGCCAAGGTTGCGCCCGCGTCGACGGTGCTCGTGCTCGTGTGCACGGCAGCATGGTTTATCTCAGCCATCCAGGCGCGTTCGATTTCGGGTGCCTACTACGACTCGGAGTTGGCAACAGAGTGGACGCTGTGGGGGCCTGCGGTGCTTGCGGGCGGCGCCGAGTGGTTGCGTCCCGTGACGTCGATGTTTATGCACTTGGATCTGGGCCACCTCGCGGTCAATATGATCTTCCTCGTTCTCATTGGCAGGGAAGTGGAGCGATGGCTGGGCAGCGCGCTCTATACAGCGGCCTATTTTTGCGCGGGATTGGGCGGCAGTCTGGCCATCTTGTGGAATGCCTTCGACCAGCCGACAGTGGGAGCGTCCGGTGCACTCTACGGACTCATGGCGCTCATGGTGGGGGTCTACCGGGCGAAGGGACTCGACCTGCGGGCGCCACTCTTCCTTATCGCTGCCAACGTTCTCTATACCGCTATGACACCGGGCGTCTCGCTGTGGGGGCACGTGGGCGGGCTCGTGACGGGGCTGGTGTTGTTGCCGTTCCTCCGGGCGCGCCGGGTGTGGGTGCGCTGGCTCGGTGTTTTTATCGTGGGGATCCTTGTGATTGCGGGGATTGGACTGCGAGCAGCAGTTTGGGGATAACCTCCGCGTGTTATCCACGCGGACAAATGTGCGAAATCTTTCCACATCAGTTATCCACATTGTGGATAACTACATTTTTGTAATTTACCGAACATCCGAACGGAGTTTTCCCTGATCGCGCAGGGTGCAGGGTCGGGTGCAAGAAAAATACCACAGTGTGAAAAGGGGGATTGGGGAATTCCACAGGGTGTGGAGAAACCTGTTGAATTCTTCTATCCACACCTTTATCCCCAGCCTGTGGATAACTTTTCCTGCACCGTGTGGACAGTGTGAAAATGCCCCCGTCCCACAAAAACACATTCTTGTAATTTGACTGTTGCACGCACCGGGTGCGGGATCACGAAACCCCCTCTGCAGAGGGGGATTCGCTTGTCATTGATTGTCGAAGAACATCCGGGTCCCCAGCCGGGTGCACTCCCGAAGGGTGACGGCTTGTCATGACCATGACTCCGCCTCCACCCCGGCAGGCAAGGAGATTGCAGCCTAATGACCAACCACACCCAGGCCCGTGCCGGATCCGATCCCTGCTAACAGATCACCGATGATTCGAAAGAACTCGTACACCACCTACGCGGACTTCACCGACTTGACCGGTAGTAACACCAACGTCTCGGATTATTGTGTATTTTTTGCGGCTTTGGGGTGGATTATTCGTATTTAAGGCGACGCTTAAGCTCACACCATGAGCCACTGGGGCGGTGAGGAGAGAGGGGGCATCGGAAAGCGCAAAAGGCGCCCTGGGAAACCCAGGGCGCCGTGAGAGGGCGGGGAGGCAGTTAGCGCCAGCCCATCGTCATGAGGAGGCCGACGATGGCGAGGCCGAAGCCGATGCCATAGTTCCAGGGGCCGAGCTTGGCCATGAACGAGATATCCTCGCCGGCGAGGTAGTTGACGATGATCCAGGCAAGGCCGAGGATCATGAGGCCCAGCATGAGGACGATGTACCACTTTGGGGTGCCCTCGTTATTGATTTTGACCGGGGTGCGGTTGGCAGAGGTGCTCGTGACCTGAGGGGTCGAGCTCTTCGAAACCTTAGACTTCGGCATGGTGTACCTTCACTCTGATGTGCGGTGGGAGCTATTTCCTTGAATACGACTACTGTACCAGCAGCTTTAGCTCACGCTTAGCGGCCACCATTCGTAATCGAGTTGATGGTGTTGTTCAAGTCGCTGAGGAACTTCCATTCGCGGATTTGGATATCGGCGTCCTTACGGATGGTTTGGCCAGACTGGGCGGAGGACCATGCGATGCGGCCATTGTCCGTGGGCACCGGCGTGTTGACGACCTCACCCTTGGTGAACGAACCGGTCCAGCCCAGCTGCTTGAGGGCCGACTTGGCATCGGACTCCGTCATGCGGACGAGATCGGGCGCCGTAATGAGCATGCCGTTGGAGACCTGGAGGGTGATGGTGTCGCCCGCCTTGGCGTTGGATGTATCCGGCATGGAGAGCACCGTGCCTTCCGGCTTGGTGGAGTCGACCATCTGGATCTGAACCTTGAGATCTTGGTCCTCGAGGGTGGACTTGGCGTCATCGACGTTGAGTCCCTTGATATCCGGAACGGAAACATCCTCCGGGCCGGTAGACACGGTGATGCGGACCTTGGAGCCCTTGGACAGCTGGGAGCCACCCGCGGGGTTCTGCGAGATGATCTGGCCCGTGGGGATGTCTTTATTGGATTCCTCGGTGACGGTGTCATCGAGCTCCAGGCCTGCGTCCGTGAGGGCCTGGGTGGCCTCGTCGACGTTCATGCCCGTGATATCCGGAACGTCCGTGATCTCCTTGCCGGAGGACACGGTGAGGATGACCGTGGAGTTTTTCTGCAACTCCGAGCCCGCCGCAGGGTTGATGCGGATGGCGCGGTCGCGCGCGACGTCGTCATTCGGCTCTTGGTTTACCTGGACGAGCAGGCCCATCTCCTCGAGTTCCTTGACGACCTCGGCGCGGGGACGGTTCTCGACCTCGGGGATGATGACCATGTTTGCCTGGCGCGCGGCCTCGGCGCGGCGGTCAGCTTCCTGCTGCTTGAAGTCTTGGGAGTTCTGGTAGAAGTCCCAGCCGAAGTAGCCCACGGTGCCGATGAGCGCGGCGGCGAGCAGGGCAGCCAGCCACTTGAGGCCGGAGCCAGACTTCTCAGCGCCCGTGGGGCGCGTCGAAGCGACCGGCGCGTGCGTGATCGTCGTCGGTGCGCCGTCTTCTGCGGAAACGTGCGTGCGCGCGGCTTGGGTGACGGCGCCGCGGGAGAGGCGCTCGAGATCGCCGGCCATCTCCCATGCGGACTGGTAACGGTCTGCCGGGTGCTTGGCCATGGCGGTGAGCACGACGGCGTCGATATTGACGCGCTGGGTGGGGGAGAGTTCCTCGATGTACTCGGACGGCGGAACCGGATCTTCCTGGACGTGCTGGTAGGCGACGGCGAAGGGGGTCTCACCTTCAAAGGGCGTGCGGCCGGTGACGGACTCGTAGAGCACGCAGCCGAGCGCGTAGACATCGGAGCGGGCGTCCGCCGTCTTGCCCCGGGCCTGCTCCGGCGAGAGGTATTGCGCGGTGCCGATGACAGCGGAGGTCTGAGTCATGGCGGATGTTGAGTCATCGAGGGCACGAGCGATGCCGAAGTCCATGACCTTCACCTGGCCGGTGTTGGTGAGCATGATATTCGCCGGCTTGACATCGCGGTGGATAATGCCGGCCTCGTGGGAGGCCTGGAGCGCGTCCGCGACTGGCTTGAGGATTTCCGCAGCCTCTTCCAAGGTCATGGGGCCGTCTTCGGTAATGATGTCGCGCAGCGTGCGGCCGTTGACGCGTTCCATCACGATGTACGGGATGGCAACACTGGAGGACATGTCCTCGCCGGTGTCGAAGACCTGCACGATATTGGGATGATTGAGCTTGCCGGAGTTCTGGGCCTCACGGCGGAAGCGCTCACGGAAGTTGACGTCCCGGGCCATTTCGGGGCGCAGCATCTTTACCGCTACGCTGCGGCCGAGGCTCGTGTCCTCGGCGGCGTACACCTCCGACATGCCGCCGGAGCCGATGACCTCGCCGAGCGAATAACGGTCATTGAGCATTACTTCTGCATACCTTCCTGACAAGTTCCTTAACGGTGGCTTGCCATATTAAAGAGTCGCGCTGGGGTTTGTTGCGAAATGCGTCGGGTTAACGCTTAAAGAGTCTAATGGGTTGACCTCAGTTTCCACGGTATTGGGAGCCTCCGTGGTTGCGGGAGCTTGCGTGGTGAACTCGGGTTGTTCCTCCTGCGTCGTCTTATCCACGGGAGCGGGCGGCTTCTGCTCTTCCTCCGCAGGCGGCTCAGCCGGAGCCTTCGTCTCCGTCACTGTGAGCTGCTCGGTGGGTGCCTCGTGCGTGCGGTGTGTGGGCGTGCGTTGGGACTTGGTCGGTGCTGCCGGAGCCGTGGAGCCACCAGGTTGCTCGTCTTCCGTCGACGACACGGTTTCCGTGACGACGATGGGATCTGCGGAGGTTGGCTCTGTTGATTCGCCGTCGTCACCGCCGGTGAGTGCCGTCGCTGCCCAGATGCCGCCGCCGAGGAGGGCAGCGGCGCCGAGGATCCAGGGGAGGATGGGCTTTTTCTCTGAGACCGCGACTGCGGCCGGTTGCGTCGTGGTGGGCTGCGCCGCATTGTCGAGCGTCTCCGTCGAGGCGGTGGGTGAGGGCGGCTCGGCGATCTCGGGAACCGGAGCGCCGGCCGGCTCGGGTGGACGCTTGCCAAAACGAACCTGGGAGATGGCGAGCGCGAACTCGTTGCCATCCGCGTAGCGGCGCGCGGCGTCCTTGCGCAGCGCGATGCCGATGAGCTCGCGGGCCCGCGCGGAAATTGTGGTGGGCAGCGGCTCGGCGACCTTGGAAATGTGGGCGAGCGCGACGGACACCGACGAGTCGCCCGAGAAGGGCCGCTTGCCGGAGAGCATCTCGTAGCCGACGACGCCGAGCGAGTAGATGTCCGAGGCCGGGGACACTGCGTGGCCTTGGGCCTGCTCCGGGGAGACGTACTGCGCGGTGCCCACGACCATGCCGGTGCGGGTGAGCGGGACAGCGGCCGCGGCCTTCGCGATGCCGAAGTCGGTGACCTTCACCTGGCCGTTTTGCGTAATGAGCAGGTTGCCTGGCTTGATGTCGCGGTGGACCATGCCCATGCGATGGATCACGGAGAGACCGTGCGCGGCCTGTTCCATGACGTCGAGGGCGAGTGCCTCGGGCAGCGCGCCTTCGCGGACGAGGAGATCCGCGAGGGACTCGCCGCGGACGTATTCGAGCGCCATGAAGCAGAACATGGCGCCGTTCGTGTCCTTGAGCTCCCGGTAGTCGTACGTGGCGACGACGTTGTCCGAGTCGATCTGTTGGGCGGACTGCGCCTCGTTGCGGAAGCGGCCGAGAAATTCTTTGTTGTCCGAGAATTCCGGGCGCAGCACCTTGATAGCGACCTCGCGCTGGTGGACGTTGTCATCCGCGAGCCACACGGTGGACATACCGCCGTGGCCGATGACCCACTGGAGGGTGTAATCGGAGCCGATGAGCTCTTGCAAGCGTTCCTGTTCCATGGGCGACTAGCCCTCCGTTCCGGTGTAAGCGCGCAGGATTGCGCGGCCGATGGGGGACGAGACTTGGCCGCCGGTGGCGCCCTCGCCGAGGTGGCCGCCGTCCTTGACGACGACGGCGACGGCGATGTCCTTCTCTGGGTCGTAGGCGACGTACCAGACGTGCGGGGGAAGTCCATCTCCGTGCTCGGCCGTGCCCGTCTTCGAGGCAAAACCGTTGCCGTCATAGCCGTAGGTAGCCTGCTCAGAGCCGAACATGAGGTCCTGGATGGTCGCGGCGGTCTCCTCGGAAATGGCGGTGGCGGCGACCTTGGGCTTGGTGACGGTGACGTCTTCCATCTGGGCGTTGGTCACCTTGTTGACGAGGTACGGCGTCATGCGCACACCTTTGTTGGCGATGGTGGAGGCCATGTTCGCCGCCTGGAGCGCGGACATGGTGACGTCGCGCTGGCCGATGGCGGACTGCGCAGTGGCGGAGGCATCCGCGAGATCGCCCAGCGTGCCGGAGGACATGTCGACACCCAAGTCATAGTCCTGGCCCACGCCGAAAGCGTCTGCGTACTTGCGCAGTTCGTCCGCACCGATGGACTCGCTCATCTCCACAAACGCGGTATTGCATGACAGGGAGAAGGCGGTGCGCAGCGTGACCTGCGCGGAGCCGCCGCACATCTGGTTGCCGTAGTTGGTCAGCGTCGTCACGTTGTCGGGTAGCGTGATCGAATTTTGGCCCGTGAGCGTCGAGTCCGGCGTGAAGCCGTTGTTGAGACCCGCGGCCGAGGTGATGATTTTGAAGATCGAGCCGGGCGGCAAGGTCTCCTGCGTCGCGTGGTTGATGAGCGGGTTGCCAGGCTGTTCCTGGAGCTGCGCCCACGTGTCCGCGCCGGTATCCTCGTTGGTGACGTCCGCGGCGGAATAGCTCGGCGAGGACGCGAGCGCGAGGATCTTGCCCGTCGAGGGCTGCAGCGCGACGGCCGCGCCGTTGTAGTTGGCGTTCGTGAGCTGGTCGTACGCGAACTGCTGGAGCTGCGGGTCGATGGTGACCTCGACGTTGGCGCCGACCGGCTGCTTGCCGGAGAGCTGGTCGAGCCAGTTCTGGCCCATGAGTGAGTCGTCCGTGCCGTTCAAGACGTTGTTATACGAGGACTCGAGTCCCGAGGCACCGAACTGCGAGGACAGGTAGCCCGTGACGGGCGAGTAGGCTGCCGATGCCGCCGGGTAGCTGCGGGTATAAATTCCCTCCGCGTCCGCAGTGGACTGGGCGAGCACGGTGCCGCCGGAGTAGATCTGCCCGCGCGGGGTGGTCTGCATTTCGTAGAAGCCACGCAGGTTCTTGGGGTTATCCGCATATTTCTCATCGGAGAAAGCCTGGACGACGGTGAGCCGGACGAGCAGCACGGCGGTAAGAACGATCGCGAAGACCGCAGCGAGTCGGATCGACTTGTTCATCGGTGTGCCTCCTGGACGGCCGGGATCATGGACGTATCGCTGGACTGCGCTGCGGCGTGCTCGACCGCGGGCCTGCGCGCAGAGTTGGAAATGCGCAGCAGGATGCCCAGCAAGATGTAGTTAGCCATGAGAGAGGAGCCGCCCGCGGACATGAACGGGGTCGTGAGACCCGTCATGGGCAGGAGTGCGGAGATGCCGCCGGTGACGACGAAGACTTGAATGGCGAGGGTGAGCGCGAGGCCCGCCGCGACGAGCTTGCCGTACGTGTCGCGCACGCGCAGCGCCGTGTGGAAGCCGCGGGAGCACAGTATGCCGAAGAGGATGAGCACCGCGCCGAGACCGATGAGACCGAACTCCTCGCCGATGCCAGCGAGGATGAAGTCCGAGTGCGCCACGGGGACGATCTCCGGGTGACCTTGGCCCAGACCCGTGCCGGTGATGCCGCCGGAGGACATGCCAAACAGCGCCTGCGAGAGCTGGTATCCGCCGGAATCATAATTGCCCAAAGGATCCAAGAAGTTGGAGAAACGGTTCTGGATCTTGTCCGAGATTTGGTAGATGCCGTAGGCACCGATGGCGACCAGGAAGAGGCCGATGGCCAGCCACGAGACGCGGCCGGTGGCCATGTAGAGCATGCCCAGCACCGTCGAGAAGAGGAGCAAGGCCGGACCAAAGTCGTTGGAGATGCCCATGATGGCAATTGCGATGGCCCACACCACGAGGATGGGCGCGAGATCGCGCAGGCGCGGGAGCGAGACGCCGAGGAACTTATAGCCCGCCACCGTAAACAGGGAGCGCTTCTGCGTGAGCAGCATAGCGAAGAACAAGATGAGCAGGATCTTCGACAGCTCGCCCGGCTGCAAGGAGAAAGGCCCCAGCCACAGCCAGATGCGGGCCTCGGCATCCGGCGGCTGCGGCCACACGAGCGGCAGTGCGAGAAGGATAAGACCGAGCGCACCCAAGATGTAGGAGTAGCGCGTGAGTGATTTGTGGTCGCGGAGGAGCACGAGGACGAGGACAAAAAGCACGATGCCCGCGATGGTCCACATGATTTGGCGCGACGCGAGTCCCCAGCCATTGGCGAGGTCGAGGCGCGCAAGCATGATAAGCCCCATGCCGTTGAGCACGGCGACGATGGGCAGCATGATTTGATCCGCCCACGGCGCGAGGAAGCTGAGCGCTATGTGTGCGACGGCGAAGACGCCCACAAAGCCGCCAATGAGATAGAACAGCTCCGTGGTAAGTGAATTGCCTTGAGAGAGTTCGAGAGCGACGAGAATAAAGGAGAATACGACCGTGGCGAGGAGCAGCAGCCCCAGCTCGGTCCCGCGAAAACGGGCCTTCATTTACTTCACCTCCCGGCAGTTAACTCCCGGTTCAGATTGGATTGTGGATGTGGGCGACGAAGCCACCGAAGAAGCCGGAGCTGCTGACGAAGACGGTGCAGCGGATGGCGTAGCCGAAGGCTTTGGCGAGGCCGAGCGCGTGGGGGCATCGGCAGGCTTTGTCGACGCCGCGCACACCGGCAGGGTCTTCTCCGCCAGGCGCACGAGCTGTCCCTGTACCTCGTCATAGGAGCCGGCGCTGAGGTTGGCCGCCGCGCTGCGCTCCGAGGCCGGAAGGGCCTCGAGCGTGAACGGGGAAAAATCGCCCGTGCAGTCTGCCGTCCTGAGCCCCAGCTCACCCTTCTCGTTGAGGCAGGCGTGCTGGTAGGTGGAGTGCAGCGCGCGGCCGAAGAGCTCGAAGTCCGTGCCCTGCTGGACGGTGATCTCTCCGTCCGTGGCGACGTAGTAGCGGTCCGTCATGGCGTTCTTCGCCCACAGGCCGGCGGCTACGACGGCGATGAGGACGACGAGGATGGACGAGACCACGATCCAGCCGAGTTTGCTCCGTGAGGCAGGCTCCGAATCCTCGGAGCCCCCCTCACCGTCCTTATCGCCGACATGCGCCATGGTCTGTACGGTGGTCGACGGGACGGCGCGGTTGAGCTTCGCCGCCCGCGAGGCCGCGGAATCCGGATGCGTGGGCTCCGGCAGCTCGCCGGCGATGGCGCCCACGATGTGCGGGGACTCAGCTTCGCTGGAGCCCTCCACGATCTCGGCGATAACGACCGTCACGTTGTCCGGGCCACCGGAACGCAGCGCGAGCTCGACGAGCATCTGTGCGGCATCCTCGACGCTGCCCTGCTTGAGGGTGGACTCGATGGTGGTCGCCGTGACGGGATCCGACAGGCCGTCGGAGCACAAGAGAATGCGGTCGCCGACCTTCGCGTCGAGCATAAACAGCGTGGGCTCGACGTCGTGGCCGGTATACGCCTTCAAAATCAGGGACTTTTGCGGGTGCGACGAGACGTCCGCCGGGTCGAGCTTGCCCTGGTCCACGAGCGACTGGACGAAGGTGTCGTCCTTCGTAATCTGCTCGATCTCGCCGTCGCGCAGACGGTAGCCACGGGAGTCACCCACGTGGATGACGCCGAACTCGGAGCCGTTGAACATGAGCGCGCTGAGCGTCGTACCCATGCCCTCGGTCTCTGGGTGCTCGTCGATGTGGCGCTTGATGTCCACGTTCGCGTCGCGGGCGCTTGCGGCCAGGATCGACAGCATGTCGTTGTCGCCCGGGTCCTTATCAACCCGCTCGAGGCGCGTGATCATGAGCTGCGAGGCGACCTCGCCAGCCGCGTGGCCGCCCATGCCGTCCGCGAGTGCGAGCAGCCACGTGCCGCCGTATGCGGAATCCTCGTTATTGCCGCGGACGAGGCCGCGGTCGGAAAGGGCCGTTACTTTGAGTTTCATGGCATCAGCCTTACTGTGGTTCGACCCATCTTGATATCCGTGCCCACGCCCACGCGTTCGGGCTGGTCAATGCGCACGCCATTGACGAACGTGCCATTGCGGGACTCCAAATCTTCCACGAACCAGTCGGAGCCGCGGCGGAAAAGCCGCGAATGCCGCGCGGACGAGTAATCATCGCCCGTCACGAAGTCGCACTCGTTGGCGCGGCCCAGTACCAGGTCTTCAAGCGTGCCCAGCGCCATGTGGGAGCCCTGGAGTGGGCCCTCCACGATGGAGATCTGGTGTGCCGCCTCCTTGCGGTGCGGCGTGCGCGCCGGGCTTGCCGATGCCGTCACGGCCGCCGCCTTGTTTGCGTCACGGCGCATGGCATTGAGGGCTACCAGGATAAAAATCCATAGCAGCGCCAGGATTGCGATGCGCAGTCCGAGCAATACAATGGAGGACACGTGGTGCCGCCTTCCTGGAAGTTGAAGAAAATCTAGTTATCGAGACCCGTGATACGAACCTCGATGTGCGAATGCCCCATAGTAATCACATCGCCGTCAGCGAGGAGCCAGTTTTCAATGGGGGTGTCGTTGACGGTCGTGCCGTTTGTCGACTGCAGATCGACGAGCACCGCGTCCTGGCCGTTCCACGTGATTTCCGCGTGCTGGCGGGAGACACCGGTATCGGGCAGGCGCAGGTCCGCGTCCGTGGAGCGGCCGATAATATTCGAGCCCTCGTGCACTTGGTACGTGCGCGAGGATCCGTCCTGCAGCAGCAGGTTGACGCTCGGCCCGCTGCCGGGATTGTCCGGCATGCGCGCGGCACGGAATGCCGTGGTCGCAGCCTCGGGATTGTTGTACTGATCAGTCATCTCGTCCTCCTGAGAGTCGCCCTCCTGCGTGGTGGGCTCGTGGAAAATGGCGTCGTAGCCGGTTTCCTCGCCCGGCTCGTGGTCGATAAAAGAAGACACGCGCAGCTGTCCCGTGCGCAGTCCCGACTCCTCCGCGATGCGGACGATGACGGGTCCGGCGAGCGCCCAGCCTTTGTTGCGCATGAAGCGCCCCAGCTGGTCCGCGAAGAGCTCGGGGAGATCGGAATCCTTGGACAGGTTCTCAATATCCTTGGAGCTCACCGCGACGGTGACCACGTTGGGCCCGTAGAGCAACCCGTCGTCGCCGCGCGTGAGATTGTCCTGGGCTTCCTGCTTGAGGAGCTCCTCGATCTCTGCGGGGACGACGCGGCCGCCAAAGACGAACGCCATGCCGTTGTCGAGTCCGCGTTGCATGGCGGAGTCGAGCTTTGCGAGCCTGCCCATGATTCCCATTGGCGCGGACCTCCTTTACCACTGTGACTTGTAATGGATTATCAAATAACGTGCCTAAGTATAGGGGCAATGGGCAGATCCAACGAAGAACCGTGCGGACACGCTGGGGATTTTTTGGTCTGTGCCTGCGGATTTGTTAAAAACGCTGACCCCCGTGCTATCTTTATTAAGTCGCCAAGACATATCAAAACCCTGCCCGGGTGGCGGAATTGGCAGACGCGCTGGCTTCAGGTGCCAGTGTCCTTATAGGACGTGCGGGTTCAAGTCCCGCCCCGGGCACAGTGAGCAGTTCAACAAACTGCTACACCGGAGGTCACAAACTCGAAAGGGT